>Ga0209415_10014618_pt1 | contig 12809 bp, 12 predicted proteins | sample PeaSoiSIISIP2007_FD_187696 | JGI IMG/M metagenome (GOLD analysis project Ga0209415, IMG submission 187696) | Peat soil microbial communities from Weissenstadt, Germany - SII-SIP-2007 (SPAdes) (version 2) | ecosystem: Environmental > Terrestrial > Soil > Wetlands > Peat | place: Germany...
CCTGACCTCGAACCTGCCCGCGCCTAGTCCCGCCGCTACCGCGACTCCGGCCAACTCGACCGCGGCGTCCGCTACCCCGGTCAAAAGCGTCGCGCAGACCCAGGCGAACGACGTCACTCGCAAAGACGTCGTCAATTACAAGCCCTCGACTCGCGAGATAACCGAGACCAACGCGCCGATCCGTGTCCGCCGCCTGTCGGTGGCCGCGGTGCTCGACGGAACTTACGAGGGCGGCGAGTTCAAGGCGCTGCCGCCGGCGCGTTTGGAAATGATCAAGGGCCTGTTGGCCGCCGCAATCGGCGCTCAAACCGAGCGCGGGGACTCGGTCGATGTGCAGAGCGCCGCGTTGTCGCGGCCTTACGTTCCGCCGATGGTGATCAATCCGATGACCCAAATGCGGGAACTGTTCAGCAACCCGCGCTATCTCTACGCGGCGATGATCGGCGGCTTGCTGCTGGTGCTCGCGATCGTCTGGTTCTTGGTACGCACCGTGAAGAATCTGTTCGGCGCGAAGAGCGGCAAGAGCGACGCCGCCCCGCTAACGCTCGACGACCTGGATAGCCAAGAGAGTTATACCCCGTCCGAGTACCAGCCTATGGACAGTTCCGCGCCGCCACTGGACGGAAGCTACGAGCAGATCAAACAGCAGATCAACCAGGAAGTGGAGCAGGATCCGGAAGGGGCGGCCGGGGTCCTGCGCAGGTGGATCGCTTCAAATAATAAGCCCTCAAACGATAACCAAAGAGAGGCGGCATGAGTCAGGCTGGAACAGTCTACAGCTTTCCTTCCCTGGGAGAATTCCTCGGCGGACAGCGCGACCCCTCCGCTCGAAACGCGCCCGCCGCGCCGCGCTACGACCACGACCGGGAAGAGGCGGTCCGCAAGGGTTACGAAGAAGGTCTGGTCCAGGGTCGCGCAGCGGCTGAGGCCGAGCTGGCGGCGATCCAACAGACAGCCCGCCAGGAGGCAGCGGACGCCGGACGCGCCGAGGGACTAGCCCAAGCCGAACGCCCGGTCGCGGCGCTCAGCGAGGCGCTGGCGCAGCTCGAAACCGAACGGAGCCAGGTGGCGCAGCGGATCGAGAGCTTGGGCACGGACCTCGCGCTGGCGATGGTCTCGCGCCTGGTTGAAGTCGATTCGGTGCGTGCCGATTTCATCGCCAGGCTGGTGGCGATCGCGCTCAAGGCATTGGCGCCGCAACGCCCGCAAGTGATTTACGTCAACCCGGCCGACCGTGCCCTGCTGGATGATCGAATCAAGGATTTGCCGATCAAAGAGGACGAGACCCTAGCGCCGGGACTGGCGCGGGTCGAGGCCGGGAGCCTGTTCGTCGAGGGTGGCATCGAGCGGGCCTTCGAGCAGCTCAAGGCCGCGGTGTTCGAGGTTCGCACGCGCCGGGTGGCGAAAAGGAACAAGGCGTGATGCTGGCCGAATACGTAGCCGCATTGCCCGAGATCGATTTTCCGTCCTGTGGCCGGCTCACCCGCTCGGTGGGCCTGCTGCTCGAAGCGACCGGACCGCACCTGCCGGTCGGGGCACTGGCGCTGGTCAAAGACCGGGGCAACGAGGTCGCCTGTGAAGTCGTCGGATTCCAGGACGATCGCCTGCTGCTGCTCGCCATCGACGAGTCACGTCAGCTCTCGCCGGCAAGCCAGGTCGCGCCGCTTCATTTGACGTTCAAGGCCGGCCCATGGCTGCCAGGCCGAGTGCTCGACGGCCTCGGACGGCCGCTTGACGGGCGGCCGCTGCCCTCGGCTGGCGAGGAAATCGAACTCGATCCGCCGAGTCTCGATCCGATGGCTCGCGGGCTGACCGCTACCCCGCTCGACGTCGGCGTGCGCGCCGTCAACGGCCTGCTGACGCTGGGCGTGGGCCAGAAGATTGGCGTGTTCTCGATGCCCGGGGTTGGCAAGAGCATGCTGCTCGGCATGATGGCCCGCGGCACTTCGGCCGACTGCAACGTGATCGCGCTTATCGGTGAACGCGGGCGCGAAGCGCGCGAATTTATTGAGGATACCCTGGGCCCATCGGGCCTCGCCCGCTCCGTGGTCGTCGTAGTCACCAGCGACAAGCCGGCACCGATGCGGCTCAAGGGTGCCTTCTTGGCAACGGCGATCGCCGCCTACCTGCGCCGCCAGGGCCGCAGCGTGCTGCTGCTGATGGACAGCCTGACCCGGGTCGCGATGGCCCAGCGCGAGATCGGGCTCGCCAGCGGAGAGCCTCCCACCGCGCGCGGCTATCCGCCCTCAGTGTTCGCGATCATCCCGCGCTTGGTGGAACAGGCGGGAGCGGTGGGCGACCGCGGCTCCATCACGGGGATTTATACGGTCCTGCTGCACGAGGAGAACGACCCGGTCGGTGAGCTCGCGAAATCGGTACTCGACGGGCATATCACTCTGAGCCGCGAGCTTGCGGGCCGCGGCCACTATCCGGCGATCGACGCGCTGAACTCGGTCTCGCGCGTCGCCCATCGGATCAGCAGCGCCGAGCATACCCGCAACCGCATGCGTTTCATCGAACTCTATGCGCGTTGGCGCGACGCGGAAGAACTGATCGCGCTCGGCACTTACAATCCCGGCGCCGACCTTCGCGCCGACGAAGCCGTGGCCCTGCATGGCAAGCTCGACGCCTTTCTCAAGCAAGGGGTCGAGGAGCAGTTCACGCTCACGCAAAGTATCCAGCAATTGGGAGAGGCAATTGAGTAAATGAAGAAGCACGACTTGGTGAAACGCCTGCTCAAGATCCGGACCTTCAAGCTCCGCGGTGAGATCGCCGGCCTGAAGTCGAGGGTCGCGGCTCTCGACGATGTCGAGCGGCTGTGGAGCGAGGCCCGTTGCGCCGCCGCCGAGGCGATCGATTCGGGTGCGGCCCTGACCGACTTGGGGGCGCTGGGCGAGGCCCGGCTTGCCAACGGCCGGCGGGCGGGCGCGCTCAAGCAGCAGGTCATGGCCGCAGGCAAAAAGGTCAATCACGCCAAGCAACTGCACGACTCCGCCAGCGACCTGAACAAGCAACTGTGCGCCGAAAAACTGGCTCGCCAAGAGCACGCGCTCGAACTCGAGGCGGAGAATTTTTTCGGCTGGCGCGGACCACTGGAGCCGCGACGCTAGTCATGACAGTGCAGAGAACAAACTCGCTAGCCAGCCTGCCGATCGGCCTCGACCAGCCGTCGCACAGCTTTGGCTCCAAGAAGGACGACGACGGCTTCGACTCCGCTCTGGGTATGGCGATGTTCGCGATACCACCCGCGATTGCGACGCCGAGCCAGACCACGAACAGCGGGCGGCATGGATCGGCAGGCTCGGCCGAAGCCTCGTCAGTTGACGGCGTATCGGCTGTGGACGGCGATCGATCGCACTCGCCGGCGCAGTCGGGCGGCCGCGACGCGGCAACCGTTGACGATAGCGTCGGAGCCTCGTCTCATTCCGCTGCCGCCATCACGGCATCCTTTGAAAACTTAGCTAGCCAAGCCTTTGCCGGAAACTCGCAGCCAGCCGAACTTTCCAGCGCGGTCCACGGCCTGGCGCTCGAGGACGGGGGAGCATCGATCGCTCAGTCCGCTAACGGTCAAGTGCCGCGGCAGGGGCAAGCGCAAGCTATCGATCGTGATACCAGTGGCTCGACCTCCGTCACCGGCGCCGACGCTAAATCCTTTGAAAACTTTGCCGGCGGGGCATTCGCCGGAAGCGTAGAGATCACCTATCGCGCGCAAGCTGCTTCGGACTCGCCCCTCAGCGGCCAAGTATCGTCGACCGAGCAGCCAGCCGACCGTCAGCAGCGGGAGATTGACCGTGCTACAACAGGTCCGCTCACCGTTGATCCGTCCGTCGGAGACCCGGCCGCGAGCGTCCACAGTGCCGGTGCTCTGGCCAATCAAGACTTAGCGACAGAGCCCGCAGGCCAGTCCCCAACGCCTGGCGCGCCACGGAGCGCCGATGGCACTCCGGCTGTCGCGCCGCCCAAGTCCGGTCCGATTGCCGATGGCACTCCGGCTTTCGCCGCGCCCAAGCCGGGTCGCGCCCCGTCCCAGTCCGGTCCCGCGGCCGGCAAACCTTCTCAGGATAGCGTTGCAGACGTGACTGGTTCCGCAACGCCGACTTCTCCGGTTCGCGCGCGCGCGCTATACGCAGACCCCGCGAAAAAGCCGGCTTCCACCGCATCGCAGTCGAGATCGGCAACCGCAGCGGTGAAGGTCACCGCCGGTGAAGACCGGCCGGCCCCGACGGTCCTCGCGTCGCCTCCGAGCGCCAAAGTCGCTGGCCAACAGAGCTCGGCCTCGGACAACCCCAGTGAGTCCGCTACTTCGGCCGCGATTCAGGATGCGGCCGACGGGCTAGACGGTTCAGCTCTTGCCGCCAACAACAAACGCAACCTCGGGCCGCGGACCAATTCTGATGTGGCCATTGCGCATAGGTCCGGTGGTGCGAGCGCGGATATACCCGCGATGACGGGTCCGGCCGAAGGTGGAGGGGGCGCGCCGCAGACGACCGCCAGCGCGGCGGTGACGCTGCGCACGTTCGCAACCCCGGCTTCGGATGCTCGGATCGCCAATCTAAGAATCGATTTGGCCAGCGGCCAGAGCACCCAGGCCACGGTGCGGGAACATTCAGGCGCGGTGGACGTTAAGATCGTCACTTCCAGCCAGCAAAGCGCGCAAGCTATTGGCTCCGAACTCCCGGCCTTGCGCCGGGCACTTGATGCCGCCGGCGTACAACTCAAAGCCGCCGACGTGAGCCATCAGGGCGACGGCCAACGCGGCCACAATGGACAGCAGCAAGAGAACCAATCGCCGCACAACCAGTCCGGCGATAGCACGACCTTCGCCATAGAAGAGGTGAATCAATGATCGGAATCCCAGCGACGACATCCTCACCATCAACACCCTCATCGTCAACCAACACCAGCTCGGATCTGCCAGCGACAAACGCGCTGACCTCGACCGACTTTCTTCAGATCCTGGTTGCGGAATTTCAAAACCAGGACCCGACCACGCCGGTCGACCCGACTCAGTTCGCGAGCCAGCTCGTGGAGTTCTCGAATCTGGGTCAGCTCGAAAGCATCGATACCGCGGTCACACAATCACCCTCGACCGTCTTGCAGAGCGCTTCCTCTCTGATCGGACGCGAAGTGGTGGCGGCGGGCAGCTCGGTAGGGGTCAAGAGCAGCAAGGCGACTTCGATCGTATACGCGCCGGCCACCACCGACAGCTACCAGGCGCTGGTCTACGACTCAGGCGGCAACCAGGTCGACGACGTATCCCTGGGCCAACTCCAAGCCGGCTCGGTTCAGACGTTCACCTGGCAACCGTCGTCGTCAATCTCGGACGGCGCTTACACGGTAAACATCGTCAACAGCCAAAACACCCCGATCCAAGGAACGTTGGAACAGGGCGTGGTGCAAAACGTCTCGCTATCGGGCAGCGCAGTCCAGCTGGATCTGGGCAATCTGGTGCTTTCGCAGAGCGCCGTTCAAGAAGTCGCGCAACCCTAAGACGCTTCAATCACGGAGGAACATAAATGTCTGGCAACACCCTATCGATTACTCAAACCGGATTACAGGGCGTCGATACCGCGCTTCAGGCGGTGAGCGATAACCTCGCCAACGCCAACACCACCGGCTTCCAGTCGGAATCGATTGATTTCGAGACCCTGCTGGGCTCGCTGGTGGGCACCAGCATGCTGGGCGGCGGAGTAGGCGTCGCCGGAACCAACCGCGACTTCTCGCAGGGCGCGATCGTTCAGAGCAACTCGCCCACCGACATGGCGATCCAGGGCAACGGATTCTTCGTGTTCAAGGATGCCTCGGGCAACCAGGTGTACTCGCGCAATGGCCATACCATCATCGGCGCCGCAGGCACCTTACTTGGGCCCAACAGTTCCGTGCTGCAAGGCTTCGGCTTGAACGCGGCAGGGCTCCCCAGCGGAATCTTAGGCGCGCTCACGATTCCTCAAGGCGTGGAGGCGCCTACGGCGTCGGCCAACGTCGCTCTTAGCGGCAACCTCGACTCGACCAGTGCGGTGATTGCCGCCGCGCTCGATCCCACCAAGCCAGCCACTTACAACTCCTCGGTCAGCGTCCAGGTCTATGACAGTCTCGGCAACAGCCATGTTCTGACGTTCTTCTTTCAAAACACGGGCCCGGACGCGTCCGTTCCGCCCAAAGAGGTATGGAACTGGGAGGCCACTTTGGATGGGAGCGTCGTTGGCCTTACCAACAACAGCGGTTCGTTCAAATTCAACAATATCGGTAATCTGGTATCGGGTGGGGTCCCCGCCTTGGCGCTCGGCGCTCCAGTTGTCGGCGCGGCCCCGCTCTCGCTCGCGCTCAACTTCGGCAGCTTGACCCAGTTCGCCACCGCCAACGCGACCAACGCGACCGCCGACGGCAACGGCGTGGGAACGCCACTTGGGGTGCAGGTCGATAACAGCGGGATAGTGTCCGTATCCTATTCCAACGGCCAGGTGGTGAAGGTCGGGCAGGTCGCGGTCGCCACCTTTCCCTCGGTCCAGGGGCTGGCGCTCAGCTCGGGCGGCGTCTACCAACAGACCAACGCATCGGGCACGCCCACCATCGCCACCGCCGGCGCCGGAGCGTCCGGGACCATCCGGGCCAGCTCGCTTGAAAGCTCCAACGTCGACACCACCAGCTCACTAGTGAGTCTGGTGGTTCTGCAACGTAGCTTCCAGGCCAACGCCAAGGCTCTGCAAACCGAAGATAGCGTGCAGGGTTACCTCGATCAGTTGGTGACTCAATAGGCGGCGATGGCGAAGATGCTGACCAGGCGCGCAATCGTGTTGGCATATCTGCTGCCGGTGCTGCTGTTGGCGGCCTACGGCAGGGCCGACGCCTTCGATTTCAAGATCGACACTGGCGGCCGTGCCGCGGGGCCAATAGAAATCGCCGGCCTGCTGACACTGATTACGCTGGCGCCCGCGATTCTGATCATGCTGACCTCGTTCACCAGAATCGTGATCGTACTTTCCTTGTTGCGCCAGGCGCTCGGCCTTCAGCAAACGCCACCCAACACCGTTATCACCGGGCTCGCGCTGTTCCTGACGATACTGGTGATGGCGCCGACCTGGCAGCGGATTCAAAAGGCCGCGCTGGATCCATACCTGGCCGGTACCATGGAGCCGGCCAGGGCGCTGGAACTGGCCGAGGAGCCGCTGCAGCAGTTCATGCTGCGCCAGACTCGTAAAGAGGACATGGAGATGGCGCGCAAGCTGCTCGCCAAGGGCAACCTCGAGCTGCCCGGCGGCGATCCCCGCGCGCTCCCTTTCTATGCCCTGGTGCCGGCCTTCGTCTCGAGCGAGCTTACCTCCGCTTTTCGCGTAGGTTTCCTGATCTACCTGCCCTTCGTCGTGATCGACCTGGTTACGTCAGCGATCTTGATGGCCTTGGGCATGTTCATGCTGCCGCCGGCGGTGATCTCGATTCCGCTCAAGCTGCTGATTTTTGTGCTGGCCTCAGGATGGCCGCTGCTGCTGGGAAACCTGGCCGGAAGCTTCGTATGAGAAACCAAAGGGGGGATTTAGGTGACACCGGTACTCGCGGCTGATCTGTTCCGTTCCGCGCTGTGGACCGCGTTCCAGGCGGGAGCGCCGTTGATGGTGGCGATGACCACCGTGGCGGTGGTCATCAGCGTTCTCCAGGCGGCGACCCAAGTGCAGGACTCGAGTGTCTCTTTCGCGCCCAAGCTCGGCGCGGCGCTGATCGTCGGATGGCTGGGAGCGCCCTGGACGGCCCGCCTGCTCAGCGGCTTCATGCATCGCGCGATAGTGGCAATCCCATGGGTGGTGGCGCGATGAATCTAAACGTGGGCGACGACCTGGCACTCGCCTTCGTGCTGTTGTTCGCGCGCTGCAGCGGGCTGACGGTGGCGCTGCCCACCGTGCTCGGCGTCGCCATTCCGGTTCGCATCCGGGTATTGCTCTCGACCTTGCTGGCGGGGTCGCTGATGCCGCTGGCAAAGGTCGCGCTGCCCGCCGCCGGCGGTCCGCTTCCGATGGTGTTGATGCTGGTGCGCGAACTCGCCGTGGGCACGACCTTGGCGTTCGCCGCCGCGATCGTAATCGGCGCGGCGCTGACGGTGGGCGATGTCCTAGGCAACAGCATGGAGCTTCACGGAGGCGCGATCCTGCGCGGCTCGCTGCAACTTCCCAACGTGCTCGGCGACACCCTCGGCGGCTTGGCCGGGATGCTGTTTTTTATCGCCGGCTTCCATCGCACTCTGCTGCTCGGGCTCGGCCGCAGCCTGACGATGGCGCCACTGGGCGTCGTCGCGCTGCCCGGCGTTCGCAGCACACTGGCGATGAGCGGCCGGATATTCGTGCTCGCACTCGAGCTCGCGCTGCCGGTCCTGATCCCGCTCTTTATAATGTCGTTGGCCCAGGGAGTGCTGGCCCGTCTGGCGCCCCAGCTCAACATGCTGATGGTCGCACCGGCGGCGATCGTGATCGCCGGCTTGGTGCTCCTGTTGATGGATTCTCATGGCTTGATGATCGGAATGGTGCGCGCGTGGGAGGTCATGATCGACCAGGCGCTGAGTTGGACCAATGGCTGACCGCGACCAGAAAACCTTTCCGGCGCTTCCGCAGCGCCGCAAGCGGGCCCGCGAGCAGGGACAGATCGCGCGCAGCAACGATCTGACCGCGGCGGTGTCGTTCGTCATCGCCGCCATCGCGCTGGCCTGCTTCGCCGCTTGCTTCGGCCGCTGGAGCGTCGGTGCCTTCAAAGCAGTGATTAGCGACGCGCGCACCGGCGACCTTGCCAGCGGCTCGACGCGCTCGCTCGCCTGGCTGGTGATCGCGGCCGCGGGGGTTGCGTTCATTCTAAGCCTGGCCTCGACCGTCGGAGCGATGGTGCAAGGTGGTTTGGTGTTCGCGCCGGTCCGGCTCAGCCCGGACTTGAGCCGGCTCAATCCAGTTCCCTACTTCGGCCGTGTCTTCTCGACCCCGACGCTGGTCGAACTCGGCAAAGCCGCGGCGAAAATTGTGCTGATTGCGATGGCCGCGTGGTTAACCGCCAGGCACGCCTTCGAGCTTTACGCGGCCGGCGGCGGAATCGCGGCCGGGCTGCTGATTCTCCACGCCGGAGTGCGGCGGTTGCTGGGTTGGAGCGCGGTGGTCGGTTTGCTGGTCGCCGCCGCCGATTACGGCTCGAAGCTCTATAAGCACGAGAACGACCTCAAGATGACGCGCCAGGAGTTCCTCGACGAGCTCAAGCTGGAACAAGGCAATCCGCAGATCAAGGGCGCGATCCGCCGCGCGCAGAAAAAGGCTTGGAAGCGAGCGCGCGGGATGCATCAGGCTGCGGCGGCGACCGTGGTATTAACCAACCCGACCCACTTCGCAGTGGCGTTGCGCTATCGCCGCGGCTTCGATCGCGCGCCCTTGGTGGTGGCTAAAGGCGCGGGCGAAGGTGCCCAGCGGATCATTACGATCGCCCGCCTGGCGGCGGTGCCGGTCCTGGAAAACAAGCCCCTGGCCCGCGCGCTGTTCCGGGTTACCGAGGTAGGCGACTTCATCCCGCGCCAGTTCTATCGCGCGATCGCCGAGGTCCTAACCCTGGTCATGCGCAGTCAGGCGCAAGTCGACGGCCAAGTTTCCAAGGTGGCATAGATGGCGACCCCCAAGACTCGCACCGCTCTGATGACCATGGCGGAACTGGCGCTGCCGGGGACTGCGGTCCTGGTTCTGGCGGGGATGCTCGCGCCGGTGAATGCGACGTTGCTCGACGTCCTGCTGTCGTTGTCGCTGGCGCTATCCCTGGTGGTACTGATGGTTTCGGCTTCCAGCCGCAAGCCGCTCGACTTCTCGGCCTTTCCCACAGTTTTGCTGATTGCGACCTTGCTCAGGCTCTCGCTCAACGTGGCTTCGACCCGTCTCATCCTGCTTCACGGAGATAGGGGTCCGGCCGCCGCCGGCGTGGTGATCGAATCGTTCGGCCGCGCGCTGGTGGGCGGCAACTACGCCGTCGGCATCGTGGTGTTCGTGGTGCTCGCGATCATCAACTTCGCGGTAGTCACCAAGGGTGCCAGCCGGGTGGCCGAGGTCGCCGCACGATTCACCCTGGACGCGATGCCGGGCAAGCAGATGGCGATCGACGCCGACATGAACGCGGGCGCGATCGGCGAGGAAGAAGCCCGCCGGCGCCGGCGCGAGCTGTCGCAAGAGGGCGATTTCTACGCCGCGATGGACGGTATCGGCAAGTTCGTGCGCGGCGACGCGGTGGCGGCGGTGGTGATCATGATCATCAACCTGGTGGCGGGCCTGTTCATCGGCATCTTCGACAAGGGTCTCAGCCTGAACGACGCGCTCCACACCTACAGCCTGCTGACTATCGGCGACGGATTGGCGGCTCAGGTTCCGGCCCTGCTGACCTCAACCGCGGCCGGCGTAATCGTCTCGCACACCAGCCACGAACTGGATTTGCCCGCCACCATCAGCAAGGAACTGTTGCGCAACCCCGCAGTGTTATTCGGAACCGCCGGCTTGTTCGTCCTGATCGCGCTGATGCCCGGACTGCCGCACGTCCCATTCATGGCGATGGCATCGGCGCTGGGCGGCCTGGGCTGGCGCGCGCGCACCGCGGCGCTGGCCGCTTCCGAGGACGCCATTCCCAAACCCAAGCCCGTCTCCGACAAGAGCGCCAGCTCACTCTGGCCCGACCTCCTTTGCCTGGAACTTGGCGTCGCCCTGGTACCGTTCGTCAACGAACCCTGGAAACTTGCCGATCGCATTCACGGATTGCGCTCCAAGTTGCGTGACGAACTCGGCGTCACCCTGCCGCCGGTGCGCATAATCGACAACCTCACCCTCGAGCAAAACTGCTACCGCATTAAGCTCCGGGGCAGCGAGGTCGCCCGCGGCCTGCTGCGGCCGAGCATGAGTTTGGCGATTCCCGGTCAGCGTGGCCCCGACCCGAGTGTCAAAGGTATCGAGGCCAACGAGCCCGCCTTCGGGTTGCCAGCTCAATGGGTGAGCGCAGAGCAGGCCACCGCCGCCCGGCTGCATGGCTACACGGTCGTCGACGCGCTGACGGTCTTGGTAACCCATTTTGCCGAGGCGCTGCGCGCCAATGCGAGCGAGGTTCTGACTCGCAAGGACGTCGAGGCCATGCTCGAGCAGGCGCAAAAGATCGTGCCCCGCATCGTCGAAGAGCTATCCGGACTCAACATTCATCTCGGTACGGTCTACCGCGTACTGCAATTACTGCTCGCGCAGCGAATCTCGGTCAGGGACTTGCCCTTGATACTCGAAGCTCTGGCGGCCGAGGGCGGCGCGAGCAAGGACCCAGTTGAAATGGTCGAGCGTATCCGCCCGCGGATCGGCCGAATCATTTGCGAGCCGCTGCGCCGCGCCGACGGAAGCCTGCCGGTGCTGGTAGTCGATCCCGTGCTCGAAGAACCGTTCTTTACCGCCGCGGCAGCCGATCAGCAGATGCCCTTGGATCCGGCGATCCCGCGCCAAGTCAGCGAGGCGATTTCCAAGGCCGCCAGCCAGACTGCCGCGACCACCATGGAGGCGCCGGCGATCGTCGTCTCGCCGCAGATCCGGCGGATTTTCGAGCGCGTAGCGCGGCGCGCTTCCAAACATCTGGTGGTCCTCGGCGCGACCGATATTCCAGCGGGAGTGAATCCGATGATCGTCGGGAGGATCGGATGAAACCCTACCCAGCGCTGGCAGAGGCTGGCGACGATTTCGATTCACCGACCGTCGCCCGGCTGTCCAGGTCGAGGTCGCGAAGCTGGTGGAAAGCTACCTTCCCCTGGTCGCCAGGCAGGTTGACCGGGTGTGGCTCTCCTCCCGCATCGGACTGACGCGCGATGACCTGCTGTCGGCCGGCGCTTACGGCCTATTGATGGCCGCCAGGCGCTTCGACCCCAACCGTGGCGTCGGATTCGGCGTCTTTGCCCGTTCGCATATTCATGGAGCAGTTATGCGCGAAATCAACCTTGCCTTGCGGGCGGTTGGCGGCTTGCGCGATCAGGCCCTGATTCCGCCCGGCGAGGAGATCGAATCGAATTCATTGCCGGACACCGACAGCGCTAACCGTCTCGATCCGGCCGAGGCAGCGGAGGTCCGCGAAATGATGGAGTACACCCTGTCGGCCGGCGAGCGGCTCGCTCTGACACTCTACTACTTCGAGGAACTGACGGTGGCGGAAGTCGCCGCCGTGCTCGAGCAGTCGCCCAGCAGCGTCGCCCGTACCATCAAGGGCGCGTTGGGCAAGCTTCGCTCGGCAATAACCGGAAAGGGGAGCAAATGAACGGATTATTCGTCGCGGCCTCGGGCGTCGCCAGTCAGCTCGAGGCTTTGGATATCAGCTCGCACAACCTGGCCAACGCCGGCACGCCCGGGTTTCGCCGCTTCGAGCTTGCCGCCCAGGCTGTGGCCCAGGCGCCTTCGCCCTACCAGTACGCCGCTGTTCCGGCCTCCGCGCCGGCGCTCGACATGTCCCAGGGGCCGCTGCGCGAGACCGGCAATCCGCTCGACGTCGCCGTGGTGGGCTCGGCCTTTATCCGGGTTCAAACTTCCGACGGCGGCGAAGCCTACACCCGCGACGGCCAACTGGCGGTGTCGCCGGAGGGAACGCTGCTCGCGGCCGGACAACCGGTGGTTAGCGAAGGCGGAGGTTTGATCACGCTCCCGGCGGGCCCGATTTCTATCGCGGCCGACGGCTCGATCACCGTCAACAACCAGCCCAGCGCGCGAATCGGGTTGGCGGATCCTCAAGGCGCGACGCTCAACCCAACCGGGGGCTCACTCTACGTCGCCGCCAGCGGCGAGCAGTTGCCCGCCGCCACC
>Ga0209415_10014619_pt1 | contig 12808 bp, 10 predicted proteins | sample PeaSoiSIISIP2007_FD_187696 | JGI IMG/M metagenome (GOLD analysis project Ga0209415, IMG submission 187696) | Peat soil microbial communities from Weissenstadt, Germany - SII-SIP-2007 (SPAdes) (version 2) | ecosystem: Environmental > Terrestrial > Soil > Wetlands > Peat | place: Germany...
GAGACGGGCATGCGCTTCAATCCCGCGCCCGACGATCGCATCGAAGCCGGCGATTTTCTGATCGCCATGGGCGAGCCGCAACAACTGCGCGAACTGGAACTCACGGCCGCGTCGCAACGGTCCGGATCGCAATTATGAAAATCGTCAGCGCGGCGGAAATGCGCGAGATCGATCGCACCACCTCGGAGCGCTTCGGCGTGCCTTCCCTGACATTGATGGAGAACGCTGGGTCGGCCGTCGCTCGTTTCGTCCTCTCCGAGTACCCGCAGGCGGAACGCGTCGGCATTCTCTGCGGCAAGGGCAACAACGGCGGCGATGGATTTGTCGTCGCCCGCAAGCTGGCCGACGCGGGCCGGGGAGTGCGCGTTCTGCTATTGTCGGATCCCGAAGAGCTGCGCGGCGATGCAGCGGCCATGTTTCAGAGGATGGCTAAATCGCTGCATTCCGTGAACGTTGCGCCCATGATCGTGCGCGAGGCGAGTGGGCTCGGTGGATCGGAGGCGACGGAGATTTTTGCCGCGGATGTGATCGTGGACGCCATCCTCGGCACCGGTTTTCGTCCGCCGGTCAGCCCACTTTATGCGGCGGCGATTGGCAAAATGAACGCGTCGGCAGCTCCGATTGTCGCCGTGGACATTCCATCGGGCGCGGATGCGGACGCCATGCGGCCACAACCCGCGACTGGCGCCAGTGACGAAATTCATGCAGCAGCCCGTGCCGATGCCGTCGTGACCTTCACCGCGCCGCGTCCGGCGCACGTTTTCACGCGATTAACCGGTGGACCGACTGTGATTGCCCCCATCGGTTCGCCGCCGGAAGCAATCGTCTCGCAGATCGGCCTTCATCTGAGCGCTCCTTCCGATTTCGTCGCGCTGCTTGCGCCCCGGGCGCGTGACGCCAACAAGGGCAGCTACGGACACGTGCTGGTGATCGGCGGTTCGCTTGGCAAAGCGGGCGCGGCGGCAATGGCGGGATTCTCCGCACTCCGAGCCGGCGCCGGTCTTTCCACCGTAGCTACGCCAAAATCCGTGCTTGCGACCGTGGCGGCTTTTCATCCTGAGGTTATGACCGAGCCGCTGGCAGAAACCGGCGGCGGCACGATCTCATTGCTAGCCCTCGGACCAGGTCTCAATTCGCTGCTCAAACGCAAGACGCTCGCCATTGGCCCCGGCATCTCTCTTAATTCGGAGACTGCCGAATTCGTCCGCGCCGTGGTCCAGGGCGACGACAAGTCGCCGGCTGCGAATATGGTTGTGGATGCTGACGCGCTTAACGCCTTCGAAGGAGCGGCCGACAGGCTGAACGGCCGCGGGAGGACCGTCGTTATCACCCCGCACCCGGGAGAAATGGCGCGCCTGACCGGATTGGGCATACCGGAAATCCAGGCGAACCGCCTGGAAGTTGCGCGAGATTTCGCGCGCAAACATGAGTTGATCGTCGTACTCAAGGGACATCGCACCTTGATCGCTGCTCCCGATGGCGTCGTCTGGGTGAATCCGACTGGAAATCCGGGGATGGCGACGGGAGGCACGGGAGACGTTCTCACGGGAATGGTCGCCGGTCTAATTGCGCAATATCCGCGTCAGCCGCTCGCGGCAACTACTCTCGCCGTCTATCTTCACGGACTGGCGGGGGACCTTGCCAGCGAGTCCGTCGGCGAGAATTCCATGGTGGCGACGGACCTGGTGCGCTTTTTGGCGAAAGCGTTCGCGCAAACGCGGAAGAATCCATCTGAACTCCTTCGCCTTCATGCCTGATTCAGCGTGGAATGTAATTGTCAAGCAGCGGAAGGAATTGCGACCCCAGCTTCATCAGGCGCGCCTGGGCAGCATCGGGAGATTCGCCGTCAAGCATCGGGGTCATCAGGCGCACCAGCGCGCCGTCGCTGCGATTCATGCGAACCGAATCGTAGATCAGATAATACTTGGCCCACCACTCTCTGGCCACGACACGGCCATGCGCCTGAAACCAGTAGAGCACCAGTTGCCGGTCTTCTCCTTTTGCCACCACGTAGCGGTTGGCCGGGAACGACGAGTCGTCGGGACGGGTGAGGTGCACAATCTCGCGCGAAGTCGGGGCCCATCCCGCGCCGGGCAGGCAGTGGTTCGGCGAATGGATGGTATCGCCGGCCTTTTGCGACGGAAAGTACGCGATGTAGAGATTGATCCAAGGTTGAGGTTGAGATTGGGATTGCGCCGGGCTGGTATTTTCGTAATCGCGCACCAGAAACTCGCCCGGTCCCAGGATGTCGAGGGTTTGCTGATCGAGTGTTTCGTCGGTTCCAGACCAACCGCCAATTTGCAGAGGCAGGGAACTGAGAGAAGCGCGCCGCGGAAAAAACTCATCGCGCGAATGCGCCTGGAGAATCAGCGCCGTGGCCAGCATGAGCACGGCCACAATCCCGAAACGAAATGAAGCGGTATTCATGCGGATTTCGCCTCCGGCGCGGCTTTCTCGGGGCCGATCTTCCAGATCGCCGAAATCGCGCGGTGCACGGCGAACAACAAGATCAGCGCCACCACGAAGATCAGCCATCCCCCCAAGGCGTGGTAGAAGCCCTCCGCTTTATCGGGATCCCAGTACTGCACCAGCAGGCCGGTGCCAAAAATGCGAAAGCTGTTGGCCGCCACGGCGATGGGTACGGCGGAGCCCACCAGCACCACCCGCACCCATATACGGGTCTCCATCAGATAACCGTAAATGATGGCCAGGGTCACCAAGGTCAGGAGCGACCGGATGCCGCTGCAGGCTTCAGCGACGTCGAGCGGCATCGAGGCCAGCACAATCACATTGCCCTGGCGCAACACGGGAACTCCGACCAACTCCAGCAGCGCAGTGGCCAGTTGCGACGCTTTCAACTGCAATGGAAAAGTGATCTGCTGCAGGAGCAGGTTGGGGATCGGGATCATCAGGATCAGAAAAGCCCAGGGGAACAGGACGGCGCGAAAGAACGCCCAGCCCAGGAATAGCAGGATCAGGCCCGCCAGCAGGACCAAGAGCGATATCCGCGAGAAAAACAATTCCGCACCCAGCACTCCCAGAACCAGCATGAGCAGGCTGAGGAACACCAGCGGGAGACCCACCCAGGATGGGGCGGTCGCGATGTCTTTCAATTTCCGGCGGTCCTGCCAGAGAACAAATAGCGCGAAGAGAGGGACGAAGATGCCGTGCTCGAAGTTCGGATCGCTGTGAGGCCCGACCCACTGCAGGAAAAGGTGCCAAAGAATGGAGGCGTAAAGCCAGGCGATCAGCAGCAGGAGTGTTGCGGCCTGCCAATCGGGCAAGCGAGATGACAAACGACCCTCTCCGGTCGTGAGTTGTGGAGCTACCTGGATGGACTGACCCATAAGTATGGCGCGCTTGGATTTGAGAATATGCGAAAGCAGGTCGTCGCGCAAAGTACCCATCAAGTAAATCTTGAACTTCAGGACAAAGACAGAAGTGACCTTAGGAGTAGTCTGCTGATCGGGTCAGGCAAGGGTGAGCCCCCGCGTGCGCCTGCCCACAAAGGAAAAAGATTTTCCCCACTAACGGGCATGGCTTCCCCATCAGGATCGGCACTTGGCCTTGCGGTGTAGTTCCAAATTTGCCAGCGCTGGCAGAGGGTTAGAGGGACTTTTGTCCCAAAGGCAAGGGGGAAGTAGTGCCCAAACATTACCGAAGTGTTGGGCAATAATTTTCCCATTTGTCCGCAATGTGGTAAGGTGTGAGTTACGTCACAACGCATGGTTTCGCTCGCAAGTCATTGACGCAGTTGGATATATTATTTTGGTAACTTGACAAAATGATTTGGCCGGATTGGCATTGAGTGTGCTCTGGATGTTGTAGGTTTTTTCCCAAGACGTCACCCCCCGCTGTCTTGGGCCGCGGAACAGCGCAGCAGAACAGTATGGACTTCGACAGCACTGAATTCCTGGCAACTGACGCAAGCCCGCAGAACGGCAGCGGCCGTGTCTGGGTCGAGAGCGTGAGTGCGGGCATGCGTACGGTCGAAGCCGTGATCCGCGAGCTGTCCCAAAATGATGTTCCCGTGCTGGTGGTGGCAGAGCGTGGTTCGGGCAAAGCGGCAGCGGCGGCCCGCATTCATGTTCTGTCCAGCCGGGCTGCGGAGCCGTTTCACGTCTATCAGGGTCGAGAAGCCAGTGAAAACACTCTGGCGGCTCGCGAAGGTCATGGTGGGACCGTTTATTTGCAGGAAGTTGGAGATCTAACGGTAGCGGGCCAGAAGGAACTGGTTCGACAGATCGGTCTACATGGCAACGGCCACGCCCAAAGCGTGCCTCGTTTCATCTGCGGAACCTCGCGTGAGTTGGAACCCGAGGTGAAGGCTGGCAAGTTCCGCGAAGACCTCTATTATGGGATCAGCGGAGTCTGTTTGCGGCTGCCCCCATTGCGCCAGCGGAAAGAGGATATTCCGGTTCTGCGTGACTGGTTTCTATCGGCCGCTGCCCGTGACTTTTCCCGCACCGTCCCGGCGCTTAGTCACGAAACCCAAAATTTCTTCGTGGAATACAACTGGCCTGGAAACATTCGCGAGCTGAAAGATGCCGCGCGCGCCATAGTCGCGCTGGGCGATGAGACGCTGGCGATGGGCGGATTGCGCTCGCTTTTGCGGCGCGTGGGCGCGAACGGCGAGAAAGTTTCTTTAAAGGACGCGGCGCGCGCCGCCTCCCGCGAAGCCGAGAAGGAGATCATTCTCCAGGTCTTGACTCGCACCCGCTGGAACCGCCGCCGGGCAGCGCAAGAGTTACAGATCAGCTATAAGGCACTTCTCTACAAGCTGAAGCAGATCGGGTACGAGGAGTACGGGGCGTAAGGCACTAGACATTGAAAGCAATGAAGCATTTGTGACATTGGAACTGAGAGGAATCGATATGAAATCAGCATGGAACGCGGCCCTGGCGGCACTACTCCTGGTCAGCAGTGTGGCGCTGGCGCAGGATGCGCCCGCTCCGGTGGCCGCGACCCCCGCTCCGGCCAGTCCCGCTTCTGACAAGGCCGTTTCCGACAGCCAGGGCGGATCCGAATACCTGATCGGCCCCGAGGATGTGCTCCACGTCGCGGTGTGGAAGGAAGCCGATCTCTCGGCAACTTTGCCGGTGCGTCCCGATGGCAAAATCTCTCTTCCCCTGCTTAACGATGTGCAGGCGGCCGGCATGACGCCCCAGCAATTGTCGGACTCCTTGACCGTCAAGCTGAAGAAGTACATTTCCGACCCGCGGGTTACGGTGGTAGTGACCGCCATCAACAGCAAGCGGATCTACGTAAACGGCGAGGTCCTGCACTCCGGGGCCATGCCGATGTTACCCAACATGACCGTTCTGCAGGCGCTGTCGAGCGCCGGATTAAACCAGTTTGCCAAGACCAAGGGCATCTATGTCCTGCGCAACGAGAACGGCAAGCAGCAGAAACTGCCGGTGAACTACCGCAAGCTGATTAAAGGCGACATCGAACAGAACTATGTGCTGAAGACGGGGGACACGATTGTCGTCCCGTAAAGGAGATCGGGTCCTCTAACGGACCCACGGTGAAGAGCATGTCAAGAATGCAAACAACGCGGTTGGCACTGCTGATTTTCGGCATGAGCATCTGTGCCGCCGCCCAAAATAACCCGCAGTCCCAGCCAGAAAATCCGGCTCCCGCGCCGGCTTTTGGTCAGAACGCGCCCGTCCTGAACCCGGAAAACCCGCCGGTAACGGGTTTGGACGAACCCGGGCTCGAATTGCGCACGGCCACCCGGAGCTTCGTGTCGCCAGCTCTGCAGGTGAGCGAATCGGCGGACACAAACGGAGGCAACCAGATCGGAGCCAGCGGCCTGGAATCTGTCACCCGCGTTCTCGGCGCTTTCGACATGCAGCAATTCTGGCCGAAGAGCGACCTCTTTCTCGAGTACCTCGGCGGGGGAGCGTTCTACGGCAGTCCGTATGACGTGAAGCAGTTGCAAGCCGCGGGTCTGGACGCGGTAACGCGCTGGCGGACCGGCCAGGCGACGCTGCGCGACTCTTTCAGCTATCTGCCCGATGGTTCCTTTGCCATTGGCACGTTTGGCGGCGCTCCGGGGCTGGGTCTCGCCAGCGGTACCCTGGGTATCGGATTGCAAGGTGGAGCCCTTCCCGGCACTCTTAACGGCGCTCAGTTGGGTTCGGTCGGCAACATTCCCCGGATCGCGAACACCGCGACTCTCGATGTGGTGCAGGCTTTCAATCCGGTTTCGGCGATCACGGTAGTGGGCGGATTCAGCAACTCCCATTTCGACGACCCGACGCACACCTTGATCAACAGCGACCAGATTACGGTAGAAGGCGGTTACAGCCACCTGATTTCCCGTCACGATCAGATCGGCCTGCTCTACGGTTTCCAGCTTTTCCAGTTTCCCCAAGCCGTCGGCGGCGAGATTTACAACCACATCGTCAATGTGCGCTGGAGCCATACCATCACCGGCCGGCTCAGCGTGATTGCCGGCGCGGGTCCGCAGTATACCGACCTGGAAGAAGGTGGAAGCTACCCGCACTGGTCGGTGAGCGCGCGTGTCCAGCTGCGTTACAAGTACGGCCATTCTTCATTGGTTGCCACCTATGAGAAATTTACTTCCTCGGGCTCCGGCTTTTTCGCCGGCGCCAACACCCAGGCGGCGCGGTTGGGCTTCAAGCGCCCGCTCGGGCGGACGTGGGATTTCTATGCCGATCTCAGTTACTCCCGTAATACGAAGATCCAGTCCGCGGATTTCGGAGCCATGAATGCGGGCAGCTACAACGAAGGCTCCGCCGGCGCCGTCTTCCGCAGGCACCTGGGACGCGCTTACGACTTCTTTGCCGCTTATCGTTTCAATGATGTGGCTTTTAGTACTGTGGGCAATGTTCCGGTGGACTTGCCGGGCAGCACCGGCAGGATTGCGCTGCGGCACGTCGGCACGATGGGGGTGGAATGGCACCCCAGGCCGACTCGTATTGAATAATTTTTTTGGCCGCCCTGAGCGGCCGGATTGGTGAACTGTATGAGTGGAAATCGCGAACTGACGATGGACGATTATCTGGCGATGCTGCGGCGGCGCCTCAAGGTCATTTTGATCCCGGCCCTGCTCGCCCCGATCGCGGGGTTCCTGGTGTCGTATGCCTTCCCGTCGAAATATACCTCGCAAGCCACCGTGTTGGTGGAAGGCCAGAAGGTGCCCGACAACTACGTTACGCCGGTCGTCACCGCCGATTTCACCCAGCGCGTGCAGACTCTCAGCCAGGAGATTACGAGCCCCACCCGCCTGCGTCCCGTGATTGAGAGTCTGGGCCTGGTCAAGCCGGACGACGAGCCGAAGCTCATCTCGGAAATTCAGTCGAACATGCAGGTCGAGCCGATGATCACCTCGATGAGCGCTGCCGCCAACGGATCGGGAATCTCCGGCGCCAAGAAAAAGAAGCCTTCGGCCACCGACGAGCCCGTGCCCGGCTTCAATGTCAACTACACCGACAGCAACGCAGACCGGGCCCAGAAAATCTGCAATGCCTTGACCGATCTGATCCTGAATGAAAATCTGCGCGAGCGCGCCGCCATCGCCGGGAGCACGACCGACTTTCTTACCCGTCAGCTCAACGACGCCAAAAACGCCCTCGACGAGCAGGATGCCAAACTCGCCAACTTCAAGAGACAATATCTCGGTCAGCTGCCGAGCGACGTCGACACCAACCAGCGCATGCTGACCTCGCTGAACTCGCAACTCGACGCCACCACCCAGACCCTGAGCCGGGCCCAGCAGGATAAGGCCTTTGCCGAAAGCATGCTGGCGCAGCAAATCGCCGCCTGGAAAACTTCGCAGTCCAATACCAATCCGCAAACCCTGGAACAGGAATTGACCCAGCTCCAGGGGCAACTGCTGCAACTGCAGGCGCGCTATACCGAAGATCACCCTGACGTGATCAAGACCAAGGCCGACATCGCCGAGGTCGAAAAAAAGCTCAAAGAGGTCAACGCCGCCAGCGCTGCCGCCGCCAGCGCCGGCGACAGCACCGAGAAGGCCAACGCCGCCGAACCGCCGGAAATTCGCCAACTCCGGCTGCAGATTCATCAGTACCAGAGTGTGATCGAGCAGGCTACCGCCGACCAGAAAAGGATGCAAAGCTCGATCGGCATGTACCAGAGCCACATGGCCATGAGCCCGAGTGTGGAGGAGCAATACAAGCTGCTCACCCGCGACAACGATAACGCCCAAGCCCTTTACAAGGAGTTGCTGGCCAAGAAGAACCAGTCCCAAGAAGCGACCAACATGGAGAACCAGCAGGAGGGCGAACAGATGCACGTTCTGTCTCCAGCCGGCTTGCCGGAGTCTCCCAGCTTTCCCAACCGCCCCATCTTCGCCGCCGGCGGCCTGGGGGTCGGTCTGGGCCTCGGCCTGATCATTGCCGTCTGGCTGGAGTTTAGCGACAAGTCGATCCGCACCGCCAAGGATGCCGCCGCCATCATGGATCTGCCACTCCTGATTTCCGTGCCCTGGCTGGGTGAGGAAGCGGACCAGGCTGCTGCTATCGGCAATGGCAATGGCAACGTCCGGCGCGGTTTCTGGGGCCGGGGTGACCCTTCACCAAAGGAACACGAGAACGTCGAGGTCTAACGCCAGCTTATGTATAAAGAATTTTTTGGACTTCGCGCCAACCCGTTCAACGTCAATCCGGACCCGCGTTTCCTGTTTTTGACGCGGCACACCGAGGAAGCGCTGGCCTGCCTCACCTATGGCATTCAAAGCCGCAAGGGCTTCGTCTTGCTGACCGGCGAGGTGGGCACGGGTAAAACGACGCTGATCAATAAATTGATGGAATGGCTGCGGCTGCAGCAGGTGGCCACCGCCTTCATCTTCAACTCGCGCATGGACGTGCCGCAGTTTCTCGATTTCATGATGGCCGATTTCGGCATCCCCTGCGATGCCATGTCGAAGAGCCAGTTGCTGCAGCGCCTCTACAACTGGCTGCTCGATCGCTATCGCGCCGGTGAAACCGCGGTGCTGGTGGTCGACGAGGCCCAGAACCTCACCGATGAAGTGCTCGAAGAGATCCGCATGCTCACCAATCTGGAAACCTTCACCGAGAAGCTTCTGCAGATTATTCTGGTGGGGCAGCCGGAGCTCGAACAGCGCTTGAAACAGAACCAGTTGCGGCAGTTGCGCCAGCGCCTGACGCTGCGCGCCAAGACTCATCCTTTTAACCTTGAGGAAACCAAGTCCTATATCAATCAGCGCCTGCGCATCGCCGGATCGAACGGCGACCCGATCTTCGATTCCGGCGCCGCCGTCGCCCTTTTTCGTTATTCCACGGGCATTCCGCGCATCATCAATTTGCTCTGCGAGCATTGCCTGGTCAGCGCCTTTGTCGATCAGAAAAAGACGGTCTCGGCCGAAGTCGTCGATTCGGTCGCTCGCGATTTCGATCTGACCAGCGGAAACGCCGCTGCCGCCATGACCGCGCCGGTGCCGCCGTCCGACAAGTTTGATCTGGTGGAAGCCCTGCGCACCCTGGCCACACTGGCCGACCGCTTGCGCCAGCCAGAACCCGAGGATCTCCCCAAGGAAAGGAAACTATGAGCCGTATCCATGACGCTTTGAAACGCGCCGAACAGGAAAGAGCAACCTCCACGGGGACGCACGTCGAGCCCTCTTTTACGGAACCCACTTTCGACCAGCCCGAAGTGCGCAACGAAGTACGCAGCGAGGTGCAGCGCGAAAACATGCCCGCGATGCCTTCCATGTCCCAGCGGCAGCCCTTGGGATCCGCCATGCCCGCCATGGGCTCGGGAATCAATTACGAATCCCTGCTCGCCCGCTGCTCCCGGAGAGAATGGAGCCCGGATCCACTCACCATGCTTTTTTTCAACGAGGACGAAAGCCGCGTTGGGGCGGAAGAGTTCCGCACGCTGCGCTCGCGCCTCTACCAGATCCGCGAGAAGATGCCGCTGAAAAGACTCATGGTGACCAGCGCGCTTCCGAAGGAAGGTAAGTCCTTCGTAGCGGCCAACCTCGGCCAGGTCATGGTGCGGCAGCAAGGGCGGCGCGCCCTCCTGATCGATGCCGATCTGCGCAACCCCGGCATGCACCGCCACCTCGGCACCGTCTCGTCTCCGGGATTGTCCGAGTATCTGATGGGGGAATGCGACGAGTTCGCCGCCCTGCAGCGCGGGCCCATGGACAATCTGTTCTTCATGCCCGCGGGCCGGGTGGGTCCGAACGCCGCCGAACTGCTCTCCAACGGCCGCCTGAAGCTGTTCCTGCAGCGGGTCGAGGCCTTGTTTGATTGGATCATTCTCGATACCTCGCCTGTGATTCCGGTATCCGACGCCACCCTGGTCGCCAATGCCTGCGAAGGCATTGTCATGGTCGTGCGGTCCAACGTGACGCCGTCCGATCTGGCGCGCCGCGCCCGCGAAGAGTTTCCGGACAAGCTGTTGCTCGGAGTCGTGCTGAATGGAATCCCGTCGGGAGAGCTTGCCCAGACGAAGTACTACTATGGCGAGGCCGTGAACAGCCCCGCTTAATCACGAGATGAATTGGAACCGAGGCCAAGTTGATCCGGCTCTTCAATGTTTATTACCCAATCCGGACGCTGGTTCTGCTGATCGGAGAGGCCCTGATCGTCTGGACCTCGTTCCTGCTGGGGGCAGTGTACGAATTCGGCGCGGACAGTTACCTGGCGCTCAACTTCGAAGGTGGCTATTACAAGATCTTCGGACTGACCGTGCTGGTGCTGCTGTGCTCCCACGGGCTTGACCTGTACGACACGGCGCGCCTCAATACCAAAGGCGAGCTGTATTTCCGCCTGCTGATGCTTCCGGGCGTGATGGCCTTCATTCTGGCGGCCGTCGCTTACCTGAAACCCAGTTACTTGCTGGGAGGCGGGTCTTCCACGGTTGGGCTGCTCATCCTGACTGTCGCTCTGATCGGTTGGCGGCTCGCCTTCACCTGGCTGGTGCAGTTGCCCATTCTGGTGGAGCGCGTCTATGTCCTCGGCACGGGCGAACGCGCGCAGCGCCTGGTGCAGGGCCTCCGCCAGAATCCTGAAATCGGGGTCGAGATCGCCAGTTGGACGGGCAAAATGGAAGGCGCGGTGACCCGCGAATCCGTGGCCGCGCACCTGCTGGAAGTGGTCCACAAGCAAAAAGTCCATCGCGTCATCGTGGCCATGCCCGATCGCCGCGGCACCATCCCCATGCAGGAACTGCTCGACCTGCGCATGCACGGGGTCAAGATCGAGGAAGCCACTTCCTGGCTGGAAAAAATTTCGGGCAAGATCGAAGTCGAGAATCTGAATCCCAGCTGGCTGGTGTTTGGCGAGGGTTTTCGCCGCAGCACCACCCGCACGCTGATTCGGCGCGGTCTGTCGTTCATGATCTCGCTGGTGGGTCTTATCCTCGCGCTGCCCTTGATTCCGCTGATCATGCTCGCCATCTACCTTGATTCCGCCGGGCCCGTGTTCTATACCCAGACGCGAGTGGGCAAGAACGGGCGCCCCTTCAAGGTGTTGAAGTTCCGCACCATGCGCCAGGACGCCGAAGCGGCGAACGGTCCGCAGTGGGCGGGCAATGGTGATCCCCGCGTTACCCGCGTCGGCAGGTTTCTCCGCTCTTCACGCCTCGATGAGATTCCCCAGTTGTGGTGCGTGCTCAAAGGCGATATGGCCTTCGTCGGCCCGCGGCCCGAGCGTCCGGAATTTGTCGAATGGCTCTCGCAACAGATTCCCTATTACGGGGTGCGCCACGTGGTGCGGCCCGGCCTCACCGGTTGGGCGCAGGTAAAGTACAAGTACGGCAGCACGGTCGAGGACGCGCGCGAAAAACTCCAGTACGACCTTTTCTACATCAAGAACGCTTCGCTGGGTCTGGATCTCCTGATCATGTTCCAGACGATTAAGACGGTTCTGTTGCGCCGGGGTGCGCAATGAGGTGCGCAATCATGACGTGCGCGGTAGCGGCGGGCGCAATAGTAATGACAAAAATCAAGTCCATCTTCTGGATCGCGGCTGCGCTGGTCGGCTACTCTTACTTCGGCTATCCGCTGTGGTTATGGCTGCGCAGCCGATGGTCGCCGCGACCGGTCCGCCGCAATTCGGATCGAAGTTCCGCCACTGCCCCCGCGGTCTCGGCCGTGATGGTGGTGCGCAATGAGGAAACGGTCATCGCACGCAAGGTCGAGAACCTGCTGACGCTCGACTATCCCGCGGAGAAACTGGACGTGGTTGTCGTCTCCGACGGCTCCAGCGATCGCACGCCCGCCATACTCGCCGATTATGCGCGCGCTTCGGGCGCGGGAACCCGAGTGCGAATTTTGACGAAACCCGTGTCCCAGGGCAAAGCGGCTGGCCTCAACGATGCGATCCAGTTGGCTACCGGGGAGATGCTTCTGTTTACGGACGCGCGCCAACAGATCGAATCCGGCGCTCTGCGCTTGCTGATCGAGAATTTTGCCGATCCCGAGGTCGGCGCCGCCAGTGGGGAACTGATGCTCGGCGAACCTACCAGCGGAGAGACGGGGAAGGGAATGGGGCTGTACTGGCGCATCGAAAAAAAGATACGCGAACTGGAGTCGGCTTCCGGTTCTGTCGTCGGCGCCACCGGCGCCCTGTACTGCGCCCGCCGCCGCCTGCTCGACGCGTCGTCATCGCCCTGGCCACTGCCCGAGGGTACCATTCTCGACGATGTCCTGTTACCGATGCAGATCGTGCGCCAAGGATTTCGTGTCGTGTTCGATTCCCGCGCGCGCGCCTGGGACTCGCCCGACTTGGGCGAAGGCCGCGAGTTTTCCCGCAAGGTTCGCACCTTAAGCGGCAACTACCAGCTT
>Ga0209415_10014620_pt1 | contig 12808 bp, 20 predicted proteins | sample PeaSoiSIISIP2007_FD_187696 | JGI IMG/M metagenome (GOLD analysis project Ga0209415, IMG submission 187696) | Peat soil microbial communities from Weissenstadt, Germany - SII-SIP-2007 (SPAdes) (version 2) | ecosystem: Environmental > Terrestrial > Soil > Wetlands > Peat | place: Germany...
GCGGCCAGCCCTGCCGGCCGCCCTGGCGTTCGCTCTGCGAACAATTACCGAGAGTTACGTTACTCACAGTAATGGAAATTCCGGATGGAAAAGTGTTTTATGTTTAGCGCGTAGTAATTGCTAATTACAGTCCAATTACTGTGCGTGATGACTGCCTCAGCGGTCGCAGAGTAGGCACTATTCAGGTTGCAAGAATACCCGTACCCTGTATTATTGGTAGGGTGGGATTCTTGCACTCTCAGTCACCTGTCCGGTTCGATGGCGGGTAGAGGCCGGCCGCGTAAGCCGTGTAAATTGTGCTGGAAAACTCCTGACGCGCGAGACGCTACGATCAATGGTTATCACATCGAATGCGCGAAGGAAGCGGCGGGTATCATCGATGACCTGTTGCATTCGGGCGACAACCTTGTCTTTGCGGAGTGGTACGCTAAACGGTGGCCTGGGAGACCTGTCCCACACCGCGGCCGACCGTCTAGCGACGCCGAAGGGCAGGGCTGATCCATGACCGCTCTAACTCCCGACCAGATCGCAGCCAACTGGGCTCAGCGCCTGGCCGCCAGCACCGACAAGATGCAGGCTGGCGCGATGGCTGTACCGATGGCACCAGGCCAGGCAGCCGCACGTCAGAAGGCTGTCTGGGCGCAGAACGTGGCTGCCTCCCAGAACAAGTGGGCTACGAACGTGGCTGCGGTGACGAAGGAATCGTGGCAGGCCGACTACGTGAACAAGGGCCTGCCGCGAGTCGGTACCGGCGCGACCAACGCGGTTCCGAAGATGACGACGTTCTTCAGCAAGCTCATGCCGTACATCAACGCCCAGCGGCAGCAGCTGCCGCCTCGCGGCACCTACGACCAGAACAAGGCCCGTGCGAACGCGTGGATGGACCGCATGCACGCTTTCGCGGGCCAGGGCAAGTCCTGACCGCGCCGTAAGCCATTCATCATCTAGCGGAAAGCAGACGGCACAATGGGACTTTGCTACGACACGAATAGCTACACCTCGACCAGTACCGGCGCGGGCAACTTCATTGCGTCGGCCAACTACGCGGGCGATACCAACGTCGTGCGCAACTTCGCGCAGACCGATAAGGCGTTTCTGCTGTCGTTCGGGCGGAAAGGCGCGACCGCTGGCACCGCGCGGATCCGGTCCAACCTGTTCCATGACGACGTGCAGGGCATCCGGGTGCGCGCCCTGGCGGCCGATCCGACCGATCACCTGCTCGACCAGGCGCTGAACCTGCTCTACAGCCAGGACTCGCCGCTGATCGACGGCGACGGCACCAACGCCGAAGTCGAGCAGTACTGGACGGCGACGTACTACACGAATCTGCCGGGTGCGCAGGCGCGGCTGCATATGCCGGCTGATGTCACGCCGCTGATTCAGCTGATTGTCGCGCAGCAGGTGACGATCACGGCTGTTATCCCGCCTAACTGGGCATCGATCGCCTTGACGTCGCTGTACAACACGCTCAAGGCCAACCGTGATTACGCCGTGCTCGGCTACCAGGTTGACACCGTGCTCGGCGCGGTCGCGCTCCAGGGAGCGGATACGGCTAACTTCAAGGTCGGCGGGCCTGGCATTCTGGACATCTACAAGACGCGCGACTATTTCGTCCGCACGTCTATTGAATCCGGTTTGCCGTGCATTCCGGTGATCAATGCGGCGAACGCCCCTGCGACTAACCTTCTGGTCGCTAACGACGTGGCGGCAGTCGGCGCGAACGTCACGTTCATTCTTGCCCTGCTCAGCCAGAACCTGTCTACCTGACCAGCGATGACAGACCCGCGAACCCTGGGCCATATGCCCAGGCAGCTGCGCCAGTCGAGCATGTCTCGCGGGCTTGGCGTCACTGAGCTTGTCAAGGCAGCGGCACCGGGCGCGGGCGCGAACTTCACGCGCGCGGTGCCAGGCGATTACTGGGAAAGATGCCTGGCACTGACGTTTCAGCTGGTGACATCAGCGGCGGCCGGAACGCGGCTGCCGGTCATCAACTACATGGACGGCGACGGTTTCGTGTTCAATCAGGTTCCGCTGTCCGGCGGCATCGGCCCGGGCCTGACCGTCACCACCTATGCCGACCTCGCGACTGTCACGCCTGTGCAGCAGCCTGTGAGCCAGCAGACCGAAGGCAGCGTGACCTCTCCGGCCGCTGGCGCAACGATCGCCAGCCTGACGCTGCCAGCCGGAGACTGGCAGCTGGCCTGGCAGGTCATGGTGGACATCAACGGCGCGGTGGCCGACGATGACAACTTCGGCTTGTTCAGCGGCGCAGTGCAGCTGGTGGGCAGCGAGTCAGGGCACGCGCCAGGCGTCCCCTACCCGCAAGAGCCGGTTGAGGTCAGCCTGGGCGCGGCCGGCGGCACGGTCGCTGTCAAGGCCATAGCGCTCGGCACAGTGACCGCGGTCTACGTCGCCCAGCTGGCCGCTGTGCCGCTCAGCCAGGCCGGCCTGCAAGCGACCATGCCTGACTTCCTGATGCGCTCAGGCTGGCAGCTGGGCGTGACGGTGGCCGGTATCCAGGCAGGCGACCAGATCAGCGCGGTTGCGCTGCTGCTTGAGCGGTTCCCGTCCGACACCGCAGCTGGCCGGCCGCGCATCGATGTCTGGGAGCTGATCGAGGATGCGATGCGCCGGCAGGCGGGCTGACCGATGCCGGCGCGCGTATACGAGGCCGACCTGACCGTTCCGGCCGGCACGGCGATAGCTGCGGCAGTGTCGGCCGTCTGGGCGCTCGACGAGGGCACGCTAGTTAACGTGCGGATCGTCGTGCCACCTGGGCATAACGGCCTGACCGGGGTACGCGTCCTATGGGCCGGAACGCCGATCATCCCCTACGGAGGTGCGCCTTACATTATCGCCAACGACGATAAAATGGACTGGGATATAAACCAGGACGTGAATACCGGGTCTATTACCGTGCAGGGCTATAACCTCGATATCTGGCCGCACACGTTCTACCTTCGCGGCCTGCTTGACCGGCTGGGCAGCTCCATGCCGGCGGGCCTGGCCAGCGTGCCGGCCACGCAGCCGCCAGCGGCTGCGACGCTCGCCGCGATCAGCGCGCTGTCCGACATGGGACCGGCTGACGCTGGCCTGCCGGCTGGCGTCCTGGCACCGCTGGACCGCAGCCGCCTGGGCCAGCTGCCGCAGCTGCCGCAGCTGGCGGGCTGACATGGGCTACCCCGATTTCCAGACGCCTGTCCTGTGGCGCGGCCCGATCCTGGTCAATCAGACGGCCTGGCCGCTGACGACAGTCAACCCGTTCTCGGGCGGCGATTACGTCAACAATTACAACGCGGTCCATATCCGCGTCGTGCCGCCAGGAACTAATGCGGGCTGGCAGGCCACGCTGAGTTTCTACACCGATTCCACGCTGGCTACGTTCATCGGCTCCTACCAGTGGACCGGGACAGCCGGGCAGATTCTCAGCTGCTCCGCACCGGTCCTGGGAGACTGGGTTGTGCTCGGCGTCACTACCGGGGTAGCCGGGACGCAGAACACGCTGATCATGATGCAGGCAATGAACCTCCCGGCCGCCGCTGTCCGCTATACGGCAGTAGGCAACGCGGTTGAGTACGTCAATCAGGCAGTGGTCGCAAGCGGCAGCGTGAACGCTCAGATGCCGTTCGTGGCCGAAGGACCGGGATACCTGTATTTCTCGCCCAGGGACGCTACCGGCAAGCTGACCGCAACAGTATGGAGGACAGGCGAAGGTGGAGGACAGATCACGAAAATTGCCAGCATCAGCGGGCCGACCACAGAGCAATACGTCCAGTTCTTCGGCAGCAACGGGCCTATCGTTGTCTTCGTCAACAACGCGGACGCGGCAGGCCCGCACTCGTTTGACCTCCGCTGCTGCATCGACGGTCGCTAGATTCCAGTCCGTACCGCACTACCCGAAGGGCAAGAAGCCCAGCGAGCGGCAGATATTCATCTGGGCCGAACGCGCGCAGGAATCCGAAGGCAATTACCAGATCGTCAACCCGGGCAGCGGCGCGCTAGGTGCCTATCAGGTCATGCCGTCCAACCTGGCGGGATGGCTGCGGCAGTCCGGCCTGCCGCAGATGACGCCATACCAGTACCTGCATAACCCGCATGCGCAAGACCGGCTGGCATGGGTCATACTCGGCGGGTATTTCGTCCGCTACGGGCCGCGTGGCGCGGCGGCCATGTGGTATTCCGGCCAGCCTGACTGGCGCAAGACCTACGGTGATCCGCCTGTCTACAAGTACGTAGATGAGGTGATAGCCCACATGAAAGATGAGGGATTCCCGATCAATTACGGTCCCGCACCTGGCGGAGGTGCGTTCAATATGCCACCTCCGCCAGCTGAGGACTGGTCACAGACGGTCGGACAGACGGCACGTCGGGTAAGTAATCTCGGATTGTCGATGCAGGGCTATGCTGATGCCCTGCGAACGCTACGGAGGTAGAGCACAGATGGCAGCAGCAGCGGCATATCACACCTACGGCAAGATCGAGCAGGATACGCGCCTGGCCGAAGGCGGCGCGGGAATAGAAGATATCCACGTGATCCGCTATCAAGTCGATAGCGGTCCTGCGAAAGGGCAGAAGCGAGTCGTCCGGGTGACCGATGACCAGTTCACCGAAGACGGCGTGCGCGCAGCGATAGAGGCCGACCTGGCTAACGTGCATGCCGTAGCCGGAATCAAGGGCTGACATGTTCGACTGGCTAGCGTCGTGGTTCGGCCAGTGGACATCAGCGCTGGGCGGCGATGTAGTCAACTTCGTACACTGGTCAGTCCGGGCGGTAACCGGCTGGGCAGGCAACATCTTCCGCCTGGTCGGCCGCGCATGGGACGACGTATTCTCCGCAGCTGGTGACCTGCTCGCGGGAATCGAGCACTTCGCCTACCGGCTGTACAACCACCTGGCCGCGATCTTGCGCCATGACCTGCCATGGATTTATGACGCCATCGTGTTCGTGAACCGGTGGATCAAGCGCATATTCGTTGACCTCTGGCACGCGATAGTGTGGTACTACTATTTGCAGCTGTCCATACTGCACAGGACATTCAATGACGTAACCGGGTGGGTAGTCCGCGACATCTGGGGACCACTCAAGCGGTTTCTGGACATGACCTGGTGCGACCTGCTCAAATGGGGATACACCGCGTGGTATTACATCACCCATCCTGACAAGCTCGCCGCGCTCATATTCTGGTACATAGTGTCGCTGCTCGAAGTGAACGCGTGGGAAGCGGCGAAGCTGCTCGGAACATTCGTGACCGCGCTGTTCCTGCACAACATCCGCCGCGTGGCGCTGCTGCTCGAAGACATCATCAGCGCCGTGCTCTAGACTAGGAGGCCGCGCCGATGGGACGCGCAGACAGGCAGCTGGGCGACAAGCTAGGACCGCGCCTGGTACAGCTGGCAGTGCAGGCGGTAGTGGCCGCCAGGCGGTCACTGGCACCGCATGAGGCCAAAGTCCACGCGGCGGCCACGCAGCGCGTTATCGACCAGGCAGGCCGCGAGATAGCCGACCTGTACGCGCCGATACTCGACAAGCTGACCGAAGGCCAGGCACTGCCAGAGTGGCTAGACGATCACCTGGCAGAGGTCAAATCAGGTGAGCACCAGTGGAAAGCGATAGCCGGTGTCCTGGGAATGTCCGGGGCCATGACGCCGATATCGGTAGCCCTCAATAACTTCCTCGCCGCTGGCGTGCGAGAGCTAGTCGCGCTCGATCCGCTCCTGGTGCCCGACGTCGGAACGCTGGCGCAGCTATCGAACATGGGCCACATCCCAGCCGCAGACGCCTTGTTCGCCGCGCAGGGCCAGGGCATCAACGGAAAGTGGTTTACCGCGCTCGAACTGGCTGCCCAGAGCCTGCCGTCCATGGCCGAGATACAAGACATGGCCAACCGGGGAATCATCAGCGATTTCACGGCACTGTCACTGCTACAGCGAGTGGGCGCGGCGGCCGACATCGTAGACCAGTGGTACCAGCTGAAAGAGGCACTGCTGCCGCCGGCCGATGCCGCTCTCGCAGTGCTGCGCGGCAACATGCCGCATGAGACAGGCGTCAAGCTGGCAGCGTCGGCCGGATACTCAGCAGCCGACTTCGAGGTCATGATCGGCAATACCGGCGAACCGCCAGCCATGGAAGAAATGCTCAGCCTGTGGCGTCGCGGAATGATCGACACTGCGACGCTCGACAAAGCCATATTGCAGTCACGCGTGCGAGATGAGTGGGTACCGTTCGTCCATATGATGGGAGTCGTACCTCCGACGCCAGCCGAAGCACTCAACGCGCTGCTGCAAGGCCAGATACCGCGCAGAGAAGCCGAGACACGCTATCAGCAAGGCGGCGGCGACCCAACATGGTTTCAGGCCGCATTCGACAGTGAAGGATCAGCGCCGACACCCGTCCAGGCATCGATCATGGCTAACCGCCAGATCATCCCATGGGACGGCACCGGGCCAGCCGCGACCAGCTACGCCCAGGCATTCCTAGAGGGACCATGGCGCAATAAGTGGTCAGGACCGTTCCGCAAGATGGCGCAATACTACCCGCCACCTCGCGAGATATCGACGCTCGTCAAAGAAGGCGGCCTGACGCAAGACCAGGCCATGAAGATGTGGGAACAGGAAGGACTCACACCGCAGACTGCACTGCTGTACTGGAAAGCAGCGCACTACCAGAAGACAGCGACATCACACCACCTGGCAGTGTCCAACATCGAACACCTATACCATGACCAGGCCATCACAGAAGCGGAAGCAAAGCAGATGCTGGCCGCCGAAGGATGGACAGACACTGACGCCAGCTACATGCTCGAAATAGTGGACCTACAGCGGGAACGCTCCTACATCGAACGCGCCATATCGAAAGTATCAGGCTTGTTCGTCTCCCACAAAATCGACGCGACCGCAGCATCTGCCGCACTCGCCAACCTCGGCGTCGAATCAGGTCAGGCAGGCCACCTCATCAAGACGTGGACACTAGAACGCGGCATGGCAGTAAAGACACTCTCGGCAAGCCAGATAGCCGACGCCTACTATTACGAAATCATGGATCAGCCAACCGCCCAGGCCGCCCTAGAGCAAATGGGCTACACGCCGCACGACGCGTGGCTAGTGCTGTCCATCCGCCTGCACGTACCGCTCCCAGGCGAACCCAAGTAAGGCGGCCACCGATGACCAAACCGCTCAAGCACCACTTGCGCAGGGCAGTGACCAACCACGCCAAGCGCATAGCCGAGATGCAGGCCCGCGCAGACAAGCGCCAGGCCGAGCACGACGCAGCCGAGCTCACCCGGGCCCAGGCCGACGCCGGCCGCCTGGCCGCCGAGCAGCCCGTCAGCTAATAGCCGCCGGCCAGCTGGCCGCAACTGGTAGCGTGCGGGCAAGCCGGCCGCCAGCCGCACGCACGGGCGGAAGACACGCGGACGCGCATCAGTCACCGCACGACCGCCACCAGGCGGCCACCAGGCGGCAGCTGGCGGCCAGGCGGACCTATCACCGCGAGGGAAAGAAGGCACCTAGTGTCCACACTGCGAATGCTCGACTGCTCCCAGCCAGCCAAAGACGCGCCACGCTGGCCAGTGCAGGCGTTCTACGTCGGCGGCCTTACGCCGCACATCTGGACCGATGACGAGGTCAAGGCCATCAAGGCGAAGTACGGCCTGCCGATCTACGTGCAAGTTGACCCGCGCGCCGATCCGCTCGAAGACGCAGCCAAGTTCTTCGACTGGCTCACCGCGCACGGCTGGCAGCACGGTGAGGCAGTGGCAGCCGATACCGAAGACGTCGACATGCGCGAATGGCTACAGGTAGTCAACAATCAGCTGACCGCGGCCGGCTATAAGCTGATCGACTACCAGTCCAAAGGCGTCAAGCCGCTCAACCCGGTTACCAGCGGCGGCGCGTGGGTCGCTGACTGGACCGACGAACCGCATCTGATGCCGGGCACGATCGCGACGCAGTACCTGCCCGCATCGCATTCGGGGCTGGACTACGACGCGTCGCTGATCTCCACCGACGTTCACCTGCACCAGCTGAACCCCACGCCGCTGCCGCCAGTGCCGCGCTATCAGGTCACCGTGGCACTGCCCGCGCTGTACCAGGGCACAGACGGCCCGGCCGTCCGCAACCTCCAGGGACTGCTGAACGCCCAGCGGCCAGCGGCAATCCAGCCGCTGATGATCGATGGCGACTTCGGGACGCTCACCCGGGCCGCTCTGATCGCCTACCAGGCCGCGCACCTCAACGAGCACATCCCGGGCGTGGCAGGACCGCTCACCTGGCACGCGCTCCTAGGCGTCTGATACCCTGACGTGACGACCTGCGCGGATGTCCCGTAAAACCGGGATCAGCCGTAGTCCGGGCATACCGGTTATACGCGCGGGCCAGGCAGCCCCCCATAGATTGGGCCAGGACGGCGAACACTTGCCCGCCGATCCGAAGCCTAGTAGTGGGGGGCTGCCTGCTGTCTGCGGCCAGCCGGCCGCCAGCTGGCAGGCTTAGGCCATGGCTCCCGATACCGTCTACACCATGATCGAAGTCATCACCGGGGCAGTAGTCACGACAGTTACCGGCATCGGCCTGACCGCCATAGCCGCCTGGGCGCGGCGCATCGATCACCGCCTGGCCGCCATCGAGGCCGACCAGGCCAGGCAGCGCAAGCGATCCAAGGCACTCGGCCGGCAGCTGGCCAGCCAGGCAGGCCGCGCACGCCGCTAACCCCGACCAGTACGGTAACGATCTGGTATATAACAGTGTCAACGGGTGCTGACCAGGGTAGACACCTTACACACTGGTCATGTACCAGCCTCACCGCACGATCGGAGCGCCACCATGGCGAAAGTAACCCGCATCACCCCGCCTGAGCAGCGGCAGCAGACCATCGACGTCAAGCTGACACTACAGCAGCTGTACTGCATCAACTCAGTGCTCGACGTAGCTATCACCGGCACATTCGACAGTACGTGGCAGGCCGAACTGACCGCATTGCAGCGAAAGATAAGCGGCGCGATGCGACGCTTCCGCACCGCGCAGAATAAGGCTGGTGCCAACCATGCCTAGCAAACTCCTAGACGACCTGAGCGCCCTGACCGGCGAAGACCTTTACCACCTCATCAACATGCTCGACAGGCACCAGATACGCGTAGTCGAGAAAGTAACCTGCCAGCTAGTCAAAGGCGAAGACAGCACCAAACTGGGCGGCCTGCTCCTAGACCTCATGGACCTGCGCCAGGACGCACTCATGCAGATAGCCCGCATACCGCTGCCGCTGCGCGACGCCCAGGCAATAATCCAGCGCCACAGATTCCTGCGACGTGGCCCGGTACCAGTCAACGCTGATGCCGAAGGATGGAGCCAGTCGTGATGCAGCTGCGCGTCGATCTGCTCATGCCTAACGGCAAGGTACTCGGCAGGTTCGTACTCGACACAGACGAAATACCGGACGACACCTTTGCCATTGACTCATTCGTGCAGGCTTACGGCGTCACAATAGGGCCGGTACCAGTGCAGGTCCAAATACGCCGAATCCTGTAGATGCGCAATGGCCGAACAAGGATCAGCATCTGGCGTGCTGCTGCCGCTAGCGTTCTACGACACGCCAGGCGGGCCTGTAATCCGCTGCAAATGCGGAGCGGAAACAGCGCTAGTCCAGCGGTCAACCGTCAACCGGTCAATGATCGGACTTCGCGCATCAGGACCGTCAAGGCCACGTCTGACACCCGACGTAGGACCAGCCGCTATCATCGCCGCACTGCAACACGCACGTAATCACCTCACCGCAACCGAAAGGACGTAGCCAGTGAAGATCGAGAATGAGCACATTGTGTGCAAGCGAGGCAATTACATAGTGGTTGCAGCTCAATACCCGGAATACACGCGCGACCAGGCGCTGAACCTGGCCGCCTGGCTAGTGCTCACAGCGGACCCGCTAGGCGAAGACTTCCGGGACCTCATGGACACGATTCAGAACCAATGCTGATCGCCGCAGTGCGCGTGCTCGGCCGAGTCGAGCAGCTGCTCAGCTGGCTGCTCTGGCACGTCCGCGCGACCGCAGACAGCCTCTGGCGTGACCACCTGGCCGCCGAAGCTGCCAAGGCAGGCCAGCCATGACACCTCTCGCGGTCTTGGCCGCGGTAACCGCCCTAGCAGCAGCCGCCTGCATCCTGCCCGGCCGCCAGCGGCCAGCTGAGCGGCCGCCAGCCACACGTCAGCAGCTACCCGGCATCTACCCGCCGACGCTGGCCGCCTGGCGCTCATGGCCAATCGAGGCAGGCCCGCGCATCTGTGCCGGCCGCGCCGTCACAGTCCAGCGGCCGACCTGCCTGCGCGTCGCAGACGGGCAGCGGTCAGCCTGCACGTCAGCCGATCACGGGATGGATCTCTGACATGGCCATTAAACCTAAGCCGATCCAGCTACGCCTAAACCCTGATCGGGCGAAGGTGATACTTGACGCGCTCTCAAACTCCTCTAATCACTGCACAGACGCACGGCACCCGGACCCATATGGCCCGGTGTACTTCTGGTTGAAGTTTCGCATGACAAAGGCATGGCCAGGACCGAACGTTACTAAAGTCGAATCAACAGGAAGGAATAGCGATGGCAGCTAACGTGATATGTGACGGACCGGACGACGAACCGGCCGCATACGTAGTGACAGCACTAGCAGAAGCCGAGACAGTAGCTATGTGTACCGGCTGCTATGTCGATTTCTCGGTCGCATTCCTTACCGCTCTCGCGCCTAACGCCCTGGCGACACCTGAACCAAAGCCAGCCAGAGCGCGTAAGCCCAGATCGAACGCTGCGGCTGGCGCGGCCAGCGGAGAGCAGGTGAACGGTGAGAGCGCAGCTGTGGTCTAGAGTCGGCAGGCCGCGAGGATCATCAGCCATCGAGGCGAGTACCGCACGGCAGATGTCCGCACCGCAGTATGTGGCATTCAACTGCGGACGGCGCATCTGCCGTAAAGGCTTGCTCGGCGGGCTGGACAAGCCATTCCAGGCAAGCCAGCTACCCGGCTGGCTGACCCACCGTGAACGGAAAACCATGCTGCTCATGGGCGACGACGAATTTAACCACTGGGCAGGCCAGGGCGCGCTGTTCCAGTACGTCAGGATGCTCAAGTCACTCAAAGGCTACTAGACCGTGGCCTGGCCGACTGGCATACCTAACTGGCTGAAAAACCAGTGGGGAATCATCTCTGGCGCGGTATCGGCACGGTTCACGACTTCGCAGGTGATCGACTCGCTGAGAGAGTACGCGGCGGCCAACCCTGGCGGATGGGGACCACGCGGCGTGATCTACGTATCGGAGCTGCGGTCAATAGCAGTAGGCATACGCACAGCGTCAGAGCGGATAACAAAACTCGGCTTCACAGGCCCGATTGATGCCTCGCTGATAGCCGAGGCACCATGGGCACGATCGGCAGTACAGCGCGCACTATCACCCGGATATTTCATCCGGGCACTAGTCTCCTACACCAACCCGGAATTTCTCGCAGGGGTACCAGGAGCGCCTGAAACCTTGCAGAAATGGGTATCGCACACAACGTCTCTGCTGCCTGGCGAACTACAGACACTGACCGGTCAGGTAGCCAGCCAGGCATCAGATTCCGGCAGCCCGCCAACGCCCATACTCGGCGTACACCAGATGGAAATACTAGAGGAGTAGGCATGGAACCGCAGAACGGATATCAGTCAGCACTAGGCCGCTGGAAGGACCGCATATCGCAGGTCAACGATGATGAATGGCGCAGGCTAGCTCGGGAAACCGGAATTGACGAGCGCGAAGTCGTGTCCCCTGGCTGGCGTGCGCAGGCGAGTGCTGCGGCCTGGCGCAAGACGAACATCGAGCAGCCCAAGGCTGCCGCGATGCGCCGCGAGCACCTGTCGGCGGCCGGCCAGCTGCCGCCACCAGCGCGGCCAGCCAGGCCGCGCCACCCGCTGCTATGGATGCGGGCCAGGTACTACGGCCTGGCCGCCATCATCGGTGCAGTGTCCGGTTTCCTGGCCGCGTGGCTGTACAGCCAGCATGGCTGAGATGACCGCGGCCTACGCCGTCCAGCCCCACTGGCTGCGACGCAACGACGATAGCCGCACACCGCACCGGGTGGCATTCATCGACGCCGAGACCAGGCCAACATCGATCGACGGAGACGAGCACCACAGCCTGCGCTGGTGGCATGCCCGCATGGTCCGAAGGCACGTCGACCGGCCGCGCAAGCCGGTAGTCGTCGACCTGGCCGGCAATGACTGCGAGTCGCTAGCCGTGCAGGTAGACCAGATGGCGATAGCGAAGCAAAGCCTATGGGTCTACACGCATAACCTTGGCTTTGACCTCACAGTTACCAGGCTGCTCGAAACACTGTACGCGCTTGGATGGCAGATAGCCGACCTGGGAATTACCGGCCGCTCGCCATGGGTCAAGATGAATAACGGCCGGAGACGCATAGTGCTATGCGACTCAGGTTCATGGATACCCGCACCGCTCAAAGATATAGGAGAGTCGATAGGCATAGCCAAGCCGGATATAGAAGACTGGTACAACGCGACCGACGAAGATATCGCGGTGCGCTGCCTCATGGACACCGAAATACTGTCAAGCGCCATGCTGGCCATCATGGACTGGTGGGACGCCAACGATATGGGCCGCTGGTCATGGACCGGGCCAGGCTGCGGCTGGGCATCATTCCGGCATCGCTTCCTGAAGACAAAGGTACTCATGGACCCTGAACCGGAGCGGATAGCCCTAGAGCGCAGAGCCATCTACGGCGGGCGGCGCGAGGCTTACCGCATCGGCCGACTGGGCGAAGGCCAGTATGTAGA
>Ga0209415_10014622_pt1 | contig 12806 bp, 10 predicted proteins | sample PeaSoiSIISIP2007_FD_187696 | JGI IMG/M metagenome (GOLD analysis project Ga0209415, IMG submission 187696) | Peat soil microbial communities from Weissenstadt, Germany - SII-SIP-2007 (SPAdes) (version 2) | ecosystem: Environmental > Terrestrial > Soil > Wetlands > Peat | place: Germany...
CGGGCCCTTTCGGTCTATTTCGCCCTGGTCGACACCGGCGCGATCCTGCTGGGCGTCCTCATCCTGCAGTCCGTGGCGGCGACCTGGCTCAGCCAGACTTCCCCCTCGCGCGCGCGCCTGACGCCGGAAAACCGCAAAGCGCTCTGGCAGCGCCTGTTCCGCCGGTGCCTCGCCGTGGCGCTGTGGACGACCGCAGCGGCGCTGATCGCCGAGATCTGGATCGGGCGGCTTGCCCGCGTCCTGCCGGCGGGGCAATGGCAGGCCTGGCGGGGCTCCGTCATCAGCGCGGCCCTCGCCCTCTATGTCGCCTATGTGCTCTGGCAGATCGTGTTGATCCACACCGATCATCGCGCCTACGCGGCGCAAACGCCCCAGGCGACCGGCTTCAGCGGCCCGCTCCCGGTCGCCTCGCGCATCCAGACCATGATGCCCGTGGTCCGCGTCTTCACGCTGGTGCTGATCGCGCTGGTCGCTGCTCTCGTCGCCCTTTCCAGCCTGGGTGTCGACACCACCTCGCTCATCGCCGGCGCCTCGATCTTCGGCCTCGCCATCAGCTTCGGGTCCCAGTCCCTGGTGCATGACGTCGTGTCCGGCATCTTCTTCATGGCCGACGACGCCTTCCGGATCGGCGAGTACATCGACACCGGCAAGGCCAAGGGGACGGTGGAAGGAATGTCCATCCGATCGCTGCGCCTGCGGCACCAGAACGGCCAGATCCACACCATCCCCTTCGGCCAGATCCAGCAGGTGACCAACTTCAGCCGCGACTGGATCACGGTGAAATTCAATCTCACTCTCAATCTGGAAACCGACCTGGACAAGCTGCGCAAGACGGTGAAGCAGATCGGCGCCGAGATGCTGGAGGACCCGGAGATCAAGTCGGAACTCATCGAGCCGCTCAAACTGCAAGGCATCACCGACATCGGCACCGCCGGCCTGGTCATCCGGCTGAAGTTCACCGCCCGGCCGGTGCAGCCAGCCCTGGTTCAGCGCGATGCCCTGAAGCGCATCACGATGCGGTTCCGCGAAGCGGGCATCAGCTTCGCAAACTCGAACGTCACGGTGCAAACCCTGACCGGCCCGACGGTCACGGAGGAGGTTGTAAAGAACCCCGCGGCGACAGCCTCGTCCCCCGCCCCTGCCTCGACCCCAGAATCGACAACGACAGAAGCGGTCCGGGCCAGCTAGGGCGGGATCCGAGTCCGTTCCAAATCAAAAGCCCAAAAGCCAGCCATTCCATCGCTTCCTTGCCGAAGGTCGTGAATCCCGCAGGCCCACCTATGGAATCTTGCTAGTCGGTCCGGACCCTAGCCTCGAGAAGCTCGATGATGATCCCGCCCGGATCACGGATATACCCTGCCCTACAGCCCACAGCGGGGCCCACGCTGACCTCCGCGATATTGCCTTGGGCCGTCGCGCCGGCCGCAAGAAGCGCATTCCAAGTTCTGTCGATGTCAGCCACCTCGAGACAGACATGAGCAACCCCGGGCATGTTGGGGAAAAGCTTTGGCACCTCGCCGGCTCCTTCGAGATACTGGATGAACTCCATATGGTGCCCGTAGCCATACAGGTGGGCGACCATGAGCCTGGCACCGGGTACGCCAGTCAATCGTTCTTGCCACGCGCCGGAACGGGGCGAGACGGACGCCGCCTTGAATCCCAGCACGTTGGTCCAGAAAAGGACTGACCGCTCGATATCCGCGACGGTAAAGCTCGTATGATTAAAGCCGGTGATCACAGGGGGTCTAGATGAATCCATATGCCATCCATCCGCCGCTCATTTCGAGAACATGCCCTGTGATGTACGCCGCTTTCACCGGATCAAGCAGGAAGGCAATGCCATTGGCGACCTCGTCCTGCGACCCGAACCGGCCAAGCGGCGTTCGTCGGTTGATCGCGGCGGTATCGATACCACCTTCATCAGCGAGCTTCCGAGTGGTTTCGTTCATGATGTAGCCAGGTGCGATGGCATTGGCCCGAATGCCGAGCGGCGCCCATTCGATAGCCTGCATCTTGGTGAGGGCGATGAGAGCGCTCTTGGAAACGCAATAGGGCCCGCGGGTGGGCGCGGCGACCTGTCCAAGCACGGAAGAAACATTGACAATGGATCCTCCGCTTTTGATGTGCGGCACGACCGCCCGCGAGATGGCAATGGGGGCTATAAGGTTCACCTCGAAGACATGCCGCCAACGCTCGAGCGTTAAGTCGAGTAAAGGCGCATGGTCCCAAGTACCTGCATTGTTCACGAGATCGTCGATGCCTCCCCAGGCACTTAGCATGGCAGCGATAATGTCGGCGACACCTTGCTCATCTGTCACATCCGCCTGACGCCAGATAGCGCGCTCGAACCCCAGGTTGTCGGCGGTCCGCTGCGCCGCTGCCCCGTCTCGATCCAGGATGGCGACGCGGCAGCCTAGCTCTACAAGCGTTGTTGCCGTCACTGCGCCGATGCCAGAACCAGCGCCGGTAATAAGGATGCGCCGCCCAGCGAATGTCCGTGTTTCCGACATGGTCGCTCCCGTCCCTAGGAAGAACTACATTCCCACTTAACGTGACATTGATGGGTAAAGATAAAAGCGTAGCGGCATTGAATTTCGTTCATCAGAACGCCCTAGAACTTGCGGTGTTTAAGATAAGCGCTATGCGCATCCATTCCCGCCAAAATGGCTTTGCGCACGTCGCTTTCCGTCGACATGACTTTCTCCGCGCGCGCCACCACCGATTCGACGCGTTCTGGCGGGACAATGACGATTCCGTCGGCATCGGCGAGGAGAAAGTCGCCCGTGCTTAAGCTCACGTCTCCGATCGAGATCGGTTCTCCCAGCCCATCAGGCAGCCAGCGTCCGACGATGTCGTTCGGAGTGCGGAACGTGCAGAATACGGGAAAGCCCGAGGCCTGGATTACTTCGACGTCCCGGCAACCGCCATCGGCGACATATCCGAGCACGCCCCGCATCTGCAGCGCCTTTGCCGACAATTCGCCCATCACCGCCAGCTCGCTGGTCCGGGGTTGGCATACCAGGACATGGTCCGCCGGCGCGGCGGCGAGCATCGCCGTCCACTGCATATAGGTGTCATCGGGGCTTGCGCCGCGGTCAGGATGGCCGCCAAAGGTCCAGATCCGGCCGCAAAGCTTCTGGTCGGACTCGAGCGGCCGGATGTTCGGCGGCAGGATGAACCGATCGTAACCCATCTCCCGCATCACATCGTGAACGGCACTCGTGCAACAGCTGCCCAATCTTCCGACGATGTCCATGCTCGCCTTCCCATTCCATCCGCCGGGCCATGTGGCCGAAGGCGCCGCCAAATCGCCGACCGGCCGGCAAGAACGCGATCGGCTGCCATGTAACAACAGAGCGAGGGTTTGGGCCAGCCCGACTCCAAACCCGCTTCGCCACGGCTTCGTCATCGTCCGGCTGGCCCAATTCGCCAATCTGCTGTTACATGGCGCCGCTGCGTTCTCGGGAGCCCGTCATAGCGAAGGTACAAGTTATGAAAGACCTGGAAATCGACCGTATCGAAGTCATCGTCGTCGGCCCCGAAACCCAGCGCTATGCCTGGGCCCAGGGCATGGCCGAGCAGTTCATGACCAACACGATGCTAAAAGTCACGACCAGGGGCGGGTTGGTGGGCGTTGCGGGCGCGCCGTCCTTCAGCTCCTATGATTTCGACCGCAGCGTCGCCGAAACGCTGCGCGGAATGCTTCCCCCGCTGATCGGCCAATCGCCCGCAGACCGCGAGGCTCTCTGGCGCCGTTGTCTCACCTTCACGCTGCCCCAAGCGCCCCAGGCTCATTCCCTGATCGACGTGGCATTGTGGGACCTGGCGGCCAAGGCCGCGGGGCTGCCGCTCTATCGCATGCTGGGGGGTGCCCGCTCGAAGATCCTGTCCTATGCCAGCACCCCGATGCTCGCGAACGCCGGCGCCTATGTCGACTTTGTCGACAAGTTGAAGGAGGAAGGCTTTCAAGCGATCAAGTTTCACTGCTGGTGCCGTCTGCAGCCCGACATGGAAATGGTCCGCGCCATCGCCAAGCGGTTCGGGGGCAGCGGCTTGGCTTTCATGCTGGATGTCGAACAGCGATACGATCGTGCCAGCGCTCTCAGTGCCGGCAAGCAACTGAGCGACCTCGGCTATCGCTGGTTCGAGGCCCCGCTCGACGATTTCGATCTCGAAGGCTACCGGTTCCTCCGCCAGAGGGTCGACGTGCCGATCATCGCCGCCGGCAATTCGGTCACGGATATCCGGATAATCGAATTCGCCGTCAATGCGGGATGCTGGTCGGACCTGCGCATCGATGTCATGCAGTCCGGCGGCTTTACCCCGGCGCGCAAGGTGATGGGCCTGGCCGCGGCCCATGACATGACCGTCGAACTGCAATGCTGGGGCTACACCCTGACCCAGGCCGCAAATCTCCACCTGATGCTGGCTTATGAGAACTGCACCTATTTCGAACAACCCGCCCCCTACCCCGCCTTCGAATACGGTTCCTTGAACGCGATACGGACCGACAAGGAAGGATTCGTCCATGCGCCTCCAGGTCCAGGGCTGGGGGTGGAGGTCGACTGGCCCGCGGTCGAAAAAGCGACGGTGATGCGTTACGAGGTTCGTTAGCGCTAGAACGGAGACAAGGATGGGCAAGCTTCTCACAGCCGAGCAATGCGAAAGCTACCGCCGCGACGGATTCCTTTCCCCGGTCACGGTCATGACGAATGTGGAAGCCCTTGCCTGTCGCCGGGCCCTTGAAGCGGCCGAGGCCAGGTTCGGGCCGATGCATTATGTGGCCAATGTCCATCTCCTCCTGCGATTGGCCGACGAGCTTGCGCACAACGAAACGATTCTCGATGCGGTCGAGGACATCATAGGTCCCAATATCCTGGTTTGGGATTCCACATTCATCGTGAAGGAACCGGGCGACGGCAAGTTCGTCAGTTGGCACCAGGACCTCACCTATTGGGGGTTGGAGCCGGACGACGTGGTTTCCATCTGGCTGGCGCTCTCCCCGGCGACGGTGGAAAGCGGCTGCATGCGCATGATGCCCGGCAGCCACCGCGAGGGCATGGTCGAGCATGTCAGCACCTTCGCGCGCGACAATGTGCTTTCGCGCGGGCAAACCATCAACGCGGAGCTGGACGAGCGACGCGCGATTGATACGGCGCTGGAGCCGGGTCAAATGTCACTGCACCACGGCTGGACCTTTCACGCTTCGCACGCCAATCTTTCGCGCGATCGGCGGATCGGCTTGAACATGAACTTTGCCGCACCGAATGTGCGGCAGACGAAATTCGCCGGCGATTCGGCCATGCTCCTCAGGGGCGAGGACCGCTATGGTCATTTTGCGGCCGAGCCGCGACCCCATCGGGATTTTGCCGAGGAGGCAAGAGCGATGCAGGTCGCGATCAACGCCAGGCGCGGCCTCGATGTGGCCGGCAAGGCCACGGCCAAAACCAGCTAGTCAGAGGCTCTTCGGGATGGTCTCGGACGATGCGAGCTGCGGTCCGATGGCCGAGGACGGCGGTCCGGGAAAGGCGGCTACGGCTCGCTCCTCCAGCTCCGCCAGCGACAGATGACAGCGGATCGTCTTCCCCCGGCTGGTCTGACGTCGGGGCGGCTCCGCGGTCTCGCAAATGCTGCCGGGTTGCCAGGGGCAGCGCCCGGCAAACGCACAGGCGGAGCCGGCCTGGGGTGGCCGCGCTGCCGGTCGGGCGCCCGTGGGCCGCGCACCGGCTCGCTCCAGGCTCGGCACGGCCAGGATCAGGCTATAGGTATAGGGATGGAAAGGCGGCGAGAATACCGCGGCCGTCTCGCCGATCTCCATCAGCTGACCGTGATAGATGACGCCCACCTGATCCGCCAATTGGCGGACCACCGCCAGATCATGGGAAATGAACAGCATCGCCACCCGGTGATGCTCCCGCAAACGGCGCAGCAGCTCCAGGATGTTGGCCTGGACCGACACGTCGAGGGCCGAAAGAACCTCGTCGCAAATGAGCAATTCAGGCTCCGCGGTCAGGGCCCGGGCTATTGCGACCCGCTGGCGTTCGCCGCCGGAAAGCTGGTCGGGATAACGCCCGGCGTAGCTCGCATCCAGGCGGGTGTCGGATAGCGCCCGCGCCACGCGTTCTTCGACGACCGCCCGGTCCAGCCGGAAGAACATCTCCAGCGGACGGGCCAGTATGGTCCTGACCCGAGCCCTGGGGTTGAGCGAGGCATCCGGGTTCTGGAACACGTATTGTATCTGCCGCCGCTGCTCGTCCGAGCGCCGCTTCACCCGGCCGGGCAAAATCTGCTCCTTGAGACGTATCTCTCCGGCCGAGGGTTCGAGGAGGCCGCTGACCGCCCGGGCGACTGTCGACTTTCCGCTTCCCGATTCACCGACAAGCGCGAAGGTCTCGCCTTGTGCGATGGCGAAGCTCAGGTTTTGCACGGCCACGAAGTACGCAGCACCTCCCCATTTGAGGAACCGGCCGCCCTGCGTTCCATACGCCAGCGTGACGTTATCCAAGGAGAGCACGGGGGCCCCGATCCCTTGGTCCTCGGCCGGCGGCTCTCCGGCTTCCTCGGCTGCGGCCGGAAAACTCAATTGCCGCCAGCGCTGGCAGGCCACCTCGTGCCGTGGGCCCACATCGTCGAGCGTCTGCCGGCGTTCGGCGCAGGAGGCTTCCGCGAGGTCGCAGCGCGGCTGAAACGGACAGCCCGGCGGCAGTTCGTCACGCCGCAGCAGACCGCGCAGGGGCCGCGTCGGCCGGCTGCGCGGCTGATCGATCCGCGGTACCGAGGCGATCAGGCCGCGCGTGTAGGGATGCCGCGGTTCCCCGAACAGCGCCGCGGTCGGGGCAATCTCCACCATGTGACCCGCATACATAACCCCGATCCGATCCGCGATCTGCCCCAGCACGCCGAGATCATGGGTCACGTAGAGCATCGACATCCCCAGACGAGCCCTGAGCTCGATCAGAAGCTCGATGATTTGTTCCTGGGTGGTGACATCGAGGCCGGTGGTGGGCTCATCCAGGACCACGAGCTGCGGGTCGCAGGCGAGGGCCATGGCGATGCAGACGCGCTGCTGCTGGCCGCCGGACAGCTGATGGGGGTAGCGCTTCAGCAGCTTCCTGGGCTCCGGCAGGCCAACCAGGTCGAACAGATCCGCCGTTCGCCCCAAGGCCGCTTCGCGGTCGCTTGCCTTGCCGTGCGCGATCAGGATCTCGGCGATCTGGCCGCCGACCCTGATACCGGGATTGAGGGCTGTCGTCGGATTCTGCGGCACGAAGCTGATCTGATTGCCGCGCAATCCGTCGAGCTGCACCCGGCGGAGGCGGAGCAGGTCCTGGCCTCTGAACATGACGCGGCCTCTGTCCACACGGCTCGCCGGATGGCGATAGCCGAGCAACTGCAAGGCCACGGTGGATTTGCCGCAGCCCGACTCGCCCACGAGCCCGAACGCCTCGCCGCGGTTGATGGCGAAGCTGACGCCATGCAGGACCGGTTGCCAACCCGCCTGCTGGCGATAGGACAAGGCGAGGTCCTCGACCTGCATCAGAGGAGCGGCTTCGTTCATCGGGCACCGAGCCGGACCGATCGGCCGAGGATGCGAGCGACCCCTTCGGTGAAGAGGTTGAGACCGACGACCAGGGACGCGAGCGCGAAGCCCGGTCCCAGAACCGTGATCGGGGAGACGATGAGAAGGGCCCGGTTCTCGCTGATCATCAGGCCCCACTCCGGGGTCGGCGGCCGCATGCCGAAGCCGAGGAAGCCCAGCGAGCCGATCAGCACCGGGGCGTAGCCCGCGCGTAATGCGAACTCGACCAGCAGCACGCTGGTGGCGTTCGGCAATAATTCCCGGCGCATGACCGACCAGGCGCTTTCCCCTCGCAACCGGGCGACGGTGACGAAATCACGGGTGGCGATATCGATTGCGGCGGAACGGGCCATGCGCGCGATCCGGGGCGCATAGACGAGGGCCACCACGAAAATCACGAGGACGGGATCGCCCGCGGCCTCGGGACCGGCCGCCGCTATGGCCAGCAGGGCGAGGACGAGAAACGGAATGCTGATAAGCGCCTCCAGCAGCCGTTGCAGCAGATTGTCGATCCAGCCGCCGATGTAGCCGGACAGCAGGCCGATGATCGCGCCGACAATCAGTCCCAGCGCCGTGCCCGAGAGGGAAAGCAGAATCTCGATATGGCCGCCGTAGAGAACGCGGCTGAAGATATCCCGGCCCAACTGGTCGATGCCGAAGGGGTGCTGCCAGCTCATGCCAGACAATGGGATCCCGGCGCCCATATGGGCGTAGCCGTAGGGCGCGATGAAGGGGCCCAGGGCCGCCAGGATGACATGGACCGCCAGGATCACGCTGCCGATGCGCAAGCTGCGCGGACTGCGCTGCCAGGCGGATAGGTACCGCTCCAGTCGCGCGTAAACCGTGTTCGTGGGCGCGACAGCCGACACCATCATCCCTTTCTGAGGCGGGGGTTCACCAGGATCGCCCCGATGTCCGCCAGGAGATTGGCGACGATGTAGACGGCCGCCGAGATCATGATCGTCGCTTCGATCAGTGGCAGATCGCGCAACTGCAACGCGTCGATCAGCAGGCTGCCGAAGCCCGGAAAGCTGAATATCCGCTCCACGACGACGACGCCGCCCACGAGATAGGCCAGGTTGAGAGCCGTGACGTTCAGGGTCGGCACCAGAGCGTTGGGAAGAGCGTGGCGAATCAAGACCCGCCGGGCCGACAGGCCTTTCAGCTCCGCCATCCGCACATAGTCCGCGTCGAGAACCTCGATCAGGTTGTCGCGCAACATGCGCACCGCATAGACGGCCATCACGATCGCCAGCGTGATCGCCGGCAGGGTCATGGCTTGGATATATTCCATCGCGCTGGAACCTTCATCGACCAGGGACATCGCGGGCAGAATCGGCACCGCGATGACAAAGGTGATCAGCAGGATGGTCGCCAGCAGAAAGTCGGGCGTGGACAGGAGGACCAGGGTCACGATGGAAAGGGCGTGGTCGATCGGCCGGTCCCTGCGAATCGCCTGGATCATTGCCGGCAGAACCGTCAACGGGAGGTAGATCGCGAAGGCGTAGAGCGAGAGCAACACGGTGTTGAAGATCCGCGGGCCGAGGATGTCGGCAATGGGCCTGTTGCTGACCAACGACGTGCCGAAATCGCCGGTCAGCAAATGGCCGAGCCAGCTCCCATAGCGCAGGAGAGCCGGCTCATTCAGATGAAGCTGTGCGCGGAGCACCGCCAGGGATTCGGGCGTCGCATCCCGGCCGAGAATTCGCGAGGCGACGTCGCCGGGCAGGATTTCCAGCATCAGGAAAATGAACATCGACACGAGCAGAAGAGTGAGTAGGGAAAGCAATATGCGTTCGGCGATGAGCCTTAGTATCAGCATGCGTCATTCGTCCCGACTATGTCCGCGCAAGAAATCGCCGTTCGCCCCACGCAACTATGAGCTTCTCTGCATATGCGTGCCCGGCCGCTTGAGAAAATCGTCTTGCAATCTGGTGCCGAGGCCCGGCCCCGGCAGCGGGGTGACGAAGCCCTTCTCGACCTCCGGCACGGCCGTCAGCACCTCCCGGTACCAGCCTGTGAAGTAGGCCCTGACCGCCTCCTGAATGACGACATTGGGCTGACTGACGCTCAAGCTCACGGAAGCGGTCCAGACCACGGGACCGGTGCAATCATGGGGAGCGACCGGCAGCTTGTAGGCCTCTGCCATGGCCGCCACTTTGGCAGCTTCGGACAAGCCGCCGATCCAGCCCAGATCGAGCATCACGACGCCGACGGCCCGCCGCTCGAACAGCTCGCGAAAGGCGAAACGCGTTCCCAGCATCTCGCTGGCCGCGACGGGTATGCGGGTCGCTTCGGCGAACTCGCCGAGCGCATCCATGCTGTCCATGCGGAACGGATCCTCGAGCCAATAGGGCGAGAACGGCTCGACCGCCTTGGCGATGCGAATGGCCGTCGGAAGATCCCAGAGCCCGCCGAATTCAAGCATGATGTCCATCCGGCCTCCGACACGTTCGCGGATGCGCCGGAATGGCTCGAGGCCCTGCTCGATGTCTGCCGCCGACAGGTACATACCCTGATACGCGGCGGCAAAGCGATCGAAGGGCCAGATCTTCATCGCCGTGATTCCGTCGGCGAGCAGTTCTTCGGCGAGCTCGGCCGGCCGCTCAAGAGTGGCCTGCGTATCCTCGAACCGGCTGCGCCGCTTGCGGACCGGCGTGATCCATCCCGGCCCGGCGAAGCTCACCGATTCGTGGACATATTCGTAACCCGCGCAGGTGTTGTAGATCCGGACCCGATCGCGACACTTCCCGCCCAACAGCTGGCTGATGGGCAGGCCGACGGACTGGCCGAAGATATCCCAGAGCGCGATGTCGATGGCCGAATGCCCACGCGTCTCGGCGCCGGCGTTTCCCGAAGCAAGAAACCCCTGAAGCAGTACGCGATTGTGTTGTCCGATCGCCAGCGGGTCGCGCCCGATGAGATAGGGCGCCACCGCCTCATGCAGATAGGCGGCGACGGCCTTGGGCCAGTAAAACGTCTCGCCCAGGCCGACAATGCCTTCGTCCGTGTGCAGGCGCACCCACAGGACGTTGGGAAAATCTTCGGACAGAACCGTTTCCAGCCCTATGACCTTCATCTCGCCCCCGCCTTCGCTCACGAACTTGCCGGTGCCCGCAGCAAGGCTCTCTCATTCCTCTTGGCATGGCAAGCTGCAGACAGCTTGGCGCGATAGGACTGCGATCGCTGCTGCGGATCGAAGTGGCCGGTCAGCGATCGATGGGCCTACGAGTCCTGTCGCGCAACTTTGGCGCCGGCCCGGAACTGCCGTGGGCTGCTGCCATAGCGACGGCGGAAAGCATGGGAGAAGTGGACGTAGTCGTTGAACCCGGCCGCATAGGCTATGTCCGAAATCGTCCGGTGCGCGAAGGAAGCACTGGCAAGCGCCCGGCGCGTGCGCTCGAGGCGTCTTTGCAGTATCCACTCCCCCGCGGTCTGCTTCGACAGTTCAAAGATCTTGCCCATATAGCGGACCGAAACGCCAAGTTCGTCGGCGATCGCCTGCGGATGGAGATTGGGATCGGCGAGGTGGGCCTCCACGTAGCGCTGCGCCCGCATCAGATGTGCCCAGCGTACCGACCGCGATGTCTCGCCGAAGTCTGCGGACCCGGAGGTGAGCGCCAGGGCGATAAGGTCCACCACGCGCTCTCCGAACTCAGTCAAAAGGTCAGGGCGAATCTTGTCGGCTTCTTCGAACAGTGAAATGACCAGGGTCTTCGCCACCTGGGCCGCGCCGGCGTCCGCCGCGAAGCGATGGCCGCAGTAGTCTTCCGGCACCCCCACCCGGGTCCGCAGCAGGTCCCCGGGGATCGAGACGTTGATCACCTGATGCTCGTCCGGATATGTGGCGCTCGTGGGCTGATTGGCGTCCACGAGATAGAGAGACTCCGTGTCCAGGGTCACGTCGCGCCCGCAATGGGAGTAGAAAATCCGTCCCTTGAGCGGCAGGGTGACGAAGAATTTGTCGCCGCCCCCGCGAGCGATGTGGGCCGCCTTTCGGTAAGCGACGCGGCTGCCGGTCACCGTCATTCGAGAGAGCTCGATGGAACCGATAGTTACGATCTCGACCTGACCGTTGAAGGGGCCTTCCCATTTGAGGCGGTTCATGTCGACAGCCATGTAGGTGTGCGCGATCACGTCGCGCCAGGCGGCAAATCTCCGGCTTGGATGCAAGCCCGCCGTTGATCGAATGAGAGCCATCGGTTTCTCCCGACTCTCCGAGCAGCGCCGCCATCACGAAACAGGCGACCACCCTGAAGCCCACCGGCTTTGCCGGCCGGCACGACCGCGGTTGCCAGAGCCCGGAGGCGCCAGACGTTGTTCCAGGCTGAACAACATTATGTTCCGTGGCAATCAAGATGGCCGCGACGGCTATGCTAATTTATGACAAAGTTCGTTGGACCGCCAGGCAATGGGCGGCCTTACGGCCGACGGCTTACAGGGTTACAGGGGAGGAATCTGATGAGGGCGTCTCCAATTCTGGTGGTTGCGGTGGCGACGGCGTTGCTCTTGCCGGGCATGCGGCCCGCGCGGGCCGACGAGGGCGACAACTGCGTCAAGGTCCTCGGCTATGAAAACAGCGGCCAGAAGGAATCGATGGATCCCGTCGATCATGCTTCCAGCGACGATTCCTACCGGCTTCTGAACGTCTATGACCGGTTCGTGGACGCCGACGACAACTTTGTCGTCAAGCCAGCGATCGCGGAATCCTGGACCATGTCCGACGGCGGCAAGACCTGGGTCTTCAAGATTCGCCAGGGGGTCAAGTTCCATAGCGGCAAGGATCTCACCGCCAAGGATGTCTATTTCAGCTTTGCCCGGATTGTGGACCCGAACTTCCCCAACGGCGCGAAGTCCGTGTACGACTGGCTCAAAGCGGACAACATGAAGGTGCTCGATCCTTACACGATTCAGTTTTCCTTCGATAAGCCGCTGGTCGACCTCCCGGGCCTGCTGGCTAACAAGCACAATCTGATCGTCCCGGACGGGTCCACCCACGATCAGCTTCGGCTGCATGAGGATGGCTCGGGTCCCTTCATGCAAGAGAAGTTCTCGCCGGGCGGCGCCTTCGTCATCCTGAAGCGCAATCCGAACTACTGGGGCGGGCCGGCCAAGAGTGAATGCGTCCGGATCACGATTTCCCAGGAACCGGTCCAGGCGGTGGCTGAGCTGAAATCCGGTCAGGTCGACCTGGTTTTGCAGGTCGATCCCTCGGTGGTATCGACGG
>Ga0209415_10014623_pt1 | contig 12805 bp, 6 predicted proteins | sample PeaSoiSIISIP2007_FD_187696 | JGI IMG/M metagenome (GOLD analysis project Ga0209415, IMG submission 187696) | Peat soil microbial communities from Weissenstadt, Germany - SII-SIP-2007 (SPAdes) (version 2) | ecosystem: Environmental > Terrestrial > Soil > Wetlands > Peat | place: Germany...
CGCCCTCTCCAGAATCAACAACTCGCGCCAAATCAGCGCACTCCGGGCGGGCACATCGTACCTTACGGAATCGCTGTGGGCCTGATTGCCCGGCTTGACAACGGGCAAAACGATGTGATACTCCGTATCCAAGGCATGGGAACGTCTACGGGGTCAATGCCGCTCTGCATTCCGCCGGACTGCACAGTGAACAGCGCATAAAGAACAGCGAACAGCGCATAAAGAAATGGAGATGAGAGCTATGGTGAAGTCTTTGCCTTTCTCGTACCCAACGCTTCGATTGGACGGTCTGCTGTTGGTCTTAATAGCCGCCCTCCTGGTCACGCCTTGCGCGTGGTCGCAGACTATGGGAGCCGTCAGCGGGACAGTTCGCGATCCAACCGGTGCCGTTATCCCGAATGTGCCGATGGTGCTGACCAACACCGAAACCAACATCACTGCAAACGCAACCACCAATGAAGCCGGCTTCTACATCTATCCCAGCGTGATGGCGGGGTCCTACCGTTTATCCGCCCAAGCTCCGGGGATGCAGAAGTTCGATGGCGCGTTTACCGTCCGCGTAACGGAGCGCGTCGTCATCGATCCCGTGCTGACGCCAGGCGGGAACACCACGGCGGTGACCGTGACAGACATCACCCCGCTGGTAACGACGGACAACCCGACGGCCAGCACCACTCTGGAACAGGAACGCATCAACCAGTTGCCCATGAACGGGCGCAGCCTCAGCGGAATGATGGGCAACCTGCCCGGAGTCGAGGGCGCCTACATGAACGGCATTTTCAATGATGCGACGGAGTGGGTGCTGGACGGCGCCGTGATCTCGGATCGCCGCTGGAACGGCTCGCCGAGCACGCAGCCTTCCATGGACGCGGTGGAGGAATTCACGGTGGTTGACAACGCCGTTTCCGCCAAGTACAGCCGGCCGACCCAAGTCGTCGCGACCACCAAGAGCGGCACCAACGGGCTGCACGGCACGGCCTTCGAGACCAATCGCAACAACTTCATCGGCCTGGCGCGGGCCCGGACCGATTACTACACCAAGGCGCCCTACCTGAACCGCAACGAGTACGGGGTTAGCGCGGGCGGCCCGTTGATTATTCCCAAGGTGTACCACGGCAAGGATAAGACATTCTGGTGGTTCGGTTACGAGGGGCGGCAGTCGGTCTCCTACTCCACCGTCAGCTTCAACGTTCCCACCCAAGCCATGGCCAACGGCGATTACAGCGGTTACAAAGATTCGCAGGGACGGGTCTACACGATCTATGACCCGATGTCCACAGGCTCCGCGGCGAACAACTATTCCCGCACGCCCTTCCCCGGCAACATCATTCCCTCCAACCGCGAAAGCCCGTTGGCGGTATACCTGTTCAGCATCGTCCCCCGGCCGAACTACAATGCCAACCCGGTAGTGGCTCCCAACTGGTACGGCGCGACCAGAACTACGTCGCCCCTCTGGTACACCACCGGACGCATCGATCATCGGTTCTCGGATAAGGACCAGGTGCACATGACCGAGAGTTACAACATGAGCTCGACGCTGTACCCCACCACCGCCGGCGGTGTGGGCCAGCCTATGCTCAACGGCGTGGCCGGCATGGAGTCCGACTCCAACCACATGCAGGCCTGGGCGCTCTCCTGGCTGCATACCATTTCGCCCACGTTTTTCAACGAAATGGTCACCAGCTTCAAGCGCAACGAGTGGTTCGGCGGCGAAGTGGAGGGCACCGACTGGCCGGATAAACTCGGCCTTCCCAATCCCTTCAACACCACGCGATGGCCCCAGATCGGCACCCTGAACATGGGCAACTACGGCTACATCACCAACGACACCAAAAAGAACCACGAGAACAACGTCATTCTCGACGATAATCTCACGAAGATCCAGGGGAAACACGAGATGCAGTTCGGTTTCCACATTCGCCGCGAGTACCTGAACATTCTGGCCCAGCAGAGATTTCCGGCCCCGACCCTCAACTTCGACACCAACGCGACAGCGCTCTACGACGCGGTAAACTCGACGCCCACCAGCCCCGCGGCCGTGCCGCTTACCGGGATCAACGTTGCCAATATGTACCTTGGGGACGCCCGGTACTCCGCCCAGCTCAACCACAGTTGGTTCTACTTGACCGACACGGAGATGGCGCCGTACTTCCAGGACAACTTCAAGGTGAGCCCGCGTCTCACGATAAACGCGGGCCTGCGGTGGGAGCATTGGACCCCCTATCACGAGAAGAACGGCAGCAACGTTGGATTCTCCCCAAAGGACGATGCGGTAGTGCTGAGCACCCCGATCAGCACCTTGGAGCAGTTCGGCTATACCATTCCCTCACTGGTGCAGCAGTTCCAGAACATGGGGATCAAGTTCGAAAGCACGCAGCAGGCCGGCCTCCCCATGGACCAGGTGTACAGCCGCTGGAGGAATTTTGCCCCCCGGGCGGGATTCGCCTACAAAGCCTCCAGCGGCAAGTCGGCGTTCGTGATCCGCGGCGGCTACAGCCTCTCGTACTTCAATATTACGTTGTATGAGTGGCTCGATAACGTGCGCACCAATTTCCCGTTGGCGGCCACATACAGCAACAACCCCAACGACACAAGCCAGACGCCCGATGGAATCGGGAGTTACTGGCTGCGCTCGAATCCGTCCATCGTTGCCGGCGTGAACAGCACTAACGCCCTCAGCCTGGCCGCCGCATCGGGCATCACGCCCGGATGCTGCGGGATTTTCTTCTTCAACCCGCAACAACCCGACTCGCGCGTTCAGACGTGGAACCTGACGTTCGAGAAGGAAATAATGGCGAATACCATGGCGCGCGTGCGGTATTTGGGGAACCACTCGGGCAACCTGGAGGAGTTTTACAACCTCAACCCCGGCATGCCCTCGTACGTCTGGTACGTGACCACCGGGCAGCCACTGCCGACGGGCATCAACTCCAACATCGCGACCCGGCTATACGACAGCACGACGGGGCTGGGAAGCATCACGGAGTACATGCACAACGGCTGGGCGAACAACAATGGCATGGAGCTCCAGTTGGAGCGGCGATTCACCAGTGGATATGCGTTCCAGATTTCCTATGACTTGCTGAACGCGTTCGCCTCGACTAGCTGTAACTCAGGTTGCACGGTTGCCACCGCCAACATTTACCCGGCGAACTACTACCTGCCCGGCACGGTCCCCAGCGATTTCAACACACGGAACGCGTTCCTGAATTATGAGCGCTCCGTGCAGATTCCCAAGCACCGCATCAAATGGAACTGGGTGGTCGATCTGCCTTTCGGCAAAGGAAAGAAGATCGGCGGCAATGTCAGTTCCGTGGTGGATAAGTTCATCGGCGGGTGGCAGCTCGCCGGGACCGGTTCCTTGGGCAGCACGTGGTTCTCACTGCCAACTGGCAATTGGAATTTTACGGGCGAGCCCATTCACCAGTACGGCTACCAATACCCGATTCAGAACTGTACCAGCGGCACCTGCGTCCCGGGCTACCTGTGGTGGAACGGCTACATTCCCGCAAACCAGATCAACAGCCATGACGCCAACGGCAACCCGAACGGCTACGAGGGTATTCCGGCGAATTACAAGCCGGCGGTGACGCCCTTGATCCCCTGGGGCAGCACCACCATGCCGGCCAACGCACCCGCGGGAACCAATATCTCCACCTACTGGGACACCAACACGGTGTGGATCCCGCTAAAGAACGGCACAACCGTGCGGACCACTTACAACCCCATCCTGAATCCATTCCAGAACCAGTGGTTCCCGGGCGTGCTCCAATGGAACCAGAATGCCTCGCTCTTCAAGGTCATCCCCATCAAGGAACGCGTCAACCTTCGGCTAAACGCCGACTTCTTCAACGTGTTTAACCACCCCGGCAATCCGAACAGCGTCGGGGCCGACGGCATGGAAGTGACGCAAAGCTCGGGCAACTCGCCACGAACTCTGCAATTGAGTCTTCGCCTGACCTGGTAGCAGTGTACTGAAGGGCACAGGCAGCGATGCCTGTGCCACCAGCCTTACCAAGTTACCTTACTCCGGGCGCACAGCCGCTTCGGCCCGTGCTTCCGGAGTTTTTTGTTATTAGATAGATTACATGGCGAAAAAGCGTTTGGCCAGCCAGTCTGGAAAAAAGCCTTCCGTCAAGAAGGCGGATTCCGGAATCGTCAGGCTGCGAGACGCCGGGACCTGGGCATTTATTTTCTGTGCGACCCTGGCTGCCTATTGGCCGGCACTCCAAGGCGGCTTCCTCTGGGACGATGCCGGCCATGTGACCAGGCCAGAGCTGCAGTCCTGGACCGGGCTTTGGCGCATCTGGTTCGACTTGGGCGCGACCCAGCAGTACTATCCCCTGTTGCACAGCGCGTTCTGGATCGAGCACCGGATATGGGGGGACGCGGTACTGGGCTATCATCTGACCAACGTCGCTCTACACGCCGCATCGGCCTGTCTGGTAGTGACGATCGTGAGGCGCCTTTCGCTGCCGGGAGCGTGGTTGGCGGGCCTGGTTTTTGCGCTGCACCCGGTGTGCGTGGAAGCGGTGGCGTGGATCTCGGAGCAAAAGAGCACGCTCGCCGGGGTCTTCTACCTGGGCGCGGCGCTCGCCTACCTGCATTTCGACCGGACGCGCCGGACGTGGCGGTACTTCCTGGCTCTGGTGCTGTTTGTACTGGCGCTCGCGAGCAAGACGGTGACTGCCACACTTCCGGCGGCGCTGCTGGTTGTCTTTTGGTGGCAGCGCGGCCGGCTCGCCTGGCGGCGCGACGTGCTGCCATTACTGCCGTGGTTCGCGCTGGGCGCATCCGCGGGGCTTTTCACCGCGTGGGTGGAGAGGACGATCATAGGCGCGAAGGGCGCCGAATTCACGCTGTCGCCGGCCCAGCATTTCCTGCTAGCGGGACGCGTGATCTGGTTTTACGGGGGCAAGCTGGCGTGGCCGGCAAACCTGATATTCATGTACCCCCGCTGGAAGATTGACCCCGCAGTATGGTGGCAGTATCTGTTCCCGGCCGGAGTATTGGCGTTGACGGTCGGCCTGGGGCTGGCGGCCCGCCGCCGCCGAGGCCCGCTGGCGGGCTTTCTGATTTTTGCCGGGACGCTTTTCCCGGCGCTCGGTTTCCTGAATGCTTATCCTTTCCGTTTTTCCTGGGTCGCCGACCACTTCCAGTACCTGGCAAGCCTGGGCATTATCGTTCCCGTGTCGTCCGGGCTGGTGGCGGCGGCCGGGCGGATTCTGCCGGGGAAGGCCGGGCGCATGGCCATCCCCGCCATCCTGCTGGCGGTTCTGTGCGTACTGACCTGGCAGCAGGCCGGCATATACCGCGATGCGGAGACGCTTTACCGGGAAACGCTGGCACGCAATCCCGCCAGTTGGATGGCGCACAATAACCTGGGAATCGCCCTGTGGCAGACGCCAGGCCGGCTGCCGGAGGCGATTGCCGAGTATGAAGCAGCGCTGCGGATCAAACCCGATTACCTGGAAGCCCACTACAACTTGGGAAACGCCTGGTCGCAGACACCCGGCCGGCTGCCGGAGGCCATCGCTGAATACCAGGCGGCGTTGCGGATCAGGCCGGATTATGCGGAAGCGCACTACAACCTGGGAAACGCCCTGTTGCGAACGCCCGGCCGGCTGACGGAGGCGATTGCCGAGTACCGGGCGGCGCTGCGGACTAAACCCGATCTCGCCGAGGCACACAATGACCTGGGAAGCGCCCTCTCGCAGATACCCAGCCCGCTGCCGGAGGAGATTGCCGAGTACCAAGCGGCGCTGCGAATCAAACCCGATCTCGTGGAGGCGCATGTGAATCTCGGAAACGCCCTGGCGCAAATACCTGGCCGGCTGCTGGAGGCGATCGCCGAATACCAGGCGGCGCTACGGATCAGTCCCGATCTCGCGGAAGCGCACTACAACCTGGGAAATGCTCTGGCGCAAATGCCTGGCCGGCTGCCCGACGCGATTGCCGAATGGGAAGCGGCGTTGCGAATCAGGCCCGATCTGGAACCCGCGCGGCAAAAGATCGAGCAGTGGCGGCCTCAACGTTGAACAGGGAGGTGCGACAATCGGTTTATGAGAAGCGGACTTTCGGGCTCTGTTGTATGGGTCTTTTGCATGGTTGCTTCCGCCCTAGCCGCCGGGCCGCCGGGAGACGGCTGGGAGCTGGTCTTTCACGACGAGTTCAACGGAAAGCAACTGGATTGGAACGTCTGGGCGTGCGAAAAGGGTGACCGGCGCAAGGCCTACAACGATCCCGACGACTCCTATCTCGACGGCCGGGGCCACCTGGTTCTGCGCGTGCGGAAAGCGGAGGACGGGAAGTATCACCTCGGCTTTATTCGCACCACCAGGGAATTCGACTGGGGCTACTACGAGGCCCGCGCCGACCTCAACACCGTCCCCGGCTACTGGAGCGCATTCTGGCTATGGGGCAAGCAATCCTACAACGCCGATTACAGCGGGGCGGAAGTGGACATCATGGAGGATCCAAACCGGGGCGGCACCATCGCGCACAACATACACCAGGGGGGAGGTCAAACTCGTAAGCACGAGGGAAAACCCGGGAGCATCAAGGGGCCGCGAACGGACTGGCACCTGTTTGCGTGCGACTGGCACGAACAGGGTTTCGATTTCTTTGTGGACGGCGAGAAGACCTGGACGACCCGCACCATGACGGCCAGCAAGCCGAACTGGATCTACCTGACCGAGGAAGCCATGAACGAAGGCTGGGCGGGGGACATCCGGCAATACGAGAGCCAACTGCCGGCCTATTGGACCGTGGACTACGTACGCTACTACCGGAGGAATCCGCAGGCTCCGTCCATCGCGCTCTCGTCATCCAGGCCAATCCAGGCCGGCAAGGAGAACGGCGCCGTTATCCGGGTGGCGCTGAAGAACGGAACGTTCGCCGCCCGCTTGCATCCCGAAAGCTGGAGCGTCGAGAACCTGCCGGCCGGCGTGGGGTTGGGGACCGTTGAGCGCGTGGATGACACCCACCTGGATGTGACATTGAAGGGGAACTCGCAGCCCCGCGCGGTGAAAGAGGACGTTGCGGACGTGACCGTGATTGCGGAAGGGGGCGAGGTGGCGAGTTCGCCCGCGCTGCTGATCGCGGTGAGCGGAGTGACGATCGAGGCGAATGCCTTTAATGTGTTCGGCCGGGAATGGAGGGTTCGGGCCGCCGCGGACTGGAAGGTGGACCAGGAGGATGGGTCGGAAGTGTTGCGCCTGCTCGAAGGCAGAGAACCGCTGCCAGGGCCGCGCCGCCCCTTTCAATTCGCGTTGACGGACCTGCCGGACTACCGCCGGGTCACCGTGGACGCAGACGTAAAGCCGCTCGGCCTGTCGCTCATGATTGTATTCGGGTATCGCGACCAGGCGCACTTCGACTATGCGCACCTGTCCACGGATACGGGCGCGGCGCAGCCGAACCACAACGGCGTCTTCCATGTGTATGGAGGCGAGCGCGTGCGCATCAGCAACGAGAGGGGGCCCGCCTCCTTCGCGGCGAGCGCGCGCTGGTATCACGTAAGACTGACGCACGATGCGAAGACAGGAGGAGTCGCTGTGACGGTGGACGGCAAGGCCGTGCCGGCTCTGGAGGCGGTGGATCTCAGCCTGGGAGCGGGCAAGGTGGGGATCGGCTCGTTCGACGAGAGGGCCGAATTCAAGAACGTGAGGATCAGCGCCACGCGGTGAAGTGGCTGTCCGGGCCCGCTCTCAGCGCGACATCCGCACGACGATGGAGCGCGAGAACGCCGGAAGCATGACCTTGCCTTTCTTGAGCTTGGTATCGGACCAGCGGTTGGCCCAGGGATCGTACACCCGCACCGACTTCGGAGTCTTCCCGGAAAGCACGGGGCCGAAGTCCACCGTCACGCCGCGCAGTTCTTCGGGCTTCTCGCCGTTTTTCAGCTCGGATTCCCAGGTGTTTCTTGTGTCCCGGCACCAGGCCAGCAGGGTCCGCTTGCCATTGAGCACGTAAACCCGCAGGCGGTCGTGCTTCAGCATGGACGGCTCGAACGCTTCGGCCGGCGGGTCGAGGCCGCGCACGATTTCGGCGAAGCGGCCGTATTGGAACCAGAGATTGTTGGGCGCCACGTAGCTATCCCAATGCCAGATCTGGCCGCCGCCCGCTGCGCCGGCGAAGAACGGCGCAAACAGGATGTCGTGCAGCAGGGTGCCTTGCTTGTCCACGGAGTAGAGCTTGAACGGCCCGCTGTGGCTTGGCTCGACGGCGCCCGATTCGGCCAGGATGACCGGCCGGCCGGGCTCGTAGCTCTTGATTTCCCGCACCGCCTCGGCGGCCAGCACATCCACCGGGCCGTGGCACACCTCCCAGTTCGCGCCGAGATCGAGATACCGGTGAACCTGGGCGATGTCGTTGCCCGGGAGGTTGCTGTGCTGCCGGTAAAGATCGCGCCAGCGGGTATTGTCGAAGCTGCCGAGGCTTTGCATGGCCATGTTCCGTGGAAAGTTCTTGTGCAACTCCGCCAGCATGATCTGGGTCCAGGCCATGATGTCGCCTCTGCCGCTCACGGCATTGATCTCGTTCCACAATTCCCAGCCGTAGACAACAGGCTGGTCGCCATAGCGCTTTCCATACCATTCGATCTTGCGCTTGAACTGGTCCCGCGACGCTTCGCCATCGAAGAAATCAGCGACCGACTTGGCCGTGCCGCCGTTGGCGACATTGTGGAGCGGCTTGTCGGCCCACGCCTGCCTGCCGCCGCCGATACTGCGGAAGTGCTCCATGGTCAGCTTGACGCGGATCCCGTATTTCCGGCACAAGTCCAGCATGCGGTCGATGCGCCGGGCCTTTTCCTCGTCGTAGACGCCACTTTTCTCGTGTTCCACGTCCCAAAAGTCGTTGCTGAGCCAAACGCGGATGTAGTTGCCGCCGTTGGAGGAAAGGCTGGCGAGCCAGGCTTCCATTCCGCGCAACGCCTCGTCCTCGCCTCTTCTCACGCCGGGCGGGGAGATCATGTTCAAACCGATCGGAATGTAAGGCTTGCCGTCGCTCAGCTCCAGGTAGCGGTGATCGCGCGGGCTTACGCGCACATATGGGCTCTTGGAATCGATCGGCTGCCCGAACAGCGTCGGCACGCCGAAGAAAGTAAGGAAGACCGCAAGAGAGAACTTCAATCTTATGCCTCCACGCGAGGGAATTTCAGGATAAAGAACTCCAAATAGCCATTCTCCGACGCATCGCATGCCGGCGCAAGGGGCCACTCGGCTCCCTAATCCGCTTCCAGATTCACGCGTTCGCCGGGCTGCAGCACGCCCCGCACCGACGAGACCGCCCGTCCACGCGGTTTTCGCTCGGAGCCGTCTAAGTCAGAAAATAAACAGCCCGACCACGCCATCCTGCTTATACGTGTGGTGGGCAAAATTCGGCAGCCCGCGCGTTCGTGTGTTGGTTCAGCCTGAAATGGAGAGTGGGCGCTCTCCGCTAGCGAGTATTCCGCCCTTCGGACGGGGATTTTTCAAGGCATCGGGGTCTACCGATCCGATATGGTCTCTCAGAAGAGCGCAGAGGGCAAGCTCTCTGCGCCCCGTTCATCGTCTCGATGAGCCCAGCGGACTATCCCTCAGCATGGTTGCGTCCCCGCAGTGCCGCTTCCGTTTAGCCCGGCAGAATCATTGTAGCGCCGCCGCGACCAGCGCGGCCAACTTCCGGATGCGCCGTAATCCGACCGAAGGCCGTGGTTAAACTTTCCCGAGCGGGACTTCCGGACAGCGGAGTCCGTTTCGTAACGTCGCCTGGAGATGTCGCGGAGGAGCGAGATCACCTAAGCAGCGTCACACCAACGAGGATCGTCTCAGGCAAAGGCATAACGCAAACTCTTGCATTCACGGCTTGTCCACTGTGCTCGTGTCCGGCAGCGAGAGAAACGAAACGCGACCCACATCGATACAGCAAGGTCATTTGATGTGGGTCGTGAAGCGATGCCCCGGTGAAGCGGCGTTGCAAACAAGGCTTTGCGAGCGTGGACGGAACGGATTTGGCGCCGGCGTAGCCCGCATGAGATGGCGCCCAATCCACAATTGGACGGTAATTTAGTACAATCGTCGCATTGGAGAGGGCAATTGCGATGGCTAGCCCGCCGATTCGCATTCTGAGCGTCGAGGATCATCCGGTATTCCGCGAAGGCTTGAACACGATTATTGCGTCCCAGCCCGACATGCTGCTGGTTGCCCAGGCGAGCAACGGTGCGGAAGCTCTGGAAGAATTCCGCCGTCACCGGCCAGACATCACCCTGATGGATCTCCGGCTTCCGGGGATCAATGGCACCGACGCGCTCATCGCTATTCGCGGTGAGTCTCCCCACGCACGCGTCATTGTTTTGACTACTTCAGACGCGGACGGCGAGATTCAACGGGCTCTGCGTTCAGGCGCCTCCGCCTACATGCTTAAGAGTATGCCCAAGAACGAATTGCTGGCTGTGATCCGCGCGGTTCACGCGGGAAATCGGCATGTACCCGCAGAAGTGGCGGCCCGGCTTGCTGAGCATCTGGGCGACGATGACCTTACCGGCCGAGAACTTGAAGTTCTCCGGCTCATTCGAGACGGACACCGCAACAAGCAGATTGCGGATGAGCTATCGATTGCCGAGACAACTGTCAATTTTCATATCAAGAATCTGGTGGATAAGCTCGAAGCGAATGACAGGACTCACGCGGTAACGATTGCCGTCCGCCGGGGTCTGCTGCAAATCTGACAAGTCGGCCCGCCTGTAGAAAACTGCAGGCCGTCGCCTGAAGACCTCGACGGGGCAGTGCGGAGTTTCAGTGGTGTAACGTATAACTGTCATCGAAGCGCATCATGTTGCGACGGTTCTTGTCCGGGTTCGTGATCGTATGCTTGCAGGCGGCGTCAGTCTGGGCGCTGGATCCCGCGAGGCGCATCGCCCAATACGGCCATACCGCCTGGCGGATGGAGGACGGCGCGTTCAACAGCGCGCCGTCGACGATCGTGCAGACGCCAGACGGCTACATGTGGATCGGCACTGCCGACGGCGTCCTGCAATTCGATGGTGTCCGATTCGTGCGGTGGACGCCTGGCCATGGACAGCGGCTGCCGAACTCCGAGGTGCTTCACCTCTGGACGACGCGCGACGGGAGCGTGTGGATCAGCGCCGTTGGCTCCCTGAGCCGGTGGAAGGAGCACACGCTCAGGAACTACTTCACTGGCTCGAAAGTCGTTCCTGACGCGCTGGCCGACAACAACGACGGGACGGTCTGGCGCGCGCAGTCCTACGCGCCGCAAGGAACCGGCTCGCTCTGTCAGGTGCGGGACACTGACCTGCGATGCCTCGGTCTTGGCGACGGCATACCGCCCTTCATTGCCACGGCGTTGCTGACGGATCGCGACGGGACGCTCTGGGTCGGCGGCGACACCCTGCTCCTGCGCTGGGCACATGGAGCGCCGACGGTTTACCGGCCGCCAGGGCTGGCGGGGAACAGGGGAATAGACGGGATTTCGGATTTGGCGCCGTCGCCGGACGGGCGGAGTGTTAGTGGGTATCACGAAGGCCGGCCCCGGCCTCGGCCTCCAGAGATCGATCGACGGACGGTGGCAGTCGTTCGATACTCCAGCATTCCACGGCAGTTCCCTGGTGGTGTTGCGGCTCTACGCGGATCGCGAAGGGGCCCTGTGGGTAGGCACCTTTTTCTTCTTTATCTATTCGCTTCTTGTTTCCGCTCAACGAAATCGGCCTCATCGAGATCGAGGCACACAAGCCGCTCTTCTTCGGCCCTTACCGCCGCAACCCCTTCACCGGCAGCTTTGATCTCTGCCTGTTTTACATGCCGTCCGACTCGCCGCCCCGAAGCCGGCTTTGAGCTATCCGCCGGTGCACCTGCTCGGGTATCGTATAAATTAGCGGATGCCTCACCGGATCAAGTCTCACCGTCCAGCCATTCGGCGGGCGGCGGCTCAGCGCATTTGGCGTGCGCGGGGAGGACCTGAGTGCGCCAATCGCCGGCATCTGCACCGGAGCGAAGAATGAGCCCAAGGAAGCTACTCTTGATCTACTTCGCCCTTGCCGCGTCGGCTCAGCCTCTGCTGGCGCTCAATCCCCCCTCTGGAAAGAAACCTTCTTCGGTGGAGGCCGCTCGTACGATTAGCATTCCAGTGATCGAAGGACGTGATCTAATGTTTCGGGAGATGCATGATGCTGCAAACATATCGCAATCACGCGTCCTTCAAATTGTGCAAGATAATCAGGGGTTCATGTGGTTTGGGACTCAATACGGACTCGATCGATTTGATGGCTCCAGTTTCAGAATCTATGTCCCTGAACCCGGCCAAGCAAATAGCCTCGGAGGTGCGTATGTATACTCATTGTTCAAAGATCGTTCCGGCATGTTATGGGTTGGATGTAACCAAACTCTGGACAGGTTTGACCCAACGACAGATACGTTTACGCATTTCAGGATTCTGAGCGATGGTGACAGCGGCAGTCCGTCAACGGTAGTTAACATTAGCCAGGATCACCTAGGGGAATTGTGGCTTGCAACCGGATATGGACTTTACGCTTTTAACCCAGACACTGGCACGGTTACCCGGCATTATATGCATGATCCAGGGGACGCCTCTTCTCTCAATAGCAATGATCTAAGGCTCGCTGGCGAAGATCGAAATCGCCGTTTGTGGGTATTAGAGCAGGATGCTTTAGAGGAGTTGGATCGCAATTCAGGGAAGGTAAGGCTTCGTGTGCTTCTTCCCGATTCGCTAAACTACAGCGCCGAGTTCTTTGAAGACCACCTTGGGACATTCTGGGTTGTTTACGATGGGCGTAAAGGTGGCGGAG
>Ga0209415_10014625_pt1 | contig 12804 bp, 14 predicted proteins | sample PeaSoiSIISIP2007_FD_187696 | JGI IMG/M metagenome (GOLD analysis project Ga0209415, IMG submission 187696) | Peat soil microbial communities from Weissenstadt, Germany - SII-SIP-2007 (SPAdes) (version 2) | ecosystem: Environmental > Terrestrial > Soil > Wetlands > Peat | place: Germany...
TGCGCGGCGGTGAGCGTGTTGTAGTTGAAGCCGAACCGGTTCTCGTAAGTGGGATAGTAGTGGCCGGCGCCGGGCTTGTTGGTGTCCGAGGTGTCCGGCACCGGCATCATGTCGGCGACCATGCTGGGGAGCGGCAGGGCGTTGACGTAGATGTGCCGCACGCCCGCCGGGAGCGCGCGCAGCTGATCGACGAAATCGGTCATGTCCTGCACGTCCTGGGCGTTGAACGGCGCCGTGAGGCCAGGCGCGCCGATGTTTCCGATCGACGTCTCGGCCGCGAAGCCCATGTTCCACAGGCCGTTGTTCGCGCCGATGCTGACCAGCAGTCGCGCTGGCAGGCGCTCGGCGACGATGGCGAGCGGTGACAGGTTGGGATTCGCCGTTCCCTGGGGATCCAGCAGGAACCGTGAATTGAAGTCGAAGAACAGCTGGCTGAGGTTGCCGGCGACGTTAGCGAAGTTTGCGCCGAGCTGGCCATGCAAGGCAGCAATGCTCGCGTTGGCTTTCGCAGCCGTCCATTGCCAAAGATCGGTGTATTTGGCCGAGGCTATGGCGATGTTGTCGAAGTTGGGCAGGCTCGATTTCGGGTTGGTGTCCCAGAAGTTGATGTTGTTTTCGAGATCCATCGCGATCCCGAACACATTGGGGAAGTCTTTCAGCCACTGCTCGAAATTGATCACCACGTTGCGGGGGTAGTCCGGCGTGGCGAACGGAATGCCCAGCGCCCGCGCCACCTGCGCCGGCGCGCTCCACTGCGCCAGCGCCTGGCTGATCGTCAATGAACGGACGCCGTTGAACAACGAGTCTCCGATAGCCATCATCGCCGGCATGTTCGCTCCCCCGTTTTCGCGCCGCGGAGCCGCGTTGCTGGCAGCCCGGCCCGCCTGAGCGAGGCTCAGTAAGAGCCGAAAAAACAATCTGAGCTAGCAGAATCTGCGAGTTCGCCCAGGCCCCTCGCTGGGAGCGGCGTTGCGCATGTGAATTAGGGGCTTGAACAGGCAACCATTTAGTTGCATATAGCATCCGTGAGCATGGATGCGGTCTTCAAGGCGCTGGCCGATCCGGTCCGGCGCGAGCTGCTGGACAGCCTGCGCGAGCGGGCCGGCCAGACGCTGGGCGAGCTTTGTCAGGGGCGGGAGATGACGCGGCAGGCGGTGACCAAGCACCTGGCGGTGCTGGAGGGCGCCAACCTGGTCGCCAGCGAGAAGCACGGCCGCGAAAAGCTGCACTACCTCAATCCCGTCCCGATCCAGGAGATCGCCGATCGCTGGATCGGCAAGTACGAACGCGGGCGCCTCGCGGCCCTCGCCGACCTCAAACGACGCCTCGAAGGAGAGACCCATGGCTGAGAGCCGCTTCCTCTATGTCACCTACATCCGCGCTCCGGCGCAGAAGGTGTGGAGCGCCCTGATCGACCCGGCGCTGAACAAGCAGTTCTGGTCCGGCTACCACCAGGAATCCTCCTGGGTGGTCGGCGCCGATTTCGCCATCGTCGGCGCCGAAGGCAAGGCCTGGGACACCGGCAAGGTGCTGGCGTTCGATCCGCCGCGGCATTTCCAGGTCACCTGGCTGCATCAGCACGACGCGGCGATGAAGGCCGAGGGCGAGTCTGTCTGCAGCTTCGACGTCGAGGCGCTCAGCGATCAGCTGACCAAACTCACCGTCACCCACGTGATGCCACGGGCCGAGTCCAAGCTGATCGGCGCGGTCGGGTCCGGCTGGCCGATGATCCTCTCGAGCCTGAAAAGCCTGCTCGAAACGGGCAAACCGCTAGGGTGATCTCCCCGCGAAGCGGGTCCACGCCTCACCTGAGGCGGCGGAGCGGCGGCGAGTCAGAAAAGGATTGTCCACGAACAACACGAACAACACGAACGGATGCGGGCAGAGCAGCGCACGATCGGCTTCGTTCGTGTTGTTCGTGTTGTTCGTGGACAAAATACTTTGTCCCGCTTGCGCGGGAGTGAGCGGAGAAGCTCAGCCCTAGGCCCTCTTCGCCTTCTTCGACTTCCTTTCCTTCGGCGGCAGCGCGCTCGTGAACGCGACCGCCTGGGCCAGCACCGCCGCCAGCGCTTCTTCGTCGGCCAGCACGTCGTCGGGGATGAGGGTGTAGTCCTTCATCGGCCGGCCGGGCATCGGCTCGAACGGAGCGCCGCCGCCGGGGAGCGCGGCGCGGTCGGTGGGCGACAGGCGGGCGAACATGCCGTCGCCGAACAGCCCCGCGCACATGTTGCCGCCGACGAACACGGCCGGATAGCCGAACATCTTGCGCCGCTCGACGCGAGGATCGTCGGGCAGGCTCTCGGCGAACAGGTCGATCAGCCCCTGCGGCGACTTGGTCCACTGCATGCGGCCTCCCGTCAGGCGTAGCTGTAGCTCGGCTCCCAGTCCGGGTTGGCGCCCGGCACCAAGTCGAACAGGTGATACACCACGCAGAAGCCGTCGAAGGGGCCGAAATCGGTGTCCGAGAACCGCAGGATGCGCTCGCCGTCCCGGCGCAGGATCGAAACGCCAGGGTTCCAGCCTCCCAACATCTGGTCGAACGCATCGTCGCTGCGATGGCGGTAACCGAGCTCTTCGGCGAGGCGGCTGCCCTGGTAGCTGATCATCGGGAAGCGCCAGCCGCGGCTGGCGGCGAACGCCTTCTGCGCCTCGATCGTGTTCGGGCTGGCGACCACGAAGGCGGCGCGGCTGGCGAGGTGGTCGTAGACGCCGTTGAAGCCGTCGGCCCACATGGTGCAGCTGGGGCAGCCGGTTCCCATGTTGTGGATCAGGATCAGGTCGCGCTTGTCGCCGAACAGGGTCGACAGGCGCACTGGCCCGTCCCAGCCGGCGACCAGGTGGTCTTCGACAATCTGCGGCTCGACTCCGGCCTGCAGTGACCGCATCTCGCGTTGCAGCGCCGTGATCTGCGCGCGCTTGGCGTTCAGCGCCGCCATGGTGTCGGCATAGGTCATGGCTTTTCCTTCTCGAAGCGGATGAGGTGCTGGGCCAGGGTCTCGAACTGGCCTTGCCAGTATTTGGCGTAGCGATTGATCCATGTGGCCGCTTCGCTGAGCGGCTCGGCGTCGAGGCTGCAGCGGCTGATCCGGCCGGTCCTGGCCTGGGTGACGAGGCCGGCGCGCACCAGCACCTGGATGTGGCGCGAGACCGCCTGCAGCGAGATGCCGAACGGCGCAGCGAGCTCCGACACCAGCAGCGCCTCGCCGTCCAGACGCTCCAGGATCGCTCGGCGCACCGGGTCGCTCAGCGCGAAGAACACCGCGTCGAGCGCGTCGGCGTCGCTGTCTTCTTCGCGGCTGGCGGCGAGGTTCATGCGTCGCAGTCAATCAACCGATCGATTGATAGTCAATCAGTTTGTTGATTAAATGCACCGGCCTCGGTCACGATCACGTCCATCGGCTGGTCGTGCGACTGCGGCGCGATCGAGCCGAGTCGTCCAAGCTCGAAGCCGACGCCAATGGCGAGCGGCCGCGGCTCCAGCGCCGCCAGGGTGCGGTCGTAGTAGCCGCCGCCGTTGCCGAGGCGGTGGCCGGCGCCGTCGAAACCGACCAGTGGGATCAGCAGCGCAGACGGGACGACCGGAGCACCCTCCGCTGGGTGCGGAATGTCCCACAGGCCCGCCGTCATCGGCGCCTCCGGGGTCCAGAGCCGGAACTCGAGCGGCGCGACCGGTCGTTTGGCCACCGGCAGGGCCACCGCGCCGCCCGCCGCGATCACGCGCCGCAGATAGGGCTGAGGGTCCCACTCGCCCTGGATCGGCCAGTAGCCAGCCAAGATCGGGAGATCGCCGGGCGGGAACCGCGCCTCCAGCGCCGCGTCGATCGCCGCGCTGGCCGTGGCGCGCGCTTCGTCGGTCATCGCCAGGCGCGCCGCGATCAGCCGCCGGCGTTCGGCTTTGCGCCAGTCGGCGTTAGGCGGCCGCGGCAACGGCGCTGGTCATGCGTCCGAGGATCGCCGCCTCGAAGCGCGTCACATACTCGTCGACGCTGATCCCCTGCTGCTGTTCGAGCGACGCCAGATGCTGACGGCGCCAGAGGTCGTCGTCGGTCATCAGCGCGATCGCCGCGTCGGCGAAGCCGGCCGGATCGGCGCGGTGGAAGCCGGTGACGCCGTCGATCACCCGCTCGGGCAGGGCCGCGACCGGGGCGATCACCGCCGGCGTGCCCAGCGCCTGCGCCTCGGCCAGCGACAGACAGAACGCCTCGCACTTGTGGCCGAGGTAGAGCATCACCCGCGCGGTGCGCATCGCCTCGATCAGCTGCGCCTTCGGCACGGGCCGATGCACCCGCACCGACGCCTTCAGCTGCCGCGACGCGTTGGCGGGCAGCAGCGTCCCGGCCCAGACGTCCCAGGCGTCCTCGCCCTCCTGCAGGTTGTTGACGCCGTAGACATCGAGCACCGCGTCCGGCAGGGCGGGCAAGATCCGCTCGCCCCACAGCTCCACCAGCGCGCGCAGGTTGCGCTGCGGGTTGGAGGCGAAGATCGCCCGGCGCGGCGGGGGCGCGGCAAGGGCCGGCCGGCCGCGTATCTCGGCGGGAAGCGGCAGGTGGATCAGGCTGATGTCGCCACGCCCCGGCAGCACCGGCCAATAGTCGCGCTGTTGGTAGAGGCTCATCAGGATGGGTTTGGGCGGATAGAGCCACATCCGCCACAGCCGCTTGTAGTGCCGCAGCTGGTTGGCGCCCCACAGCACCCAGATCACCCGCCGCTTCGGGCGCGGCACGAAGTTGAGCAGCTCGCTCTGCTGCACGGCGATGTAGACGTCGCAGGTCTCTTCCAACTTCGCGGTCAGCGGCCGCCAGCGCACGCCCTGGTGGACCAGCTCGGCGTCGCAGTTGCTGTACACAGTGACGTCGTGGCCGCGCTGCGCCAGCCCCTGGGCGCAGAGGATCACGCTCGATTCCGTCCCACCGAGCGCCCGCGTCTCCAGCGCTCGGCCGTCGTAGCTCCCGGTGCGGTCGGCGAAGACGATCCTGGCCATCGGCGCGCTCCTTAGCGGAAAAAACGCCGGCGCGGGAATAAGTCCGCGGCGCCCGCCGTCATGCCTCCTGAAACGAGATGGAGGCGCGAATGAGCGAGCTCGAAGCAGGCGGCGAGAACCGTCGCGGGTTCCTGAAGTGCATGACCTGGGCCGGGACCGGCCTGGTCTGGACCCTGGCCGGCGGCGTGCCCGCGGCGATCGGGCTGGAGGCGGCCGCGGCGACTCGACGGGCGACGCCGTTCAGCTTCGTCCAGGTCAGCGACAGCCACATCGGCTTTTCCAAACCGTTCAACCCGGACGCCCGCGTCACCTTCCGCGAGGCGATCGCCAAGATCGCCGCCATGCCGGCCAAGCCCGACTTCATCATCCACACCGGCGATGTCAGCCAGCTTTCCAAGGACGATCAGTTCGACGACGCCGACCAGATCATCAAGACCGCGGGCGTGCCGGTGTTCCACGTCCCCGGCGAGCACGACGTGCTCGACGAGGGTCAGGGCAAGGCGTTCCTGGACCGCTACGGCAAGGGGACCAAAGGCGCAGGCTGGTATTCTTTCAACCACGCCGGGGTCCACTTCGTGGCGCTGGTCAACGTCATCAACCTGAAGGCTGGCGGCATGGGCAGTCTTGGTCCCGAGCAGCTCGCCTGGCTGAAGGACGACCTCGCCGCGCACGGCCCCTCCACGCCGATCGTGGTCTTCGCCCACATCCCGCTCTGGGCGCTCTATCCCGACTGGGGCTGGGGGACCGACGAGAGCGCGCAGGCGCTGGCGCTGCTGGCGCGGTTCGGCTCGGTCACGGTGCTGAACGGCCACATCCACCAGGTGCAGCAGAAGGTGGAGGGCCACGTTTCCTTCTACACCGCCCGCTCCACCGCCTTCCCGCAGCCGGCGCCGGGCGCGCCGGGCGCCCAACCCGGACCGATGGCGGTGCCGGCCGACAAGCTGCGCAGCGTTCTCGGTGTGCGCGAAGTCAGCTTCGTCGCCCGCGGCCAGACCCTGCCGATCGTCGATCAGACGCTCGCTTGAACCATTCCGACATTCCAGGGAATTAAGTCATGCCATCTCTAAGGCTCACGCTCCGCGCGGCCGCCGCCGCCGCCATGTTCGGCATCGGCGCGTTGGGTGTCGGCGCCTTGGGCGTCGCGCTCGCCCAGGGCCCGGCCGCCACCGGCGTCAACATCGACAACTTCAGCTTTTCGCCGCCGACCATCACCGTGGCCGCCGGCACGACGGTGAAATGGACCAACAACGACGACATTCCGCACACCGTGCGCGCCGTCGACGGCTCGTTCCACTCCAAGGCGATGGACAGCGACGACAGCTACAGCTTCACCTTCGCCAAGCCCGGCGTTTACAGCTACTTCTGCTCGATCCACCCGAAGATGGTAGGCAAGGTGGTGGTCAAGTAGGCGCCCAAGGCTCGTGATCCTCAGCCCCTCGCAGTTCGTATGAGTGGTCGACTCCTTCCCTTCCGGAGGAGCGCTCCTCGTGCGGCCGCGAGCGGGCCGGCGAGTTTCAGTTCGGCTCTCCGCGGCGGTCCCCGCAGCACCGAGCCGGCCGGAGCCGCGGCGCCTTTCCCCCGTCCCTCTGAGGCGCCGCGGTTCCGCGAACTGATCGTCCCGCACATCGATGCGGCCTATTCCCTGGCCCGCTATCTGGCCCGCGACGCCACCGCGGCCGAGGATATCGCCCAGGAGGCGTTGCTGAAGGCGTATCGCAACATCGACAGCCTGCGTGGGGCGGCGGTGAAGCCCTGGCTGATGGCCATCGTGCGCAACGCCTACTTCGACTGGCGCCGGCGCGACAACGGCCGCACCGTCACCGGTCCCGCGGCCGAAGTCGCCATGGCCGAGGCGCCCGCCGAGCAGTCGTCGGCCGAGGACGAGCTGATCCGCCAGGGCGACGTGGCGGCCCTGCGCCGCGCGATCGAGACCATCCCCGAGCCGTTCCGCGAGGCGCTGGTGTTGCGCGACCTGGACGAGCTCAGCTACCGCGACGTGGCCGAGATCACCGGCGTGCCGATGGGCACGGTGATGTCGCGGCTCGCCCGCGCGCGCCGCATGCTGGGCGAGCGGATGGGCATCCTGGAGGCCACGGCATGAGCGCCTGCCCGGACAAGGAACTGCTGCTGCACGCCTTGGCCGACGGCGAGCTCGACGCCGGCAATGTGCTGGCGCTCGAGGCCCACCTCGCCACCTGCCCCGGCTGCGCCGCCGAGCTCGCGGCGATCCGAGAGGTGAAGGCCCAGCTGAAGGCTGCGCCTGTGGCCTACGCCGCGCCGAAAAGCCTCTACGACCGCCTCGACGCAGCCCTGGCCGAAGCCGAGGCGCCGCCGCCCGCGCCGCGTCGGGGCATGCGGTTCGAGACCTGGGTGCTGAGCGGCACGGGCGCCGCGATCGCCGCCAGCATCGCGCTGATGGCCATCCTCCCTTCCGGCGCCAGCCTGCAAAGCGAGCTGGTCGACGCCCAGGCCCGCTCGCTGGACGCCCAGCACCTGGTCGACGTGCAGACCTCGGATCGCCACACGGTGAAGCCCTGGTTCAACGGCAAGGTCGACTTCGCCCCGCCGGTGGTCGACCTCGCGTCGCAGGGCTACCCGCTGGTCGGCGGCCGCCTCGACCGCATCGACGGCAAGCGCGTCGCCGCCCTGGTGTTCCATCGCGGCCCCCACGTCATCAACCTGTTCATCTGGCCCGGTGATGCCCCGTCGGACCCGGTGATGCAGCAGGACAAAGGCTACAACCTGGTCCGCTGGGGCCGCGGCGGCCTGGTGTTCTGGGCCGTCTCCGACTGCGACCCCGCCGCGCTCACCGGCTTCCAACAGGACTTCGCGGCGGCGACAAAGTAGCCGTTCGCGCTCGCTCCCTGCGACCCCTCCGCTAACCTCTCCCCCGTCTTCGGGTCGCGAGCCGACTGTGCAGCACTGGCGCCGAGGAGGCGGCCGGCGGCCGGCGATCGGCGCAGCTCAAGCAGACTCGACGATGCTTCAAACCGAAGTATGAGGGGTGGCCCGCGCCGCCTCGAACCGCGGCGGCAAACTCTCCGCTAGACCCTCGAAGAAGTAGTCAGGCTGCACTTGCAAGGCTCGCGCGAGCGACCAAAGCCGGGCAGCGGAGATCTTGCTCGCACCACACTCGTACTTTTGAATCTGCTGGAACCGCACCCCGACGGCAACGGCGAGCTGTTGCTGCGTCAAGCCGAAGAGGCGTCTGCGTTGGCGCACTCGTCTACCAACAAACTCATCAATATCGAGGCTCAACGACGCCTCCGATGCGGGTACCGACCATGCTTGCCCTCAGGCGCCAGTTCGCTGGCGGAAGGCTGGTGTTAGCGGCGCCCCGCAGACGCGGTAAGTTGCAGCGAAGGGCACGAAGTTGCACGCCGCGCGCGCTCCCGCCTGGGTCGGTTTGAACTCGCGGGTAACCCGCGAGAGCTGAGCCTGGACGACAGGCCGGCCCGGCGACCGATCAGTGGGCGGCGCTGACGGCGTCCCGCTGCCAGTGGTCTGCCAGCACCTGCGCCACCGCCAGGCTCACGCCCTTGCCGGTAGCGATGTGGAGGAATTCGTTGGGACCGTGGGCGTTGGAGTGGGGGCCGAGCACGCCGGTGATGACGAACTGGGCGGCCGGGAACTTCTCACCCAGCATGCCCATGAACGGGATCGAGCCGCCCTCGCCCATCATCGCCGCCGGCCGGCCGAACGCCGCCTGTGACGCTCGATCGATCGAGGCGCGCAGCCACGGCGCCAGCGCCGGCGCGTTCCAGCCCTGGCCGGCCTGCTCGGGGGTGAACGTGACTTTGGCGCCGTAGGGCGGGTCGGCTTCCAGCAGCGTCTTCAGCAACCCGCCAGCCGCTTCTGCGTCGGAGGTAGGCGGCAGGCGCAGCGACAGCTTCGCCGCCGTCGCCGGGCGCAGCACGTTGCCGGCGCTCTGGATCTCCGGGGCGCCTTCCAGGCCGGTGATCGAGAGGGCCGGGCGCCAGGTGCGGTTCAGGATCAGCTCGGCCGCATCGTCCGCTGCCGGCCGCATGCCCGGCACGAGCGGGAACTTGGACCAGACTTCGTCGCCGAGCGCCGCCGCCGCGGCCTTGGCCTCGGCGATGCGGCCAGCCGGGATCTGGGCGTGCAGCTCCGAGGGCTTGATCTCACCGGTCGCCTCGTCCTCAAGGCGCGAGAGCAGGGTGCGCAGGATGCGGAAGCTCGACGGCACGACGCCCGAGGCGTCGCCGGAGTGCACGCCTTCCTCCAGCACCTGCACCCGCAGCGCGCCGCCGGTCATGCCGCGCAGCGAGGTGGTGAGCCACAGCTGGTCGTAGTTGGCGCAGCCGCTGTCGAGGCACACCACCAGCGACGGCGAGCCGATCCGCGCCGCCAGATGGTCGACGTAGGCCGGCAGGTCGTAGCTGCCGCTCTCCTCGCAGGCCTCGATCAGGATGGCGCAACGGGCGTGAACGGTCCCCTGCGCCTTCAGCGCCAGGATCGCCGACAGCGCACCGAACATCGCATAGCCGTCGTCCGCGCCGCCGCGGCCATAGAGCCTGCCGTCTTTCAGCACCGGCTGCCACGGCCCGAGCCCCTCAGCCCAGCCGGTCATCTCCGGCTGCTTGTCGAGGTGACCGTAGAGCAGCACCGGGTCGTCGCCGCCCGCCCGCGCGGCGCCGGGGATCTCGATGAAGATCACCGGCGTGCGGCCTTCCAGGCGCACGATCTGAAGGCTGGCCCCGTCGATGTCAGCGATCTTGCCGCTGGCCCAGTCGGCGAACTGCAGCGTCGCCGCTTCCATGTGGCCGTGCGCCGCCCAGTCGGGATCGAACGCGGGCGACTTGTTGGGAATGCGGATATAGCGGGTGAGCTCAGGGATCACCTCGGCGTCCCACAGGGCGTCGATGAAGGCCTTCGCGGCAAGCTGGTCCATGCGACTCGCTTTGGAAGCTAGGCCGTCGGCGCGGGCGCGGGGTCGACCGTCTTCGCGAACTCGTGCTCGAACGCAGCGTCGCTGACGAAGGTGCGCGCGATCAGCAGGGTGCAGCTGATGTGGTCGCTGATGTAGCCGCCAGCGTCGCCCGACCACCAGCGCTCCAGCATGTTGCGCTTGCGATGGCCGACGACCACGAGATCGGCGCTGATCTCCCGGGCGAACTCGCCGATCACCCGCGCCGGGTCGCCGACCGCGAGCTTGGACACCGGTTTGAAGCCCAGCTTTTGCAGCCGGTCGATTCCGCGCTCGAGCACCTCGCGGTAGCGATCGAGCTCGTGAGCGACAACGCCGCCGTGGACGCCCTCGGCCACCTGCAGCCCGGCCAGGTGCGGCACCACCGAGAGCAGGAACACCTCGGCGCCGCATTTCTTGGCCAGGATCGCGCCTTCGCGCAGGGCTACAGCTCCCTCGAGCGAGCCGTCGTAGGCCAACAGAACCTTCTTATACATGCCGGTCGATCTCCGCCGCCTTGCAGCCGACAGATTGCACACCGGAAACGCGGCCTTGCAAGGCGCCCCCTGCTCCTCGGATGGAGCGCAGTCCCCCTTCCCCCTTGCGGGGAAGGGTCGGGGATGGGGGTGTCAGCTCGGTGTCGGCCGCTTCGGCCGCTTTCGCAGCCCCCTGATCCAGCATCCAGCTCGCACCCCCACCCCTGACCCCTCCCCGCAAGGGGGAGGGGAACTGAGCCGGTTCAGGCGCTCCACCTGCCTAGGGCGGCGTAGGTCAGGTTCTGGAATGTCGGCAGTGCGGCCCGGGCGCCCATGCGCTGGCCGGTGGCGAGCTGGGCGGCGGCCTCGGGGCCGAGCGGCATCGAGTTCTGGATCAGGTAGATCAGGATCATGTCCTCCTCCGGATCGCCCCGCCACCAAGTGCCGAAGGCGCCCGGCCAGCCGAACGCGCCGTTGCTGCCGGCGCCCATCCAGGCCTGCTTCTCCACGTCCGTGATCACCGAGAGCCCAAGGCCGAAGCCCTGGCCGGCCCAGAACGGGATGCCCATGAACGGCACCGCGCGCTGGGCGTCGCTCAGCCGGTTGGCCCGCATCAGCGTGACCGTCTCGGGCTTCAGCAGCCGCACGCCATCGACCTCGCCGCCCCCCAGCAGCATGCGGGCGAACTTCAGATAGTCGTCGAGCGTCGAGATCAGCCCGCCGCCGCCGCCGCAGAACAGCGGCGGCGCATCGACCAGCGGGAACGGCGCGACCTCGAGCCCGCTTTCGTCTTCCTTCATCCGGTACATGGTCGCCATGCGCGAGCGCTTCGCCGGCGGGATCCAGAAGTCGGTGTCGACCATGCCCAGCGGCTCGAAGATGCGCTTGAACAAGAAGTCGCGGAAATCCAGCCCGGCGATGCGGCCGACCAGCAAGCCCAGCACGTCAGTGGCGTGGCTGTAGTGGAACCGCTCGCCCGGCGGATAGCTGAGCGGCAGGCCGCCCAGCGCCTTCAGCCACGCGTCGGGCGTCATCTGGTTGGTCAGCACGTCGCCCAGCGCCTTCTGGTAGGCGTAGGCGATCGGGCCGATCGAGGTGAAGCCGTAAGCCAGGCCCGAGCGGTGGGTCATCAAATCCTCGACCGTGATCGCCCGCGGCGCCAGGTAGGTGTCCTCGACCGGTCCCTGCGCGTCCTTCAGCACCCGCATATCGGCGAATTCCGGCATCCACTTGCTGATCGGATCATCAAGGCGAAGCTTGCCCTCTTCCATCAGCATCAGCGCCGCGACCGAGGTGATGGGCTTGGTCATCGAGGCGATGCGGAAGAGGGTGTCGCGCGTCATCGGCGCGCCGCTCTCGATATTGCGGCAGCCGAGCGCGTTGAACTGCAGCTCCTCGCCCTTGCGCCAGATCAGCGTGACGAAGCCGGACAGATCGCCCGCGTCGATCACGGCCTGCAGCGCCGGCGGGATCTTGGCCAGAGCGGCCTGATCGACGCCCTGCAACGTCCCGGTTTCACCATCCATGCGCGCATCCTCCGCCGTGTCAGTCGATTGTGTGATCGACGTTAACCGGGAAGTCGGCGCGGGCCTATGGCGCCGCTGCGTCAAGGCGGCCATGGTCGCGGCAAAATCCTGGGAGGACGACATGGCGCGTACGCTGGAGACGGTTCTGGACGGCCTGGCCTTCCCCGAGGGCCCGCGCTGGCGCGACGGCCGGCTCTGGTTCTCCGACATGCACGCCCACGAGGTGGTCGCCATGGCGCCCGACGGGCGGCGCGAGACGGTGTTCGCCCATTCGGGACCGGTGTCGGGCCTTGGCTGGCTGCCGGGCGGGGACCTGCTGGTGGTCTCGATGGTCGACATGCTGCTGCTGCGGATCGGCGCCGACGGCCGCCCCAGGGTGCACGGCGATCTGTCGGCCATCGCCACCGGCCGCTGCAATGACATGGTGGTGAGCGCCGACGGCCGCGCCTGGGTCGGCAACTTCGGCTTCGACTACCCCGACGGCGAGCGCAAGGCCGCCAAGCTCGCCCGGGTCGACCCGGACGGGAAGGTCAGCGTCGCGGCGGAAGAGCTGATGTTCCCCAACGGGGCGATGATCACGCCCGATGGCAAGACCCTGATCGTCGGCGAGACCTTCGCCGAGCGGCTGACGGCGTTCGACATCGGCCCGGGCGGCGCGCTCTCGAACCGGCGCGTCTGGGCGCAGCTGGGCGCGCAGGAGTACCCCGACGGCGCCTGCCTCGACGCCGAAGGCGCGATCTGGGTCGCCTCGCCGTTCACCAGCGAGGTGATCCGGGTGAGGGAAGGCGGCGAGGTCGCCGAGCGGATCAAGGCCACGCAGGGCGTGTTCGCCTGCATGCTCGGCGGCGAGGACCGCAAGACCCTCTATGTGCTCACCGCCTCCGGCTCCGACCC
>Ga0209415_10014626_pt1 | contig 12804 bp, 10 predicted proteins | sample PeaSoiSIISIP2007_FD_187696 | JGI IMG/M metagenome (GOLD analysis project Ga0209415, IMG submission 187696) | Peat soil microbial communities from Weissenstadt, Germany - SII-SIP-2007 (SPAdes) (version 2) | ecosystem: Environmental > Terrestrial > Soil > Wetlands > Peat | place: Germany...
AGTTGGCCCCGCCCGCGTCACAGCTCTGCCATTGATAGGAGAATTCTGTGGGCTGGTTGCTCCATGAGCCGGTCGACACAGACAGGGTCTGACCCGCGATCGCCTGCCCGGAGACTACTGGCTGCACCGTGTTTGCCGGCGGGAGCGCCGTGATGATCCGGCTCACATACGACGCCTTGTCTTCCATCGGGCCGCTGAATCCTGGTGAGGCAAACCAAACGTTGCCTTCCGCGCCCGCGCTGAGGCTGGAAGCCGTCGCGCCCGCAAACGCCGCGAGAGAGACCGTCTTCACGGCACCGGTTGGGCTGATCGCTCCCAGCGCGTTAGCGCTCCAGTAGCCGCCAAACCAGAGAGCGCCTTCAGGACCCAGAGCGAGGCCATTGAGAGCGGCGCTCACGAACGGCACAGGAAACTGCGTGATCGAACCCGCCGGGGTTATGCGGCCTATGGTTGCTGCGCCCTCGGTGAACCACATGTTGCCATCTGCACCCTGCGTAATCGCGTTCGGCGACCCAGCCGGGGGCGTAATTGCGAACTCGGTGATGGAGCCGTCGGGAGAGATTTGGCCGATCAGGTTCTTGCCGTCCTTCGTCGTGCCCTGATCAGTGAACCACATGTCGCCACCGGGACCAGGAGCAATGGCGTCTGGCAGGCTTTCTTCTGGAACGCTAGGGCCGACGCCTGTCGGCACCGGGTACTCCGTCACTTCGCCTTTTGTTGTGATGCTCGCGATGAACGTCTTGCCTTCGGGATTGGGGCGCCCGTCGGTGAACCACAACCGTCCGTCGGCGCCAAGCGCGATGCCCCGCGGACCGGCTTCAGGATTCCCCCTAGGCCCTGGGTCCGGGACGGGGAAGTAGGTCACTAGTCCGCTGGGGGTGATGCGGCCGATTCGGTTTTCTTCTTTTGGCCCGAACCCATCGTCGGTGAACCACATGTTCCCGTCTGGGGCCTGCGTTATGTCCTGCGGCAGCGTGTTTTCGAGGAGATACGCGCCCGTGAGTCCGCCGCTCGCGGTGACGATGTCAATGATGCCGTTGTCCATGTTGTATGTGGATTTCTGCGCGATCCAGATGGTTTCGCCCGGACCACGGGCGATCTCACCGAATTCGCCCCGTCCGATCGTTGGGACGGGGAATTGTTCGATCGCTCCGAGTGGCGGGTACGCGGGCGCCGGCGGGGCGAGTGCCATCGCAGCGCAGAGCGCGAGCAGCCCGACCGCTAGGCCGCCCGCCACCCTGGCGGAGAGCCGAGCGGGACGCCGCTTGCGGCTTGTGCACCACACGCCAGCTGCCTGTCCTCCCTGACCCCCCCGACTCATGGCCGACACGATACCGGCTAGGTCCGGGGGTTGGCCCGATTCGGAGCTACGCGTCGACCTAGCTGTCGCGGCGGTCAGACGAGATCTCGCTGGGAGATCACGCCGAGCTGAAGGGCGTGCTCGGCGAGCTTGGCTCGCTTTTGGTTCTGCGGAAGATCCCCGAGCGCGAACTTGGCATATAGGGACCGTAGGTGCATCTTGACGGCGTCGACGCTGAGGAACACCTCTGAGGCGATCTTCTGGTTGGTGGCGGGCGTGGCGAACGCGGCGCTATCGCGGAAGGGCCGGCAGAGCTCGATCAGCACGCGCCGCTGCGTGTTGGTCAGCTGCGGTAACTCGGGCCGGTCGACCGCGGCGATCGTCTCCATCGCCGGCTTAGGCTCGGCCGTCTTGTAGACGAGGATCGTCTGCCCGACGCGGACACGATCGTCGTCTCGCAGGCGCTGGCGCCCGCCGATGCGTTGTCCGTTGACGTATGTGCCGTTCGTCGAGAGACCGTCGTCGGCGATCGTCAACTCCCCCCCTCGCAGCTGGAGCTCGGCGTGAAGGCCAGATACCTCCGCGTCCCAGGTGATGGCGAGGTCCATCTCAGCCCGACGACCGACGGCAATTGCCCGCTCGTCGTCGGGCAGCGAGAACAGCCGGAGCAACCCGAGCTCGTCTAGGAGAGCGAGGAAGGGGCGTCCGGCCCGTTCGGCCGCCAGCAACGCCTTGAGCTCCGTGGCTGAGAGCGAATGTGGCGCGAGCGGGTCGCGTTCGTCACGAAGAGGCGCTGTCACGGCGTCAGAAGGTCGTGGTTGACGTGCCTAGTCTGCCAACTCTCGGGCCGGCGCGCCGCCTGAACGGCGTGCGTGCAACGGGTACGCCTCATCGTCGAAGCGAGGAGCGTTCGGGCAGACCTCTGGGGGATCGCGCAGCTCGTCTCCGGGGCCCGTACCGCGCTCGGCGTGCGCAGGGTGTCTCGAGACTAACCCCAGGGTGTCTGGCGGCCACCTTAGCGGTGCGTGAGCATGCCGGTGGTCGGTCGAGTACGGCCGGTCGCATGACAACGAGAGGAGCAGTGACGTGAATGCGACTTGCGAGCAGTGCGGTCCATCACCCGCGCGCCTGGTGAACATCCGACGGCACGTCGGCCTTATCGTGTACAGCCGAGCCACGAGCCGGCAGGCGGTTCTATGTCGCAACCACGCCCGCTCGACCGTCGCCGGGGACTTGGCGAAGCCGGTGCTGCTGGGTTGGTGGGGTGTGCTCTCGCTTCTCATCAATCTGGTCCTGATTCCTGAGCAGGTCGCGGAGCTAGCGAAGGCCGGGGGCATCGGACAGCCGGTCACCGCTTCGAGGCGTGCCACGATGGCGCCTGCGTCGGCATCTCGGGGGGTCATCTAGCATGGACTACAGGATCCTTGCGGTTCGTGCCACCGACGAGGAGGACGGGCGTTTGTACCCGACCGTCACTCCTGCCGGTACCGTTGAGGGGGACGCCTGGGATGGCGATCCACTGCGCATCGGTGCGAGCGCCTTGGAAGTCAGCGAGCTCATTTCGGGTGGCTGGAAGACGCAGCAGCGATTCAAGGGCGTAAAGGTCGACGTCCTCATCACGGACTGCCGTTTCATTGTCACTTGCACGCGGTTCAACATGGGCGGCGGCTGGTGGGGCGGCGTGGCGGTGGCGGCTGTCGCCAATGGCGTCAGCAAGGCGAGGGCGGCACATCGACGGCACAGCAAGGCCCTGGTGGGCCAGGTCCGCTACGCGTGGTTGCGCTGCGTGGGCTACAAACCGAAGCTCGGTTGGGCCTCGAATGAGGAAGTCCGGCTCGGCGTAGTCGTCAAGACTCGAGACGGCGCGACACGCGAGCTGCACCTCGATGTGCGGCTTCCAAAGAACGTTGACTCCGCGGCCGTCGCCCGGGCAGTTGTTGCGCGCGCAGCGCGCTACCGACTCCACTACACGGACATCGCCGATGCCGCGGAGCGTGTGATTTACGAAGAGCTCGCGGAGGGGCCCGCTCTGCCTGCCGCGGAGCCGAAGCAGTTTGCGCTCTACCGGCTCCCTCGGTGCTTCTTCGTCGACACTGGATCTGCTTATCCCACCGTCGCATCGGCCAGGGCTGCCTTGAGGGTCCAGGACCCGAAATGACCGTGGTTCTGCTGACCTTAGTCGCCGCCGTGCCGTGCGTCGGCTCGCGTGGCGGGAGGGAATGACTGTGGCCACACGCGCATTAGCAACGGCCTGTGACGCGGTAGGTCGCGCTTGCGGATCGGCTCGACGCGTAGAGATTCGCGTCACCGAGGAACCGGACGCTCAGCCTGTAGGTGCCACGCGATTCTTCGACGGTTTCGAGACCTTTGTTCAGCGCGGCTTTACCGCTGTCTATGCGGACCCACCGCTTGCGGCGAAGCTGATCCAGGCCCCATGCGAAATCACCGCCGATGGCCTGTTCGCCGTTCACGCGGATATGTGGCGTAACAAAGCAGCCGTGCACGCGAACCCAAACCGACGTTCGGGCCGGATACCGTGGCGGCGGTGGCGGTGGCCGCGGCGCTTGCGGTAAGACTTCGCGTCCGGCGCTTCGGTCGAAGGGATGCGATTCGCCTACCAAGGTGCTTTCGCTTCCCGAGTGGACGTAAAGGCACACGAGGATTTCCTGTTCGAGCCCAACGGGGCTAAACGCAAAGTGTCCGTAGCTCGTGCCCGCCACAGTTTCTACTTCTCCGACCCATACTCCATGGGAGCTGTCGTAGACGAACGGACAAGAGCTGCTGGCTGAGTACGCCGCGGCCTCGGCAAACCAATAGCAGCCTTCGCCTTCTTCAACCGAGATGCATGAATGATGGACTTCGAGAGATACCTGCAACGATTCGCTTTCGGGCAGTGTTGAGACGGTTGCGCCGCCACTGTCGGCCAAGGCGACGGCGATCGGCCCGAATAACAGCATCACTGCCACGGTCGCGAATAGGCCTCCGCTTCGTACTCCATGCATCCCCCAGCCCTCCTTGGTGGCTTCGCAGGTTACAGGGCATCGCTGCCCAGGACAGTCCGCTACGTGGCTGGCCTTCGCCTTTGCCCTCGCATCCCGGAGGCGGCGATCCCGGAGCGCTGGGCGGGGTTGCCGGCTGCCCTCCGGCCGCGGGCCTGCGCTGGGCTTCTAGCGAGTCGTGACATGCTCTGCCGAAGGACGGCTATTGCCTGAGAAGCGACGCCTTCTGCGCGGCAAACTCGTCTTCAGTGAGGATGCCCTCGGAGCGTAGCTCTGCCAGCTTGCGTAGCTCGTCGGCGATCAGCGCGCTAGACGCGGGTGGAGCACTTGACGCATCCTGGGCTGGGCGCGCGTTGCTCGCAAAGGCTGGGTGGCTCCGGAACCAGCGTTCAATAATCTCCGGCGTCCCGTGGTTCACGCTGACCGAGGCGAGCAACGTTCCGCTGCCGTGAACGTTGAGCTGGCGCTCGAGCATCTTCTTGCTCTTGGTGACCGAGAAGCCTGTCACCTCGGCGATGTTCACGCGGAACGCCTGTGTGAGCGAACCGGTTCGTACGTACCCGGCACTTCCATCCTCATACTCGATGATCCGCCCGTTGCCGACGCCCAGCCCGTGCTTCTGCGGCATTCCCGTCCTCCCGACCGTCTTAGCAATCTGCTCCGGTCCGCCAAGATATCGAGGTGTGGAGTCCGGCGCAATCCAGGCGGGTGCGAGCCCGTCGCTCCGCAGCTCCCGATCCGTTGGCTCCTCTAGTTGCCGGCTGTACCGCGGTCATTCGTTGAGCCATCGCTTGACGCCGCCGTGGTGTGAACAGGTCCCGCTTCGCGATTCGCTGAAGCTGTAGGTGCCGTCTTCGCATTCCGCGGTCGCTCCAGCGGGCTGGGTGGAGCTTTCAACCGGTTTGCAGACGGTGTTGCCTGCGGCGTTGACGTAGGTGCCGTTTGTGCATTCCGCTGGCTGCTGGCTCTGGCGTTCCGCCTGCTTTTCTTGTTCTTCGTGTTGTTTGCGTTCTCTGGCTTCGGCTTCGTGGCGTTTGCGTTCTTCGGCCCTGAGTTCGCGTGCCCTGGCGCTCGCTTCGAGTTCGGCGGCACTGTGGTGGCGGGTTAGCTGGATCGCGGCGGTAGTGGGCGCACGACCGCTCATCGTTGCTTCGACTTCGATCGGGTTGCTGCCGATATGGAGATTCAGCGCGTCTTGCCAGCGTCCGAAGTGGACCGCAACCGCGTGTCCGTTCACGGTCACCGAGGCGCCGCGAGTCGCCGTGCCTGCGATGGTCGCGACGGGTGCCGCGAGCGAGTAGCTGCCCTCGTTGAGATGGAGAGCAACGGGGGCGGGCTGTGCTTGAGCCGGCGTGGCAGTAGTACTCGGGGAAGCTGCACTGGCCGTTGAAGCCGCGCTTGTGGTCTGAGTGCTCGTACTGCCGCAGCCGAGAACCAGGCCGGCAGCCGCAACCGCGGCCGCGTAGAACACGGCGCGAGAGCCGCAGCGGCCCGCGGCCACACCGCGTAGCCAACGTCGAATCATTTCTAGTCTCCCCCCGAATTGTCGAGGTGTTCAGACTATCGAACTATGACGGCCCCATCCTCGCGGCACCAGTGTGGAGCCTTGACCGGTGCCGGGGCGGCCGATAGCGTGCTGGTCGGTACTTGGGGTCGCGGGCGGAGGAGGCGTGAGTGGGATACCTACGGGTTCGACGCAGCATCAAACTAGGCCCTGGCGTCAAGCTCAACCTCAACAAGCGCAGCATGGGGCTGACCGTCGGCGGCCGCGGCGCGCACTACTCGGTAAACACTCGTGGCCAGAGAACGAGGACCGTCGGCCTACCCGGCACCGGGCTGAGCTATATCGACCGCTCCTCGGCACGGCGATCTCCCGCTCGTCGGTCATCCGCGCGAGCACCTGCGGCCCTGAGCATGGCTCAGCCCGCCGCGGCCCAGCGCCCAGGGATCTTCGCGCGACATTACGAGCGCGCGTTCTACGAAGGCGTCGAGAAGATCACGCACGAGGACTACCAAGCCGCCCTCAGCGCATTCGCGGACGCCGACCAGAGCGACGATAAGCACCGCGCTATCTCACCGGCGCTGTTTGCTGGAGTGCTCTCGTTTCAGCTCGGCGACCACGCGACGGCGACGACGTACCTAGAACGGATCGCCAACTCGGCACAATTGCTTCCCGACAAGCTGATGAGCAAGTATGCGCAAGGACTGCACATCGGCGTCGACATTGACCGAGTCTCCGTCCCAGTCGAAATAGGCTCGCTGGCGGCGGCGATGCTGCTCGCGCAGTGCTACGCCGAGACCGGTCGGGTCGAGGAAGCAATAGGGATCGCACAACAGCTCTACGAGCACAGCGAAACGGCGGGCTTGCTGCTGTTTCTTTGCGCGATGTACCAGCGCGCTGAAGACTGGGACGAGATCGTCCACGCGACGGCCGGCATAAGCAACGAAGACGACCTGACGCTGACCTTGCGCCTGTGGCAAGCCGAGGCGATGGAAAAGCAAGACCTGCCCGACGCAGCATTCGAGGCGTACCGCGACACGCTCAAGAGCAAGAAGCGAGACCCGGAGTTGCTCAAGAAGGCAAGATACAACCGCGCGATGCTCTACCTAGCGGTCGGCAAGCGAACAATGGCCAAGCGCGACCTGGGCCGACTTTACGGGGAAGACCCAGACTTCGAAGATGTCGCATCCGCACTCCAGTCTCTCAGCTGACCCGCACCCGGGCCCAGCATCGGGCTAGAGCGACGAGTCGCCGAGGCGTCCGGGGCCGGCAGCGGCCGCCTGCCTTCAGCGAGGATGCGTCCGACCGCCGGTAGCCACATGGCAGTTGTCTCCTCCTGCAGCCGCTCGAGGAGCAACGGGAGGGAGCCGGAGCGGATCGGGCGTGGCGTTCTCGGGCACGCTGCGGGGGTCAAGGGCTCGCGTAATCTGGCGGGCGAGTTCGGGCTGCGGCCTGTAGGCCATGTACTGTTCGGTAGTGGTGATGCGCTCGTGTCGCATCAGTGCCTGGATTGTCCTGACGTCGACGCCGCGCTGGGCTAGCGTCGTGCCAAAGGAGTGGCGCAGGTTGTACATCTTGATCGGTTTGAGCCCAGCCCGCCGCTGGGCGAGCTTGAACGCCCTGCGCATCGCACGCTCGCTGACCGGGCCCTCGCCGTCCTCTCGCGCGAAGACGAAGTCCTCGTTTTCGGTGGCGTATGCGCGATCCATGACCAACGCGAGCGCTTGCGTCAAGCGGGGCGTCATCGGGATCGCCTCGGAGTCTGAGGTCTTGGTCGTGTCGGGGGCGTTGCGCACCCAGTTGTCGTGAACACGGACCACACCTGCCTGGAAGTCGACGGCGCCCCTCCTGAGGCCCAGGGCCTCGCCTGGCAGTCGGAACCCTGCGTCGGCGCCGAGCAGCCAGAAGGCTCGTTCGCGGAAGCCAGGGCCGGGCTCGAGCAGCCTCTCGATCTCCTCGCGGTCGTGGAAGTCGTCACGGCGCAGGATGCGCTGCCGCTCATGCCTCTTGCTGGTGCGCTTGACCTCGGCAAGCGGGTTCACCGGCAGCCAGCCCCTGCGCACCGTGTAGTCGAGGACCGCGGCGAGAATGTCGCGGTAAGCGTTGCGAGTTTGCGACGCCGCCGGGGTGATGAGCATCCACGGCGTGGTCGTTCGCCGCGTGACGATCCAGCCTTCAGCCTCCCGTTCCCTGGCCGTGGCGCGCGAGACTCGGCGTGGCCGCTGCGCGTTGAGCGGCACGACGCGGTAGGACCCTCGGCGCCGGTGCTTCCAGGTACCCGGCAGCTGATCGGCGAGGCGGACAGCCTCGGCCTTCGTCTTGACCTCGACGGCCGCGCTGCCGGGCGGCTGCGCCGTCCAGCGGGTGATCTCGACCTGGCGGACCTCCTTCCCTTCTTGCTTGGCCTTACGCGCCGCGTCTTTACCGACCACGCGGCAGGAGCGGAAGTCCGCGAAGTAGCCGCGCAGCCGCCCGTCGAGGAGCTCGCTGACCGGTGTGTCGGCTCCGAGGTCGCGGTAGAGCCGCTCGAACATGTCCTCGTAGCCGGCGACCGTCGAGCGCTTCAGGCCCCTCTCGCTCATGCGCTCGGCGAGCCATCCCTCGGCGCCGTCACTCAGCGAGCCGGCAGGCGCGAGCTCGTTGTCTCCCAGCGGCTTGCTCTCGAGCTCGCGCAGGATCGCGGCGAGACGGCTCTCGGCGTCTTTCGGCGTTAGATGCTCCGCGGTCGGGCGCGGCCCGTTGCCGGAACGCCAGATGATCGCGCCGCGCGGCGTGCGGCGGCCGGAGTCGCGGACGTGCGCCGGCCCGAGGCGACATCCGCCGCGCTCGCCGCTCTGGTCGCGCCAGTACGCGTAGAACGACCGGGTGCGGCCATTCCAATCGAGCTTGACCTGTAGATGCCCGGTGAGACGAGACGCTGCATCGCTCATACTGCCTTAGACCTCCCGCACAGTCGAAACGGCGATCGAGCTGTGCGGACGGGGCCGAGCGATTTCCCCACGATTTCCCTAGCCGGCATCCACCTGGCCGAATTACGGCCTTCAGCGGCGGCGAAAACCGCTGACTAGAGCCAATCTGAGGTGGAGAGACTCGAATCATAATCCGCGTGTCGGGGGTTCGAGTCCCTCCTCTGGCATCACAAAACCCCCGCAAACCAACGGTTTCCTTGTGGGGGGAAGTTCGACGAGATGCGAACTTTGTCCCGAATTTGTCCCGAAGATCAGGGGGTGGTCTCCAACACGGGGCGCTCGACATCGGGTTATGCAGCCCTGTTCGGAGACCCATGTTTAGGCCCGTCCCGATCAGCGGGCACGTCTACCGGCGTGACGGCAAGCGCGGACCGGTCTGGTACGCCAAGTACCGGCTGCCCGACGGCCGCCAGGTGCAGCGCAAGATCGGACCGGCGTGGCGGGAACGCGGCAGGCCCGCCGCCGGCTACTACACCAAGCGCACGGCAGAGGCCTGGCTAGCGGACGTGCTCGCCGAAGCACGGCGCGGCGAACTGCCCGGCATGGTCCGCACGGGCGCCACCTTCCAGGATGCCGCCGCCGAGTACATGCGCTGGCTGACCGACGACCGGCAGCGCAAGCCCTCGACCCTCCGCGACTACCACTCCATCCTCCACGCCCACCTACTCCCCGAGTTCGGGGGCTCCCGGCTGGAGGACATCACGACGGATCAGGTCGAAGCCTGGTCCGTCCGGCTCGCCGGAACCGGCCGCGTGAACAACCGAACCCGGTTGAAGATCCTCACTGTCCTACACGGCGTGATGGGCCGCGCCAAGCGCGTGTGGAAGCTCCCTCGAAACCCCATCTCCGACGTCGAGAAACCGGTGCAGGGCCGGTCGACGACGATCGAGGTGTTCTCGACCGAGGAGATCATGGCGCTCGTCCGCGCCGCCTACGGCGAGCAGGATGCGGCGATCTACCTCACCGCCGCGTTCACAGGCCTACGCCGCGGCGAGCTCGTCGCCCTCAGATGGCGAGACGTCGACTTCCCCCGGCGGCACATCCGCGTCACCGCCTCATACACAGAGCGAGCCCTCTCAACCCCCAAGTCCGGAAAGGCCCGGTCCGTGCCCATGGCCCCGGCTGTTGCTGAAGTCCTCGCCCGGCTCAACCAGCGCAACCAGAACGCGGCCGAGGACGACCTGGTGTTCCCAGGCGTGTACGGCGAATACCTCGACGCATCAGCCCTCTACCGCCGATACAAGCTGGCACTCCGACGTGCCGGCCTGCGCGACCTCCGCTTCCATGATCTGCGGCACACGTTCGGCACCACCGTGATCGGGAACCCTGCCGTGTCGATCCTGCAGCTGAAGGAGTGGATGGGCCACGCCGACATCGACACCACCATGAAGTACCTCCACTACGCACCAAGGGCAGCCGACGCCGAGCTGGTCGCCGATGCATTTGGCTCGAGCCGGGCGTCGATCCCGCTGAACCGTCAGGAAACCCCGTCCGCCTCTAGTCCCAACGCACCCGACCTGTCTGTTCTGCCTGATCACCCCGTCAGGACGCACGGCACCTCGCTGCGTGGCAGTCCCGCAGACGAGCGCCTCGCTCGCGCTCAGCAAGCTTGCTGTGGTAGCCGCCACCAACTGTTAGGCGCCACCGGACCGGTCGCGCACGTGCGCCCTCTGGGCGACCGCCTCGGGACTAGCGTCGCGGCTCGATGACCGTCCATTCCCCGACCTGAACGTCCAGGAGCGCGGCGCGTTGGCCGTCATCGGGACCCGACCCGCGAAAGCGCACGAGATCCTCCTGTGACTCCCAGCGCTCGAACACGTTGATGCGGCCCGGCTCAAGAAGATCGGGGGACAGCGCGAAGTCCAGGCAGCCCTCAGTTTGCCGCGCCGCCGAAACCACACCCGCACACCCCCGCAGGTATGCGGCGCGTCCGTCAGGGTCGACGGTAAGCGCTCCTGCAACGACGATCATCAGCCCCCTCCTCCCGCATGTGTTGGAGCTGCATTGGTCTTGACGCCGAGCGGGGCGGAAACTCATCGCGACCCAGGCTGAGGCTCCGAGGGGCGCGTCCGTGGCGGCGAGGCAGGGACCCGGTGGGGTCGGGCCTGTGACAGCGCCCATTGGGCGGCCCTCCCGACGGGGCGTCGCGGCGGCACGTGGTGGCCGGTCTACTGATCGCCAGCGTCCGCACCGTCGGGTTGGTCGGCCATGTTGTCAAGCCACCCCGAATCTGTCGCTATTTGCAGGTTTCTTGGTCCAGACATCGGTCTTGTACGGACGCGTGCGCTGCACGCAGGCGTAGGTTGTCAAGCTGGAGGCGGGCCTCGGGAAGGTTCATACGCCGAGGTGAGCGGCAGATGAGGGGGCCGTATATGGACTCGTCGACGACACATCGCAGCGGAGGCCCGCGGCGTCGAGGGCTCGCAATGCTGACGGCGGCCATTCTCGCCGCGTTGACCATGGCCATCGTGGTTGCGCCGGCATCGGCGGCGCCTTTCGGTGCAACGGCCTGGGGCTCCAACCACGCCGGGCAGCTCGGCACCGGAAACGAAGCCGGCAGCGACGTACCTGTCGCGGTCCCGGGGTTGAGCGGGGTGACGGCCCTCTCAACCGGCTCGCCCTCCGACTGCGGTGGCTCGAACTGCGGCGGGCACACCCTGGCCCTACTGAGCAACGGCACGGTAATGGCATGGGGCTCAAACGGACACGGGCAGCTCGGCAACGGCAGCTTCAGCGGCCCAGAAGTTTGCAACAGCCTTCCGTGTAGCCGAACACCGGTTGCCGTAAGCGGCCTGACCGGCGTCATCGCCATCGCGGCAGGAGGCGAAGCAAGCCTCGCCCTGCTCAGCAACGGCACGCTGATGGCATGGGGCTTCAACCACCTGGGAGAGCTGGGCAACGGCACCACAGAAGACAGCGACGTACCCGTCCCTGTCGCCGGGCTGAGCAACGTCACGGGTATCGCAGCCGGCGGCGCCCACAGCTTGGCCGTGTTGAGTAACGGCACGGTGGTCGCTTGGGGCGCCAACAACTTCGGTCAGCTAGGCGACGGAGGAATCGGGCCCGAAGAATGCCACTTCAGCGCCTGTAGCAGGACTCCGGTGGAAGTCAGCGGCCTGACCGAAGTCGCGGCTATCTCAGCCCAGGCCAACACCAGCCTCGCATTGCTGAAACACGGCACGGTGTCGTCCTGGGGGGCCGGCGCGACCCTGCCCTCGACGGTGAGCGGGCTGAGCGAAGTCACGGCAATCTCCGCCGGGGGCGCGCACGACCTCGCGCTACTTAGCAACGGCACGGCCATGGCCTGGGGCCTGAACGACTACGGACAACTCGGGAACGGCACGCGGGAAAACAGCACGACGCCAGTGAAAGTGAGCGGCCTGAGCGGAGCCACGATGATCGCCGCAGGCGAAAACCACAGCCTTGCGCTGCTGGAAAACGGCAGCGTCATGGCCTGGGGCGACAACGTTCAGGGCGAGCTCGGCGACGGCACCACCAGCGGCCCCGAATACTGCCACTCCGCCGTGCCAATCGAAGGTGGCTGCAGCGACACGCCGATCGCCGTCAGCGGCCTCAGCGGAGTCGCCGGCATTGCAGCCGGCTTCACCTGCAGTCTGGCATTCGGCGAACCGTTCCCAGGAGTCAGCGGCGTCAGCCCCGAATCTGGCGTAACAGGCGGCGGCACCTCTGTCACGATCACAGGCATCAACCTCGGCGAAGCCACAGCAGTCAAGTTCGGCCCAAACAACGCGACAAGCTTCACCGTGAACTCGCCGACCTCGATCACCGCCGTCTCCCCGGCCGGGACCGGAACCGTCGATGTGACCGTCACAACCCCGGCGGGCACCAGCGCCCCCAACCCCGCAGACCGGTTCACCTACGGGCCAACCGTCACCAGTGTGAGCCCCAACTTCGGGCCCGCGGCCGGCGGGACCACCGTGACGATCACCGGCACCAACCTCGCCGAAGCAACCGCCGTCAAGTTCGGCTCGACCAACGCCACAAGCTTCACCGTGAGCTCCCCCACCTCCATCA
>Ga0209415_10014629_pt1 | contig 12803 bp, 12 predicted proteins | sample PeaSoiSIISIP2007_FD_187696 | JGI IMG/M metagenome (GOLD analysis project Ga0209415, IMG submission 187696) | Peat soil microbial communities from Weissenstadt, Germany - SII-SIP-2007 (SPAdes) (version 2) | ecosystem: Environmental > Terrestrial > Soil > Wetlands > Peat | place: Germany...
GAGGGTCACGACGACGAACAGAACCGACAGCCCAGCCGCCCCCGCCGTTGTTCTCTCTCGATTCATCGGCCCCCCTCGCGTCGCGCCCCCCTGCGACCGGCGCATACTGCCATCGCGCCCCATGAGAGCGCAAGGTACGTGGGCTTGACGAAGCCCGACGCCAAGTGTGAAGCGCTCTCTTCAGCGGGCCCCGCCGCGGACGCACAAACGTAAGTTCCCTCTTGGGGGAATGTGTCGCTTCGCGCCGCGACACTTGGAGCCGAGGTCTGCCGCCGCCCATCACAAGCAGATGCCGCCCGGCGTGGGGCACATCTGCCCCGCGTCCGCGCAGTCGGCGCTCGTGCAGCAGGAGCTCATCTGGATGCAGGTGCCGCTTGCGGCGCAAGTCCGTTGACCTGCTGGGCAGCTGCAACTGCCGGCGGGCATCGAGCACGTCTGACCCGCGAAGGGGCAGTCGGTGGTGGTGCAGCAAGTGGTCGCGGGGATGCAGGTGTTGCTGGCCGTGCAGGGAGATTGGCCGGCGGGGCACATGCATTGGCTGCCCGGCGCGGCGCAGGTCTCGCCCAGGATGGTGCAGTCGGCGCCTGTGCAGCAGCTACCCAGGGTGATGCACTGGTTGTTCGCCGCGCAGAGCCTGTCGGGACAGCAGTCGCTCGTGGGGACGCAGGCGCTGGTGAGGGCGCAGACCCTTTGCCCCGTCGGGCACGTACACGTGCCGCCGGGCATGGGGCACACCTCGCCGGTGTTCGTGCAGTCGCCGCTCTGGCAGCACGTGTTCAGCGGGATGCAGCTGTTGTTGGTGAGGCAGGGCGTCTTGCCCGTGGGGCAGGTGATGACGCACTGGCCCTGGTCGCAGACGGCGTTCGCTTCGCATCGGTTGCCGCAGAGGCCACAGTTGAGTGGGTCGCTGCCGAGGTCCACGCACTGGGTGCCGCACCGCGACAGCAGCGGGCCGCACGCCGAGGCATCGCCGTCCGAGGCGTCCCCTGCGTCGCTCCCTCCGTCCGTCCCGGAGCTGCTGCCGCTTCCCGATCCGGAGCTGCTACCGGAGCTACTTGCAGAACCGCTTCCGCTGCCCGATCCGCCGCTCGAAGACGAGAACGTCGCGTCGCTCCCCCCGGCGTCCTTACTCTCGCTGCTGCTTACCACGCCGCCGGAACAGCTTGCGAGGCCGGTGGCGACGGCCAGCGCGGCGAGTCCCAGGACTCTTCGGTTCATGGCCCGATCCCCCATCAGGCAGATGAGACCAGCAGGCCAGGCTCGCCGCAATGATCGGCGCCAACCGTTTTCGAACATGGTGATCGTGCCGGACGTACTCGTCACCCCAACGTGGCTCCACACGTCGATGCTCATCGAACCACCCGCCAAGCTCGCGCCCCACTGCGCCGGAGTGCGGGGGACACGGTCGACGACGCGATGTTTCGAAGGCCACCGCCTTGACCTAACGTCCGTCAAACGTCCGTTCGGAGAGCCGGCGGCGCCAAGGGGGTACGTGCCGCGGAGCTACGGCCATCAGTGCATGAAGGTGGAGCACCCTCGAGCGGCGCACTCGGCGGCCTTCGACACGTCGATCGTCTCGACCGTGCCGGCAAGATCGATCGGCACGGTCCCGTTCTGCCCGGATGACCAGCACGTCACGCTGCCGTCCGGCATGAGCGCGCATTCGTTGTTCAAGGCGACGGCGCCGTGAAACTCCGGCCGTAGCTGCGGCTTGACCGAAACACCCTCGGGCAGGCTCCCCCAGCAGTAGACGTCGCCGCCGACGAGCAGGGCGCAGACGTGCAACTGCGATCCCGCAAGGGCCTTGGCGCTGCGGACGCCAGCCACCTTCACGGGAAGGAGTCGCCTCGGCTTGGTTCCCTCGCCATCGTCCTCGCGCCCCCCCCAGCAGTAGACGTCGCCGGCATCCGCGATGGCGCACGTGTATCTCAGTCCTGCAACCAGCGCCGTCGTGTCCCGAACCCCGCGTGCTCGAACGAACCCTTCGCTGTCTTGCCCGCGCCCGTCCCCCAGCATTCCGTAGTCGCCGCGACCACTGCACCAGACCTCGCCCGCGTCGGTCCGCACGCAGAAATGCGAGACGCCCTGTGCCATCTGCTCGATGTGGCCGTGTCCCGCGCCGAGCGAAGGGCACGCCCCCGAACCCCAGGGATGCGCCTCTCCGCCGTCGAGGACCGCGCATCCGCCGGCGATGCCACCCGAGAGCGCCTTGATCCGCCGCCCGGTGGGTTCCAGGACGATCTGCGGCGGCCGAAAAGCGGACGAAATGCCCGAGCGCATGAAGCACGAATCCATGGGGACCGACGCGTGCGGGTCCTCCGGAGCGCACGGCCCTTTCGTGAGCGCTCGAGCGTACGCGAGCTCGTGCACGTCGGCTTCCCAGCACAGGACTGCTCCGGTCCCCGTCGCGATGCAGGGCGATCCGTCGGTGGGCAGAACGGCCTCCCCAACGCCGCGCGCGATGAGCACGGGCGTCGTCGGCCCGATGCCGACGGCGAGCATGCGCGGCTGCTCCCAGCACACGAAGTTGCCATTCGAAAGCAAGGCACAAGGGGGGCCGAAGTCGCCGGGCCGGCTCCCGCCCGTGAGGGCCGTGGCCTTCGTCGGCCTGCATGTCGCGGCCTCGCACGCGAGGCCGGGTCCGCATGTGTGGCACGGATCGCTCGCCGGAGGCGGCGTCGCTGCGGTCGGTGGCACTGGCGACGTGCCCCCTTGCCCCCCCTGGCCGCTCGATGGGGGCACAGGGCTGCTCGACGCGGGACCCGACGGCGCGGGCGGAGGCTTGTGGGCACACGCACCGGCGAACAGAGCCGCGAGGCAAAGCCCCATCGAACAACGCGCCGCCCACCCCGCGCTTCGAGAGAGCGACATGGCGGGGAGGATAGGACGAACCGCGTCAGGGCACGATCGCCAGATGGCGGCGCGCGCCGCTGAACATGCCGCGCAAAGCGACGCGGCGTCGTTCGTCGCCGTCGACCGCCGACTGACGCTTGGCCAGGCGCTCCTCGATCGGTCCCACCGTCCAGCACTCATTCGGATCGAGCTGCTCGAGCGGGGGACCCTCGGCGTTGAGCGGGCACACGTCGCGCATCTCGGCAGGCTCGCCGCGGTCGTCGCGCTCGAACCAGCGGAGCGGAAGACCCTGCGTGCGGCAGACGTACGGGCGATGCTCGTAGACACGGCATTGCCCGCGTCCGTCGAGGAATGCGCAGCCTCCGACCTCGTGCGCGATGCCCGTCGCGAGCAACTCGGCGTGATGGCGCTCGATCACGGCGGCCTCGATCTCGAAGACCGAGAGCGAGTCGGAGCAGCAGTCGTGGCATCCGGCGCGGCATGTGAGGCGCGGCCCGTGCGCAGCTGCGATGGGTGCCACGAGCTCGTCCACGACGCCGCTCAGGCGCTCGACCCAGTCGATGACCGCGCGCGGGATCTCCGTTCGCGCCGCAGGGGTCGACATCGGACGCATGAACTAGCGCGGCGGGACGGCGTCGTCGAGCGTCCGCCGCAGCGCGAACAGCGGGCGACTCCGCTTCGTGGCGATCTCGCCGATGCAAGCGCCCGATCCGCGCGCGAGGTCCCGGCAGGTCTGAGGTCGCATGTCGTAGACGCTACAGACGAACCTGCCGGAGCTCTTCTCGATGCGCAAGGCGGCGCAATGACCGTCGTACATCCGCATGTAAGCGCGGTTGCCGTCGAACCGAATGAGCTCGTCGGCGCGTTCACCGAGACGCGCGTGATCGCTACCGGTCACCCGAACGTAGTCTTCGAGCCGCGAAAAGCAGCAAACGCCGCAGGCGAGGCAATCTGGAATCGGCGGCATCTCAGATCACCGGACGCACCATACGCCGTTTCGCTCGCGATCCGCCTCGAGCGCCACGCGCAGCCAGTCCGCCATGCTGCGCCCACCCGGATCGAGGAGCGCCTCGGCGTCGCCCCCTGGCGACGGGGAGGGAAGCTCGTAGCGGTCCTTCTGCATCCTGCGAATGATCTCGTCGCGCAGCTCGCGCACGTCCTGCTTCGCCCTCATCCCCGTGTCGATGCGGAAGGCCGGCCCGGAGCCGACGAGGAGCGCGAGCTTGGTCCCTTCTGCGCCCACGCTGGAGATGCCCGAATACGGAACGAAGCGCGTCTCGCCGAGCCGCCGCAGCCGTGCGCCGGCGTGCTCGAGCTCCACGCGGAACGAGCGGCGCAGAGCGTACACCGAGAGAATCGCGATGCCCAGGGACAGGGCCAGCATGATCCCCACAGCCGGTCCCACGATGGGCCAGTCAGGCATGCCTTGTGCGTCGACCCTCAACCCCAGAGGCGGCCGTCCACGGTCGTAGCGGCTCGGCGTGCAGAGCACGCATGCGCCGAGTAGCGCGCCGGCGGTGAACACCATGAGGCCCGTCGCGACCACCTTCCACGGGCTGCTCTCGACCACTTTGCCGAGCCCATCGAGGTCCGACGCCATGCCGCCGGCGATCGTACCCGCAGGCTGGGGACGGGTGCCACACACCCGGTAGGTCGGGAACAAACCTCAGTTATGCGCCTGCGACAGCCCCGCCGGACCCTGATCCGACAGGCCGGCATTGCCGCCCGCGCCTCCAGGCCCTGGGGTGCACATCATGTTCGTCGGGGTGACCGTCGCCGCACCGCCGAAGGCGTAGCAAAGCGAGTCCCCCCCCGAAGCTCCGCCTCCCTGTCCGCCGGTCCCGCCGGTGCCGCCGTTGCCGCCCTTCGCCCCCGCAGCGCCATTCGACGTCGAGCCGCCCGGAGAGCACGTGGGACCCGTGGCGGTGCACGACGAATACACGGTCGGGCCGGGGGTGCCAGCGGCTCCGGGGCTGCCCGCCGAAACGGTACCTCCAGGCCCGCCGCTCCCTCCCGTGCCGCCGGTCGACGGGGTGATAGCGCTGCCGTCGATCGTCACCGTCTCGTTCCAGACGAAGACTCCGATGCTGCCGCCTCCACCCGTACCCCCCGTGCCGCCGTGCGATGCGCCGCTTCCGCAGCCGTTCGAACCGATCGTTCCGCAAGCCTGCACCTTCGAGGTGAGGATCATGACGCAGGCGCTTGGAGCCTGTCCGCAGTTGACGTCCGTGTTGTAGATGCCCGCGACCAAGCCGCTGCCGAAGTAGGCGCTGATGCAGTTGGCGCCCGTGATTGCAGGCGCGGCGGTGCCGTCTTGGCCGTCTGCGGGCTGCGTCCCCGTGCCGCCCGACTGCGGGTGATATCCATTCACATCATAGCTCCCCGCGCCCGACGCAGATCCCAACGCCCCGGGCCCAGGGCTCGCGCCGCTGCCGGGCGCGCAACCGGACGATCCCAGCGCCGCGGGGTTGCCCGCCATGCCCTGCGCACCGGTCCCACCCGCTCCGCCCGCAGCGACCTGGATGTCGACGTTGCTCAGTGCGAGCGTGGTCTGACCCGCCTGCGAGTTGCTCGCGAAGATGCCGTACAGCGTCTGACCGGGGCTCGAGCCGGTGCCGCTCGCGGCCACCGTGACGTTCGCCACGGCCAATGTGTCGAGCGTCGACGCGCCCGAATAGCTGGCGATGACCACCCGATCTGCACCCGCAGGCGCCTGGACCGTGGTCGCGGAAGCCAGAGGGTTGCAGGGCCGTGACCACTGGCCCGCGCCCGCGTAGACCCAGCCGCCCTGAATGGTGATTCCTGCGGCGAGTGTGACCTGCTCGACGTAGGGCGAGGCTCCAGCCGCGACGTAGATGATGTTCTTGGCGCCGCCCGACTGCATCACGGCCGTGATGCCCGCAGAGACTGTCGCGCACGGTGCAGCGGCAGCTCCGCACGAGGTCGTGGCACCACCCGGGGCGACGAAGACTCCTCTCGCCGTGTCGGGCGCGGAGACCTGACAGGTCGTCCCGCACTTCTGATAGTTGGGCGGACATGCGCTCACGCACGAAGTCCCATCGCACAGGGGCTTCGTGCCCGAGCAGGTGACGCCACACGCACCGCAGTTCTGGGCGTTGCTCTGGACGCAATGACCGTTGCAGTCGAGCGTTCCGGTGGGGCAACCACCTGCGTCGGTCTTGGCTCCGTCACGGGTTGCCGAATCGGAAGGGCCGTCGGTCGCGGCATCGCCGACGACGACGATGCCGCCGTCGGCCCCATCATCACCGGCACTGCCGTCCGCGGGGCCCTGACCGCCAGCCGAGAAACCGTTGCCACAGCCGACGGTCGCCAGGCAGGCGGCAATCGCGGTGCACCACGAGGCCCGACGGGCCGGATCCCCACGAAGACTCATGTCGCCCGCGATGGGTCGTAGCACGCGCCAGCTGCTCTGCCAGCCGCTCACAGCGACGCGAACCTGAACCCCAGGCTGAACAGCCCGGCGGTCGTCGTGTCCGTGTGCGCGACGTCTGCGGCCAGCAGCCCGACGCTCACGTCGAGCACATCGAGCTCGAGCCCCGCAGACAGCGCCCCGCACACGTGGGTCGACGTCCCCGAGGCCGCCGCGCTCACGCCCTCGGCGTCCACGCTCGCCGTGTTCGTCACGAACAGCAGCCCGCCTTCCCCGGCCGCATAGAGCCGCACCACGTCGGACCCTGCCAGGTACAGCTTGGCTCCCGCCAGCACGGGCGCGTAGCTCAGGCTCGACTGCACCGTGATCCCCGAGACCTGGATGCCGGTCGTCGACCCCGCCACGTACCCGGCGCGCCCCGTGAGCTGCCAGGTATCCGAGAGCCGGTAGTTGGCGGCGAGCAGCGCTCCGACGCCGGGCCCGGTGACGCTGGCGAGAGCGCCCATCGGCACCGCGACGATCGGCTCACCGTAGAGCCGCAGAACGGGCGGCGCCGACTCCCCAGGCGCGGGCGCCTCGGGGGGAGCTTCCTTCTGCGGCTCCCCATCCGCGCGGGCCGTGGTGGCGCAGAGCAGAGCCGAGACCGTGAGAGCGAGCGTCGAGATGCGTGCGATCATGATGAATCCCTCCTCGTGGGATCGTGGACGCAGGGGCCTAGAGCAACCCCGATGCCATCCCGCGGACCGCACGGATCTGCGGGGAAGTGGTCCTGCGAGGCTCGCGTGGTGGCGGATCTGCCGCCGCCTAGTGGCGGCAAGTCCGCCGATCTACCGCCGCGACAGGACCAGCACCGCTTCGGCGACGACGATGAGCAGCAGCCCGGCGAGGACCAGGGCCGCGGGCACGATCGACCGGCGCGGCGCCGGCGCCTCGATGACGCGGGGGATCGGGTCGGTCTGGACGTCGACGACGACGGGCGGCTCGAGCAGGGCAGGCCGGGGGGAAGCGGGCGCGTGGACCGCCTGGTAGCTCTCGCCCTGTTCCACGGAACGCGGAACCACCTGATCGCGCTCGGCGATCTTCTGGAAGATCACGCCTATCGGTGCTGCACCGGGATCCGTGTCGCTCGAAAGCTCGCGCGGGGGATCAGGCAGTGTGTCTCGACGAGAGGTCATGAACCGTGCGCACTGTAGCTCGCAACCTCCGTGCCGGCCGCCCGACCGGTGACGTCGCGCGTGCTACCGTGAGGCTTGGTCGAGCCGCCCATGGGTGCGCGCAAAGACTCTCCCCCCTACCAGCCGCGCGACGTCGTCGACGGCAAGTATCACCTCCGGCGCGTGCTGGGCGAAGGCGGGATGGCGGTGGTCTACGCCGCGACCGATTCGAGTTGCGACCGGCAGGTCGCCATCAAGATCCTGCGGCCCAGCGTCGCCGCGCGCGGGCACCTGTCCCGGGCGCGCGTGGTGCGCGAGGCGGCCACCATCGTCAAGCTCCACGAGCGGACGCCGCACGTGGTCGAGGTGCTCACCGCGGGGATCACCGACGACGAGCACGGGCTGCCCTACCAGGTCATGGAGCGGCTCTACGGCACCACGCTGCGCGCCGGCATCGAGCAGAAGAAGGCGCTCGGGCAGCCTTTCGAGATCATCGAGGTGGCCAGCACCGGGACCGAGATCGCGACGGCGCTGGCGTACGCGCACGAGATGGGAATCGTGCACCGCGACATCAAGCCCGAGAACGCGTATCTCGCCGAGCAGCGCGACAGCACGTACATCGTGAAGCTCCTCGATTTCGGGGTCAGCGCGCTCGTGGGCGACGATGCAGACCCTTCGGGGCGGCGGACGTTCGTCGGGTCCCGGCCCTATGCGGCGCCCGAGCAGCTCGACGGGCAGCCAGTGACGCCAGCGTCGGACATCTACGCCCTGGGGCTCATCCTGTTCGAGATGCTGACCTTCACGCTGCCGCACGATCGGCTCAACCCCGCGCTGTCGGTGGCCGAGACGGCGCTCAACGCGTTGCGCCTGCCGATGCCGGCGCTCTTTGGCTGGCGATCGGACGTGCCGGTGCCCATGGAGCGCCTCATGCGGTCGTGCCTTGCGTACGAGCCCGGGCTGCGTCCCAACGCGCTCGAGGTCGCCAGGTTCCTGCGCGAAGTGAAGCGGGAAATCGAGGATGGCTTTCTCGGGGGGGGAGCGACGGTTCCGACCGACGTGAGCGGCCCGCCCTCGGCGGTGCTCATGCAGCGGTTCGACAACGCGACGGAGGACTTCACCCAGGCCGTTCCGCAGGCGGGCGCGCTGGGTGGCTCGGTCGATCTGATGGCGAGCACCGTGGACCCTCCGTACCCGGGGCCGCCTGCCGGGGTTCCCCAGGATCACGAGGTCTTCTTCATGAATCCCGTGGCGAGCACCGAGCGCCTTCCGACGAAGACCCAGCCCCTCGCAGCGCCACCCATCGAGCCGCAGCGCATCGTCATGTTACGGCCGGAGGGCGAGGCCGAGGAGCGCGGGCGCTGAGCCGGGCGGTCAGGAGCCCTCGAGGACGGTGTTCTCGCTCTCCTCGGAGTCTGCGCTGAGCCGCCGGAGGCTCTCGAGCTCCGGCACGGGGCCGACGCTCGCGCTGCGCCACGCTGCGGCCATGCCCTCCGCATCGCGGAAGCGCTGGGCCGTGTTGCGTGCGAGCCCCTGGCGGAAGAACGCCTCCAGGGGCTCGGGCCACGCGGTCTTCGTCGCCTTGGCCAGCGAGCGCGCGTCTTTCTCGAGCTTCGCGTGGAGCACCGCCGCCTGGGACTTGCCGACGTAGGGCAGCTGCCCGGTGAGCGCCCGATACGCAACCACGGCGACGGAATACAGGTCGGCCCGGTGATCGACCGCGGCCGAGCCACCGACCTGTTCGGGTGGCATGTAGTTGATGGTTCCGAGCGTCGCGGTCGCGCTGGTCAGGCTCTGCTGCCACGTGCCCGACCGGTCGGCCGAGCCCTGCGCCGCGCGATTCTTGGAGATCCCGAAGTCGAGAATGCACGCGCGGTCGCCGGACTCGGTTCTCTCGAGCATGATGTTGGCCGGCTTGATGTCGCGATGGACCACGCCGGCCGCGTGAGCGACCGCCAGACCCTGCAGGACGTGCTCGACCAGCGGCGCGAGCGCGGGCGCATCGAGCACGAGCTCGTGCCTCAGCCTGTCGGCGAGCGTCTCGCCGTGGAGCCTTCGATAGGCAATCCAGTACGTCTGCTCGGTTCGACCCGCACCGACGACCTGGGCGATGAACTCGGAGTGCAGCCGCTGACACACGGACGCCTCGCGCCGGAAGCGAGCCACCATTTCCGAGTCGTCGGACAGCGAGCTTCGCAGGTACTTGATCGCGATGTCTTCGCCCTGCGCGTTGGCGCCTGCGTAGACCGTTCCGGTCGCCCCCTGGCCCAGGAGCTCGCCGATCCTGCAACCGGGAACTGGCGGAGGCGCCGGCACTGTCCGACGTCAGCCCTGGGGCCGGCCCTTCAAGGGCTCCATGAAGACGTCGTACAAGCGCGTCGGCTCCTTGCACGGATCCGCCACCAGGGACGGAACGAGCTGGCCCTCGGTGGTCCACATCGTGATCCACGGGTCGCACGAAGTTCGGGGACCGGTCAACCGTCGGGCATCACCTGGGGGCTCGACGCGACGCACGAGGGGACTCGCCAGGATCCGCTACGCTCGGAAATGAGATGTCGGCCTCGGGGGACGGCAAGCGCGACGCGGAGCCGAAGGCCGAGGGGAACCTCATCTCGGACGAGCGCACGCTGCAGAGCGGCAGGGGGGCCGAGGCTCCCCTCGCGAGCGCCGACACGATGCCCGCCGTGCCGCTCGACACGGTGTCTGCCCCCCGGCTCCCGCAGGAGGGGGGCGAGGTGCTCGGCAACCGGTACGAGATCCTCGGCGAGCTCGGTCGCGGGGGCGAGGGCGTCGTCTTCCGCGCGCGCGACCTGAAGGCCGACAGCGTCGTTGCGCTCAAGCTGCTGCACTACGATGAAGGGTCCGAGCAGCGCCTCGGGCGCTTCCGGCGCGAGCTGCAGATGGCGCGGAAGGTCACGCACCCGAACGTGGTGCGCATCCACGACCTCATCGAGCTGCCCGGTCGCTTCGGGCTGTCGATGGAGCTCGTCGACGGCGAGCCGCTCAACGAGCGACTGGCGCGCGGACGCCTGACGCGCGACGAGGTGGTGCGGCTCGCGCTGGACCTCGCGCGGGCCATGGCCGCCGCGCACGAGGCGGGAGTGACGCACCGGGACCTGAAGCCGGCGAACGTGATCCTGCGCCACCGCGATGGCCATGCGGTCGTGACCGACTTCGGCGTGTCGCGTGCGCACGGGGCCGTGGAGGAGCCCGCCGGGCCCGGCCACGACAGCACCGGGGCCCTCCAGCTCACCCGCGAGGGGGTCATCATCGGAACGCCGCAGTACATGGCCCCCGAGCAGCTGGCCGGCCGCACCGACATCGGTCCCGCCGCCGACGTGTACGCCTTCGGCGTGGTCGTGTACGAGGCGGCGACGGGAGTACGCCTGCACGAGGCGACGACCATCGGCGAGCTGCGCCGGCTCCGGCTGGAGGTGCAGGTGCCGCCGCTGCGCGCGAGCCGCCCCGACCTGCCGCGAGCTCTGTGCGACGCCGTCGATCGCGCCCTGAGCCGGGAAGTGCACGATCGCTTTCCCGGCGGCCGCGAGCTCCTCGCGGCGCTCGAGCCGCTGGTGGCGCCGGGCAAGCAACGACGCCCGCCGGTGTGGCTCGTGGTGGCGCTGGTCGCGCTGGCGGGCGCCGGCGCCGTGGCCCTGTCGCGCCGCTCGTCCGCGCCCGAGATGCCGATGAACCCTCCTCCTCAGCCGAGTGCTTCGGCGCCGACAGCTGCCACCGCTCCGCTGCCCCTGCACGTGACCAACGTGCACCGCGTCACCTTCGGCGAGGGATGCGAGGAGTTCCCCAGCTTCACGGCCGATGGCAGCGGCCTCGTCTACGACGGCACGGCCGGTCGCGATTCGTTCATCTACCAGCTGGACCTGTCCGAGGGCGCCACGCCACGCCAGCTGACGCACGTGCGCGGCTGGGACATCGCCGCCCGCGTCTCGCCGCGCGGCGACCGGTTCGCGTTTCTTCGCATCGAGGGGGAGCACGTCGCGACGTACGTGGCCCCGCTCAGCGGCGACGATGCCCCGCGGATGCTGTTCAAGGGAACCGCGCGCCCGAGCTGGTCGCTCGATGGGCGCGCCGTCTGGGCGGGCGATGGAGGGCAGCTGTCGAAGGTCGACGCCGACACCGGGGCCGTGCTGCGCACCTACGAGGGGCCGGCCGGCGCAACCGACACGCAGACGCGGGAGCTGCCGGACGGGTCGCTCGTCGGAGCGTTCGGCGACGCGAGCGGGCTGCATCAGGGCGGTATCGCGATCGCGTCCGACGGCGGGCTGCGCTGGCTGCTGCACGCCGACCTCGACGAGGTCCTGGCGCAGTCGCCCGACGGCCGCCACGTGATCACGTCGCGCGCCACCGCGGCGAACGAGGACGAGCTCATCGACGTGCCGCTCGACGGATCGCCGGTCGGGTCTCTGTCGGCGACCGGGATCGTCGCGCACAAGGGCTTCTCGACGACCTCGGACGGCAAGAGGGTCGCCTGGTCGACGTGCAAGTCCGTACCCCACCTGACCTCGGTCGACGCCGACGGGCGACTGCCCACGACCCTCAAGACGGCGGAGCTCGATCTGGTGTCCTTCGCCTCCATCCCCGGCGGCCGCGAGATCGCCGCCATCGCGACGCGGCGGGGACCGCGCGAGATGTGGATCCTGGACACCACCGGCCAGTCGCCTCCGCGGACGCTGCCCATCGGTCGCCTGCCGCTGCGCGAGATCGCCGTGTCGCCGGACGGCGCGCGCTTCGTGGTCTCCGTCGAGGGCAGCGGGCTGCACGTGGGATCGCTGCGCGGAGACACGAAGTTGCTCCGTCTGACCTCCGATCCGACCGACGTCGGTCCGACCTTCCGCTACGGCGGCGCCCAGATCCTCTTCGCTCGTCACGTCGACGGGCAACCTCGCGTGACCGCCGTTCCGGTCGACGGCGGCGAGCCGACTCAGCTGCTCGAGCCCGGCACCGACGGGCCGGCTGCGTCCCCCGTCGACGACAGGGTGGCCTTCCTGGCGGGCGGCGTCACCGACGCGCTTCCCATGATCTGGGACGGCCATACCGGCGCGCGCCGTCCTCTGTCGCCCAAGCTGACCCCGGGGCGCTATGCGAGCCTGCGCTTCTCGCTCGACGGCAAGCGCGTCGCCGTCGTGCGCGGCGATACGGACCTGCTGGAGATCGACCCGGCGACCGGGAACATCGCCCGCACCTGGACGCCTCCGAACGCGGAGGCCGCGTACAACCCGACCTACACGCCGGTGGGGCTGCTGGTGGAGCGGGTGTCCTGGCAGGGAAACATCTGGGTGGCGGACGCGGAGTGGTGATCAGCCCAGGAACCCGTCGAGCTCGCGCGCCAGCTCCTGGGGCACCTCGGCTGCGAGCGCGTGCCGCGCTCCACGGAAGACCCGCAGCCGCGC
>Ga0209415_10014630_pt1 | contig 12802 bp, 14 predicted proteins | sample PeaSoiSIISIP2007_FD_187696 | JGI IMG/M metagenome (GOLD analysis project Ga0209415, IMG submission 187696) | Peat soil microbial communities from Weissenstadt, Germany - SII-SIP-2007 (SPAdes) (version 2) | ecosystem: Environmental > Terrestrial > Soil > Wetlands > Peat | place: Germany...
AGCTGCCGGGCAATGGCCAGGGCCTCCGGCAGCGGGCGTATCCCGAGCTGTTGGCCCTCCGGGTCCACCAGGCGGACGTCACGAGCGCGGATGCGGTCGTTGATCCTGGTCTCGTTGGCCGTCATGGGTGTGGCGATGCGACATCACTCCCGTCATTGCAGGGCCCCGGGTCTCCCCGGAGCCATTAGCGGAAGCGTGGTCGCTGCCCTCGGTGTCCCGTCCCGGACCCCGCGAGACCCGACGCACCGTCACCGGTGGCGGGTGGGGGTACGCCCGACGGCATGACCCCGCTTTCCCTGTTGACTCGAAGTTCTACGCTACCAGGGTGAGCACCCTCTGGACACCCGACGGCGAGCACCGAGTCCGGCCCGCCGGTGACGACCCGAGCGCCCCGGGGGGCGCGCCTGGACCCCCGCCCCCGGGCCACGGCGTCCCGACCCGGGACGGCGGAGCAGGTGACCTCGACGGCGAGCAGCTCGGCCCCGAGGAGGAGGCGGAGCTCGCCGGGCGGCTCGACGAGCTCCGCCGACAGCTGCTGGGCACGCCGGCGGAAGTTGTCGTGGCGAACCACGCCTACGGGTTGTTCGAGCTGGCCGCCATCCATCTCTCGCAGAGCCCGCCCCAGCTCGACCAGGCGCGCCTGGCCGTCGACGCCATGGCGAGGCTCGTCGAGGGTCTCGAGGGAAGGTTGGGGGATGCCGAGCGCTCGCTGCACGACGCCCTGGCCCAGATCCGGCTCGCATTCGTGCAGATCGGCGGATCCGCTTCATCCGAGGACGCGGCAGCCGGCACCTGAGCTCCGGCGTCCGACCTCGGGGCGCCTGGGGTCGGCTCCGCGTCAGCCGGCGGGCACCGTCGTGAGCGCACGGGCCTCGTCGTGGCCTCCGTGCGCGGCCACCACGCAGAACACCACCCGGGTTCCGACGGCCACGTTCCGGGTCCCGTCGGCCAGGGCCGTGCAGTGGAAGGGGAAGCTCATGCCGTCGTCGGCGAGCACCGCCCCGAGGCCGCGCCGCTCGTCGAACTCGGACACGACTCCGATCCTCGGCACCCGGGGGCCGCCACGCGCGTGGGCCATCGTGAGTCCTCGTCGGGCCTCAGTGCACGATCTTCGAAATCGGCAACTCGATGATGTCGGTCGCGCCGCGGTCCTTGAGTGCGGGGATCAGCACGTTCACCTCTGCCTTGGGCACCACCGTCTCCACCGCGTACCCGGCACCACCGGAGAGCTCCGACACCGTCGGGGACTTGAGGGCCGGCAGGACCGACACGACGGCCTCACGCTTGTCCGCCGACACGTTGAGCTTGAGCAGGACCTTGCCCCGGGCCTCGAGGGCACCCTGCAGCAACGTCAGGAGGTGGCCCATGGCCAGGCGCTTGTCCGGGTCCGAGGCCGACAGCGGATTGGCGATCAGCTCGGTACGCGACACGAGCAGCGTCTCGACGATCCGCAACCGTGCCGCCGCCAGGGCCCGACCGGTCTCGGTGATCTCCACCACGGCGTCGGCGATGTCGGGGATCTTCGCCTCGGTGGCCCCGTACGACATGCGGATCTGGGCGTGCACGCCGTGCTTCTCGAGCACCCGCCTGGTGAGTTCGGGGTACTCGGTGGACACCCGGGCCCCGGCGGGCAAGTCGGTGATCGTCCGCACCGGCGAATCCTGGGCCACGGCCAGCACCACCCGAATGGGATCGGCGGTGGCCTTGGAGTACGCCAGCTCGCCGAGCGAGACCACCTCGGCGCCGGTCTCCTCGATCCAATCGCGACCGGTGATCCCCAGGTCGAAGTTGCCCTCGGCGACGTATCCGGGGATCTCCTGGGGCCGCAGGATGCGAACCTCGTCGACCCGGGGGTCGTCGATGGTGGCGCGGTACTCGACATCCGATCCCCGCACCACGGTGAGGTCTGCCGCCGAGAAGAGCTCGAGCGTCGCCTTCTCCAGTGAGCCCTTGGGCAGGACGACTCTGAGCACGGCAGTCCCCGCGCCCTTCAGGGACCGGGCTCGGTGGCCGGCGGTGGGAACTTGCGGAGCAGGTCGACCATCTCGAGAGCGGTCAGGACCGCTTCGTAACCCTTGTTGGACTCGCCCCCGCTGCTGCGGGCCAGGGCCTGGTCGACGGTGTCGGTGGTGAGGACGCCGAACACCACGGGCACCCCCGTGTCGAGAGCGGCGCGCTGCAGTCCCGACGCGCACTCCCCGGCGACGAAATCGAAGTGCGCCGTCTCGCCCCGGATGACCGCACCCAGCGCCACCACGGCGTCGACTGCTCCCGACGCCGCCAGTCGCATGGCCGCCATGGGAAGCTCGAAGGCCCCGGGCACCCAGGCGACGGTGACCGTGGCCGCCTTCACCGCCCTGGCCTCGAGGCCGGCGAGGGCCCCTTCGACCAGACGCTCGGTGATCCCCCCGTTGAACTTGGCGCATACCAGCGCCACGCGCGCCTCGCCGACGGCATCTCCCACGTGGGACGCACCCACGCGACGGGCAACCTCGTCGACGGCGTCCGCCGACAGCGCGGTGACGTCAGATCGCGTCATCGTCGTCGAGGCCTTCCATGAAGTGCCCGAGGCGCTCGCGTTTGGTCCGCAGGTAGGCGATGTTCTCCGGGTTCGAGTGCAGCGTGAGCGGGACCCGCTCGACGATGTCGAGCCCGAAACCCTCGAGACCGCCGTACTTCACGGGATTGTTGGTCATGAGGCGCATGGTGGTGACGCCGAGATCGACGAGGATCTGGGCGCCGATGCCGTACTCGCGGTTGTCCACGGGCAGTCCGAGCTCCAGATTGGCATCGACGGTGTCGTGGCCCTGCTCCTGGAGGTTGTACGCCCTGAGCTTGTGGGCCAGCCCGATCCCGCGTCCTTCGTGGCCGCGCAGGTACACGATCACGCCGGTCCCCTCCTTGGCCACGAGCTTCACGGCCTCGGTCAACTGGGGACCGCAGTCGCAGCGCAACGATCCGAACGCATCGCCGGTCAGGCACTCGGAGTGGACCCGGACGAGCACGTCGCTCTTGCCCCTGACCTCACCACGCACCACAGCCAGGTGGTGCTCACCGTCGAGGTCCGACTCGTAGACGTAGCCGGCGAAGTCGCCGTACTCGGTGGGGATGCGCGCCGGCCCGGCGATGCACTTCACCAACTTGTCCTTGTGGCGCCGGTACCGGATCAGATCGGCGATGGTCACCAGGGGCATCCCGTGCTTCTGGGCGAAGTGCTCGAGCTCGGGAAGCCGGGCCATGCGGGTCTTGTCGGCGGAGACGAGCTCGCACAGCACACCGGCCGGGTACAGGCCGGCGGCCGTGACGAGATCGATGGTGGCCTCGGTGTGCCCGGCGCGCTTGAGCACCCCACCGGGCCGGTACCGCAGGGGGAAGATGTGGCCCGGTCGATTGAGCTCACCCGGGCGAGTGTGGGGGTCGATGAGCGCGTGGATGGTCGAGGCGCGGTCCTCGGCCGAGATCCCCGTCGTGGTCCCGTGGCCGTAGTCGACGCTCACGGTGAAGGCGGTGCGCTGCGATTCGGTGTTCTCGCTCACCATGAGCGGGAGCTCGAGCGCGTCGGCCCGTTCGGGCAGGAGCGGCACGCAGATGACACCGGACGTGTGGGCCAGGAAGAAGGCGATCTTCTCTGGTGTGACGGCCTCGGCCGCCATGACCAGGTCGCCCTCGTTCTCTCGATCTTCGTCGTCGACCACCACCACGATCTCGCCGCGGCCGATGGCCTCGATGGAGTCCTCGATGGCGCTGAAGCTCGTCACCGCGTCACCTCCACGCGGCGCGTGGCGTCACCGGCCGGGGCCAGCTCCACCCGCACGTCCGAGCCGAGCTGGGAGACCGACACCACCCGGCCGCGCCACAGGTCCTCGACCCGAGGGGCCCCCGGGCCGCTGAACATGGCCACGGCGTCGTCTCCCCCGAACAGCGCCGGCGCCAGGTAGACGACGTAGCGGTCCACGAGCCCGGCGCGGTGAAAGCCGTGGGCCACACGGGCTCCGCCTTCCACCAGCACCTGCAACACACCCTTCGCCCCGAGCTCGTCGAGCACGGTCCCGAGGTCGCCCGACAGCTCGAGGGCGGGGTGCACCTTGGCCGCATCGGGGGCACGCCCGAGGACCACCCGAAGAGGCTGGTGCTCGGGGGCCGGCTCGATCCGCACCGTGAGCTCGGGGTCGTCGCTCCGGACCGTCCCCGCCCCGACGAGCACGGCGTCCGATAGCGCCCGGAGCCGGTGGGCGTCGGCGCGCGCCTCGTCGCCGGTGAGCCAACGCGCCGAGCCGTCGGGCGCGGCGATGCGCCCGTCGATGGTGGCGGCCAGCTTCAGCACCACCCAGGGCCGGCCCGTGCGCCGATGTTTCAAGTACGGAGCCAGGAGCTCGGCGCCGTCGTCGGCTCCCACCCCCACGTCCACGGCCACCCCGTGCTCTCGGAGGGTGGCCACGCCGCGCCCCGAGACCTGGGGGTCGGGGTCGATGACGCCCACCACCACGCGTGCCACCCCGGCGGCGACGATCGTCCCGGTGCACGGTGGGGTCCGCCCGTGGTGTCCACACGGCTCGAGGGTCGTGTACAACGTGGCGCCCCGTGCCCGGTCCCCGGCTGCGGTGAGGGCCACGACCTCGGCGTGGGGGCCGCCGGGCGGGGCGGTGGCCCCCTCGAACTCGTCACCTTCGGGCGTCACCACCACGGCGCCGACCCAGGGATTCGGGGACGTGCGGGCCCGGACCGAGGCCGCCAGCGCCAGAGCCCGACGCATGGCGGCGAGATCTTCGTCCCGGGCAGCCGCCCCGGGCGGCTCCTGGGAGGCCGTCGTCATGGGACCACAAGTCTACTTGGCCCCGCCTACTTGGCCTCCGGGCAGGGCTTTTTCGCCGGCGATGCGGATCCGGCGTGCCGCCTCCCAGGGGTGGTCGTCGGCGAAGATGGCCGAACCGGCCACGAGGATCCGCGCCCCGGCGTGGACCACCGCGCCGGCGGTGTCCTCGTCGATGCCGCCGTCGACTTCGAGATCGGCCCCGAGCCCGCGCCGATCGAGCTCGGCGCGTGTGCGGGCGATCTTGGGCAGGACCTCGGCCATGAACGTCTGACCGCCGAAGCCGGGGTGGACGGTCATGCACAGGACCAGGTCGGCCTCGGCCAGGAAGGGGTCGATGGCCTCGTACGGGGTCTCGGGGTTGATCGCCAACCCGGCCCGCAGCCCCAGGGCCTTGGCCTGGGCCAGCAGCTCCGAGGTGTCGCCGACCTCGACGTGCACCGTGCAGCCGTCGGCGCCGGCGCGCCGGAACCGCTCGAGGTAGTCCCCGGGATTGGTCATCATGAGGTGGCAGTCGAAGTACAGGCCCGAGTGCCTGCGCAGCGACTGCACCACCGGCGGCCCGATGGTCAGGTTGGGCACGAAGTGACCGTCCATGACGTCGACGTGCAACCAGTCCGCTTCGGGGGCCACCTCGCCCACCGCCTCGGCCAGGCTGCCGAAATCAGCCGAGAGCAACGAGGGCGCGATCCGCAGCATCCGCGCCGAGCCTACCGGCGCGGTGCCTCCTCGCCGAGCGTCTCCTCGGCCCGCAGGCGCACGCCACGGCGCCACGCCGACGCCGGCATGGGGCGTTTGCCGGCCGGCTGGACCTCCACCAGCTCCAGCATCCCGTCACCGGTGCGCACCGCGGTGCCCACGAGCGCGCCCCGACGCCGGGCCGCGCCGTCGACGCCACCGGCCCCTTGCGGTTGCGCCACGGCGTCGAGCACGAGGAGGCGCTCACCGCGGAACGTGGTCCAGGCCCGGTCCAGTCGGACGAGCCGTTCGAGCTCCGAGGCGGGGCGGTCCCAGTCGAGACGCAGCTCCTCGGTGAGGATCTTCGGCGCGTACGTCGGCTCCCCGTGTTGGGGCGATCCGGGCGCCAGCGCGGCGACTCCCGCATCGAGCGTGTCCACCACCAGCTGTGCCCCGGCCGCGGCCAGACGGTCGGTGAGCGGGCGCACGTGCTCGCGTGGGCCGATGGGCACGCGGACCGATGCCAGGACGGGTCCGGTGTCGAGGCCCTCCTCGAGCCGCATGACACAGACGCCGGTCATGTGGTCCCCGGCGAGCACGGCGCGCTCCACCGGCGCGGCGCCGCGCCAGCGCGGCAACAACGAGAAGTGCACGTTCACCATGGGGAGCCCGTCGAGGATGCGCCCGGGGACGAGGCGGCCGTAGGCCACCACCACGCCGAGCTCGGCGCCGGTCGCCGCCACATCGTCGAGACGGTCCGTGACCTCGAGGCCCAGGTCCAATGCGGCGCGCTTGGTCGCACTGGGTGATGGCGACGTGCCCCTCCCCCGACGGGTGTCGGCCCGGCTCACGACCAACGCCACCTCGTGCCCGGCACGCACCAGGGCTTCGAGCGAGACTGCAGCCGCGGGGGGCGTCCCCAGGAACACGAGGCGGGCCACGGAGGCCGGCGCGTCGCTACAGGCCGGTGTGCCCGGCGGGCCGCTGGCGTGCCACCAGCGAGCCCAAGCCGTCGGGATCGTCGGGCAGACCCAGCGCCCGGGCCCGCAAGATGCGCATGGCCTCCTTGCGCTGGTCCTCGTCGAGCCGCTCCACCAGCAACACCCCGTCGAGATGGTCCACTTCGTGTTGGAACACGCGGGCGAGATACTCGTCGGCCTCGACGGAGATCTCGTTCCCGTCGAGGTCGTACCCCGTGAGATGCACCTCCTTGGGTCGCACGATGGGCCAGGACAGGCCGGGGACCGACAAACAGCCTTCGTCGAAGGTCCACTCCCCCCGAGCCTCGGCCAGCACCGGGTTCACGACCGTGACCGGTCCGTCGCCGTCACCGACGTCGTACACGAACACGCGCTTCTGCACGCCCACCTGGGGGGCCGCCAGGCCCACCCCGGGTGCCTCGTACATGGTCACGGCCATGTCCTGCGCCAACTGCTTGAGGCTGGCGTCGACGGTCTCGACCTCCGGCGCTCGCTGGCGCAACACGGGATCGCCGTAGAGGCGGATCGAGTACTTCGACATCGCGCCATCGTACCGGGACCGCTCCCGGCGGCCGACGCCGAACGGGCGCTCGCACGCCGGTCGCGCCGGGTGCGGTGGCACCGTGGTGCCGTCGTTCAGGCCCGCACCGGGTCGACCTCGACCCGGAGCCGACCCGGCTGGCGCGGCACCGAGGCCAGGAAGTCGCACAAGGTGCGATGATCGGGGGCCCGCACCGACCACGAGCCGTCGACCGGGCCGCGTACCTCCACGGCTCCGGGCGCGCCGGCGCGCAAGGCGTCGCCGTAGACCTGCGCTGCCGACCCCGACACCACCGCCAGGGCGCTGAACGGGGGCAGATCCACAACCCGGCGCATCTCGGACTCGGACGCCGCCAGGAGCCCGGGATCGGCGGACACCGCAGCCACGAGCACGGGGTGCCGGGGCTGGCGTGTCTGCACCACCACCCGCCCCGGTGCCCGGTCCCGGGCTCGTCCGTCGGTGGTCCCCGCCACCAGCCGGGCCGCCCGAGCCAGCAGGGCCAGGGCCTGCTCGGCGGCGCGAAAGCGCGGGGCCAAGAGCTCGGAGTCGAATTCCAAGAACACCACGGCGTCGGCGTCGGGCACGCGGTGCAAGGCCGCCTCGGTGCCCACCACCACCCGGGCGCGCCGGACCCGCTCCTGGTCACCCTCGTCGGCGGCCTTCGGTCCCCACACTTCCGCCACCTCCACCCCGGCGAGGGCCTCGAGCGCCTCGCGCACGCGCGTGACGCCCAGGCGCAGCGCCTTCATACGGGTGCCACCGCACCGGGCGCACACCACGGGGCGTTCCTCGCCACATCGTCGGCACGCCAGAGCCGTTGTCGACAGCTCGACGGCGGCACCGCAGCGCTCGCAGCGCGCCAGTTCCCCACATGCGGCACACGACAGCAACCGCACCCGGCCGGTCCGGTTGACGATGCACAGCACCCGTCGGTCCGGCGACTGGGCGCCTTCGCGCACCAGCCGGACGAGCCGCTCCGAGAACAGCCCCGTGCGAGGATCGTCACTTCGTCGGTCGATCACCTCGACCGCGGGCCATCCCCGGCGCTCCACGGTGCGCGCTCCCACGACGAGCGGGCCGAGCGCCAGGATCTCGAGCGTGGGGCACGGCGACACCAGGGCACAGGGCGCGCCCTCGCGCCGGGCGCGCTCGGCCACCACCGCCCATGCGGCCCAGGTGGGGGCGCGCTCCTCGTGATACGCCTCGTCGTGTGCATCGAGCACCACGGCGGCCGCCAAGCGCGGCACCGGGGCGAAGGCGGCGGCACGAGCACCCACCACCACACACCCCCCGGCGCGCGCCCGGGCCCAGTCGCCGGGGAGCAGCGCCACCGCCATGCCCTCCTGGCGCAGGCGCCGGGCCACTTCACCGGCAACCCGGAGACCGGGGGCCAGCACGAGCGTGGCGGCTTCGTCCCCGGCCTGTGCCCGCTTCGCCGATGCCCGCATCACGATGGGCCAGGGGTCGGTGGCGGGGCCGAGCCTGACCACGGTCGTGCCCCCGCCGAGGCCGTGAGCGTCGTCGTCGACCGAGGCGGACTCCGGGCCCTTCACCGGCGCGGCCGCGCTCTGACGGTGCTCGAGCCCGGGGAGCTCGCGCACGGCTTGCGGTGACGACGCGCTGCGCAGCAACGAGGCAACCGGTCCCGCCCAACGCCATCCCGCCCACGTGGCGATGTCGAGCACCGCGGGGGGAGGCCCCCACCCGCGCACACCGGCGAGGGGCCGCAGCGTCACGCCTCCGACGGGCTCCACGTCGTCCTCGACGACCCACCCGCCTACGCGTCGTGCGCCCAGGGCGATGCGGACCTGGGTCCCCAGGCGCACCGAGCCCTCCAGGGCGGCCGGGACGGTGTAGTCGAAGGTCTTGCGCAGCGCGGGCACGTCGGGGAGCACCCGCACGACGCGCTCGGCGGCGCGCTCGGCGGCGCGCGCAGGTGGTCGTCCGGGCATGCCGGCAGTCTGACCCGACGCTGGGTCGGGCCGCTCCGGCGTCCGACCCCCTAGAGGCCCAGGGTGCGCTTGAGGTCGTCCACCCGGGGGGTGGCCTCCCAGGTGAACTCCTTGTCCGAGCGACCGAAGTGGCCGTAAGCGGCGGTGCGGCGGTAGATCGGCCGCTTGAGGTCGAGGTCACGGACGATGGCCGCCGGGCGCAGGTCGAACACCTCGCGCACGGCCTTCTCGATCTTGGCGGGGTCCACGGCCTCGGTGCCGAAGGTCTCGACCATGAGCGACACCGGGCTGGCCACACCGATGGCGTAAGCCACCTGCACCTCGCAGCGTCTGGCCGCACCGGCGGCGACCACGTGCTTGGCGACCCACCGCGCCGCGTAGGCCGCGGAGCGGTCCACCTTGGACGGGTCCTTGCCCGAGAAGGCCCCACCCCCGTGGCGCGCCATGCCGCCGTAGGTGTCCACGATGATCTTTCGCCCCGTGAGCCCGGTATCGGCGTGCGGTCCTCCCAGCTCGAAACGGCCCGTGGGGTTGGCCAGCACGCGCAGTGACGAGGTGTCGAGGTCCGGTGGCAGAAGGGGGTGGATGACGTGCTCCCGCAGGTCGGGAAGAAGCAGGGTCTCGATGTCGACACCCGGGGCGTGTTGTGTGGAGATCAGCACCGTGTCGATGGCCACGGGACACCCGTCCTCGTAGACCACGCTCACCTGCGTCTTGCCGTCGGGTCGCAGATACGGGAGGACGCCGACGCGCCGGACCTGGGCCAGGCGCTGCGCCAGACGATGCGCCATCCAGATCGGCAGGGGCATGAGGTCAGGCGTCTCGTCGCACGCGTACCCGAACATCATCCCTTGGTCTCCGGCGCCCTGGGCGTTGAGCTGGTCCTCGCCCCCCGAGCCCGTCCGAAGCTCATGCGCGGTGCTCACGCCCTGGGCGATGTCGGGCGACTGCTCGTCGAGGGCGACCATCACCCCGCAGGTCCGGCCGTTGAAACCGTGCAGGTCGTTGTCGTAGCCGATGTCGCACACCACGCCCCGCACCAGGCTGGCGATGTCGATGTAGCACTGCGTGGAGATCTCGCCCGCCACCACGACCAACCCTGTGGTGAGCAATGTCTCGCACGCCACCCGGGCGTCGGGGTCCGACTCGAGCACGGCGTCGAGGACGGCGTCGGAGATCTGGTCGGCCATCTTGTCGGGATGTCCCTCGGTCACCGACTCCGATGTGAAGGTGTGGCGCGTGGTCACTGGTCGCTCCTCGAATCGTCGTCCCCCCCGGAGGCCTCGGCGCGCCGCAAGCCCCCACGCTGGCGTTGACCGCCCAGGCGCTCGATCACACTATCCAAGATGGCGTGAGCCACCTCGAGCTTCGAGGTCACCGGGACCTGCCGGCACGAGCCGTCGGACCCGAGGATCGTCACGGCATTGGTGTCGTGGTCGAACCCCACGTCCGGCGCCGACACGTCGTTGGCCACCATCAGGTCGAGATTCTTGCTCCGGAGCTTGGACGAGGCGCGCGCCGCCACGTCGTGGGTCTCGGCGGCGAACCCCACGAGCACCTGCCCTTCGTGGCGGCGACGGCCGAGCTCGGCCAGGATGTCGGGCGTGGGCTCGAGCACGAGCTCGGGAAGCCCGTCGGACTTCGACAGCTTGTCCTGCGCCGGAGCCTTCACGCGGAAGTCGGCCACGGCGGCAGCCATGATCACGACATCGGCGTCCGCGGCGCGTTCGAGCAGGGCCTTCTCCATCTCGGCGGCGGTCTCCACGGCCACGATGGTGACGGCGGGCGACGTCGGTCGGCGCGCCGAGGTGACGAGCACGACATCGGCGCCACGCGCCGAGGCGGCCTCGGCAACAGCATGACCTTGCTTGCCCGACGAGCGGTTGGAGATGAAGCGCACCGGGTCGATGGGCTCGCGCGTGCCCCCTGCGCTCACCACCACGCGTCGCCCCTCGAGGTCGCGGCCACGAGAGGGCGCGCCCCGAGCCCCGGAGCGGTCGAAGGGCACGAGCGCCAACACCGACAGCGCGGCTTCCACGATGGAGGCGGGCTCGGCCAGACGTCCGGCGCCCTGGTCCCCGCCCGCCAACCGGCCCACGGCGGGCTCGACCACGTGCACCTGACGCCGACGCAGGGTCGCCAAGTTGTCCTGCACGGCGGGGTGTTCCCACATCTCGGTGTGCATCGCCGGGCACACCATCACGGGCGCCCGCGTGGCGAGGACCGTGGCGGTGAGCAACCCGTCGGCGATCCCGTTGGCGTAACAGCCGAGGAAACGGACCGTGGCCGGCACCACGAGCACCAGATCGGCGCGCTGGCCCAGGTGGGTATGGGGAATGGGGTCCGCCTCAAACCACAGGCTCTTTTGCACCGGCTCCGAGGCCAGAGCCGAGAAGGTCACCTCACCCACGAATCGCGTAGCGTCCTCGGTGAGCACCGGGACCACGTGCGCACCGGCGTCGACAAGCCGGCGACAGACCTCGACCGCCTTGTACGCCGCGATGCCCCCGGTGACGCCCAACACGACGGTCTTGCCCTCGGCGGGGCCGCTCATCGTCGTCCGCTCATCGTTGTCCGGGCTCGCATGGCCGGTGGCGGGCGGGCCCTGCCGCCTGCTACTCGCCGGCCTCCGGCTGGTCCGACGCGAGCTCGCCGGTGAGCGCCGTGAGCTCCGGCCCCTCGGCCACGACCACCTCGCCCTCGAGGCCTTCGGCACCCTCCTCGCCCTCTTCGCTGGGGTTGATGCGGTGGAACGTGGCTTTGCCCGCGGCGATCTCCTCGAAAGCGATCGTGAGGGGCTTGCCCGACACCGAGGTCACTTGGGGAGGCACGACGAACCCGAGGCCCTCGCCCAGCTGGTTGTAGTACGAGTTGATCTGCCGGGCACGCTTGGCCGCCAGGGCGACCAGGGTGAACTTCGAGTCGACCTTGTCGAGGAGGTCCTCGATGGGCGGATCCATGAGCGTCGAGCGGCGCTGGGCCAATTCAGGCTCCTCCACGGTGGCCGGGCGTCGGGCCCGGCGGGAGATTGCGGTGAACATCCAGTATACCGGCCACCTCCGACACCGCCCGCTCCACCTCGTCGTTCACGACCACGAATGGCGTCAGGTCCCGGCCGATCCGTTCCTCCTCGACACCTCGTGCGATGCGCCGGTCGACCTCGGCGGGGTCGTCGCCCCGCTGGCGGAGCCGCTCTCGCTGGACCTCGGCCGAGGGCGGCAGGAGGAGGACCACGAGGGCGTCAGGGTGCTGCGCCTTGACCTGCAGCGCACCCTGGAGGTCGATTTCGAGGACCACGTCCTGGCCGGGCGGGGCGTCGGGGACCGGCGTTCCGTACAGGTGTCCGAGGAACTCCGCCCATTCCAGGAATCCCCCTTGGGCGATCTTCTCCTCGAACACCGCACGGTCGACGAAAGTGTACGCGTCGGGAGCCTCAGCTGGACGGCGCGGTCGCGTGGTCCACGACCGGCTCAGCCACAGCCTGGGGTCGCGCGTCACCAGACGGTCGACGACGGTTCCCTTCCCCGCCCCGCCGGGCCCGGAGATGACGAAGATCAGGACTTCGACGTATGCGTCAGCAGGGCGTCGCGCTGGTTGGCTCCGAGGCCCTGCAGCCGACGACTCTCACTGATGCCCACCGTCTCCATGAGACGACGGGCCTTGACCTTGCCCAAGCCGGGCAGCGACTCGAGTACGGACAACACCTTCATCTTGCCGACGGTCTCGTCGTTCTCGGCCCGCTTGAGGAGCTCCGACAGGGTGATGGACCCCATCTTGAGCTTCTCCTTCACCTCGGCCCGCTCGCGGCGGACCTTGGCGGCCTTGTCCAGCGCCGCCTGGC
>Ga0209415_10014631_pt1 | contig 12802 bp, 7 predicted proteins | sample PeaSoiSIISIP2007_FD_187696 | JGI IMG/M metagenome (GOLD analysis project Ga0209415, IMG submission 187696) | Peat soil microbial communities from Weissenstadt, Germany - SII-SIP-2007 (SPAdes) (version 2) | ecosystem: Environmental > Terrestrial > Soil > Wetlands > Peat | place: Germany...
CCACAGCCCGTCGCCGCCGCGCCCGCGCCCCCTCCGCCGCCGCCCCCGCCCACGCCGGTGACGCCGGTGGTCGATGACGGCGCCGCCCGCCGGGCCTCCGACGCGGCTCGCAACACGCTCACCCAGATGACCTTCTTCGACTTCGACCGGGCCGATCTCACCGACCAGGACCGGTCGTCGCTCGATGCCAAGATCCCCATCCTGCAGAACAATCCGTCGCTCCGCATCCGCATCAACGGCAATTGCGATGATCGGGGCTCGGACGAGTACAATCTGGCCCTTGGCCAGCGGCGCGCCGCGACGGCCAAACGCTACCTGACCGACCACGGCATCGACGCCTCACGCATCGACATCATCAGTTACGGCAAGGAGCGCCCGATCACCCAAGGCAACGACGAAGCCTCCTGGGCCAAGAACCGCAACGATCAGTTCGAGATCGTCGCGGGTCCCGATCAGCTGCACGCGGGAATGTGAGGACTACAGGTAGCGGGTGGCGGGTGGCGGGTGGTAAGAAAACCAAGGCCAGTTGCGGCGCGCCGCAACTGGCCCTGAGTTTTTCTCTGCCGCCTGCCACCCGCGACCCGCTACCCCCGTCGTTCAGAGCCACAGGTCGGGATTGAACCGACGACCGCCCGATTACGAATCGGGTGCTCTACCACTGAGCTACTGTGGCGGGATGTCCACGATCGCTCCTGCATCACGTGGATCGCCGACGTCACACGACGGCAAACTTCATCAGGTGACGACCGACGGCGTGTGCCGTCCCAATGCCGGTCCTCCCAATGCCCTGGCGCGGACTCGAACCGCGACGCCTTGCGGCACCACCCCCTCAAGATGGCGTGTCTACCAATTTCACCACCAGGGCCACGGGCGCTGCGCGCCCGACAGAACAGCACTTTAGAAAACCACTACAGAAAGTAGAGACAGACAATCGAACCAACACCCTTACAAGCGGGACTGACGGGGCTCGAACCCGCGACCTCCGGTGTGACAGACCGGCGCTCTAACCAAGCTGAGCTACAGTCCCAATGGCCGCGCGGCGACCCTTCCACCCGCTCCCTGCTACCCTGCTCCCTGTCGCTCCATAGCCCCAACGGGAGTCGAACCCGTCTCTCCACCTTGAAAGGGTGACGTCCTAACCGATAGACCATGGGGCCGTGCACCCTCGGCGTTCCCCCTCCCAATAGCGGTAACGGGATTCGAACCCGTGTTTGAGCCTTGAGAGGGCTCCGTCCTAGTCCCCTAGACGATACCGCCGCACGGCCGCTTGCGCGGCCGTAGAAAGTAGAACTTCCGAGAGTAGAAAGTAGACGAAGAGCCCCGCATTCGCACTGACCCGGTCTGACGTGTCTAAGCCTCTGCTCTCGGAATGTCTACTTTCCACTTTCTGTTCTTCTACTCTCTTGTGCGCGAAGCACACAGGCCCGGAGGGACTTGAACCCCCAACCGCCGGTTTTGGAGACCGGTGCTCTACCAATTGAGCTACGGACCTAGCAAGTCTACGGCGCAGACTCGATCAGGGTGACTGATGGGAATTGAACCCACAACCCCCGGAGCCACAGTCCGGTGCTCTAACCAATTGAGCTACAGTCACCATCAGCCCCACACGATCAGCCCCACACGAGCGGCGCGTGGGCTCTTCAACCCATCTTAATCCGCCCTATCGCACGAAGCAATCACGTTGCACGGGTGCTGAACCCAGCGCCGTCCAGCAGTCCGCCCACCGCCGGCATCCGCTACTTCGCCCGGTCGACGTACTCCCCCGTCTGCGGGTTCACGCGCACCTTCTCGCCCGTGCTGACAAATTCCGGCACGTTGACCATGACGCCGTTCTCCAGCTTGGCCGGCTTTGTCGACGCCGTCTTGGTCGCGCTCTTCATCACCGGCGCCGTGTCCACCACCTCCAGCGTCAACGAATTCGGCAACTGGATCCCGATCGGTCGACCGTTGTAGTACTCGGCCTGGATCTGCATCCCCGGCTGCATCCACTGCGCGCTGTCGCCCAACGTCTCCTCGTCCATCTCGAGCTGGTCGTAGTTCTCCGTATTCATGAAGTGGTACGTGTCACCACCCTTGTACATGAATTCGAGGTCGTGCGTTTCCATCGACGCACGCTCGACCGAGTCGGCAGCACGAAACCGGTGCTCGAAGCTCGAACCGGTGCGCAGATTCTTGAGCTTCGCCTGCACCATCGCCCGCAGATTGCCAGGCGTGTGATGGCGAAACTCGATGATGCGGCACGGGTCACCCTCGAAGACGAGCACCATTCCCCGCCGGATTTGTGTCGCCGGCATGGCCATAATCAGAACCTGATTGACGAAGAGTGTGTTGGTGCAACCGAGGCTAAACGAAGACAGCCTTTCAATTTAGACCGATATGAGACGACCGTCAACGGGATGACCGCAGTGCCGTGCCGCGGGCCCTCAGCATCTCGCCCCGCAAGACCGGCTCGAGCCCTGACCACACGGTCGCGGCGACCAGCTGCTCGCCCCGCACGTTGGGGTGCATCCCGTCCGCTTGGTTGAGTACCTGGTGGCCGGCCACATCCCGGAGGAGGAAGGGCAACAGCGTCACGCCCTCGGCCCGCGAGACCGCCGGGTACAGCGCGTGGAACGCACTCGTGTACTGCGGCCCGAGGTTGGGCGGTGCTTCCATTTGGACGAGGCAGATCTCCGCCTGTGCGTCGGCCCGTCGGACCGCCTGGATGACCGCCGCGATGTGGGCCTTCGTCGAGTCCACGTCGAGCCCGCGCAGCCCATCGTTCGCGCCAGTCTCCAGGACGAACACGTCGATCGGCCGGCGCAGCAGCCAGTCGATACGCCGCAGCGCCCCCGCCGACGTCTCGCCGCTCAGCCCTGCGTTGACCACGGTGAAGGGGAGCCCGGCCGAATCGATCTTGCGTTGCAGCAGTGCCGGATACGCTTGATCGGGATCCAGACCCAGCCCCGCCGTCAGACTCGTGCCGACGATGAGCACTGTCCGGCGATCAGCTGGCGCCGCCGCGCCGGCCCGGCGCAGCGCCGTCGTATCCCGAGCCGTACTTTGCGGTGTGCCCGCGGACGGCCCGCCGTCGCTGGTGCAGCCGGCGGCCGCCATTGCCAGGTGCAATACGGCAGCTGCGGCTCGCGCCGGCAGCCCCACGCGAGCGATGCCTCGCCTCACAACCCGCATCTGCGCCTCCGCGCCATCCTCGCCTCAGCCCTGCCTGCTCTTCTCATGCTCGTCGCTCGCGAACTCACCAAAGAATACCGGAGCGGCGATGCCGTGCTCCGGGCGCTCGACACCGTCTCGTTCGAGATCCAACAGGGCGCCTACGTCGCCATCGTCGGCGCGTCGGGCAGTGGCAAGACCACCCTGCTCGGGCTGCTCGCTGGGCTCGACACGCCGACGCACGGCACGGTCTTCATCGACGGCGTCGACCTGAGCCCGCTGTCCGAGGATGCGCGAGCCAGACTCCGTGGTGAAAAGGTAGGCTTTGTGTTCCAGAGCTTTCAACTGATCCCCACCCTCACGGCACTCGAGAACGTCGCCGTCCCCCTCGAGCTCCGCGGCGATCCGGAGGCGACGGTGCGCGCGCGGGACGTCCTCGACCGCGTCGGACTGGCCACCCGGGCCAATCATTTCCCGGCCCAACTCTCGGGCGGCGAACAACAACGCGTCGCCATCGCCCGCGCCTTTGCCAATCACCCGCGGGTCCTGTTTGCCGATGAGCCGACCGGCAACCTGGACGCGACGACCGGCGCCCGGGTCATTGAGCTCCTGGAGGCGTTGAACCGCGAGTCGGGCTCCACGGTGGTCATCGTGAGCCACGATCCCGCCCTCGCCGCCCGGGCGGGCCGCATCATCCGGTTGGGCGATGGGCGCATCATCTCGGACACCGCTCGCGAGCAAGTCACCCGGGTCGCCAGCGGAGTGGGCGCGTGACCCGCCGGCCCTGGCGGATGGTGGCCGGATTGGCCTGGCGTGAAGGGCGCACGATGCGCCGCCGACTGCTGCTCTACATGTCGTCGATCGCGCTCGGCGGCGGCGCACTCGTCGCCATCGACTCCTTTGCCGCCAACGTCAATGCATCCGTGCACGAGAGCTCTCGCTCGCTCCTGGGCGGCGACCTGGCGCTTTCCGCTCGCACACCCCTGCACGGCGAGACGTCAGCGCTGGTCGATTCCCTGACCCACGCCGGCTCCCGCACGGCGCGCGTGACGACGTTCCCATCGATGGCCAGCGTCCGCCGCACCGGACGGACCCGATTGGCCCAAGTGCGGGGCGTCAGCGACGACTATCCGCTCGTCGGTCGCATCGAGACGGATCCGGGGTCGGCCTGGTCCCTCCTGGCCGGCGGGCCACGCACCGTGGTCGACCCGGCGCTGCTGGCGACGCTCGACGCCCACATCGGCGATTCGCTGATCTTGGGCTACACACGGTTCGCCATCGTTGGCACGATTCGCTCCGTCCCCGGGGACGCCGGCATCTCGGCAGCGATCGGACCTCGCGTGTTCATTCCCGAACGCGATCTCCCCGAGACACAATTGCTCATCTTCGGCAGCCGCGCCGACTATCGCACGCTGATCGCGCTGCCGGCGCGCACACCGATCGCCGGCGAGCGCTGGGTGCAGCGGCTGCGTCCACGCCTCGAGCGAGAGCACGTCCGCGCGCAGACCAGTGCCGATGCGGAGACCAACCTCACGAATGCGATTCAGCGCCTGACGGACTTCCTGGGCATCATCGGCGTCGTGGCGTTGTTGCTCGGCGGGATCGGTGTCGCCAGCGGGGTGGCGGCGTTCGTCGCCCGGAAGATCGATGCAGCGGCCATCCTGCGGTGCCTCGGTGCGACCGAGCCGCAGGTGCTGGCCATGTACGTCTCGCAGGCCGCCGCCATGGGGCTCGTCGGCGCTGCCGCCGGCGCGGCGCTCGGCGTCGGCATCCAATTCGCCCTTCCCTTCGCCGCCCGCGACTTCCTGCCGGTGGATCTCACCGTTTCCCTCGTGCCGCGCGCCATCGCGCGTGGGCTCCTCGTCAGCGTGTGGGTCTCCCTGCTGTTCGCGCTCCGACCCTTGCTGGCGCTGCGACGTGTCTCGCCACTCCAGGCCCTGCGCCGCGATGTCGATGTCCCGGTCGCTGCGGTCGCCCGTCGGCGCGCCCTCGACCCAGCGGTCGTCGCGGTCACGATCGCGATCATTGCCACGATTGTCACGATCGCAGTCACACGGGCACCCTCGCTGCGGATCGGGCTGGCCACTGGCGCGGGGATCATCGGAGCGGTGGTGGCGCTCTGGCTCGCCGCGGCGGCGCTGGCGGCGGCGGCCCGCCGGCTCGTACGCGCCGAGTGGCCCTATGTGCTGCGCCAGGGAATCGCGAACCTCCACCGGCCGGCCAACCAGACCCGGGCGGTCGTGGTGGCGCTCGGGTCCGGCGCGTTTCTCATCTCGACGCTGTATCTCGTGCAGTCGGCCCTCGTCCACGAGTTCGCGAGCAGCGCCCAGGCATCGCGCGCGAACCTCCTGTTCTTCGATGTTCAGCAGGATCAAGCGCATGGCGTCGATTCAGCGATTCGACACGCCGGCTACCCGGTGATCGAACGCACACCCATCGTGACGATGCGCATCACGGCCATCAACGGTCTCAGTGTCGGCGTACAGGCGACCGACACGACCGATACGGCAGACGCCGGCGCGCCACGACGCGGCGCCGCGTCCCGTGGTCGGGGCCCCGGTGGCCGGCCTCGGCGCGCGCAATGGGCACTCCGGCGCGAGTATCGCTCGACGTACCGCGACACGCTCGTCGGATCGGAGCGCATCGTCGCGGGCCACTGGCCCGCCGTGCGCGCGGCCGGTGATTCACTTGCCGGTGTGTCGTTCGAGGACGGCGTTGCCCGGGAGCTCAGCGTCGGCGTCGGCGACGTCGTGACGTGGGATGTCCAGGGCGTGCCGATTCAAACGCGGGTGGCGAGCCTGCGCGCGGTCGACTGGGGCCGATTCGAACCGAATTTCTTCGCCGTGTTTCCATCGGGCGTGCTCGAGCACGCGCCCCAACAGGCGGTGATTCTGGCCAGTGTGCCCAACGCCGCGGCCACCGCGACGCTCCAGCGGGACATCGTGGATCGGTATCCCAACGTCTCGACGATCGATCTGTCGCTGATCCGTGAGACAGTCAACGGCATCGTGAACAAAGTCACCATTGCCATCCGGTTCCTGGCGCTGTTCGCGCTGGTGATGGGATTCCCGGTGCTGGTGACCGCCGTCGCCGCCACCCGCCGCGAACGAGTTCACGAGGGCGTGTTGCTCAAGACCCTCGGCGCTACCCGTTCGCAGGTCGGCCGCATCATGATCGCCGAGTACTTCGCGCTTGGCGCGCTGGCGAGCGTGACCGGCATCGGGTTGTCTATCCCCGCGGCGTGGAGCCTGGTGCATTTCGTCTTCGAGTCGCCGTTCAACCCGACGATCACGCCACTCCTTGCGCTCGCCACGGTGACGGCCGCCCTCACCGTCGCCATCGGTGCCGCCGGCAGTCGCGACGTATTTGCCGAGACGCCGTTGGTGATGTTGAGGGCGGAGTGACTGAAACACGGGACGGAGAAGAGCCGGGACGAGGTACAGCCGGGACGAAGAGGAGCCGGGACGAAGAGGAGCCGGGATGAGGTACTACCGGGGTGAATAGAAGCCGGGAACGACAGTAGTTCCCCGGCCTTTCTTCGCCCCGGTAGTACCTCGTCCCGGCCTTTCTTCATCCCGGCTTCTATTCGTCCCGGCAGTTCTTCGTCCCGGCTCCTCTTCGTCCCGGTTGCACCTCGTCCCGGCCCTTGGTCCAGCCGTTACAGTGTGCACTGCCCGGGCGTCCTCCCCCCAGGAGGAACGTGGACATGTCTGGCACCGTGACGCCCGAGCCGGCGGCACCTACGAAGACGTGGGAGCAGCACCACGAGGCCGGGCGCCGGCGCTTTGCCGAAGGAGACGCGGCGGGCGCGGAACAGGCGTTTCTGGCGGCCATCGCGCAGGCCGAGCAGCCGGGCGGCGACCCGCTGCAAGTGGCCTCGAGCCTGAGCAGCCTCGGACAGCTCAAGTACCAGCAAAAAGACTACGGCGGCGCGGAAGAGTGTTTTCGGCGATCGCTCGAGCTGCGCGAACGCGCGCTTGGTGGCGATCATCCCACGGTCATCAGCGGCATCAACAACCTGGCCGCGCTCTACGTCGCGCGCGGCGCGTTGGACGAAGCCGAACCGCTCCTGCAGCGCGCGATGGGCGTCACCGTCAAGCGCGTCGAAGCCACACAGGCGGAGCTTGCTGTCAACCTGAACAATCTCGTCCGCCTGTATGTGAAGCGCGGTGACTATGCTCGCGCCGAGCCGTTGGTCGTCCGATTACTGGCCCTCAAGCGGCCGCTTGGCCCAGAGCATCCCGACGTTGCTGCGGTGCTCGTCACGCTGGCCAAGTTGCGGCTCTCCATGGGTCAGTCGGAGGCCGCCGAGCGACTGTGGCGTCGCGTGCTGGCCGTGCGCCAGCGCACGCTGGCGCCAAATGATCTGGTGTTGGCGTCGACGTTGGATGGGCTGGCTGATGCATGCGCCGTCCAAGGGAAGACGGAGCAAGAGCTAGCGCTGCGCGAGCGTTCACTCGCCGTCCGCACCGCGGCCGGCGGCCCTGATCATCCGTCGCTCGAGGCACACCGCGCGCGCATCGCCGCCCTCCGCCAGGCAACCCCCACAGGCCGCGGTGCAGCGGCGGTCAAGCCGCCGTCCACCGCGCCAAACGGCGCACCGACGACCGGTCTGGCCACCGGACTGGCGAGCGGCGTCACCGGACTGACCGGCGTCATCCCCAATGTCATCCCCGAGGCGATGGCGGTGACCCGCGCGCTCACCGAGCAAGCGGCGAAGAACGGCAGTGCGGCATCCGAGCCCGGCGCCGGGGCGACTGGACGACCCGCAATGCGCGACGCCCGCTCCAGTGCCGATGCCGCGTCGCCGCGTCCAACGCCGGGACGACCGACCCCTGGGCGGCCAGATGCGGCGTCGGTGAGCGGCAGCAACAAAGCGGTGGCCCCAGAAGGGCCGCGTCCAACGCGTCCACCGGGCGCGCCGGTGCCCCCAGTCGATCGGTCGCGTCCCGCACCGGTCCCCGAGGTTCGCCGTCCCACACCGATCCCGGACTTGGACACCCATGCGTCGGCGGGCGAACCGCCGGCGATGGCGCCCGGGAGTGCCCAGCCGCCGGCGGGAGATCGCCCGTCACGAGGGGTCGCGCCGGTAGGCCCCACGCCAGCCGGCGGTGTGAAATGGGTCGATCCGGCACATCTCGCCCCCTCGGCCCCCAAGCCCCACGCTATCGAGGAACGTCCGAGGCCTAAGCTGAAGATGGCCGCGCGGGCACGAGCCAGCAGCAGCGGCGGACGGGGTAAGATCGCCGCCTACATCGCCCTCGTCATCGTGCTGGTGGGCGGCGCCGCCGCGGCATGGTATACACGCAGTCAGTGGCTGGGTGGCGCTTCATCCGCCAACGCGGGGGGAGTGGGGCGGCCGGCCCGCCATGTACCGCCCGCCAACCCCACGCCGGCTGTCGCCTCGCCTGGCGCGCCGGGCGCGACCGCTGCCGCATCGGAACCCGGAGCGCCTCCCGCCACCGTCGGCAGTCCGGCCGATGGGACCCCGGGCACCAGCACCTCAAGCACCAGCACACTAACCGCCAGTACACCAAGCGCCAGTGCACCGACGACGCCTAGCGTAGCGTCGTCGACACCGGCGGTGCCAGCGGCAGTTGATCGGCCGCCGCAAGCGGTTCCCGTTGCGCAACCCGCCGAGCAAATGCCGGTCAAAGCAACCGCCACTCCCGTGCGGTTGCCGGCGACGCCCCGCCCAGCGCCCAAGCCAGCCGTGGTACACCGCCGCCCGCCAACCCCTGCGGCCACCGATTCGGCGCCCTCGATGCCGATCATCGACGTCGATGCTGCGGCGCGTGCGATCGACGATTCCGTGAAAGCACGGGCCCACTCCCCTACGCCCTGACGGCACTCGGTCGGTGAGCACGCTCGAGCGCTGCCCGTGCGGAGTTTGGCTCGCCTCGCGGTTACTTTTGAGCGGTAGCGGGCCGTGAAGCGCTTTGTGATCCACCCCACTGCAAGCTCGGTTGAGAAGTTACATGTGTTTACATCTGTCGTCGCCTCGGTGCATTGCCCGACCCTGGCACGGCGCGTTTCTTTCTCATAGCCCGGATCTTCTGAACGGTTAGAGTGGTCTAATGATTGGGCTTGAACGAGCTCATCTATAACGGCCACTGGCCCGCTATGTCATTCACCGACCTCCCAAGGATCCAGACCAATGAAGCGTTGGTCATCGCGGGCGCTTCGCTGGCCCTGGTGGTCATCGTGTATCTCATCCTGCGCGGCATCAGGCGGTGGCAGACACCTCGCGTGGAGTTGAACGACCCCGCGCCCCTCCTCATTCCCGTGCAGCGGCGCGGCAGTGCACCACCGCCGCTCTATCCGACGCGCTTCGGGCACGAGAGGCCGGGCAGTGGCCTCGGTGGCGCCGAGAGCGGCGCATCCGCCGGCGACGCGGCGCCGATCGTCGATCACGCCGTCGCGTCCAGTCGCAACGGCAACGGTGTGGCCGGCGGCGCGATGGACGGGCCGCCCAATTTCGTGGCGTCGGCAACGAGGGCGACCAGCGGCACGAGCAGCAAGATCGTCCACACGATCCCACCGTTGGACGGCACCCTGCAGTTCCTGCCCGGACGCTTGGAGATCTTGGACGGGGACAGCCCCGGCCGGGACATTCGGTTTGTGCGCACGTGGGGCGAGGTGCCGGAGATCACCTTCGGACGCGTGAGCGGTCCGCCCTTCCGGCACGTGCAGCTCCGGTCGCAGACGGTGAGCCGGCAACACGCCCGCATGCAATACGTCGACGGGCGGTGGAAGATGACGAATCTCTCGCAGACCAACCCCGTGGTGATCAACGGCCAGCCGCTCGACGGCGCGCACGGCAACCGTGTGCTGCGCGACGGTGACCAGATCGAGATGGGTGAGGTGGTGTTTCGCTTCCGGGAGCGATAGCTCGTGTCGCAGGAAGCGACGCTCGTCGAGATCCGCGAACTGGAAGCCGAGTACGAGATACTCGGCGAATTGGGGCGCGGCGGCATGGCCGTCGTCTACCTGGCGCGCGATCGCCAACTAGGACGACAAGTCGCCATCAAGGTGATCCACACGGCCGCCGGGGCGGACGAGGCGGTGGTCAGTCGCCAGCTCGTCGAAGCCCGCACCGTGGCGCAGCTCCAGCATCCAAACGTCGTCGCCATCTACGCCGTCAAGCGACTGTCGACCTTTGGACTCGCTCTCGTCATGCAGTACATCCCCGGACGGACGCTGGAACGCGCCATGCGCGAAGACGGCGCGTTCTCGCCCGAGCGGACGGACGCGGTGTTGAGCGACGTCGCCGCGGCCCTCGCCTACGCGCACGCGCGTGGTGTCGTCCATCGAGACATCAAGCCGGACAACATCTTCCTCAACGACGAAACCGGGCGCGCACTGGTCTCCGATTTCGGCATCGCGCTGTCGGCCGAGCAGGGAGGGCAGCAGGCCAGCGATATCATCGTAGGCACGCCTGCCTACATGTCACCCGAGCAGATCGACGGGCTCGAGCTCGACGGTCGGAGCGACGTCTTCAGCCTGGGGCTGATCGGGTACGAGATGCTTGCCGGTGTGCGGCCGTGGGTCGACGAGAGCATCTCCGATGTGATGTACCGGCAGAAGTTCGAGGTGCTCCCGGCGCTCGCCGATGCGCGGCCAGACACACCCGAGCGGTTGAGCGTCGCTATCGAGCGGGCGCTGGATAAGAGTCGCGACGGGAGATGGCAGAGCGCCGCCGCGTTCCTCTCGGCGTTGACGGACGATGAGTGGGTGCCCGAGGAGCGTGGACAGTCGGCCGGCGGCCCCGCCCCGGCGAACCGCCTCGCGGCCCAACTGGCCGGTCGCCCCGCCAGCAGCCAGGCATCGGCGACACCGCTCGAGACGATGCAGTATCGGCGCGATGGAGTGCCGACGCCCCGCCAGGGGATCCCGCAGCATCGCCAGCCGAACCGACGACGCCGGAGCCGGGCGCGGGCGATGGCCCTGCCGGTCCTGCTGGCGGCCGGCGCGGCGACGGCCGCCGTCATCGCCCGCCCCCAGCTGCTCTCCCGGTACGGCCTTCGACTGCCGTGGTCCACGAGCGACAGCACGGCGCGCGTGCAGGCCGCCACGATCGCCGCGCTACGGGACTCGAACGCTCGGGCCATCGCGGCGGCCGAACTCGCGCGTCGGGCTGCCGACAGCGCCGCCTTGGCCGCGGTGTCAGCCGCCGACTCCGAGTCGACGCTCCGGCTCGCCGCGGTCAGAGACTCGCTCGCCAGGGCCGCCGCCGATGCGAAGAAGGCCCTAGCCGTCACGTTGGCTGGGCCACCCGCGCCGACGCTGGCCACTGCGGCGCGTTCCGGGGGCACGACCGGCGCAGCGGGCCCGAGCCACGATGCCGCGGTCCTGCCGACGCCGCCCGCGCCACTGCCGATCCAGGTCTCCAGTCCACCGACGCTCGTCGCTGGCGGCACGCATAGCTGCGTCCTGGCACCAGATGGCACGATCCTCTGCTGGGGTGGCAATGACCGGGGCCAGCTCGGCGTGGGCAGCACGGCTCGCAAGTCTGCCCCGTCCCATGTCAGCAGCGATGTGCCGTTCGCACAAGTCACCGCCGGCATCTCGGATGCGTGCGCCGTCGCCCGCAGCGGCGCGGCCTACTGCTGGGGCGACAACGCGTACGGGCAGCTCGGCGACTCCGGCGCGACCGCACAGTCGGTGCCGGCTCGCGTGGCCGGCGGCCACACGTTCCGCATGGTGGCGACGGGCACGACACACAGCTGCGCACTCGCGCCGACCGGCGATGTGTGGTGCTGGGGACGCAACCTATACGGGCAGTTGGGCAGCGGCAGCACGCAGGACCAGACCGTCCCAGTCCGCGTGGAGAGCTCGGCGCACTTCGTGGCGCTGACCGTCGGCTGGAATCACTCCTGCGCGCTCGACGACGTCGGTCACGCATCCTGTTGGGGCCAGAACGCCTCGGGACAGCTCGGCGATGGGACGACCATCGTGCGCGCCGTGCCGGTAGCCGTCGGCGGAGGCCTGCTCTTCCGGGCCATCGCCGCGGGGGGATCCCACACCTGCGCGCTGACCGTCGAGGGCGAGGCCTACTGCTGGGGGCGAAACGCCGTCGGCCAACTCGGGACCGGCGACGGCCGCGATCACACCCTGCCGGCCAAGGTCCCGGCGAGTGTCCCGTTCACAGTGATCGCCGCGGGGGGTGTCCACAGCTGCGGCCTGACGCGGAGCGGCGACGCCTGGTGCTGGGGTCGGAACAGTTACGGACAACTCGGGGACGGGACGACGAGCGACCGGGCCGCACCAGTCAAGGTGGGCGGTGGGCTGTCGTTCGACGCGATTCACGCGAGCGGGGCCCACACCTGCGCCCGCACGACGGGCGGCGGCATGTACTGCTGGGGCAATAACACCGACGGCCAGCTGGGCGACGGGACGACGACCGATCGCTCGGAGCCAGTCCTAGTGAGCAGCGCACGGTGAGCCGCACCACGCAGCCACGCGGTGGCGTTCGCCGTGCACTCTGGATCTCCGCTGCCGCGGGGCTCGTCGCCGCCGGCGTCGGCGTCGCCTGCAGCAAGACCGACAAGATCACCGGACCCGCCGGACAACTCCGCACCATTCTCATCTCGCCGTCGCCGGACACCATCCCGGTCGGGGGATCGAAGACGCTGGCGGCGACGGGGCAGGA
>Ga0209415_10014633_pt1 | contig 12800 bp, 12 predicted proteins | sample PeaSoiSIISIP2007_FD_187696 | JGI IMG/M metagenome (GOLD analysis project Ga0209415, IMG submission 187696) | Peat soil microbial communities from Weissenstadt, Germany - SII-SIP-2007 (SPAdes) (version 2) | ecosystem: Environmental > Terrestrial > Soil > Wetlands > Peat | place: Germany...
CGTCACCGAGGTGGCGGCCCGGCTCCCCCTCAAGATCATCTGCGACATGATGGGCGTGCCCGAGAGCGACTACGACACCGTCTTCAGCCGGTCGAACATCATCCTGTCGTTCGGCGACACCGAGTACGTCCCCGAGGGGGAGGACCCCGTGCTGGCGTTCATGAACGCCGGCACCGACCTGGCCGAGCTGATGCGGGGACTGACCGAGTTCCGCCTCGAGCACCCCAGCGACGACCTCACCTCGGCCTTGGCCAATGCCAACGTGGACGGCGAGTCGCTCTCCGACGTCGAATTGGCCTCGTTCTTCATCCTGCTGGTGGTGGCCGGGAACGAGACCACGCGCAACGCCATCAGCCACGCCCTGTGGGCCTTCACCGAGCACCCCGACCAGCGTGCGCTGTGGGTGGCGGACTTCGACACCGTGGCACCCAGCGCCGTCGACGAGATCGTGCGCTGGGCCTCCCCGGTCATCTTCATGCGCCGCACCACCACGGCGGAGACGACCCTGTCGGGTCACACCTTCGCCACGGGTGAGAAGGTCATCCTCTTCTACAACTCCGCCAATCGCGACGAAGACGTCTTCGAGGACCCCCAACGCTTCGACGTGCTGCGTCATCCCAACCCCCACGTCGGCTTCGGCGCGCCGGGACCACACTTCTGCCTCGGCGCCCACCTGGCCCGGCGCGAGATCACGGTCATGTTCCGCGAGCTCTTCCGCCACCTCCCCGACATCCGGGCCACCGGGGAACCCGACCGCCTGCGGTCGAACTTCATCAACGGCATCAAGCACCTTCCCTGCGCCTATTGATCCCCTTGACCTCGGGCAGGTAAGTGGTAGCTTACTGTTAGTGCCTACTTACCTAGCAACCGGGGTCAGCGAAGCGCTGAGCGCCTTGGGAGACCCCACCCGGCGCGAGATCTTCGAGCGCCTGGTGGACGGGCCCCTGCCTGTCATGGACTTGGCGCGGGGGCTCACCGTCAGCCGGCCGGCGGTGTCCCAGCACTTGAAGGTGCTGAAGGCGGCCGGGCTCGTTCTCGACCGTCCCGAGGGGAACCGCCGGCTGTATCGCGTCGACCCGGCCGGGGTCCGGGGCCTGAGGGACTACTTCGACCGCTTCTGGGACCACGCCCTGGCCGCCTTCAAGGCGACCGCCGAGCAAGAACACGACCGGCACGAACCCCCCGATCCCCAACAAGGAGGACCACCATGAGCGACACTGCGCCCGGCACCGCCACCGATCTCACCCCCGTGCGCAAGACCGTCACCGTCGAGGTGACACCGGAGCACGCCTTCTCGGTGTTCACCGACGGCTTCGCCTCGTGGTGGCCGCTCGAGACCCACCACCTGAGCACGGTAGAGGCCGCTTCCGCCTTCATCGAGCCCTTCGCCGGCGGCCGCTTCTTCGAGCGCGGCGTCGACGGGTCGGAGTGCGACTGGGGCCGTGTCACGGTGTTCGAGCCCCCCGAACGGCTGGTGCTCGCCTGGCAGCTGAACGCCGACTGGGCCTATGACGCCACCATGACCTCCGAGGTCGAGGTCCGCTTCGTCGCCCTCGGGGCCCACACCACGCGTGTCGAGCTCGAGCACCGCGGCCTCGACACCTACAGGTCGCGTGCGCTCGAGATCCGCAACGCCCTCGACTCCGAGGGCGGGTGGGGCGGGCTGGTGGCGGCCTTCGCCGCCGCAGTGGCGGCCTGAGGTCCACCGGGCGGCGGCCCGGTACGCTCGCCCCCGGTGAGGGCGACGAGATGAGCGAGACGACAGGCCAGATGGGGCACGGGGTCAACCAACGGGCCCAGATCAAGATGACCCCCGAGGAGATCGACGCCTTCCTCCACGAGCGGCGGCCCGTCACCTTGTGCTCGATGAACCACGACGGCTCCATCCACGCCGTGGCCATGTGGTACGGGTTTCACGACGGGATGCTCGCCTTCGAGACCAAGGGCAAGTCGCAGAAGGCGCAGAACCTCCGGCGCAATCCCCGCATGACGTGCATGGCTGAGGACGGCGAGTACTACGAGGAGCTGCGCGGGGTGGAGCTCGTCGGCACCGCCGAGTTCGTGGACGACCCCGAGCGCATCTTCGAACTCGGTGTGAACCTCTTCGAGCGCTACTACGGGACCTACACCGAGGAGCTGCGCCCCTTCGTGGAGACCATGCTCAACAAGCGCGTCGTCATCGCCCTGCGGGTCGAGCGCACCGTGTCATGGGACCACCGCAAGCTCGGCCTCCCTTCCACCCGCCCCACCTGAGGCCCTCGACCCCCCTCCCGCCGCGCTGGAACACGTTTCACCGCGAGGCAGCGCTGAGCTAGGGTCGGCGCCGATGATCCTGGACCGCTTCCGGCTCACCGACCGCGCCGCCATCGTGACCGGGGCGGGACGCGGGATCGGTGCGGCGACCGCCATCGCCCTCGCCCAGGCCGGTTCCGACGTCGTGATCGCGGCGCGCACCGAGACGCAGCTGAGCGAGGTGGCCGCCCAGATCGAGGCGGCGGGGCGCAAGGCGGTGGTGGTCCCGGCCGACCTCAACGACCTCGACGTCATGGCCCAGCTGGTCACGGCGGCCTCCGACGCCTTCGGCCGGCTCGACATCGTGGTCAACAACCACGGGGGTTGGATGCCCCGCCCCCTGCTCGACGTCTCGCCCGGCCATCTCGAACGGGCCTTCCGCTACAACGTGAGTAGCGCCCACGCCCTGGTCCGGGCGGCCGTGCCCGTCATGTCGGCGGGAGACGGCGGGGCCGTGGTGAACATCTCGTCGATGGCGGGGCGTGTGGCACCACGGGGCTTCACCGCCTACGCCACGGCCAAGGCAGCGTTGTCGCACTACACGCGCCTGGCCGCCGCCGAGCTGGCGCCGCGCATCCGGGTCAACGCCATCGCCGTGGGCACCATCGCCACCTCGGCCCTCGACGTGGTGGTCCAGGACGCGGCCATGCTCGCCTTCATCGAGGAGACGGCCCTGGTCAAGCGCATCGGGCAGCCCGAGGACATCGCGGCGTGCGTCGTCTACCTGTCGTCGCCGGCGGGCGGCTTCGTGACCGGCAAGATCTTCGAGATCGACGGCGGCGCCGAGCGCCCCCAAGTCGACCTGGGCTGAGAAGCGTCCCATGGCCTATCGCGTCGTGCTGTGGGGAACGGGCAACGTGGGTCGCCACGCCCTGGCCGGCATCGACGCCCGGCCCGACCTCGAGCTGGTGGGGGTGTGGGTGTCGAACCCCGACAAGGTCGGGCGCGACGCCGGGGACCTGGCCGGCCTGGGCCGGTCGCTCGGGGTGCAGGCCTCCGGCGATGCCGCCGCCGTGTTGGCGCTCGAGCCCGACTGCGTCGTGCACAGCGCCATGGCCGACCACCGCCTCCCCGAAGCCCTCGCCGACCTCGAGAGGATCCTGCGAGCCGGGGCCAACGTGGTGTCGAGTGGACCGGTGTTCCTCCAGTACCCCGAGGGCGTGGTCCCGGCCGAGATGACCGACCCCCTGCGCCAGGCGGCGCTGGGCGCCGGCGTGTCGCTGTGGGTCAACGGCATCGACCCCGGTTTCGCCAACGACTGGCTCCCGCTGGTGATCACCGGCATCAGCGAGCGCATCGAAGAGGTCCGCTGTCTCGAGATCCTCAACTACGCCACCTACGACCAACCCATGGTGATGTTCGACATCATGGGATTCGGCCGCCCCCTCGACCAGGTTCCCATGCTCCTCATGCCCGGGGTGCTCACCATGGCGTGGGGCAGCGTCGTCCGTCAGATCGCAGCCGGGCTCGACGTCGAGCTCGACGCCGTCGAGGAGCACTACGAGCGCCTCCCCGCACCCCGGCAGATCGAGATCGCGTCGGGGACCGTCGAGGAGGGCACCGCGGCGGGACTGCGCTTCGAGGTGCGGGGCCTGCGCGGCGGCCGTGCGGTGGTGGTGCTCGAGCATGTCACCCGCCTCGCCGACGACATCGGGCCCGACTGGCCCCAGCCGGCCGGGCAGGGCGGCTATCGGGTGGTGGTGCGCGGCGAGCCCAACTACACCGTCGACCTCCAGCTCATGGGCACCGACGGGGACCACAACACCGGGGGGCTCAAGGCCACCGCCATGCGGCTGGTGAACGCCGTGCCCGCCGTGGTGGAGGCGGCCCCGGGTCTGCTCACCGCGCTCGACCTGCCGCTCGTCACCGGGAGGGGCCTGGTCGTCTGAGACACTCCCACTCCGAGAAGCAGTCTCGGAGGCGGGGCTACGTTGAGGTCCTCGGTCGGCCCGACGCAGCCGCGGCGGGCCGACGCCCGGTGCCGACACGACCAGGGGGAAGGCGACCACATGCCCGTGCCGCTCGACGAATATCCCGTGCACCAGGTGCCGCTGTCGATGCGGTACCCGGCGACGAGCGACCGCAACGCCTATGACCGTTGCTACTTCAACGCCCACGACCGGACCGGGGAGGTGTTCCTGGTGACGGGCATGGGCGTGTACCCCAATCTGGGGGTGATCGACGCCTACGCCACGGTCCGGCGCGGCGACCAGCAGTACACGGTGCGGACCTCCGACGCCCTCGGGGACGACCGCATGGCTCAGCGGGTGGGCCCCTACCGGATCGAGGTGATCGAGCCCCTCGAGCGGGTGCGCGTGGTGTGCGAGGGCGCCGAGCACGGCGTCGCCTTCGACCTCATCTGGACGGGGTCGTTCCCGACCGTGGAGGAGCCGGCCCACGTCATGCGCCAAGGTGGGCGCGTCATCCTCGACGCCTCGCGCTTCGCCCAGGTGGGAACGTGGTCGGGTGTGCTGCAGGTGGGCGGCGACGAGCTGACGGTGGGCGACGACCGATGGGTGGGCACCCGCGACCGGTCCTGGGGCATCCGGCCCGTGGGTGAGGCCGAGCCCCCGGGGCGAGCGGCGGCGGAGCCCGACGACGGGTTCGGCTTCTGGTGGACCTACGTCCCGGTGCGTTTCGACGATTTCGCCGTGGTGGTGATCGCCCAGGAGGACGGGGACGGCACCCGCACGCTCAACGAGGCGGTCCGGGTGTACCCGGCGGGCTCCGGTCGACCTCCCGAGCAGCTCGGCTGGCCCGAGGTCGAGGTCCGGTACCGCCCCGGGACCCGTCACCCCGAAGCCGCCACCCTGCACATGCGCACCCGGGGCGCCGCCACCGTCACCCTCGAGATCGAGACACTCGGCTTCGTGGGGCTCAACTGCGGGCCCGGCTACGGCGGCGACCCGGACTGGTCGCACGGGCAGTGGCGGGGCCGGAGTTGGACCGAGGGGGTGGTGGTGGACATGCGCGACCCCGCCATCACCGGCCGTATCCCCTTTGGTGTGGTCGACCACGTGGCCCGGGCCACCTGTGACGGCGCCGAGGGCTGGGGCATGTTCGAGCACGGGACCTTCGGACGCCACGAGCCATCGGGCTTCACCGGATGGGAGTCGGTGGCGGCCGGGAGCGCTCCGTGACCAGTACCGAAGAGACCCCCGGCGCCCCGGGCCCGGGGCAGGGCACCGCCGACGAGGCCGCGCCGCCGATGGCTCGGCCGCGGACCTCGACCCGCGACCACAACGACCTGCACCGGCGCCTGGTGACGTGGTTGTCCACCAAGGTGCGCGACCCCCAGGTTTCGGAGCTGGTGGTCCCGGAGTCCAACGGGATGTCGAGCGAGACCGTGCTCTTCGAATCCACCTGGCACGACCTCGACGGTGCGGGCCGGGCGGGGGCTGTCGTCACCCAGGCGTGCGCGGCCCGTCTGGTACCCGATCCCGAGGCCGCCCCGGTTTTCCCCGTCTACGACCTCGAACGCCAGTTCCGGGTCATGCGCCTGGTGGGCGAGCGCACCGCCGTCCCCGTCCCCCGGACCTTGTGGTTGGAGCTCGATGCCGGCGCCATCGGCTCGCCCTTCTTCGTCATGGAACGAGTCGACGGGCTGGTGCCGCCCGACATCATGCCGTACCCCTTCGGATCGTGGCTGAGTGAGGCACCCCGGGCGGACCAGGATCGTTTGCAGGACGCATCGGTGCGGGTGCTGGCCGACCTGCACGGCGCGGAGGTCACCGCCCCGGACATCGCCTTTCTCGAGCTCGACCGGCCCGGTGACAGCGCCCTGCGTCGGCACCTGGCCGAGCAGCGCTCCTACTACGAGTGGGTCGTGGCTGACGGCGCCCGCTCCCCGCTCATCGAGCGCACCTTCGCCTGGCTCGAGGACCACTGGCCGGCCGACGAAGGCGCGCCCGTGATCAGCTGGGGCGACTCCCGGATCGGCAACATGATGTTCCGTGACTTCGAACCGGTGGCGGTGCTCGATTGGGAGATGGCGGCCCTCGGGCCCCGTGAGATCGACGTCGGCTGGATGGTCTACCTGCACCGGTTTCTCGACGACATCGCCATCCAAGCCGGACTGCCGGGGATGCCGGACTTCATGCGGCTCGAGGACGTGGCCCGGGCCTACGAGCGTCACTCCGGTCACCGACCCCGTGACCTCGACTTCTACACGATGTACGCCGCGTTGCGTCACGCCATCGTGATGAGCAGGGTGGCGCGTCGCCAGGTGCTCTTCGGCGAGATCGTCATGCCCGAGGACCCCGACGACATGATCATGCACCGCCCCACCCTCGAGCAGATGCTCGAGGGCACCTACTGGGTCCGGCTATGACGGGGAGGACGGCGTGACCAACGCCATCGGCCCGCTGGTCCCCGCCGACGAGGGCCTGTGCCACCAGATCACCGACACCTTCGCCGTGGTGGGAACGAGCGATCTGTCGTGGACCGAGAAGATCTGCGCCATGGCGGCGGCCAAGGACGGGAGCCTGCAGCTGGGGTTCGGCCTCGGCAAGTACCCCAACCGCAACGTCATGGACGGGTACGCGGGGACCAGTCGGGGCGTGGAGCAACGCACCGTGCGCGCCAGCCGGCGCCTCGACACCGTGCCGGCTGTCACCACTGCGGGCCCCATCCGCTACGAGGTGGTGGAGCCGTTGCGGTCGGTGCGCTTCGTCCTCGAGGCCAACGACGCCCAGCCGGTCGCCTTCGACTGGTTGTTCGAGGCGCTGGTGCCACCCTCGGTGGAGGACCGCACCCACATGCGCCAGGGGTTCCGGGTGGGTGCGGACCTGGTGCGCTACCACCAGATCGGGGTGGCGTCGGGGTGGGTGGAGGTGGCCGGGGAGCGCACCGACATCTCCCCTGACACCTGGGTCTCGACGCGCGACCACTCGTGGGGCGTGCGCTACGACGTGGGCCTGCCGGCGCGCGACCTCGAGCCCCGCGACCCGCTGGCCGGCCTGTCGTTCCGCATGATCTGGAGCCCTGTCGCCATGCAGCGCCCCGACGGCAGCCGGTACGGGTTGTTCATGCACTACCAGATCGTCCAAGGGCCGGGCTTCACCTACAAGCAGGTCGTCATGGGTGGCGTCGAACACCCTGACGGCACGGTGGAGCGCTTCGTCGACCTCGATCCCGAGCTCGAGTTCGACCCCGTCAACCGCCGGCTGCGCGGCGGGCGGGTCCGGGCCCGCACCGCCGACGGCGCCGTGCGCACCCTCGAGCTCGAGGCCGTCTCCGATACCGGCTTTCATCTCGGGGCCGGCCTCTACTTCGGGCTCGACGGCCACCACCACGGTGAATGGCGTGGTGACCTTCTGGTCGAGGGAGAACACGTCCCCGACTGCGCCCAGCCCGAGGCGGCCCGACGACTCCACCAGATCCGTGACACCGTGGTGCACGTGCTCGACCCCGCCGGCGGCGGCGAGGGGTGGGGCAACTGCCAGCCCATCATCACCGGCGGTGACGAGACCCTCGGCCTGTCCGCCGACGACAGCTTCATGTAAGGCAACGGCGTTCATGTGAGCCACCGGCGCCCGCCAGACCCAAGGCCCGCGGCCATCGGCCCGAGCCGGCCGTGACGGGCGACGTCCAGACCCGGCTCCCAATCGGGAAAACTGGCTCCGAAGATCGACTCTGCACCCGCTCGCCCTGGTCAGTGCCCCCGGACAGCGGAGGAGACCCCCCCGGGCACGAAGGACGGCACTTCCATGACGATCACCGAAGAGGCGACGCCGCCGTCACCCCCGTCCCCGGGGCCGACGGCGGCGCACGCAATCGACCTCGTCAAGACCTACGGCAAGGACGACGCCGCCGTCCACGCCCTCGCCGGTGTGAACGTCGAGTTCCGGCGCGGGCAGTTCACGGCGGTGATGGGCCCGTCGGGCTCGGGGAAGTCCACGCTCATGCACTGCATGGCCGGTCTCGACACCCCGACGTCGGGCCACGCCTATGTCGGGGACCAGGACATCGGGCTGCTCGACGACGCCGGCCTCACCCAACTGCGGCGCGACCGCATCGGCTTCGTGTTCCAGTCGTTCAACCTCGTGCCCACGCTCACGGCCCGGGAGAACATCACCCTCCCCTCCGACCTCGCCGGCAAGAAGGTGGACCAGGCGTGGTTCGACTTTCTCGTCGGACAGCTGGGGATCGGCGACCGCCTCTCGCACCGGCCCCAGGAGATGTCCGGCGGCCAACAGCAACGGGCCGCCTGTGCCCGGGCCCTGATCGGACGGCCGGACCTGATCTTCGCCGACGAGCCCACGGGCAACCTCGACTCGAACTCGTCCGCCGAGATGCTGGGATTCCTCCGTCGGTCGGTGACGGAGTTCAACCAGTCGATCGTCATGGTCACCCACGACCCACGCGGGGCTGCCTTCGCCGACCGGGTGGTCTTCCTGGCTGACGGGAAGGTCGTCGGGGAGCTGGCCTCACCGACGGCCGACGCCGTCCTCGAGCACATGAAGCAGCTCGGTACCTGACATGTGGAAGGTCACCATCAAGGGCCTGCTGGCGCACAAGCTGCGCCTGGTGCTCACCGCCATCGCCATCGTGCTCGGGGTGACGTTCATCTCGGGGACCTTCGTCCTCACCGACACCTTGCACAACACCTTCACCACGCTGTTCGGCCACATCTACCAGAACATCGACTTCGAGGTGCGCGGCAAGGCCGCCTTCACCAACAACGCGCCGGGGGGCGGGGGCGGGGCGGTCCGCAAGCCCATCGACGAGTCGATCCTGAGCGCGCTGCGCCAGGTGCCCGGGGTCTTCTACGCACAAGGGACGGTCAGCGGCTACGCGCAGTTCATCGCTCCCGACGGGAAGGCCATCACCACCGGGGGTGCGCCCACGCTGGGCCTCTCCTTCGACCCCAACCCCCAGCTCTCGTCGCTGCACCTCGCCCAGGGCAAGGCGCCCACGACCCCGAGCGACGTCGTGATGGACGAGGGCACCGCCCGGAAGTACCACTTCGACGTGGGCGAGCACGTGCGGATCCTCCTCCAGGGTCCTACCCAGACCTTCACCATCACCGGCTTGGTCAGGTTCGGCACGGCCGACAATCTCGCCGGCGCCACCCTGGCCGCCTTCGACCTGCCCACGGCCCAGCGCCTGTTCGGCGAGAGTGGGCGCTTCGACGCCATCGACATCCTGGCCGCCCCCGGGGCCGACAAGGCCGGCGTCGAGCACGCCATCGCCAGGACCCTCCCGCCCGGCGTCGAGGTGGTGACCGGTCAGACGGTGGCCAACGAGCAAGCCGACACCATCAACCAGGCGCTGTCGTTCTTCTCCACCGCACTCCTGGTGTTCGCCTTCATCTCCCTGTTCGTGGGTGGGTTCACCATCTTCAACACGTTCTCGATCATCGTGGGGCAACGCACACGGGAGCTGGCCCTCCTGCGGATCGTGGGCGCCAGCCGCCGACAGGTGTTCCGATCCGTGCTCGTCGAGGCCGCCATTCTCGGTCTGGTGGCCTCGCTGATCGGCCTAGGACTGGGCGTGTTGGCGGCATTGGGCCTCGAGGCACTGCTCAAGGGGTTCGGCATCACGCTTCCCTCGGGACCTCTCGTCTTCGAGGCGCGCACGGTGTTCGCCGCCATCGTCGTCGGCCTCGGGGTGACCGTGATCTCGGCCATCAGCCCGGCGCGGCGCGCCGTGCGCATCCCCCCGGTGGCGGCGCTCGTCGACTACCGCGGCGAGCAGGGGGAGTCGTCGCGACGACGCATCGTGATCGGCACCATCATCGCCGTCCTCGGCATCGCCGCGCTGGCCCTGGGATTGACCAAGCCGGCGATCCAGCTTGTCGGCCTGGGCGCCCTAGCCGTCTTCATCGGGATAGGGATGCTGGCGCCGACCGTCGCCCGTCCCATGGCCAGCGCACTGGGACGGCCGCTGGCCCGTGTGTTCCGGATCTCGGGCAAGTTGGGACGGGAGAACTCGATGCGCAGTCCTCGCCGCACGGCCCAGACGGCCTCGGCGCTCATGGTCGGGTTGGCGCTGGTGTCCACCATCACGGTGTTCGGCGCGTCCCTGTCGAAATCTGCCACCAGCAGCGTCGACAACGCCGTCAGCGCCGACTACATCGTCAGCAATACCGACAACAACGCCAACGGCTTCAGCAATTCGGTGGCGGTGGCGGCGTCTCGTGTCCCGGGTGTGGCGGCCACGTCAACGATCTACAGCGGCGAGTTCGAATTCCGGCACTCGTTGTCGACCATGACCGCCCTGTCGCCCGAGCACCTGGCCGACACCGTCATCTTGCGGATGCAGGCCGGGACCGGCGCCCCGGCGCTATCGGCCCGCGAGCTCCTGATCGACACGACCACGGCCAACAGCGACCATCTCTCGGTGGGCTCGGTGGCTCCGGTCAAGTTCGCCGAGACCGGGACCTCGACTATACGGATCGGCGGCATCTTCAAACCCAATGCGCTCTTGGGCAGCTTCTTAGTGGGTGACGGCTTCTTCTTGTCCCACTTCAATGCTCCCCTCCCGGTGGCGGTGCTCTTGAGCACCGCCAATGGCACCACCGACATCACCAAGGCCGTCACCGACGGGCTGAAGGCCTACCCCAACCTCAAGATCCAGACCCGGGCCCAGTTCGAGAAGTCGCAACAGGCACAGGTGAACCAGCTGCTGGGACTGGTGTACGCCCTTCTCGCCCTGGCCGTCGTCATCGCGCTCATCGGGATCGTCAACACGCTCATGCTGTCGGTGTTCGAGCGAACCCATGAGATCGGCCTGCTCCGGGCGGTCGGGATGAAGCGCCGGCAGGTCCGGGCCATGATCCGCTCTGAAGCGGTGATCTTGTCGCTGTTCGGAGCGATCATCGGCGTCGTGGTCGGCACCGCCCTGGGAACGGCGTTCGCGGCCTCGCTGAAACAACAGGGGATCACCGACATCGTCATCCCCTTCCCAAGCCTGGTGCTGTTCCTCGTGATCGCGGCCCTTCTGGGCCTGGGGGCGGCCACCTGGCCGGCACGCCGGGCGGCGCGCCTCGACGTCCTGGCCGCCATCGCCGCCGATTGAACGGGCACCCATACCGGGACGCACCCGGTGTCGGGATCTCAAAACTCGATGGTGCGAACCGGGTCCGTGCCGTCCCACCGGGCGCTCAGGGCCCGCATGTGCTCGAAGAACCCACCGAACCCGCTCGTCTCGACGACCTCGTTCACGGTCCCGCCGTGCGAGGGGGAGTCGAAGTAGGAGAACCGCTGGTCGGCGGTGAGCCCCCGGCCCTGGTAGTACGGCGTCCGCCCCAGGGCGAGGTAGGCGGCCAGGGCGGCGTCGTAGTCGTCGGTGAAATGGGCGACGTGGTGCAAACCGCTCCCGAAGCCGGCGCGGAAGTCCCGGTAGGGCGAGGGATGGTCGTCGAGGGGCTGGATCAGCTCGATCTGGAGGTCCCCGGAGTACGAGATGGCCACGGCGATGCGGGCGGTGGTGGGCTCCCCCCGGTACACGAGGTCGTTGAGCGGGGGTGAGGGGAGGTAGAAGAACGGTCCGACGTCGAGCGACGTCGTCCAGTGCTCCATGGCGGCCGAGACGTCGTCGACGACGTAGCCCAGCTGTGCGATCGGCCCCAGGGCCGTGACCGAGGCGGGCGACCCCATCGTTTCCTCCCTCGACGTCGGCGACCTTCGTGTTCCCGGTTGACTGCGTGAGGCCCACCACAGTGCCACGGTGACGTCACCCGGCGCGAGCTGACGGTGGGCGCTTGCTCTGCAACCGGGGGTTCCGACGTACGGCGGCGGGCGCCCTCAGGGCGCCGGCGCTCAGGGCGCGCGGTGGCTTCGGCGTCTGCTCCGACGCACGATGACCCCGCCCGCGACCACGAGGACCGAGGCGAGGACGAGGCTCTGCTCGACGTCGGTGCCGGTGACCGGCAGCCCGCCCGACGTCGGCACCGAGGCGGCCGGCTCGGGCAGCGGTGCGGGGGTCGCCTGCGAGGCCGGCACACCCGGAGTGGTGGCGGGGCCCGCACCCAAGACGCCCGGGGGGGTCGGCGTACATCCCGTGTAACACGTAGGGTCGGCTCCGGCGGGGAGCGACAGACCGAGGGTGACCGATCCCGCCATGATCACCCCGGCAATCAGCTTTCTGACCACTCCTGCAGACGCTAACCGCCCCGACCCTCGCGGTCGCGGCATTCGGTGGCGCCGCCTCAGCCGATGGCGACCACGGGCGCGTTCAGCAGGTCGTTGGCGGTCGAGCCGTGGAAGTTGGCGCCTCCGTAGGTGAACACCCCCCCATCGGAGCCCACCAGCCAGTACCCCCCTCCGCCGGGCAGCGGCCGCATGCCCACCACCGGCTTGGACAGGGCCAGGGCTCCGCTCGACCCGAAGAACGGAGCGCCGAAGGAGAACACCCCGCCGTCCGACGCCACCAGCCAGTAGCCCCCGCCGGGGTTGGCGGCCATGCCCACCACCGGCTTGTGCAGCGCCACGGCGCCCATGGACCCTGCGTAGCGGGCGTCGCCGAAGGCGAACACCCCGCCGTCCGACGCCACCAGCCAGTAG
>Ga0209415_10014634_pt1 | contig 12800 bp, 8 predicted proteins | sample PeaSoiSIISIP2007_FD_187696 | JGI IMG/M metagenome (GOLD analysis project Ga0209415, IMG submission 187696) | Peat soil microbial communities from Weissenstadt, Germany - SII-SIP-2007 (SPAdes) (version 2) | ecosystem: Environmental > Terrestrial > Soil > Wetlands > Peat | place: Germany...
AATCGCAACGTGCTCCAGTGCACCGCGATCTTGCGGTTGCCGACGCCCATGAAGCCGCCGAAGTCGAGCACCGCGGCCACCGGTCGCCCGTCGGGGTCCACCAGCACGTCGATCAGGCGCGCGACGGCCTTGCTGTCCGGTTCGATAACGCTATGTCCGAGTACCGGCATCGCCTCTTGCGGGGTGAAGGTCTGCAGCGCAACGGAGGGCGGCAGCCCGGGCGCTGTTGCGCTGGGGGGCGCGTCCGGCGCGGCCGCCGCCAGCAGCAGCAGCGCAACGATCAGCGGAACCCGGGGCACTGTCATGGTCCTCCTACGTCGGCCGCGGCCTGAGCGACGCCAGCACGATCCCGGCGGCGATCAGCGCAATGCCGATCGCATGATACAGGTGAAACCGCTCGCCCGGGAACAGCACCACCAGCACCGCGCCGAACACCGGCATCAGATGCATTGACTGGTCGGCCCGCGCCGCGCCGAATCGCGAAATTGGCTATGGTACATGGTGCTTGAATTCCTAACCGACCATCACACCATCGTGGCTCGCCCACAACAGGGTCGCGACCATCCATTGCAGACCCTCGGATCGAGGCGCTACCGCGTCCCGGGGGCGACGCCCCGATCCGCGCGCCAGGCGATACACTCCCCGCGACGCCGGGCCGGCCCGAACGCTACGATTGCGAGTACCGACGCAACGGTACGGCTAATTTGTTCGTGTTTCTCGATGCTCACCGCTCATGGCGTCATGTGAAGGTGTTCGTTTTCTCAGACGACCACTTTAGACGCTGTGCAATAGGGGCGCTTCGTTGGAACGCTGTCACTATACGGACCGTGCCCGGCTGACCGGGTGGGCCAACGCCGCGCCCGTCACGGCCTCATACTGGGCGCCAGCGGCCCCGGAGGATCCGGGGGACTGTAGCTCCAGCAGCCACAACGTCAGCCAGACGACGATTTCGAGGCCGGCAGCATGAGGAATGCCACGATGTTCCTGCTAGTCGTGGCTGTGTTCCTGCTAGTCGTGGCTGTCGGTGCGCTCGGCGTTCTGGCGTATTTCCGGCAAGCCACCATCCAGCAACAGCAACGCTCGATGGAGCAACTCGCCGCTCAATTACAAACCACATCCAAAGCCAACGCACTTGACTTTCAAGAAAAATGCGAGAGTGCGGGCTTGGTGCGCGGTTTTCAACTGCTTCGACGATGGTGTATCCCACCCCTCGCCGCGAGACTCGCGTGGATGGCGGCAGGGCAGGGGGGCACAGTGGCCAAGACAACCGTGATCAGGAACGCCGGATGGGTGGTCGCCTGGGACGCCCCTGCCGGTCGGCACGTCTATCTGCGGGGCGCGGATGTCGTGTTTTCCGGCAATTCGATCATTCATGTCGGCCGGGGCCATCCGGGCGACGCCGACGAGGTGATCGACGGACGCGACCTGATGGTCATGCCGGGTCTGGTCGACATTCATTCGCATCCCAGCACCGAGCCGTTCTATCGCGGAATCCGCGAGGAGCACGGCGTGCCCGCCATGTTCATGACCGGCCTGTATGAGCGCTCGTTGGCGTTCCGGCCGGACATGGCGGGCCGGCGCGCGGGCAAGGAGGTTGCCTATTGCGAGATGCTGCTGACCGGCATCACCACGGTCGCGGATCTGTCCGGCAACGATCCGGGCTGGATCGACCTGGCGGTGCGAAGCGGGCTGCGCGTCTTCCTGGCGCCTGGCTATGCTTCCGCAAGATGGCACCTGGAGAACGACTGGAACCTCAAATACGTGTGGGACGAGGCGGCCGGCCGGCGCAATTTCCATGCAGCCCTGGCGCTCATCGAGCAGGCGCAGGCCCATCCGTCGGGACGGCTCTCCGGCATCGTGACGCCCGCCCAGATCGATACCTGCACGGAAGAACTCTTGCGCGAGAGCTGGCAGGCGGCGACGGCGAAGAACCTGCCGTTCACCACGCATTGCGCGCAGAGCGTCAACGAGTTCAACGTGATAGTGGAGCGGCACGGCAAGACCCCGGTGCAGTGGGCCAGGGACATCGGCATCCTGGGTTCGCGCACGATCCTCGGCCATGCGATCTTTCTCGACGCGCATTCGTGGCTGCATTGGCACACGCGCGAGGACCTTGGCATTCTTGCCGCCACCGGCACGTCGGTCGCGCACTGCCCGTCGCCCTTCGCGCGCTATGGGCAGACGCTGGAGGATTTCGGGCGTTACCGGCGTGCCGGGGTCAACATCGGCTTCGGCACGGACGTCGCGCCGCACAACCTGATCGAGGAGATGCGGCTCGCCGCCATACTGGCGCGGGTCGCGGCGGAAGATATCAACACGACCAGCACCGCCGAGCTATTTCACGCCGCCACGGTCGGCGGCGCATTGGCGCTGGGGCGCGAGGACATCGGCCGCCTGGCCCCCGGCATGAAGGCCGACTTCGTCCTGGTGGACTTGAAAAATCCGTTCATGATGCCCGCGCGCGATCCGCTGCGTTCGCTCATCTACACCGCCGCCGATCGTGCCGTGCAGGCCGTCTATGTGGACGGCAACAAGGTGGTGCAGGACAGGCGCGTGCTGACGCTCGACCACGGCGGGGCGCTGGCGGCGTTGACGGAGGCGCAGGCCCGCATGGAGGCCGACGTGCCGAACCATGATTGGCGCGGCCGCCGCGCCGACGAAATCGCGCCGCTCAGCCTGCGCGTGGTTGAGTAGTCGGTGGCGTACACCTCTCCCGTTCCTCGCGGGAGAGGTCGGCGAGCGAAGCGAGACGGGTGAGGGTGGTGCCGCGCGGCAGCACCCTCACCCTCGGCGCTTTGCGCCTCGACCTCTCCCGCGAAGAGCGGGAGAGGTGTACAGAACTGCCTAACGGCCAGGTCGTCGCAGCAACTCCGCCGCGACCAGCACGAAGACCGCAACAAGGGTCAGCACCGATGAGACCGCGGTCAGCGTCGGGTCGATCTCGAAGCGGATCGTCTCCCACATCCGCTTCGGCAGCGTCGTCGCGCCCGGTCCGCCGACGAAAATGGCGATCACCACCTCGTCGAACGAGACCAGGAAACTGAAGATCGCGGCGGCCGCGATCGACTCCCGGATGGACGGCAGCGTGACATACCGTAGCGTGCGCCAAAAACTCGCGCCAAGGCTGCGGGCAGCGAGCTCGAGCGACGGGTCGACGACCAGCAGGCCGGCGCGCACCAGCACGATCACCAGCGGCGTCGCCACCAGCGTGTGCCCAAGATACAGCGCGACGGGCTTGTCCAGCAGGTGCGCGCTGGAGAACAGGAAGAACAGCCCGAGCGCAAGCACCACGATCGGCACCACCATGGGCGAGATGAAGAACAGCTCCAGCACCTGTCGTCCGCGAAACCGACCGCGGACGATGCCGATGGCGGCCAGCGTGCCGAGCACCGTGGCTGACACCGTAACGACCAGCGCAATGCGCAGGCTGAGCAACGTGGGTTCGACCCACTCCGCCGAGCCGAAGAAGTTCGCGTACCAGCGCAGCGAAAGCTGCCGCGGCGGGAAGTCCATGTACGGGCTGGCGTTGAGCGAGGTGATCATGACGATGACGATCGGTGCCACCAGGAACACGATCAGCGCGCCGCAGAAGATCCACAGCAGCACACGCCCAAGGGGCACACGTCCTGTGGCCACACGTCCCAAGGGCGCACCCCCTATGGCGGCGCGGTGCATGTTCAGGCTTCCCCCGTCAGTTGGCCGATCCCCAGCAGACGGCTGAACAAGGCGAAGATTCCCCCGACGACGGCCAGCAGCACGACGCCCAGGCTGGCGGCGAGACCCCAGTTGAGGAAGTTGTTGATCTGCATATCGATCATCGTTGCCAAGGTGACCTGGCCGGGGCCGCCGAGCAGCGCGGGCGTGACGTAGAACCCCACGGCCAACAGGAACACCAGCACGCAGCCGGCCGCGATGCCGGGCCGGCTGAGCGGCAGGAACACGTCGAGGAACGCGCGGCGCGGCGGCGCCCCGAGGCTGCGGGCCACGCGCAGGATGTTGGGATCGATCCGCGACATCACCGCGAGCAGCGGGAACACCATGAAGGGCAGCAGAACATGCACCATGCCGATCTGCACACCGGTCATGTTGAACAGCAGCTTCACTGGTGCGTCGGTCAGCCCGAGCGCGATCAAGACCCTGTTGAGCAGACCATTGTTTCCCAGGATCACGATCCAGGCGAAGGTCCGCACCAGAACGCTGGTCCAGAACGGGATCAGCACCAGGATCATCAGCACACGGCGGGCGCGCGGCGCGGTCGTCGCCATCAGATAGGCGAGCGGATAGCCGAGCAGCAGGCACAGAAAGGTGCTGAGCAGGCTGACCTCCAGCGTGTTGCCCAGCGCCCGGAAATACATGCTCTCGCCCAGCAGTTCGCGATAGAACTTCAGCGTGAAGCCGTCTTCGAAGAAGCTCCACGCGCCGATGCGCGACAGCGGGTAGACGTAGATGGCCAGGTAGAACAGCAGGGCCGGGATGACGAGCAGGCCCTCTCGCGACTGCCAGACCGTGCGGGGCGTCTTGGCGGGATCAACCGATCCGATCATGCGTGCCGCCGTACACCTCTCCCGCCCTTCGCGGGAGAGGTCGAGGCGCGAAGCGACGCGGGTGAGGGTGATGCCCGCGGCACCACCCTCACCCGCGTCGCAAGGGCTCCGCGACCTCTCCCGCAAGCGGGAGAGGTGTACGGCGGGTCAACTCGCAACGAACCTGCCCTACCCGTTCAGCATCCATTTCGCGAAGCGCGTCGCCTGCGTCTCGCGCGGCGTCTTGCCGTCCGGTCCCGGCTGGCTCCACCACGCGACATTCTGCCAGTACTGCTCCTTGATGTTCGCCGGCGAGGTATTGAGGTCCGCCGCCTCCGCGGCCGACAAAAACTCGAAGGCGCCGCCATTGCTCGGACCATACGGCACGCGCTGCGCGATGCCGGCCTGGGCGCGCGCGTCCAGCGCCTGGTTGATGAACGCCATTGCCACCTTCTTGTCGCGCACGCCCTTGATCAGGCACCAGTTGTCGGACGCCAGCTTGCCCTGGTTGTAGTCGACCCCGATCGGCGCGCCGCCGCGTTTGGCGGTGATGCCGCGCGGGCCGATCGTGCAGCCGACGCTCGCTTCGCCGGCGCCGATGAGCTGGATCGCCTGCGCGTGCGAGGTGTACCACTTGCTGACCAGCGGGCGCAGCTTGTCGTACATCCGCCAGGCCCGCTCGATATCGAGCGGATACAGCTTGTCCACCGGCACGCCGTCCGCCATCAGGGCGACTTCCAGTTGCGGTTCGATCCCGCCCTGGAAATTGAAGGTGCGTCCACCGGGAAAGCCCTTCGCGTCCCACACCTCGGCCCAGTTGCGCGGATGTTTCGCCGGCGGCAGGATGTTGGTGTTGTAGACGATGTTGAACGAGTAGATGCGCTGCCCGATCGCATACGGCTGTTGCAGCTCCTTGGGGATCTTGTCGAGCTTCTGGCGTTCGATCGCACCGTAGTCCAGCGGTTCCAGCAGGCTGTCCTTGCTGAGCGTCATCACGGCGGGAATGTCGGTCATGATGACGTCCCAACCGATGTTGCCGCTCTGCACCATGGCTTTCACCTTGGCCGCCTCCGGCGGCGCGTCCATCTTAACCGAGAAACCTGTCTCCTTCTGGAACGCCGGCACCACAAGGTCACGGATCGCCTGGTCGTAATCGCCGCCCCAGCTTACCACGACGAGCTCGCCCTTGTCGGCCCGTGCCGGCCGCGCGTGCAGGAAGGGCGTGGCGAGGATGCCAGCGGTCAGCGTTGATTTCAGCAGGTCTCGGCGCTTCATGCCTGTGTCCTTTCATAGGCGCGCGGTCGCGCGCGTTGATGTCATCCGCTCAGCAGCCGCGCATCGGCCGGATCGAGCCGCAGGCCGACCCGCTCCCCCGGTTGCGCAAGATCGGTCATTCGCCGGTTCTGCACCTTGACGACAAGGCGCAGCCCGCCCGCCACCTCAATAAGATAGCGCGTGCAGTCGCCGACATAGATGCGGCCGATGACTTCGCCCACCAGCACGCCCGGCGATTCCACCGAGGCGGCAAACGATAACTTCTCCGGGCGCACCATCATCAGCGTGGCGTCCCGCGTGGCGGCGTGGTCGGGCGCGGGGCCAAGGGGAAATCGTGCGCCGCCGGTCGCGACGAACAAGCCGTCGGCGGTTGCGCGGCCTTCGATCACGTTGGACTCACCGATGAACTCCGCCACGAAGCGGCTGGCGGGGCGCTCATAGAGGTCCTCGGCCGTGCCCACCTGGGCAATGCTGCCGCGGTTCATCAAGGCGATGCGGTCCGACATCGTCAGCGCCTCCTCCTGGTCGTGCGTGACGTACAGGATGGTCACGCCGAGCTCGGCGTGCAGGCGCTTCAGCTCGAACTGCATCTGTTCGCGCAGGTTCTTGTCGAGCGCGCCCAGCGGTTCATCCATCAGCAGCAGATCGGGGTCGAACACCAGCGCGCGCGCCAGGGCGATGCGCTGCTGCTGGCCGCCTGAAAGCTGCCGCGGCAGGCGCTCGCCGAGGTTTTCCAGTTGCACGAGGCGCAGTGCCGCGGCCACCTTTTCGGCGATCGCGGGCTTCGGCTGGTTGCGCATGCGCAGCGGAAACCCGACATTCTCCTGCACCGTCATGTGGGGAAACAGCGCGTAGTTCTGGAACACCACGCCCATGTTTCGCCGCTCCGGCGCAAGCGCGGTGACCGAGCGGCCATCGAGCAGGATGTCCCCGGCCGAAGGCGGGGTGAAGCCGGCGATCATCATCAGCGTCGTGGTCTTGCCCGAGCCGCTTGGGCCGAGCAGCGTCAGGAACTCACCCGACGCCAGGTCAAGATCGATGCCATCGACGGCCACGAAGTTCGGATAGCGCTTGGTCAGCGCCCGCAGGGCCAGCGCGCCGCCGCCGGCGCGCGCAATCGCCGCATCAGCACGATCGCCGGAACGGAACGTCTGGGTCAGTGACACTCGATGCTATCCCGGTCCGTCAGTCGTTTGATCTTTCGTCCCCTTGGATGCAAGGATGCACCATCGGCCGCGTGCTGACAACGTCGATACGCGCGCGATCGGCAACCCAGGCCGGTAAAACAGACCGGTAAACCAGAGAGGTGACGGAATGACGTTCTCGATCGCCGCACTTTGCCCGCGCACCGGGGAGATGGGCTGTGCGCTCGCGACCTCGTCGATGGCCGCCGGGGCGCGCGCGCAGTTCATCGCGCCGGAGGCCGGCGTCGTGCTGTCGCAGGCGCGGTCCGATCCGCGGCTGGGCGTGCTCGGGATCGCGCGGCTGCGGGCTGGGGACGGCGCCCGCGCGGCGCTGGACGCCATGATCGGTGCGTCGCCGCACGCCGCCTGGCGCCAGCTTGCCGTGATCGATCTGCACGGCGAGGCGGTGGCGTTCACCGGCAGTGAATGCACCCTGGCGAAGCGGGAGACGACGGACCACGGCGTGGTTGCGCTGGGCAATGGCCTGGCGAACGAACGCGTGGTCGGCGCGATGATGGCCGCGTTCCAGGCGGCGGCCGACCGTTCGCTCGCCGAGCGCCTGATCATCGGGCTCGAAGCCGGGCTGGCGGCCGGGGGCGAGGCCTACCCATTGCGCTCCGCCGCGCTCAAGCTGGCCCGACCCAACATGCCGCTGCTGCCGATCGATCTGCGGGTGGACTGTTCGGACACGCCGATCGCCGAGCTGCGGCGGATCTGGTTGCTCTGGGTGCCGATGGTCGATGGCTACATTCAGCGCTGCGTCGACCCGGCCAACGCGCCGCCCGCCGCCCTGATCGAGGGTCACGTCTGAGGGACCGTTCGGGGAATAACTGCTTCGAGTGTCGCAGGCGCGTTCCAGCACGTCATGCCGGCGCATGCCGGCATCCACGGCTTGGCTTGCTGCACGAAGGAAAGTCGTGGATGCCGGCATGCGCCGGCATGACGGGGGAATGGCGCCGCGTGCCATCGACCGCTTCGATCGTTGCCAGGCTGCCCCAGAACCACAGGGGGGTTCACCCGCCGAACTGGATGATCGGCACGTCGCGAATGTTGGCCCCCGGCACCCGCCAGAACATGTCTCCGGCGAACCGCTCGAACAGCCCGGGCGGCAGCACGCTCTGCCGCTCCACCCATTCCACGCGACGGCGGACGGTGTGCAGCCCGCGACTGCCCAGTGCAAGGTCGAAATCATTCGCCTGGTATTCGACGTTTTCGAAGTCGTGCTCGAAATACGCCTCGCCCAGCATGGCGTAGAGATGTTGCAGCGTCTCGCGCGGGGCACGCGTCAGCGCCTGGTATTCGACCAGGATCAGCCTGGCCGCATCCTCGCCGAAGAATGCTTCGCGCAGCGCATCGAGCGCGTAGCCCACCAGACCGTCGCTGCCGGCCAGGCGGTTGACCCGCGTATAGACGGTGAAGCCCGGCTCGAAGCCGAACATGCCGGACAGTTCGAAGGCGTTGCGGCGCACCAGGCGCTCGATCGAGTCCATGATCCAGCCGATATTGCGCACGCAGCAGATGATGCGGGCGGCGGGAAAAAGCTGCACCAGGGCGGGCAGCTTGGTGCACCAGGCGCGGTTGGTGTCGAACACCAGCTTTTCCGGGTGGATCGACTCGTAATAGTTGGAAAACAGCCCCTTCAGCACGGCGCGGCGCTGCGCGTCGTCGATGAACACAGCGGTCTCGTTGCGCCGGCTCATCGCGGTCTCGAGCGCCATGTACATCGAACCGACCGGGCTGGTCATGCCGGCGTGGAAGCGGGGATTCTGCCGCAGGATGCCGGCGAGCAGGGTGCTGCCGGAGCGCGGCAGGCCGGAGATGAAGTGGATGCCGTTGTCCATTTGCAGCCCCTGCGCGGTGAGAGTGCGAATCGGTCCCATCGCATGTGCGCTCGCACTCTTGCAAGCGCGGCGGATTGTGCGCGGCAATTCCCGCCAGGCGCGACGGCCGGGATCCAATACGTCGCCGCAGCCGGCCGCCGATGTCGGATCAGTCTCTTCGCAAATGTCACCGGCGAAGCTTCTGCACGGGCGATCACTTGCAGCCGGCATTAATGATTTGGCAAACGATCATAAATATCGACAACATTACTTAAATGATCCCGAGAGACGGAAAAATCATTTAGTGAAAAATCCGCCTTCAATTTGGACGGGCACGAAGACAACCCCGCGCTCCTTGCCGGGCAGGCGACGGTTAATCCTTGATTAACGAATTTCGTGTTAAATTTGGCGCACTTTCTGAAAGTCGTGCCCGCCAAACAGGCGTGCCATCGCGCCGCCTCCGCCTTCTCACGACCCAACGCTCGACCTGCCATCCCCTCAGGGCGGTGCGGCCGTGCTGCTTCAGTGGAGCTTCCCTTGGACAAAACGGTCAGAGGCAGCATCGGCGCATCCGGCACCAACGGCGCGAAAGCGGGCAATCCAGGCACGTCGGGCCTAGCGGGCGGTGCGGCGAGCTACACCAACAACGGCAACGGCGTCGATCGGATCAATTCGACCGAAGTGTACGGCGGCACCGGCGGTGCCGGCGGCGCCGGGGCGAACAACCCGACCGGAACCGGCGGTGCCGGCGGCAGCAGCGGGGCCGGTGGAACGGCCACGGCCGACACCAGCACGACGATCGGCGCCGCGGCCGGCGTCTACGTCTATGCGGACGCACTCGGCGGGACGAGCGGCAACGCCGGCGTCCCCGGCAGTGGCATCGCCAGCGGCCAGGGCAGCCAAGGCGGCAAGGGCGGCAACGCCTACGCAACGGCGTATGCGTACGACAACACCAAGAATAACCTTGCCAACCCAATCACCGCCCTGGGCCTGGCGGACGCCATCGCCATCGCCCAGGGTGGGACGGGCGGTTTGGCCTACGGCACTGGCGGTTCCGGTGGGGCGGGCGGCTACGCGTTCATCAGCGCCAATGGCCACAACGGCGTCACCGCGAACGGCACGTCGACTTACGCGGCGGCATTCCAGGCGGGCGGGCTGGGCGGGGGCGGGGCCAATGGCGCCAACGGCGGCGCCGGCGCCAGCAGCACGCTGACCAACGCGGTCAGCGGCCGCACGACGGGGGGAACGCTCTCGCTGTACCAGGTCGCCTATGGCGGCTCCGGCGGCGCCAGCAATGGCGGCAGACCGGGCGCGGCGGGTGCTGGCACATCCAGCCTGACGTTCAGCGACACGACCGCGACGACCTTCGACGGCACCAACGGGGCGGTGGGCGGCAGTGGCGGCTCCACCGGCCGGGCCGGCGGTAACGGGGTGGGTGGCGGGAATGCCACCACGTCGCTGAGCCTGACCGGCGCGCACGCGGTCTACGCCCAGTCGGCTTTCGCGACCGGTGGGCAAGGCGGTTATGCGGGCGCGGCGACGGGTGAACCGACCGGCAATGGCGGGGCCGGCGGCACGGCGAATGCGGCGGCGGCGGCCACCAGCCATGCGACGGAGGCCGAGAGCGCGGCCGCCAACACCACCGCGGTTGGCGGCGGCGGCGGCTCGGCTGGGATCAACGGCGGCATCGGCGCGGGCGGGGCGGGCGGCGCGGCGACCGGGGCGACCGCGACGGCGACCGAAGCGACGGCGACCGGCGGCACGGCATCCGCCACGGTGCGCGCGATCGGCGGGCAAGGCGGTGCGGCCGCGGGTGCCGGCAGCCATGGCGGCGCGGGCGGCGCGGCCGGCGGGGTCAGCGCGACGGCGACCGGGTTTTCGGCCACCGCGCGCGCCGACCAGACCGGTGGTGCGGGCGGGGCCGGCGGCAATGCTGTCGGTGCCGGCGGCGCGGACGGTGGCTCCGGCGCGAGCAGCTCGCTGACCAATGCGGTGAGCGGCAGGACGGCCGGCGGCGCCCTGACGCTGACGCAGGTCGCCACCGGCGGCGGCGGCGGGTATGGCGCCGGCGCGAGCGGGGGTGGCGGCGGGAACGGCTACTCCCGCCTGACCTTCAACGATCTCACGGCGAACCCGACGCATGCCATTGCGGTGACCGGCTCCGTGGTCGCGAACGGCGGCACCGGCGGCGGTGCCGGTGCCGGCGTGGCAGGGGCTGGCGGCACCGCCGGCGCCTATATCACCTTGACGGGTGCAACGGCGGTGCGGGCCTACGCGGGCGCAATCAGCGGTGCCGGCGGAAGCGGCACGACCGCCGGTTCCGCCGGCCGTGCCGTGGCCAACGCCTATGGCACTGCGACCGGCACCGGCGTGGCCGGCACCGCCGCCGCGATCGCGGTGGCGACCGGCGGCGGCAATCAAGCGCAGGGGTTTGCACTTGCGGTCTCCGGGGCCACCACGGCCGCCGGGCAGCAGGCCACGGCATCGTCGACTGCCACCGGCATCGATGTCGGGGCGACGACGAACGCGCGGACGTCCGGCACCGGCGTGGTGACCGGCGTCGACGCCAGTACCTCCGCGCAAGGCGGCCCGGTGACGGCGAACAGCACCGCCAGCATCGGCGGCGCCGTGCCGGTCCTCGATGGCGCCGGCGATTATGCATCCGCGCTCGGGTTTCCCAACAACCCGGCACTCGCAGCCACGTTGATCCCCGGCATCCTGGCCGCCGCGGCCAACGCGGAGGTCAGCGGGCTGCTCAGCACCTCGGCGGCGACGATCCTGGGCTACGGCACGCAGGGGACTTTTGCGGCGCCCGGCGCCAGCGGCCCGCAGACACTGACCAGCACCGAAACCTTCACGCTGAGCGCCGCCAGCCTGTCCGGGCAGCTCATCGCCGGTCTGGTGGGCAGCGATGACAACCCCGGGTTCACCTCGCTGACGTTCAACGTGACCATCGACGGCACGATCGTTGCGACCCAATCGTTCAATGCGCAGGGGAAGACGACGACGCCGCTGGGGACGGAAACATTGGCGCAGTTCTTCACCGGCGACGCGCTGGACCTGGGGACGGTCCCGACGGCGAATGGGCCCGTGGTGGTGTCCGTCGGCCAGACCCTGGTGACGAGCACCAGCGGCAGCGGGTTCGAGGACAGCTTCGTGCTGGCCACCACGCCCAGGACGATCGAGACCTTGCTAACTCCCACGAACAACCTGGCCACTATTCAGCTCGGGGCGGCCGGCGCCTGGGTGGGGAGTGTTCCCACCGACACGGACACGGTGTCGTTCGCCTTGAAGGGGGGCGCCACCCTGACCGGCGCGCTTGACGCGGCGATCGCCGAGTTCGCCGCCGGCTCGGGCCCCTGGAATCTGGATGGCGCGACACTGACCCTGGCCGGCGTCGGGGACCCCCTGGCGATGGTCGTGTCGACGGATGTGACCGTCAACGGCGGAACGATCGCGGCGGCCGGCAGCATCGACATCGAAGCTGCTTCCGGCGCGTCCTTCACGGCCCTGGGCGGCGAGCAGATCAGCGCCCAGGGTATCGTGGTGGGGTTCGATACGGGCCAGCGGGGTGCGCTGATGGTCAGCGACGCCGGGACCTCCATCCAGAACACCGGCATCAACGGATCGTTGCAGATCGGCACCGGCGGTTCCGGCGTTGTCACCGTCACCGATGGCGGGAGCCTGACCGACGCCGCCGTTGATACCCTGGGTGCCGGCGCCGGCGGGACGGGCGAGCTGGACGTCTCGGCTGGCGGCAACCTGTCCAACCAGGGTCTGATCGTCGGCGACGCCGGCCTGGGCAGCCTGTCAATCGAGTCCGGCGGCACCGTCATCACCGCCGGCGGCACGGTTGCCGGTAATGCCGGCGCCATCATCGCCAACACCACCGGCGCCTCCGGCTCCTCGGTCAACGTGACCGGCGCGGGCTCCGACCTCCAGGTGACCGGCACCCTCATCGTCGGCAACGCCGGCTTCGGCTCGCTCGCCCTCTCCCA
>Ga0209415_10014635_pt1 | contig 12800 bp, 12 predicted proteins | sample PeaSoiSIISIP2007_FD_187696 | JGI IMG/M metagenome (GOLD analysis project Ga0209415, IMG submission 187696) | Peat soil microbial communities from Weissenstadt, Germany - SII-SIP-2007 (SPAdes) (version 2) | ecosystem: Environmental > Terrestrial > Soil > Wetlands > Peat | place: Germany...
AGCCGAGAAGAAGAAGGAGCCAGAGAAGAAATGCCCGCCGGAGAACAAGGAGCCGCCTCCTCCTCTGCCGCCCGCGCCGCCGCCACCCCCGCCGCCACCACCCCCGCCGCCGCCTGCGCCGACGGTGGCGCCGCCGCCCGTCAATGCGCCACCCGGGGCGGTCGTCCCCGTTGCGCCGCCGCCCGCGCCCCCCGCGTTGCCGCCCCCGCCGGCCCCGCCGCCTGGCAACCCGGGCTGAGGCGGGGAACGCGCCGCGGCTGGATGCGGTCCAGGCGGGCCGTGCGATCCTCTCGTCGATGCCGAGCTCCCGCGCGCGCCGGAGAGCGGCGCGGAGTGTAGCGTCACGCGCGGCCTCTGGTTGCGGGCGAAGAGGGCCGCGCGTAGCCTGAAAGCTCGTCCTTTTGTCCTAAGGGGAATCCGATGCGAATCCTGCCGCCCGGTCTCGTGGTCCTTTTGGTCACCGCCGCCTGCGGCAGCTCGTCGCCTTCGGGAGGAACCACTCACAGCCCCGACGCGAGCAGCAGCACGACGAGCACGTCGAGCCGAGGCAGCGCCAGCGGTGCGAGAGGTTCGAGCTCGCAGGCGAGTGGCTCCGCGACGCGGTCGACCGGCTCGGGTGTCGGCTCGGGGACGGGCTCCGACGGGGGCAGCTCCGGGGGCGGCACGACGTTGCCGAAGGCCGGAAACCCTCATGGCTCGTGCAGCACGCTCTCGCTCCCTCCCGAGGCGGCGGCGGTGGACACCAGCCATCCGACCACGGTCGTCGGGACGGGGACGGCCGCGAGCTGCACGTTCGCGGCCCTTTCGGCGGCGGTCACCAAGGGAGGGATCATCACGTTCGACTGCGGCGACGCGGTCGCAACCATCCCGGTCACCGCGACCCTCGAACCCCCGATGTCGAGCGGCAGCCAGGTTCCGGTGAGCATCGTCATCGACGGAGGGAACAAGATCACACTCGATGGAGGGAACGCCGTCCGGATCCTCTCGTGGATCCATCCCACATGGCGAACCAGCAAGGACACACTCACCCTGCAGCACATCCAGGTCGTCAACGGCAAGACCACCCCCACCCAGGCGATCCCCGCGTGCCCTCCCTCCGGCGGGATCTCGAACGCGATGTGCTCGACGGGCTACGACGACGGCGAAGGGGGCGCGATCAAAATGGCGGACGGCAGCCTGCGCGTGATCGACTGCACCTTCGCGAACAACCAGGCCGCGCTGCTCGGTCCCGACACGGGCGGCGGCGCGATCTACCTCGACGGCACGGGAGCGCTCTCGTACATCGTCGGGAGCACGTTCAAGGACAACAAGGCCGCGAACGCGGGGGCGATTGGCATGCTGTGGGCGGGCGCGTTCATCGCGAACAGCCTGTTCGACAGCAACAGCGCAGTAGGGACCGGCGCGAACAACAACGACGCCACGATGTGCACGTGCATGAACAACGGCCAGAACGAGATCGGCTCGGGCGGGAACGGGGGCGCCATCTACAAGGACGGCGGCGACGGCGTGAACCTCACGGTCTGCGGCGATCAGATCCAGAACAACTCGGCGAACGAGTTCGGGGCCGCGATCTTCCTCACGGCAGACGGATCCAACGCGCAGCTCATCATCGACGACACCGTCATCAAGAACGACGCGTCGCCGATCGGCTACTGGCAGTGGTGCACGAGCGTGTCGACCGACAACCCCCACACGGCCGGTTCCGCCACAGGGTCCCCTTCGCCGATCGACTCGACGTTCTGCGACACGAAGGGGACCTGTTCGATGACGTGTAGCAGCTAGCGCGCCGCGATCAGAACGCTCCCCCGTCTTCGGACCGAGGCAGCGCCCGGTGCGGGTGCAGCCCTCCCCGGGTCGCGTAAGGCGGCCGCGGGAGGGGGCCTGGAGGCGGAGGAAGAGGCGAGGTCGTCTGTCGGTGTGACGAGCGAGGCGCGAGAATCGATCTGCGCCTCCGTCGGTGTGGCGATTGCCGCCCTCGGTCCGGCGATGGCCGCTGTCGGCGTGGCCATCGAGGCAGAAGAGGCGCCGAGAGCGGCGCTCGGAACGGCGATGGGGGTCCGTCGGCACGACGAGGGAGTCGCTCGGTGTGGCGAGAGCGGCAGTCGGTGTGACGAGCGATGCCCGAGTCGCAGCGAGAGCGGCCCGAGGAACAACGAGCGGGGTCCGTCGGCACGCCGAGAGAGGCTCTCGGCGCAACGAGGGCCGCTGTCGGCACGGCGATGGCGGCCATCGGCGTGGGTCGGGCGTCTATCGGCACGCCGAGCGCCCCCTTTCGGCCCACCGAGCGCGGCCATCGTCGAAGCGAGGGAGGCGCAGGGCGAACACTGTGGGGCGCTCGGCACTCCGAGCGAGGCTCTCGGCAGGACGAGGGAGGCGCTCGGAAGACCGAGGGATGCTCCGCGAAGTCGTCGCGCGGAAATCGCGGTGAATTGCGGGGCGCGCGGCAGAGCGAGCGGCTCGATCGAAGGGGCGAGAGGTGCTGTGCGCGTGCCGACGGAGGATGTCGGCGGGTCGCGAGAGGCGCTCGGCGCGACTTGGGAGGCGCGGCGAGTGGCGAGGGAGGCGATCGGTGCGCGTCGGGAGGCTGTCGGCGTGGGCGTAGCGGCTCTCGGAGGTGGGCGGCGTCGCGTCGGTCGATCGAGGCATCGCTGGCCCTGGAGGACGCGTTGACGCTCGTGCCCGGCAACGACGCGCAGGTCGCGCAGCTCCACGCCTCCTCATCGTCGAGCACCGATCGCGCGCCTCGCCGCACGCATGGCGTCACGGCGCCCGAACCTCGCCATCCACCGCGCAGGATCGTAGAGTGCCTCCTCCATGAGCGCCGACGCGAACGCCCCCTTCCGCCCGATGGTCTTCGTGAAGGACGAGTCCTCGGCGGTGCAGCAGACGTTGTCGCAAAAGCTCCACGCTGGCGGGGCGCGGGCGCACTTCCCTGACGCGACACACGACCCCAGCTCGCCCACCAAGTTCATCGGCGGCTTCAAGTGCGCCCTGCTCACGCTCGACGACCGCGCGGGGAAGGACGACCCGGTCGACGAGGCGGAGCTCCTCCGCTTGTATCAGCCGACGCTCCCCGTGGGGTTCCTCTACTCGCACGCGCCGACGGCGGTCGTTGAGCGCGCGAGGGTGCTCGGCCCGGTGTTCAAGAAGCCGGATCAGCTCGACGCAGCGGCGAGCTGGGCGCTTGGACATTGCGCGGACGGCGGCTGAACGCGGCCATCGACCCCGCCTCAAGCCTCGCCTAGCTCGTGGCCTCCCTAGCGCGGGTTGACGCACTGTCCGCGGTCGCAGATGCGATCGCCGTGGCAGTCCTTGTCGCTGCCACATCCGGCAGGTGTGGGCGCGACGGGCGGAGGAGCTGCGACGACGGGGGCGGGTGCGGCGGGAACGGCCCACGCGACGGCGGGCGCGGGAGGCGTAGCCGCGGCCGCCGCGGACCTCAGGTGGGGCGACTTCGACAGCTCACGCGCGAGGCCGCGCGCCAGGCACGCCTCATTCGCGTCCGCCACGACGCCCCACGCCCACGACGTGCAGTCCCCGACGTCGGCGGTGTACGTCTCGACCGTCATTCCGTTGAGGATTAGCGCGCCCGACGCCGAGTTCCTCGCGATGCTCGTGATGCGAAGAGTGGGCAGGGTCGGCGATGGGTACTCGGCCTGGGAGAAGCCCATGCTCGAGAGCTCGGTGACGAAGTGCCTCCGCACCCCCTGGATCGCGTCAGGGACGCCGCTCAACGCCGAGCCATCCGTCGTCGCGACGTCCACGTAGATCGGCTTGCCTGCCGCCCAGCTCGCCGACGTCGGCTCCGGCAACGAGCCGCCGCACGCGGAGAGCCCCGCGGAGGCCGCCCACAAGCAAACGAACGCTCCAGCCCGGCTGCGCGGCGTCACCAGGAAGGTTCCCATTCCACCCCTCTATTCCGATCGGCGGGCCCCCCGCAAGTCGCGCGTCCGCCTACTCCAAGCGCAACGGCTCGGCCGCGGAGACCACCTGCACGCGCGGAAGCACCTCCTCCGCAAACCGATCCCGCGCCGCGCGCGCCCGCGCTTCGTCGTCGCGCGCGGGCACCGCGATGCCGACGACGAGGCACGCCCCCTTCCACGCCGGATACGTCGCGTACGCCACGGCGTATCCGTCCTGGACGGCGACGCTCGCGGCCTTCGCGTAGTCCTTGTGGATCTCGCCCTGCTCGTGTCGCCACGGGAACACTTGCGGCGGCTCGCGAGCGACGTCCACGTCGAACGCGTCGAGCCACGGCGCGCCCCAGGCCTCGAACGCGGCGCTGCACGCCGAGAGCGGCGCGTCGGGCGGGACGTGCTGGATCGTGGCCCCGACGACGGCGTGGTGCTCCTTGCCATAGCGGAGCCCGAGGAGGGACGGCAGGCCGAAGAACTTCACCCGCGTCCAGTGGCGCGCGTCGGGGATAGGCAATCGGAAGCTCCGCTGCTTGTCGATGACGCCAAGCATCGGCGCGACCTTGAGCTCCTCGAGCGCCGCAGAATGGCTGAGCCCTCCAGGCGCGAGATCAGACGGTTTTCCGTCGTCCTTCGGGGGCGGCGTGGCGGCCACGACCACGGGCGGAGGAGGCGCCGCGTGCCCGCTGCACGCGATGCAGAGGGCGTACGCCAGGACGGCGGCGAGGAGGCGCTTCTGGACGCCCGAATCGGTCTCGGTGGCTTTCGCTGTGTCTGTCATCCCCGGACCACCCGACTATAGTGTAGCGCCAATATGACCTTGACCCCCTCCACCCAAGCCAGCCTTCAAAAGCCGCCGACCCGGAACCCGCACCTCCTCGCGTGGGTCGCCGAGATGGCCAAGCTCACCAAGCCCGACGCGATCGTCTGGTGCGACGGCTCCGAGGAGGAGAAGAAGTCGCTCACCGAGCTCGCCGTCGCCCGCGGCATCCTCATTCCGCTGAACCAGGAGAAGCTCCCCGGCTGCTATCTCCACCGCTCCAACCCGAACGACGTGGCGCGCGTCGAGCAGCTCACGTTCATCTGCACGCGCACCAAGGAGGAGGCCGGCGCCACCAACAACTGGATGGCCCCCGACGAGGCCTACGCCAGGCTCGGCAAGCTCTTCGACGGCTCGATGAAGGGGCGCACGATGTACGTCGTCCCGTATGTGATGGGCCCGATCCAGTCGCACATGGCCAAGGTGGGCATCGAGCTCACCGACAGCCCCTACGTCGTCCTCAACATGCGCATCATGACGACGATGGGCGCGCGCGTGCTGAAGAAGCTCGGCGATTTCAACGATTTCAATCGCGGCCTCCACTCGACGCTCGACTGCGACCCCGAGCGACGCTTCATCTGCCATTTCCCCGAGGACAACACGATCTGGAGCATCGGCTCCGGTTACGGCGGCAACGTGTTGCTCGGCAAGAAGTGCCTCGCGCTCCGCATCGGGAGCTACCTTGGAAAAAAGGAGGGGTGGCTGGCAGAGCACATGCTCATCCTCGGAGTCGAGAGCCCCGAGGGGGAGATGACGTACGTTGCCGGCGCTTTCCCGAGCGCGTGCGGAAAGACCAACTTCGCGATGATGGTCCCGCCCGCGCGCTTCAAGGGGTGGAAGATCTGGACGGTCGGCGACGACATCTGCTGGATGCGCGTCGGCGAGGACGGCCGGCTCTGGGCCATCAACCCGGAGGCGGGCTACTTCGGCGTGGTCCCCGGCACCAACAGCCGCTCGAACCCGAACGCGATGAAGACCATCGCGAAGGACACGATCTTCACGAACGTGGCGATGACGAAGGACGGCGACGTCTGGTGGGAGGGGAAGGACGGCGAGGTCCCCGAGGAGCTCACCGACTGGCAAGGGCGCCCGTGGAAGAAGGGGTCGACCGAGAAGGCCGCGCACCCCAACTCGCGCTTCACCGCCCCTGCGTCGAACAACCCCGCGCAGTCGAGGTTCTCGAATGACCCGCAGGGGGTCCCGATCAGCGCCATTATCTTTGGCGGCCGCCGCGCGACGACCATCCCGCTCGTGATGCAGGCGTTCAACTGGACGCACGGCGTCTTCCTCGGCGCGACGGTCGGCAGCGAGACGACGGCCGCCGCGACGGGGCAGGTGGGCGTGGTGCGCCGCGACCCGATGGCGATGATCCCCTTCTGCGGTTACAACATGGGCACGTACTTCTCGCACTGGCTCGACCTCCAGGGGACGATCGCCTACCCACCGAAGGTGTTCCTGGTGAACTGGTTCCGGCGGGGCGCCGACGGGAAGTTCCTGTGGCCCGGATACGGGGAGAACATGCGCGTCCTCAAGTGGATCGTCGACCGCGCGCGTCTGCGCGTCGGGGGGCAGGAGACGCTCCTCGGGTGGGTCCCGAAATCGGGCGACCTCGATCTTTCGGGGCTGAACGTCCCGCACGACCAGGTTGACGCGGCGACGCACATCGATCTCGACGAGTGGAAGATAGAGCTCGAGTCGCTGGCCGAGTTCTTCGAGAAGGTGGGGGACGCGATGCCGAAGGCGCTGAAGCTGACGCGCGAGATGATCCTGGCGCGGATGGCGAGCATCAAGCGCAACTGACGTGCTAAAGCGCAGCTGTCCCTAGATGCCCAACGCGCTCGTCGTCGCCGACAACGTCTGCAAGTCGTTTCAGCACCCGCAGCACAAGACGCGGACGCTCGAGGTCCTGCGTGGAATCAACCTGGCGATCTACCAGGGCGAGGTCGTAGCCATCGTCGGGCAGTCGGGGGCCGGCAAGTCGACGTTCCTCCACTGCGTGGGCACGCTGGACTTCCCGACGCGCGGCTCGCTCAAGCTCGCAGGAGAGGAGCTGACGAAGCTCTCCGGTTCGCGTCTCGCCGAGCTTCGAAACCGCACCATCGGCTTCGTGTTCCAGTTCCACCACCTGCTTCCGGAGTTCAGCGCGCTCGAGAACGTGATGATGCCCGGCCTCATCCAGGGGCGCGCGCGGAAGGAGCTCGAGATCCGCGCAGCAGCCCTGCTCGAGGAGGTCGGCCTCCGCGAGCGCGCGGCGCACAGACCGGGCGAGCTGTCGGGGGGGGAGCAGCAGCGGGTGGCGCTCGCGAGGGCTCTTATCCTCGACCCGAAGCTGATTCTCGCCGATGAGCCGACGGGCAACCTCGACTCTGCCACGAGCACGCAGATCCACGAGCTGTTCTTCGCCATCAACAAGCAGCGGGGGACGACGATCGTCGTCGTGACGCACAACGTCGCGCTTGCTGCGAGCATGCCGCGCGTCGTCACGCTGAAGGACGGCAAGGTGGAGAAGGACGACTGGCGCGACCCGGCCGCCAAAGCCGTCTCGCAGGCAAGCGCCGACTCGGCGCCGAGCTGAGCCCGGGGGTACGATGGGCACACCGCCGGCTGCCGGTGACGGGTCACACCGTGGCCCGACAGCGTTTGGATCCGCCGCTCGGAATCGCACGAATGCGCGGTCACTGGACACGTCGGCCGTTCGGCGCGGTCGACCGCAGGCGGGAGATCGGCCGATGACGCCGTATCGAATCGCGCTCGCGAACCTGCGTTTTCCCCCCACGCGCGAGGCGTCCGTCGCGCTGGCCGAGGAGGCCATCGCGGGCGCCGGCGCCGCGGGAGCGCGGCTCGTCGTGTTCCCCGAGTGCTACGTCCCGGGCTACCGCACGCCGGACAGAGAGGCACCGCCGCCGGATGCCGCCTTCCTCGAGCGCGCGTGGACGTCACTCGCCGCCGCGTGCGCGCACGCGAAGACGGCTGCGGTCATCGGCACGGAGCGCTTCGGCGAAGGAGACCTCCTCTTGACCGCCCTCGTCATCGACGCGAACGGCGAGCGCGCGGGGTTCCAGGACAAGGTGCAGCTCGATCCGTCCGAGGAGTCGCGCTACGTGCCTGGAACCGGACGGCGTGTCTTCGTGGACGGGCCGCTCACGTTCGGGATCGTCATCTGCCACGAGGGGTGGCGCTATCCGGAGACCGTTCGGTGGGCGGCGCGCCGCGGGGCTCAGCTGGTCGTGCACCCTCACTTCGACGAGGCCGAGCCGGGCGGCTATCGGCCTACCGTGTTTGCCGATCCTCGGAATACGTTCCACGAGAAGGCCGCGCTCTGCAGGGCGGCCGAGAACACGTGCTGGTTCGCGACGGTCAATGCGGCGAGCGCGGGATCGCCCACCACGTCTGCGGTGGTCCGGCCCGACGGCGTGGTGCTCACCTACCAGCCGTACGGGGAACACGGTCTGCTCTTGGCCGATCTGGATCTCGACGTGGCGACGCGGCTGCTCGCATCCCGGTGTCGCAGCGTCCCCGACGCGGGGGTCGAAGGACACTGGGTCTCCGGCGATCAGGATGCGGTCCCCGCCGCCCCGACAAGCGCCGCGCCGATCACGCCTGCGGAGTCGCCGAGGGAGTTTCTGAGGATGGGGGTCGTGAGCTCGTCGTTGAAGACGTAGCCTCGAACTCGTTCGGGACCTTCGTCCGTGAGTAGCGCGAGGTTCGAGAGGCCGCCGCCGAGGATGATCGCGCTCGGGTCGAGCATGTCGATGAGATTCGCGAGGCCGCGACCGAACGCGTCGAGGAACGTCTCGATCACCGCGCTGGCGGATACGTCCGTGGCGCGCAGGGCGACAATCTCGCGGACCGTGCGCGTCGTCCCGGTCCGCGCGGTGTAGTCGCGTTCGATCGCGGGGCCGCTGACGTACTGCTCGAGGCACCCTCGCTGGCCGCAGTAGCAAGGCCTCGCGTCGTCCTTGCCGGCCCACACGCCGTGGTGCCCCCACTCCCCGCCGATCCCTTGGATCCCTGCCCACACTTCACCGCGCACGACGAGCCCTCCGCCGACCCCCGTCCCCATGATGACTCCAAAGACGAGCCCGTCCACGTGCGGGGCGCCGCGACCCGCCACGGCCTCTGCGAGCGCGAAGCAGTTGGCGTCGTTCTCGAATGCGATGGGCCGGCCGACCGCGCGCGAAAGGTCCTCGCGGAACGGGCGCCCGTTCAGACAGACCGTGTTCGAGTTCTTCACGAGGCCGGTCGCGCGCGACACGTGGCCCGGCATCCCCACGCCGAGCGTGACGTCCGCCTTCTTCACGCCGGCCTCGGCGAGCGTGCCCTCGATGAGCGCCGCCGTCCGCGCGACGATCGCGTCGTAGCCTTCTTCCCGGTCGGTCGCGACGCGCTTCCGGACGAGCTCCACGCGAGCCTCGCCGCGGAGGACGACCGCCTCGATCTTCGTCCCGCCGAGATCGACCCCGAGCGCCAGCGACTCCATGAGCCGACGGTAGCGTGCGAGCCCTGCCTCGCGTGCGACTAAAGCGAACTGTTCAGGGGGTCGAACTTGTTGCCCCCCTTGTGGAACACTTGGCCGCTCTTCGGGGCGCGGTGGGACGTGCTCTTCGTGCGGTACTTCGCGTTCTCCGCGGCGCGCGCGGCGGCCTTCGCCTCGCGCGCCTTGTCCGCCTCGAGGAGCGAGCGCTTCACATCCTCGCTGAGCGTCGCCTGCGGCGCAACGGGCGGGTCCGGCGTCACCGGCGTGACGGGAGCTGCGACCACCGGGGGCGGCGGCGCGGCGGCGGCCGCGGGCTTCTCGTCCGAGCCGGCGTGGGAGATCGCGACGATCGCCAGGACGAGCGCGACGGCGGCCCCTCCGCCGATGTACGCGAGGTTCTTTCGCTTCGGCTTCATGGCCGCGGCGAGGTCGTCATCGTCGAGATCCGTGACGTCGTTGACGACGGGGCGGATGCTGAGGGCGCCGGGGTAGTCGCTGTTGGGCGCGGGGGGCGGCAACGTCTGCGCGAACGGGAGCGTCTGCGCGTAGGGCAGCGCCGTCGGGACGTGCGACGACGGCGGAGGCACGTCGTCGAGGCCGAGCAGATCACCCAGCCGCTCCCAGGTCGTCTCGCCCTGCTTCAGCACGTAGGTCTTGGCGTCGACCTCGTCGCGCTGGAACGCCTCGTCGAGCTCGTCGAGCGACCAGTAGCGAACGTCTCCGGAGGGGAGCTGAACGTGCCAGAAGTCTTCCTCGGTTGATTGAACGTCGCTCATCGGTCAGTCCTCGCAGTGGGGGGGCTCGCGGCCGTGATGGACGAACGCTAACGCCATCTCTCCGGCCTGCACGCGGGAACGGTGGGTATTTTCGCTCGATAACGCCTCCCTTGTAGACGTTCACCGGTACGGGACGCCCTCGTTCCAGCCACGCGCGAGCTTCACGGTGTGACTGGAAAAACGCTCACCCGAAGTCCTTCTCGGTCGCCGTCGGCCCCCACGAGCGGAGGACGACCCTTGCGTCGAGCGACGCTTCGACCGCGGCGCCGATAGCCGCGCGCGGATCGCGTGAAGCCGGAACGAGACGACGTCAGCGACGGCGCGTGGTGAAGCGGTAGACGAGCGCGGGCTTGGAGGAGGTGATGCGCTTGCCGGGCGCTTGCTCGAGGATCTTCTCGTCGAGCAGCCGCTGGACGCGGCGGCGGAAGTTGCCCGGGTCGGCCGGTTCGCCCGTGACGAGCCCGTGGACGTGCCGGAGAGGGCGCTTTCTCTGTTTTCGCGGCTCGGTGTAGGGTCGGGAGGATGCGAGGAGCGTGGCGGGCCGCGCGTGCGGTGCGGATGGCGTCCGCGCTGGCATCGATTGTCGGATGCGCGGCGACCGGCGGGGGCTCTCCGTCCTTGCCGCGCCACGGCCCCGCGCCGGCGTGGCGCTACGACGTGACGGCGAGCCCCGGCGCGACCGATCTCGAGGTCGTCGCGACGTTCCCGCCGCACAGCGACCGGAAGATGGTCGTCGTCGATCACGCGGAGGTCTTCCTCGTCGGCGTGCAGGTCGAGGACGGAAGCAACTGGCGCGAGGTGCGCCGCGTCGGCTCGGTGTGGGACATCGACAGCTGCCCGCGAGGGTGCCGTGTGCGCTACCGCTACCTGCTCGCCGACGCGGCCGCGGCCCTGTCGGACGCTGCGCTCGCGCGACGCGAGGACGGCGTCATCCTCGCGCCACCGTCGACGTGGCTCCTGCGACCGGAGCATGGCCCTTCCGGTACCGCGCTGCGCTTCCACGTGACGACCGCGCCAGGGGACGCGTTCGTAACCGGAGTCTTTGCCGCGCCGGGCGAGCCTGCGTCGTCTGGCACGTTCGAGGCGCAGGTCGGCGACCTCCTCCAGCTCCCGTACTCCGCGTTCGGTCCGCTTCGCATCCACGACATCGCGAGCGGCACGGCGACCCTCGCGCTGCTGCCGGGCGCCCTCCCCGAGGCCGACGTCGTAGCGTGGGCGGAGGCCTCTCTCGACGCGGTGCGCGGGTTCTACGGGCGCCCGACCGTTCCGCACGTGCTCCTCCTCGTACGGCCGGCGGGGGGAGACGGAGTGGGCTTCGGCTCGACGATGGGATACTCGGGCGCGGCCATCGTCGTGAACGTGGGGTCGCAAACGACGAAGGACGCGTTCCGCCGCGACTGGGTGCTCGTGCACGAGCTCGTCCACACGGCGTTCCCCGATGTCCCAGAGGAGCAGCACTGGCTCGAGGAGGGGCTCGCGACCTACGTAGAGCCGCTCGCGCGACACCGGCAAGGGGCGCTGTCCTCGGCCGACGTGTGGCGGGAGTGGGCCGCGCGCATGAAACAGGGGGAGCCGGAGGCCGGGGATCAGGGGCTCGATCGGACGCATACGTGGGGCCGGACGTACTGGGGCGGCGCACTCTTCTGTCTTGTCGCGGACGTCGAGATCCGCGCGCGCACGCAGGGGAAGGCGTCGCTCGAGACGGTGCTTCGCGCCGTGCTCGCGGAGGGGGCGAACATCGCCGTGGCCTGGCCCATCGAGCGGCTGCTCGCGGTGGCGGACAGGGCGACCGGGACGACAGTGCTCCGCGAGACGTACGACATGCTGGCGAGGCACTCGACGCCCGTCGATCTGACGACGCTGTGGAAGCGGCTAGGGGTGGCGCCGGGAGAAGGGGACGACGCGCGGTTCGACGACGGGGCGGAGCTCGCGTGGGTCCGACGCGCGATAACTCCGCCACGGTGAGCGTCCGACTCGCGCGGACCGCCTAAGGACGTCTGGCCGGCGTCATTCCCCCCGCGTCTACTCCCCGCCCCAAATCGGGCCCAGTGCGCCGTCCGCGTTCATGTGCTCCGTGTGCCACGCTTCCCACTCACCCACCTTCACGGGAAATCCGGAGATCCACCCGTCCGCGGATAGCGCCGGTCGCGCCCGCGGGAGCTCGAACTCGACGGGGGTCGCGTCGACGTTGTGCGTGAAGTGTCTGAGTGGACGCTCATGCCCACCTCCGGTCGGCATCCGGACGGCGTGAGGAGCGTCGCCGCGAAGGCCGCGTGCCGTGTGAGTCGACGGACGCGCAGACTTTGGCCCCTACGCGTGAACCCCCGGCGCCTCGTGGCCCGTCTCGCTCACGTACTCCGCGTACCCTCCTCCGAACTTGCGCACGTCGCCGTGGTCGACCTCGAGCACACGGTTCGAGAGCTCGCGCAGGAAGTACCGGTCGTGCGAGACGAAGAGCATCGTCCCCTCGTACCCGCGAAGCGCCTCGATGAGCATCTCCTTCGTCGTGAGGTCGAGGTGGTTGGTCGGCTCGTCGAGGACGAGGAAGTTCGGTGGGTCATAGAGCATCCCCGCGAGGACGAGCCGCGCCTTCTCCCCTCCCGAGAGGATGCGGCACGGCTTCTCGATGTCGTCGCCCGAGAAGCCGAAAACGCCCGCGAGCGTGCGGAGCGAGCCGATGGACGCCTTGGGGAACTTCCCGATGAGCGTGTCCCAGACGGTGTTCGCGGGGTCGAGGATGTCCATCGAGTGCTGGGCGAAGTAGGCCATCTTCACGCTCGCCCCGACCGCGACCCTCCCTTCATCTGGCGAGG
>Ga0209415_10014636_pt1 | contig 12799 bp, 14 predicted proteins | sample PeaSoiSIISIP2007_FD_187696 | JGI IMG/M metagenome (GOLD analysis project Ga0209415, IMG submission 187696) | Peat soil microbial communities from Weissenstadt, Germany - SII-SIP-2007 (SPAdes) (version 2) | ecosystem: Environmental > Terrestrial > Soil > Wetlands > Peat | place: Germany...
CAGATCAGCCTCGCCCGAGGTGACTTCGCGCTCCATCGCCTGGAGCCGGGCCTCGAGATCGCCAAAGCGGCGCCGCAGCGCGGCGAGCGTATCGTCGGGCGCGGTGGCGACGCCGCGCCAGAACGCGGCCTCCGCCTCGCTCGCGTAGAGCGTCGGCGGCCGCTTCGGTAGCGCGATCGCCAAGAGGATATAGCTGAGCGCCGCCGGCACGATGAAGAGGACAAACGCCACCACGAAGGCGAGACGGATGACGATGCGCTCGGCGCCGAGATAGTCGGCGATCCCGGCGCAGACGCCGGCCAGGATCGCGTGGTCGGGGTCGCGGTAGAGCCGATGGCGGCGGTCGGTCACCATGTCATCCTCCCCTGCGCGTGCCGCCCGGCGCCTCGGCGTCGAGGACGCGCTCCAAAGCGGCGATGCGCGCCTCCATCTTGCGTGCCGCCTCGTAGAGTTCGCCCAGGACCCGCTCGTCCTCGGTCGAAAGCATCCGGCTACGCCGCCACTGCGTCAGGTAGTGCGCGATGATCCAAATGGGCGCGACGATGGCGAGGAAGATGATGCCGAGGACGAAGCTAAACACGCTGATGTGCACCATCGCCGTCACCGCGCCACGCTAGGGCGCGGGCCGTTGCCGAGCCGCGCCTTCAATTCGGCGAGCTCCTCTTCGACCCGCGCATCCTTCTCGAGGCCGGCGAGATCGTCGGCGAGGCTGGGCTGGCGGCCGAGCTCGAACGATTCGACCCGCCCCTCCATCGCGTCGAGTGCGCGTTCGACGTTCTCGAAGCGCAGAAAGGCGTCGGTGATCCGCTCGTCGTAAAGCCGGGTGCGCAGGCGGATGCGCGAGGCCGCGCTCTTGTGCCGCGCGGCGAGCGTCTTCTCGCGCGCCTTGGCGTCGGAGAGCTTGGCCTGGAGCTTGGCGATGTCCTCGTTCTCCTTGGCGAGCGCCTGGACCAGTTGCGCGAGCTGGCGCTCCTCGCGCGCCAGCTCTTCGGCGATGCGCGCCTTGGCGGTCAGCGCCCCCTTCGCCAGATCCTCGCGCCCGCGCGTCACCGCCAGCTCGGCGCGGCGCTGCCATTCCTCCTGCTCGCGTCCCAATGCCTCGATCCGCCGCTCCAACTCCTTCTTCTCGGCGATCGTCTTGACCGCGGCCGAGCGGACCTCGACCAGCGTGTCCTCCATCTCCTGCACGATCAGCCGAATGATCTTCTCCGGGTCCTCGGCGCGATCGAGGATGGCGTTGATGTTGGAATTCACGATATCGGCAAGCCGGGAGAAAATACCCATGACGCAAATCCTCGTGCAGCCCTCGCGCCTCCCTTAGAGGCACTTGGCGTGCCAACTCCGCCGGCGCGCTGCCGAGTATACCAACTTATTGATAATACGATATTATTTAGCGACGCTTGGCGATATGTTTCGAAAAATATATGAAAACACGCTAACATAAACTGGCGAAAATCGCTAACTGATGGCCCGTACCGCCACGCCCTATACCGAGCTGCCGCCGCTGATCGGCGAGGCACCTTCCTTTCGCGCGATGCTGGCCCAGGTGTCGCAACTGGCGGCGCTCGACCGGCCGGTCCTGGTGGTCGGCGAGCGCGGCACCGGCAAGGAGCTGATCGCGGCACGGCTGACTTATTTGTCGCCGCGCTGGGACAGGCCGTTCCTCACCCTCAACTGCGCCGCGCTCGCTGAATCGCTATTGGACAGCGAGCTGTTCGGGCACGAGGCCGGCGCTTTCACCGGCGCCATGCGGCGGCGCGCCTCGCGTTTCGAACTGGCCGACGGCGGCACGCTCTTTCTCGACGAGATCGCCGCCGCCTCGCAGGCGGTGCAGGAAAAGGTGCTGCGCGTCATCGAATACGGCACCTTCGAGCGGGTCGGCGGCAACGAGCCGCTGGCCGTCGATGTCCGCGTCATCGCCGCCGCCAATGCCGATCTGCCGGCTTTGGCTGAGGCGGGACAATTCCGCAGCGATCTCCTCGACCGCTTGGCGTTCGACGTCGTGACGGTGCCGCCGCTGCGGGCGCGCCCCGGTGACATCCCGCTGTTGGCCGAGCAATTCGCCCGTGCGATGACGCGGACCTTGGGGCGCGAGGCTTTCGCCGGCTTTTCGCGCGCGGCGATGGCGCAGCTCGAAGCGCATTCCTGGCCCGGCAATGTGCGCGAATTGAAGAACGCCGTCGAGCGCAGCCTCTACCGCGCGGCCAACCCCACAGAACCGCTCGGCGAGATCATCCTCGACCCCTTCGCCTCGCCGTTCCGGCCGCCGCCAGTGCCCGCTTCGCCACCACCGCCGGCGCCGGCGGAACCCGGCGATTTCACCGCCCGATTGGGCCGCATCGAAGCGGAAATGCTGCGCGCCGCGCTCGCCGACAATGATTTCAACCAGCGCCGCACCGCGCAGGCGCTGGGTCTCGGCTATCACCAGCTGCGCCACTACCTGCGCAAGCACGCAATCCTGCCGCGTCCGCGGAAGGCGGAGGCGAGACGTTGAAACCTGGATCAGGAACCCGGGTCAACCCGCCGCCCAGCGGCCGAGCACCGCGAGCAGCAACAGCGCCACGATGTTGGTGATCTTGATCATCGGGTTGACCGCCGGCCCGGCGGTGTCCTTGTAGGGGTCGCCGACCGTGTCGCCGGTCACCGCCGCCATGTGCGCGTCCGAGCCCTTGCCTCCGTGGTGGCCGGATTCGATGTATTTCTTGGCGTTGTCCCAGGCGCCGCCGCCGGAGGTCATCGAGATCGCCACAAAGAGCCCGGTGACGATCGTGCCGAGCAGCATCGCGCCCAATGCGCTGAACGCCGCCGCCTGCCCGGCGACCAGCCAAATCACGATATAAAGCGCGATCGGCGCCAGGACCGGCAACAGGGACGGCACGATCATCTCGCGGATCGCCGCCTTGGTCAGCATATCGACGGCGAGGCTGTAATCGGGCTTGGCGGTCCCTTCCATGATCCCCGGGATCTCGCGAAACTGGCGGCGCACCTCGACGACGATCGCGCCGGCCGAGCGCCCGACCGCCTGCATGCCGAGCGAACCGAAGAGATAGGGCAAGAGGCCGCCGAGGAAGAGCCCGATCACGACATAGGGGTCCTGCAGCGCGAAATGCACGTCGAGCTTGGGGAAATAATGCTTCAGATCCTCGGTATAGGCGGCGAAGAGGACGAGCGACGCCAGCCCGGCCGAACCGATCGCATAGCCTTTGGTCACCGCCTTGGTGGTATTGCCGACGGCGTCGAGCGCATCGGTCGTGCGCCGCACTTCGGGCGGCAGATCGGCCATCTCGGCGATGCCGCCGGCATTGTCGGTGACCGGCCCATAGGCATCGAGCGCGACGATCATGCCGGCCAGGGCCAACATCGTCGTCGCCGCGATCGCGATGCCGAAGAGGCCGGCCAGGATATAGGACAGTATGATCCCGACGCAGATAACGATGACCGGGAGCGCGGTTGCCTCCATCGACACCGCCAGGCCCTGGATCACATTGGTGCCGTGGCCGGTGGTCGAAGATTGCGCGATGCTGCGCACTGGCCGATATTCGGTCGCGGTATAGAATTCGGTGATCCACACGATGGCGCCGGTCACCGCCAACCCGACGACGGCGCATAATAACAGCTTCGTACCATTGATCGCGGCCCCGCCGGTCACCTCCAGCGGGTGGGCCAAACCGACCAGCTTATGGATGACGTACGCGATTGCCACGACCGACAAGACGCCGGTCGCGATCACCCCCTTATAGAGCGCCCGCATGATCCCGTTATCAGCGCCCAGCCGGACAAAGAAGGTGCCGATGACCGAGGTAATGATGCACGCCCCGCCGATCGCCAGCGGCAAGAGCAGCACCCGGTCGAGGAGCGGCGGCGTGAAGAAGACCGCGGCCAAGAGCATCGTCGCGACGATCGTGACGACATAGGTCTCGAACAGATCGGCGGCCATGCCGGCGCAATCCCCGACATTGTCCCCGACATTGTCGGCGATGACCGCCGGGTTGCGCGGGTCGTCCTCGGGGATGCCGGCCTCGACCTTGCCGACCAGGTCGGCCCCGACATCGGCCCCCTTGGTGAAGATGCCGCCGCCCAATCGGGCGAAGATCGAGATCAGCGAGGCGCCAAAGCCGAGCGCGACCATCGCTTCGAGGACCGAGCGCAAATCTTCCGCCGGGGTAATCGCGCGCAAAATGAAATAATAGCCACCCGCCCCGAGAAGCCCGAGCCCCACCACCAGCATGCCGGTGACCGCCCCCGCCTTGAAGGCGATCGAAAGACCCGCGGCCAGGCCGCCGCGCGCCGCCTGCGCCGTGCGCACATTGGCGCGCACCGAGACGTTCATGCCGATATACCCGGCCGCCCCCGACAACACCGACCCGATGAAATAGCCGACCGCGACGCGCCACCCCAGGGTGATCCCGAGGATCACCAAAATCACCACCCCGACGATCGCGATCGTCCGATACTGCCGGTTCAGATAGGCGCTGGCGCCGAGTTGGATCGCGCTCGAGATCTCCTGCATGCGCGCGTTGCCGGCGTTCGCCGCCAAGACGCTCCGGCTGGTCACAAACCCGTAAGCCAGCGCCAGCAAACCGCAGGCAATGACGAAAATATACGCCGACGCCATCTGTCAGATCCCTTCGTGGGGCTGCACGGAAACTCGCGCCCGCAACCATAGGTCGGGGCTGGGGCAACCTGCCAGATGCCGCCTTTTCAGGCAACCATCCGATCGGCCCGGCTACCTATTGCGCGGCATAGCGCGGCGCGGGGGCGGGGGCGCGCTGGCGCCACCACAAAACGGCCCCCGCGGCGACCGCGACAAACGGCATGACGGCGATCTGCACCATCCCCCAGCCGACGCCCGAGAGGAGCGCGCCCGAAGCAAAGGACGACATCGCCACCGTGCCGAAAACGAGGAAATCGTTGAGCGCCTGGACCTTGCCTTTTTCCTCCGCGTGATAGGTCCGGGTGAGCAGCGTCGTCGCGCCGATAAAGAGAAAGTTCCAGCCGATCCCGAGGACGACATTGGCCGCCCAGAAATTGACGACGGCGAGCCCGGCGAGATTGACCGCGCAACACACAAGCAAGAGCGCGGCGCCCGTCAACATGATCCGGATGAGGCCGAAGCGGGCGATCAGATGACCGGTGACAAAGCTCGGCGCGTACATGCCCAGCGCATGCCATTGGATGACGAACGCGGCATCGCCAAAGGCATGGCCGCAATCGAGCATCGCGATCGGCGTCGCCGTCATGACGAGCGACATGACGCCATAGCCGACCATCCCGGCGATCGCCGCGGTGATGAAGGCCGGCTGCATCGCGATCTCGGCTAGCGGGCGCCCCGCGCGCCGCAATACGGGCGCCACCGGCTTTGGCAGATCGATAAAGCACAACAGGATCGCCGCGGCCGCGCACAGCCCGATGATCACGACATAGCAGCCGGCGAACAGCACCGGGGCGAACAGCTCGCTCGACCATTTCGCCGTTTCCGGCCCGAACACCGCCGAGACCACGCCGCCGGCCAGCACCAGCGAGATCGCCTTTGGGCGGAACGCCTCGTCGGCGATCTCAGAGGCGGCGAAGCGGTATTGCTGGGCGGTGCCGTTATAGGTGCCAAGGAGGAACGTCCCGACGCAGAACAGCGCAAAATTCGCGTGAAAGACAGCGATCGCGGCGATGGCCGCGCCGCTCGCACCGAGCGCGGCGCCGATCCAGAACCCCGGGCGCCGGCCGATCCGCGCCATCAGGAGGGCGGCCGGGATCGTCGCGGTCATCATCCCGGTCATCTGCACTGCGATCGGCAGGGTCGAGAGCGCGCGGTCCGGCGCCAGCATGCTGCCGACGATCGAGGCGGTCGTCGCGACGATGCTGGCCCCGGTCATCGCCAGCGCCTGGCACACGGCGAGCATAAGGACGGTGCGGCGGCTATCCGGAGCGGGGGACATGCGGGTCAGAAGTGGCGATAGCCGGCAGTGACGACCGGAACCCTTTTGCCGCCCGCATCGACCAGCCGCACGCCGGCGCCCTTCTCCATGGTCCCGATCGCGGTGATCGCGAGGCCCAGCTCTGCCGCGAGCCGGCCGATCGCCCCACTGGCATCGGGCGGCGCGGCGAACAGGAGCTCGTAATCATCGCCCACGGTAGCGAGACGCGCGGGCAGATCCGGGTCATCACCGGCCGCCCGCCGCGCCGCCGAGGAGAGCGGCAACGAGGGGAGCCTTACCGTGGCGCCGGTTCCTGAGGCATCGCAGATATGACCGAGATCGGCGAGAAGCCCGTCCGAGACGTCGCACATCGCATGGGCGATCCTGGGCAGGCGCCGCCCCAGTTCGATGCGCGGTTCGGGCAGCCGGAAGCGCCGAGCGAGCGCCGCCCGCTCGTCCGCCGCGAGGTTGGCGTATCCGCCGCGCAGGACTTTCAGCCCCAAGAACGCATCGCCGATCGTGCCGCTGACCCACACCCGGTCGCCGGCTTTGGCGCCGTTGCGGCGGATCTCGGCGCCTTCGGCGACCTCGCCGATCGCGGTGATTGTCAACGACACCGGCCCGTTGGTCGATGCCGAGTCGCCGCCGATCAAGTCGATCCCAAACTCCGCCTGATCCTCGGCGAGGCCTGCGGCGAAGGCCTCCACCCAATCGTCGCCACGATCCGCCGGCAGCGCCGTTGTCAGCAGATAATGAAGCGGGCGGGCGCCCATCGCGGCAAGGTCGGACAGGTTGCGCCGCAGCAGCTTCTTGGCGACGAGATCGGGCGGATCGTCGGGAAGGAAATGGATGTTCTCGATCGCCTGATCGACGGTGACCACCAGCCGGTGCCCGGGCGCACACTCGACGAGCGCCGCGTCGTCGGTGAGGCCGAGCCCGCCCGGCCCGGCAAGGGGAGCGAAAAACCGCGCGATGCGGCCGAACTCACCAAGGCCGGTCCTCGTCATGGGCGCGCCGGTGACTCGATGGGTCCTTCGAGACGCGCTCCCGCGGAGCGCTCCTCAGGATGACGTAACTTTATGATGGGATTAAGAAAGAGCGTCATCCTGAGGAGCCCGCGCAGCGGGCGTCTCGAAGGACGCATCGCCATTTGGCCACGGCTCAAGGCCTCACAAATCGGTGCCGCGCAAGGCGCGGGCGAGGCGGTCGAGGACGCCGTTAGCCAGCCCCGGTTCCTTGCCGGTGAAGAAGGCATAGGCGATCGCGACATACTCGCTCATCGTAACCCGCGGCGGGATGTCGGGCCGGTGCACCAGCTCATAGGCGCCGGCTTCCAGGATCAGCCGCAACAGCGTTTCGAGGCGCGAGAGCGGCCACTCTTCGCTGAGCGCCGCGGAGAGCGTTTCGTCGAGCCGCTCGCGGTCGGCGCCGACGCCGCGGACGATTTCGGCGAACAGCGCCTCATCCGCTTCGCCGTAGAGGTCGCCGTCGATCTCGCGGCCGAGGCGGTCGCGGACAAATTCGCGGATCGCCGCCTCGGTGCCGAGACCGGGGTTGAGTTCGAGCTGATAGAGCGCCTGCACCGCGCCGAGCCGGGCGATGCTGCGGCGCCGGGCGCCGCTGCTCTGGCGCGGCGCACCCTCCGCCGCGGTCGCCGCGCTCACTCCTGGTTTCCCCGGAAGCGGCGCTTCAGTTCGACCAGCGCCAGGCACGCGCGGGTTGCTTCGCCGCCCTTGTCGCGGCCATCCGGGGCGGCGCGCACCAGCGCCTGCGCCTCGTTCTCGACTGTCAGGATGCCGTAACCGATAGGGAGCCCGTCGCGCACTGCGAGATCCTGCAGCGAGCGCGCGGTCTCGGTGCAGATATGGTCATAATGGGTGGTCTCGCCGCGGATCACGCAGCCGAGCGCGACAAACCCGTCGAACCGCCCGCCCGCCGTGGCCGCCAGTGCGATCGCCGGGGGGATTTCGAAGGCGCCGGGCACGGTCACGATTTCGCAGGTCGCACCGGCGGCGGCGACGGCACGCTCGGCGCCGTCGCGCAACAACGCGGCGAGGTGCGCGTAATAGGGCGCCAGCACAAGCAACAGATGAGGAGCGCGGGTCATCGCGAGGTCTCATTCGAATTATCCGGACGCGTTTCGAGCAGCCGGGCGACATAGCGTGCCAGCGGATCGATTTCGAGGTTCATGCGCCGGCCGGGCCGCGCCTCGCCGAGGCTGGTATGCGCCAGCGTATAGGGGATGAGGTTGACCCCGAAATTCCTGCCCGCGATCTCGTTGACCGTGAGGCTGACGCCATCGAGCGCGACCGACCCTTTGCCGGCGATATAAGGCATCAGCGCCGCCGGCGCCTCGATGACGAACCGCACCGACTCGCCCTCGCTCCGCCGCTCGACCAGCCGCGCGACGCCGTCGACATGCCCGGAGACGATGTGCCCGCCGAGTTCGTCACCAAGGCGCAACGCGCGTTCGAGGTTGACCGGGATGCCCTCGGCCCAATCGCCGAGCGTGGAACAAGCGAGCGTCTCGGCCGAAGCTTCGACCGAAAACGCGCCCTCCTCGAGCGCGACGACGGTGAGGCAGGGACCCGAGCAGGCGATCGAGGCGCCGAGCGGGATGACAGCAGTGTCGTAAGCGGTCGCAATCGTCAGCGCGAGGCCGCCGCCCGCGCCGGGCGCGCGGCGCAGCCGGCGCACCCGGCCGACATCGGTGATGATCCCGCTGAACATGGCCGCTAGCCTAGGAGCCAATCCGGCGCTTAGCCAGCCCGTTTCGAGCATGCGCCTGGGGCACGATCGCGGACGCCCAGTGTTTGAACTCTAGAAAGAACCTGATTTCAACCAGATAGATCAGACCCGTGCTACAATTCGCCAGCGGCAGCGGGTCGAGGAGGTATGACATGAAGCGAAACCGTACAGCCCGCCCTGTTCTCTTCACCGCAACGGCATTGCTGTTGAGCGAGCTTGCCGGCGGGCCGGTCCATGCCGGAGTCACCCCGATGGACTACGACGCGTCGGTGCCGTGCCGGGCGTTCCAGCGCTGGGGCTACGGCGGCTGGACCGCGATCGCCCCGGTGACCCTCAATATCGACAATGGCGTGTCGCTGAGCTTCGCGCCGGGCGACAGCATGGCTCCGGGATCGACCATCGCCGGGGTCGCGGTGCCGATCATCCTCGATCGCCATTGCGGCAATCTGTAACCGGTGGCGCTCGCGGCGCCGCCAGCCGGCCGGCGCCTTCGACGAGGAGCCGGCCGCGGCCCCGCTCCCAGCTCAATGGCGCCGGCGGTTTAAACCCGATGCGAGCCCCCGCCTACCCCGCGCGCCCCTCGCTATCGCAATGGCGCTTACATCCAGCTAAGATGCGCATCATGTCGGCCGCGCCGCTTCCTGCCTGCGGGATAAACATTTCTTAACCGCTATCGCTAACACTCGTTAACGACGACGGCGCAACACCGCCGGCCTGCCCTCCGGGGAGATCTTGTGATGCGTGTTTTGCTGGTTGAGGACGACGCCGCCACCGCTGCGAGCATCGAACTGATGCTGAAGCGGGAAAGCTTCATCTGCGATACCACCGATCTCGGCGAGGATGGCCTGGAGATCGGCAAGCTCTACGACTACGACATTATTATCCTCGATCTGATGCTGCCCGACATCGACGGCTACGAGGTGCTGCGCCGGCTGCGCGCAGCCCGGGTGACGACGCCGATCCTGATCCTATCCGGACTGGCCGAACTCGATCACAAGATCAAGGGCCTCGGCTTCGGCGCCGACGACTTCCTGACCAAGCCGTTCGACCGGCGCGAGCTGATCGCGCGGATCCAGGCGATCGTTCGCCGTTCGAAAGGCCACGCCGAATCGACGATCTGCACGGGGAAGCTCGTCGTCAACATCGACAGCCGCCTCGTCATGGTGGACGACCATCCGCTCCACCTTACCGCCAAGGAATACGGCATCATCGAACTGTTGAGCCTGCGCAAGGGGACGACGCTTACCAAGGAGATGTTTCTCAATCACCTCTATGGCGGGATGGACGAGCCGGAGCTGAAGATCATCGACGTCTTCGTATGCAAACTGCGCAAGAAACTAGCCCAGGCGACCGGTGGCGCGCATTACATCGAGACGGTTTGGGGCCGCGGCTACGTGCTGCGCGATCCCGTCGAAGCCACACCCGAGCGCGTCCGCGCCTAAACGTTACTAACAATCGGGATCATCGCGCAGACGGCGGGCGCTGTCACCGCATCATCGCGGCTATAGAGCGGCGGTGGCGAGGCGAAACCCGCCGGGCTGATCGGCGACAAGCAGGCGCTGGCCGAGCACCTCGGCGAGCGCTCCGGCGATATACGCACCAACCGTGCGCGAGGTCAGTTCGGCCGTGGGCACCGCGAGAGCGAGGGCGGCGCGGACCTCCGGCGCGGGACCGGGACCTTGTCCGGTTGCCTCGATCTCCAATCCATCCGGTCTCGCGCTCAGGACCAGCCGCCCGCCGCGCGGCAGTCCCTCGCCGGCGAGCGTCAGCATCGCGCATGCCAACTTCTGCTCAGCCAGCGGCAAGGCTCGCACCTCGGGGCGGTAATCGCACTCGATCGGGGTCTCTGCAAAAAATTCTTCAGCGAGCAGGTGGGGCGCCGGCCCGATCAGCCCGCCGCCGCCAAAGGCATAGGCGAAGCGATAGAATTGCAGGTTCCGAACGGCTTTGCGCGCGCTGTCGCCGATCAGCCGCGCGGCGTCGGCGGCAAACTCGGGGTCGTCGTCGGCCAACAGCTCGACGCCGTTGCCGATCGCCGACACCGGGCCGATCAAATCGTGGCACAGCCGGGCGGCAACGAGCTCGACGACGCGCAGATCAACCGGCCGCGTCATGGCTTTCCAGGAACGCTGCCGCGCGCTCGAGATCTTCGGGGCGGTTGGCGTTGAAAAACGGATCGACGGTGCCGACGGGGAAATCCACCGTCGCCAAACGGTACCGCTGGGTCCACACATCGACCTTGCGGATTCCCTCCACGAGCAATGCCTGGCGCAATGCCTCGCGCAGCCGGACCGGCCACAATCCGATGACCGGATGCGGCTGGCCGCCGGAGGCGGCGCAGGTGAGTTCGGCCCCGTCGCTCTTCATCCCCGCGACCAGTCGCGCCACAAGGTCGGCCGGCAGAAACGGCGCATCGGTGGCGAGGCTGACGACCAGCGCACAATCCGGGCGGTTGGCGGCCGCCCAATCGAGCCCGGCGAGAACCCCGGCGAGGGGCCCCGCGAAATCGGCGATGCTGTCGGCGACGACCGGCAAGCCAAACCGGGCAAACCGCGAGGGGTCGCCATTGGCGTTGAGCACCAGAGCCTCGACCTGCGGGCGGACGCGCTCGATGACATGATCGAGGAGCGTTTGCCGGCCGAGCAGCCTGAGCGCCTTGTCGCCGCCGCCCATGCGCCGCGACAGCCCGCCGGCGAGCAGGAGGCCGACGATGTTCACCCGGCGTCCTCTTCCGCGAGGCTCGCCTTGCGGGCGAGACGGGCCGGCTCGTCGCCGACACTCTTGGGATCGCTGTCGAAGACGATCCGCTCGGCCCCGGCGAGGGCGACAAAGCGCCGCCCCTTGGCCCGTCCAATCAGGGTCAGCCCGGCCTGGCGCGCCAGCTCGACCCCCCAGGCGGTGAAGCCGGAGCGCGAAATCAGGATGGGAATCGCCATCTGCACGGTCTTGATCACCATCTCCGAGGTCAGCCGCCCGGTGGTGTAGAAGATCTTGCCCTCGGGCGAGATCCCGTTGAGGTGCATGTAGCCGGCGATCTTGTCGACCGCATTGTGCCGGCCGACATCCTCCATGTAGAGGAGCACCCGGTCCTCCTCGCACAATATGCTGCCGTGGATCGCGCCGGCGGCGAGGTAGAGGCTCGGCGCGGTGTTGATCTTGCGGGTCAAGGCATAGAGCCACGAGGTGCGCAGCACCGCGCGCGGGTCGAGCCGCACCTCGTCGAATTTCTCCATCAGATCGCCGAACACCGTCCCCTGGGCGCAGCCCGAGGTCAGTGTCTTCTTTTTGAGCTTGTCCTCGAAATCGGTTTCGCGGTCGGTGCGTACGACGACGGTCTCGATCTCCTCGTCGTACTCGACGGCGATGATGCGGTCGGTCGGCCCCAGCATGTTCTGGTTGAGGAGGTAGCCGACCGCGAGGTAGTCGGGATGGTCGCCGATCGTCATCATCGTGACGATCTCGCGCCCGTTGAGAAACAGGGTCAGCGGCCGCTCGGTGACGACCGCGGTCTCGATCGCCTTCCCCTCCTGGTCGATGCCACAGACCCGCCGGGTCAGCCGCGGGTCACCGGGATCGGGCCGGACCGCAAATTCTTCCATGATGGCGATGATGGGCACCCCCGGCTTTTCCTGCAAGGCGGGAAGTGCCATGTTTAACAGAGCAACAGCCGGTGTCGCACAAATGAGCGAGCCTAAGCCTCTATACGACGAGGATTTCGGGGGGCGACAGAGCGCCGGTCCGGTCTTATATAATCCCATCATGATTGACCCGTTCGGACGCCACATCACCTATCTGCGCGTATCGGTCACCGACCGGTGCGATTTCCGCTGTGTCTATTGCATGGCGGAAGAGATGAATTTCCTGCCGAAATCCGAGCTCCTGACCCTGGAGGAGCTCGATCGGGTGTGCAGCGCCTTCATTCGCCACGGGGTGCGGAAATTGCGCCTGACCGGCGGCGAGCCCTTGGTGCGCCGCAACATCATGAGCCTGTTCCGCGCATTGGGGCGCCACATCAAGGCGGGTGCGCTCGACGAATTGACCCTGACGACCAATGGCAGCCAGCTCGCCAAATACGCCAACGAGCTGCGCCAATGCGGGGTGCGCCGGGTCAATGTCTCGGTCGACACGCTCGACCCGGC
>Ga0209415_10014637_pt1 | contig 12799 bp, 10 predicted proteins | sample PeaSoiSIISIP2007_FD_187696 | JGI IMG/M metagenome (GOLD analysis project Ga0209415, IMG submission 187696) | Peat soil microbial communities from Weissenstadt, Germany - SII-SIP-2007 (SPAdes) (version 2) | ecosystem: Environmental > Terrestrial > Soil > Wetlands > Peat | place: Germany...
CGTCTTTCCATGGACGAGTTGACGACCCTTGCCGCCGAAATCCGCGATCGTATTGTCCAATCGGTCAGTAAAAACGGCGGCCACCTCGCCAGTAACCTCGGCGTCGCCGAGCTTACTATTGCCTTGCATTATGTTTACAACCTGGGTCCCTTCCCAACCGGGCCGGATTGGCTCCTCTGGGATGTCGGACACCAGTGCTACGCTCACAAAATGCTCAGCGGCCGAACCGCGATGTTCCCAACCTTGCGAAAAAGGGGGTCCATCGGTGGATTCCCAAATCCCGATGAATCACCCTATGACCTCTTCGCCGTCGGACATGCCGGCACCGCCATCAGCACCGCCGTGGGAATGGCCCGCGCGGGCGATCTGATGCGCAAACCCGGCAACGTCATCGCCGTCGTCGGCGATGCTTCCATCGTCAACGGCCTGGCCTTCGAGGGGTTGAACAACGCCGGCACCCTCCGCAGGCAACTTCTTGTCGTCCTCAACGACAACGGCATGAGCATCAGCCAGCCGCAGGGCGCCCTCAGCCAATATCTCGAACGTGTCCGCGTCAGCACCACTTACGGCGAAGCCAAACGGCTGGCCGAGAAATTTGTCGGACGCCTGCCCCAGACCGTCGGACATACCGTCGAGCAGGTTTGGCGGCACGTCTCTGACGGCGTCAAGAGCGCGATCTGGCACGGCCAAATCTTTGAAACGCTCGGACTTAAGTATTTCGGCCCCGTCGACGGCCACGATATCCCCGGCCTCATCGACCTGCTCGCCGAGATCAAGCACGTCCAGGCCCCCGTGCTCCTGCACCTTAAGACCGTCAAGGGCAACGGTTACGAGATCGCCAGTTCCGAGCCGACACGCTTTCACAGCCCCTCGGCTTTCCAGGTCAACGGTTGCCGCGTCGAGATTCTCAAAGGCCCGGGAAAGTCCTGGACCACCGCCTTCGCCGATGCCATGATCGCCTTGGCCAAAAAAGACCGCCGCGTCGTCGCCCTCACCGCCGCCATGCCCGATGGCACCGGCCTTTCCAAGTTCGAAAAGCAAATCCCCGACCGCTATTTCGACACCGGAATCTGCGAGAGCCATCTCACCGCCATGGCCGCCGGAATGGCCAAGGCCGGCATGCGGCCCTTCGCCGCCATCTATTCCACTTTCCTCCAGCGAGCCTTCGACCAGGTCTGGCAGGAAGTCGCCCTCAACCATTTGCCCGTCTGCTTCTGCATGGATCGCGCCGGCTACGTCGGCGACGACGGCGCCGTGCATCATGGTTTCATGGATCAGGCCTTCCTGCGCCCCATGCCGGGAATCGTCCTGATGGCCCCCAGCGACGAGGCCGAACTCAACCGCGCCCTTCGCCTGGCGCTGTCCCTCGAAACCGTCTCCGCCATCCGATATCCGCGCGACAACGTCCCGGCCACGAATTTCGACCAAGTCGTCGATCCCTCGCTTCAGCCCGAGGCCGGCCGGGAGTGGCACGTCGGCCGCAGCCGCGTGCTCCGCGACGGTGCCGACGCCACCGTTATCGTTTACGGCGCTCTGGCCGAGAATGCCATGTCCGCCGCGGCCGAATTGGCCAACGACGGCCTCGATGTTGAAATCGTCGACGCCCGATTCTGCAAGCCCGTCGATGGCGAGATGCTTTCCCGCGTTCTTCGACCTGGGCATCCCGTCTTGACGGTTGAAGATCACTCCCTGCAAAACGGATTTGGTTCCGCCGTCATCGAGCATGCTGTTGCCCACGGCCTGCCGACGGCCCACATCACGCCCCTGGGCATGCCCGATCGCCTCATCGCCCACGCGACGCGCAAACAGCAACTCGCCGAAGTCGCCCTCGACCCGGCCGGCATCACCCAAAGCGTTCGCGACGCGATTCGCAAAGCACAGACCGTTCCCTCCGAACCCTCGAAGCCGACCGTCGAGGTATCGGTGCGAAACATCAGAAATAAAACGGCGCTAGCGGGGCAGGAAGGCTGACGAATTCTATTTTCGGCTCGCTGCTTCGCATTCCCCTCAAAGCCGCGGAATGGAACGTGGCAATGGCATCTCCCGGCTACTAATGGGAGAATGCAACCAGGATGGGAGCGGCGTAGAGCGATTGAAAGCCGCTCGGGTCCCAGTTTTATTTTCTGAACCCCTCTAACCGAAGGAGAAACCATGAATGAGTTCCTGTCCTTTAAGACCATGATCACGCCGACGATCATCCGGATTATTTTCCTGCTCGGCGTCGTGCTTTGCGTGATCGCGGGCATCGTGGGGATTGTGATCGGCGCCTCTTCCAGTTTTGGCGGCGGCGCTCAGGTATTCGGGGGAATCGTTTTCTTGTTCGTCGGACCGCTGGTGTGCCGAATTTATTGTGAACTGCTGATCGTGGTATTCCGCATTCTTGACGAACTGACCGCGATCCGGCAGCATCTCGCTCCACCGACGGGGCAGGGGTTTCCTGTGATGCCAGTGTCTCCGGCGCAATAGCGGAATTTGAAGCCAAAGCCCAAAGTCAGGTTCCCTTATTTCTTTCCAGCCAGTATTCGCGAAACGCCTGCAAGCGAGGGAGGCCTTCGCGATCCTTTGCCCGGTTGGCGGAAATCTTGCTCGCGATGATGTCGTCAAGATGGCAAACCGGAAATCCCTCGACGTTCACATGCCGTCGCCATGCGTCCTCGAATCGCTCAATTCCATCGGGCGCGAATACCAGGTCCAGGTCGCAGACCTGACGATATTCAAACGCGGCCATATCCTAACCATGAGGGAAGATTCTCTTCACACCATTTGCGATAGTCCGCCATGGTGTCGAATGCCCGGTATTTGGCGTCATCGAGCACCGGCTTGTACGTGTGTATGAAGGAATACTTCATGCGCTGCTCCAGGGTTCGACGCGAGGCCGCTTCGAATTCGGCAAGCCAGTCGGCTGGAATTTCCGGCTTTTGCTTCATCTCTTGGATTTTACGTCAGGGTCGTCTGGATTAATATGGGTAGCCGGCATTGTGAGGAGCGGTCCATGAACTGGTCTTTGCGCCGCAGCATTCTGGGTTGTTTTTGCGTTTTGTTCGCAACGACGTCGTTTGCCGACCCCCCGGAGTCGATCAATCTCCGCAAGACGGTGATCGTCCAGGTCGTCTCCCAGGCGAAGGCGGCAGTGGTGAACATTTCCACCACCAAGATCATCCGCCGCTGGGTTAGTCCGTTTGGAAACGATCCGTTTTTCCAGCAATTTGGACAGCTCGAGGACGTGCCGGCCAATTCGCTGGGCAGCGGATTCATCATCCACCCGGACGGTTACGTCGTGACCAATAATCACGTCGTCGATCGGGCGACCGAGATCACCGTCGAACTCGACGATGGCCGAAAACTCCCGGCCGAGCTGATCAGCACCGATTCCGAAGCCGATCTGGCCCTGCTCAAGATTTCCGACAAGCATCCGTTTCCCGCCCTCGCGCTGGGCGACAGTTCCGATTTGATGATCGGCGAGCCGGCGATTGCCATTGGCAATCCCTTCGGATACAGCCACAGCGTCAGCACCGGGATCGTCTCGGCGCTTCATCGCGATCTCAACAACGTTGAGAACAAGGAAAGCCTCGGCAATCTCATCCAGACCGACGCGGCGATCAACCCCGGCAACAGCGGGGGGCCGCTGCTGAACGCATACGGCCAGGTCATCGGCATCAACACCGCCATCCGCTCCGACGCGCAGAACATCGGTTTTGCCATTGCCGTCAATCGCCTGCGCGATTTGATCCCCCAGCTCATGGACCCCGCCCAGGTGCGAAAGCTGGAAATCCCCGTCAAGCTCAAGGAACGCCGCGAAATCTCGCCGCCGGCGAACGTCGCCTGCCGAATCGTCACCGAAGACGGCTCGCAGATCGTTCGCGATATCAACGGCGTCCAGCCCCGGAACATCGTCGATGCCTACGATCTGCTCTTGTCCGCCAAGGCCGGAAATAAGATCTCCATCGAATTCTCCGACGGCAAATCGCTCCATCTCATTCCCGCGCCCACGCCGCTTCCCGATGCGGTCTTGCAGGCCAAGACCAGGTTGGGCATCACGGTTGAGCAACTTACCCCCCAACTCGCCCAGCGGTATCATCTCAATCAGAACCAGGGAATATTCATCGACGCCGTAGCCCGCGACAGCGAAGCCGCCCGCATCGGCATTCAGCCGGGCGACATTCTGGTTCAATTCGGAAATTTCCGGATTTCGACGCTGGACGACTTGGCGGCCCTGCTGAAGCGCCTTCCGCAATCAGGCCGCGTGCGCATCGCCGTGATCCGCGTCGACCAGCTTGCCAGCGGAGTGCTGGATTTGGGGCCAGAGCAGTGAAAATTCGAAACTCGAATCCCGGCGCGCCGGGACAAACTCGAAATTCGAATGATCGAATGGCCTTTGTTTTGAATTTTGAATTTCGAGTTTGATTCGTCATTCGAGTTTCGAATTTCGAGCTTTCTCCACATGCGTCTCCTCCTTGCACCCGACAAATTCAAATCCTGCCTCACCGCCGCCGCGGTCGCGCACGCCATGGCCGCCGGCGCACTCCGCGCCGATCCGCGCGCGACCATCGACCTCTGTCCCATGGCCGACGGCGGCGAGGGAACGGTTGATGCGCTGGTGGCCGCCACCGGCGGCCGATTCCTCACCCGCAGGGTCACCGGGCCTTTGCCGCAGATGAAAGTTGACGCTCGCTTCGGCCTCCTCGGGGACGGCAAGACCGCCGTCATCGAAATGGCCGCCGCCAGCGGACTCGCCCTGCTCCGGCCCCAAGACCGCGACCCCGCCCGCACCACGACCTTCGGCACCGGCGAGTTGATGATGGCCGCCGCGGAGATCGGCGCGACGCGCATCATCCTCGGCATCGGCGGCAGCGCCACGATCGACGGCGGGATCGGCTGCGCCCAGGCGTGCGGTTTGCCCGTCATCCTTGACGGCGGTCAGGTCCCATCCCCCGACCAACCCCTCGTGGGCGCGGATGTCGGGCGCGTCCTCCTGATCAAGCATGGCCGCGCAAGCGCGATCGAAAAAATCCGCATCGAAGTCGCCTGTGACGTCGCCAATCCTCTTTGCGGCGATGACGGCGCCGCCGCAGTCTATGGACCCCAGAAAGGCGCTACCCCGCAGCAGGTTCGCGAATTGGACGCGGCCCTCTCGCAACTGGCCCGCCGCAACGGAAAAATCGAGCAGGCCAATCTACCCGGCGCGGGAGCGGCAGGGGGGTTGGGCTTCGCCATGGCCGCTTTCTTCGGCGCCCAACTCAAACGCGGCGTCGAGATCGTCATGGACGCGGTTGACCTTCGCCGGCGTCTGGCCGGCGCGGATTTGTGTCTTACCGGCGAGGGGAGGCTGGATCGATCGAGCCTGAGCGGCAAGGTAGTCGTCGGCGTGGCGCGCGCCTGCCGCGATGCACAAATCCCCTGCATTGCCCTGGCTGGATCGATCGAGCCCGGGGTCGATTTCGGCTTCGAGGCGATCAAGATCGGCGACGACGCGATCACGCAGGAACAATCGATGCAACAGGCCGAAACGCTCATCGCCGCGAAGGCGGCAGATATTCTGCGGAGCCGATCGTAATCGGATCACGGCAGCGGGCGTGTCGTCGGCGCCCCCGGAACCGTGGCTGCCGGGACCCAGCTTGCGACATCCCAGAACTGACCGCCGTGCTTTTGCTGAGCCGGCGGCAGCTTCGACCCGTCGCCGTTGTAAAAGCTGTATTCCGGCTGATCCACACGGAAGAACATCCCATCGGCTAAATTATACCGGTCGTACACCAATGGCCGGTCCGATCCATCCGGCAGTCCTCCTTTGATCAGGACATATCCGAAGGTTTGCGAGCCGTCGCCCCAGGGATCTTTCGGCAACCCGCCGGGCAACATCGACGCTAGTTCCTCCGCCGAATTGGGCCATCGCTTCTTTTCGAAATAAAGCAGGTGAGATGCCAGCGACATGGCCGCGAGGGTTCGTTCCGCGTTGGCTCGGCGAAAGGTCTCTGTGGCTCTGTTGATGGAGGGCTTTTGGATGGCGGCGACGCCTGACCCAGGCGCAAGCTCCAACTTCAAAATCCGGCCCATGCGCGTGTCGGCGTCGGTCTGAACGAGCAGCGAGGCGATCAACTTTTTTGCCGAGGCCATCGGCAACGCATCGGTCTGCTGGTCATCCGCCACGAGGGCAACGTTCGAGAAAATGATCATCAGCCTGTTGACCGCAAGCGCCGTGCATCCTTCGCCGACCAGATTACAGACGAGAGCTTTCTTCTCATTTGCATCCAGGAGATCGGCCATGTGCAGTATGTCGCGAACGGAATCGACGGCCTCGGCGTCGTGGCCCTGCTCATGTTCGTACAAAGCCGCGTCGCCCAGGTCGTTGGCAAGTGCACGGAAGGGATTGAGGTATTGAGAACGTCCGCTCACCGGCCACGCGAAGGTGTCAACCACGGCTGCCTGACGGGCGAGATCGCGCGCCGGCCGATTCTGGTCCCAGGCTTGCTGCTCCCTTGTCTCCCAGGCGTTTCCGAAGGGCGGATAATCGGGATAGAGGTCATTGGAAGCGGCCGGGCAATCAACTTTAATCAACGCCGCGGCGCGCAGATAGATGTCGGCCGCGTTGAGCGGGTCGGCGGCCGGCGCGGTGGAGGCAAGCGGCGGCGGGGCGGCCGGCGCGGTCGCGGCCAGTGGCGAAGTGTTCGGGAAGAGAAGAAGCCATGCGCCCGCGACGACCGCAATGCTCGCGGCTAGGCCCAGGACAAGGATCAGCGCGGTGTTTGTCAGTACCGCGCCGCCGGTTACGCCGCCGAGGCCGATCTTCATGAGGTTGGCCGTCAGCGCCGGCGCTACGGACGCGGATGCGTGTTCGGCTTCCAGCAGGGCCGCCAAACCAACCGCTCCGCAGCCCATTGTCCGAAGTTTCTCCCGCAGCCCGGCGATGGCGCGATCCATGCGGCCCGACAGAGTCGATGGCGATACGTCTGACTCGGCGGCCAGTTCGGCCTGAGTCCTTCCCACGAAAAATCGTTGGATAATCAGTTCGCGGCCGTCGGGGTCGAGCTTTTCCAGAGCGGCATCCAGATGCTCGCGCAGCTCCGCCAAGACCTGCGGGGGATCCGATGGGGAGCTCGAAACACGGCCGGATGCCGATTCGTGACGCGATCGGCTTTCGCGCCGGCGATTGATGTCGATCGCAACGTTGACCGCGCACGCATGCAGCCAGCCGCCAAGATTGGTGTGCAAATTCGCCGCCTTCTGCACCAGGCGGAGGAACGTCTCCTGAACCGCGTCATCCACGTCATCGGGATTGCGCAACTTCCTCTGGCAGGTGGCGAATACCAGACGCTGATTCTGGGTCACGATCTGAGCGAACGCCTCGGCGTCCCGATTCGCGGCATATTGAGCGAGTAACCCGGCCTGCGTCATGCGCCTCTCCTCATATCAATAGACGCACGACGCCGCAATGAATTCGGTGGACGGAGGGAAAACACTCGAACCGCCTCCGGGGGAAAACGGCGGGCGGCGTCGCCAGGATGTGCAACGAAATCGGCGTCCCGTGCGTTGTGCCGGCGGGGACGGTGGATCAGAAGGCCGCTTTCCTTGGCCAAGGCGTCACGGCGGCATTCAGCTTATGCGATGGGCCGATGACGCTGGAGGAATCGATAAACCGCACCGGCGAACTGATCGCGGCGGCGGCAAATGGGCTACAGGCGTGGATGGCGCGCGGACCAAAGATCAGCATTAACGCTTAACGTAGCCGCGGAGTCTTACGCGGCCGCAGAGCGAGGGCCGACAGGGCGATGGCGGCGACCGCTCCCGAAGCCGGTTCCGGAATGGGAGTGGGAACAGCAACAAATGCGACGTCGCCATCGATCAAGGAGGCGGTCCCTCCGGTCGGGTTAAATGCAATTGCGTTGGTGTCGATCACCATCTGGTAGCTTGTCGTTCCGGGCAGGACGGGACTGACGTTGGAGAACTGGAATCCGACGACATCGCCCAAACTGGAGCGATCCATGGAGACGGGGAAAACCGAGCCGCCCCCAGCGGGCGTATCGTCCGCGTTAGTGTTAAAGCCCTCAAAATCGCTGACGGTGAAGCGATCTATAACGTCTCCACTGTTAGGGTCGTTAGAGAATTGGTAGACGAAATCCAGAGTGCCGCCGGCTTCTTTCCAAACCTGCGAATCCAATAAACCGTGAAAGACAGAGCCAAGACTCACAAACGGAACAGGGCCAGAGTCATAAACTTTGGCGACGCCGTAAGTGCCGCCACCCGTGGTTGGAGCTGAACCGCCCGGTAAAAGGAGTGCGGCCCTCGCTCCGCTCGCCAGACAGCCGAGCAAAGCCGCCGAAGCGATAAATGACCCGGTCCAGGTCCCGATCCATGCTGCAAAGGCCCTGTTATGAGTTCGCATATTTCTTCTCCGCTCCAAACTGATCCTAAAAGGCCGGGTTATCATTTTTCACATGACGACTGACGACGGCGACGCAATAAAAGACCGAACGTAGCGACTGCCAGGGTGCCCGCCGTCGCGGGCTCGGGCACCGGCATGGTGACGGCGGTGCCAAAAGGAATCGGAACAAAAGTGCTGGCGACGCCGCCGTCGATCAAATTGGCCATCCCACTGTTGTAGGTAAGCGAATTGGTCTTGACCATCAAATAGTCGGTGTCTTGTCCGGGGGCGACTCCCGTCGGTGGGCTAAAATCAAATCCAAGGGTCTGACCATTATTGAAAGTTCCGCGCGTCGCATCCGATGGCGCGACCGCGCCGGTGCCATTCACATAGTCAACATCTGTCGTGAAGTTGGCGAAGCTCATCACCGTAAGCCTGTTGGGGTTATCCGGGCCGCCGGTAACGTCAATCCAGTAGACGAAATCCAACGTCGAGTTCGGATCTGTCGTGTCGTGGAACACTTCGTAATGGAGAGTCCCGGAAAAAACGGATTGGGACTGCGCGTTTAGCGCGTTGAAGACGACACCGGCGCCGGAGTTGGGGTCGGGCACGACCAGAGCGCCGGGAGGAATAGTAAAACTTCCCGTGAGATTCGGGACGGAATTCTTGCCAGTCGTATCGCCGGGATTGATGATCACCGCGTGAGCCGCGCTGGCGGCGAGAAATACAGCCCCAAAAGCGACGCCGCAAGCTGTGCAAGCGACATCACCGCCCCAAAATCTACGCGCAGCAGGATTCCGTTTCATCTCATCCGCTCCAGTTCCCACTTCGTGTGGTGTAGCGCTGACTATTAAACCAACCTGATTCTCAGCGCCAAGCTTACGCCGTATAAGCTACCGCGGTCGTCTATAAATGCAAGCGAAATCTCCCAAATCTGTGAGGATTAAATATGCGACCCTGCGTCAACAAATATTTAGCAGCACATCGGTTGCGTATTTCCCATAAGATCCCCATCCAGCAAATGTTCCGATTCGTCATAAACCAGATAAGCAATAAAATCTGCTCATCCATAACCAGCGAAACCGAAAGCGATGTCGCAATTTTTCCGGTTCGTGTCGCAATTCTTGATATCATATTGCTTCGCGCAACGAAACTGAGCGACAGATCAGGCCAAATCTCACTGGACGGTTTTGGAGCTGCGCGCAAATTTGAACGAGTGCTTCGCCGAATCCACGTCGATTGAGATCGTATCCCCCTCCCCGAATTCCCCGGCCAGGATTTTGCCGGCGATGGGGTTCTCGATCCGCTGTTGAATCACCCGTTTCAGCGGCCGCGCGCCGTAGGCAGGATCGTATCCCTCTTCCGCCAGCAGCTTCACCGCCGCCGGCGTCACCGACAATTTCAGGCGCCGATCTCCCAGCCGCTTGCGCAGATGGTCGATCTGGACATCCACGATTCGAGCGATCTGGTCTTTCGACAACGAATGGAACAGAATCGTCTCGTCGATCCGGTTGAGGAATTCCGGACGGAAATGGTCCTTCAGCAGCGATTTGACCGCCGCCTCGATTTCCCAGGGCTCGGCCTGCTTTTCGGCCAGCTTTTGGATTTCCGCACTGCCAAGGTTGCTGGTCATGACGATGACCGTGTTCTTGAAATTCACGGTTCGGCCCTGCCCGTCCGTAAGCCGGCCGTCGTCCAGGACCTGAAGCAGAACGTTGAACACGTCGCGGTGCGCCTTTTCGATTTCGTCGAACAGGACGACCGAATACGGCCGCCGCCGCACCGCCTCCGTTAGCCGCCCGCCTTCCTCGTAGCCGACGTAACCCGGCGGGGCACCGATGAGCCGCGCCACCGAATGCGGCTCCATGAACTCGCTCATGTCGATCCGCACCATGGCGTTCTCATCGTCGAACAGAAACTCCGCCAATGCCTTGCAAAGTTCCGTCTTGCCGACGCCCGTCGGACCGAGGAAAAGAAAGCTTCCGATCGGCCGATTTGCATCGCCCAACCCCGCGCGATTCCGCCGCACCGCGTTCGACACCGCTTGCACCGCTTCCTCCTGCCCGATCACGCGCTTGGCCAGGCGCTCTTCCATCTTCATCAGCTTGTCCCGCTCCCCCTCGAGCATCCGGTTCACCGGCACCCCGGTCCACCGGCTCACCACCTCCGCGATCTCCTCGGCGGTCACTTCATCCTTCACCATCGCCTGCCCTGACTTTTGCAAATCCCGCAGGCGTTGATTGGCCTGTTCGGCCTGCCGATTCAGCTCGCGCATCTCGCCGTACTGAATCCGCGCCGCCACCTCCAAATTTCCCTGGCGCTGGGCCTGTTCAAGCTCGACCTGCTTGTTATCCAACTGTTCCTGGAGCTTCTTGATCGCTCGCATCGCGCCCACTTCGTTCTCCCAGCGCGCGGTGAGCTTGGTATTCTCCTCCTGCAAGCCGGACAGTTCCTTTTCCGCCTTGGCCCGCTGCTGTTGCGACGCCGGGTCCTTCTCCCGACGAAGCGCTTCCAGCTCGATCTGAAGCTGCATGATCCGCCGCCGGATTTCGTCCAGTTCCGCCGGCATCGAATCGTTTTCAATCCGCAGCCGGCTCGCCGCTTCGTCGATCAGGTCAATCGCCTTGTCCGGCAGGAATCGGTCGGTGATGTACCGATCCGACAAAACCGCCGCCGAAACGATCGCGTTGTCCGTAATGCGCACGCCGTGATGCGTCTCATATCGTTGTTTCAGACCTCGAAGGATCGCGATCGTGTCCTCCACGCTCGGTTGCGAAACCACGATCGGCTGGAACCGCCGCTCCAGGGCCGCGTCCTTCTCGACGTGCTTGCGATATTCATCCAGCGTGGTCGCCCCGATGGTGCGCAGCTCGCCCCGCGCCAGCGCCGGCTTCAGCAGGTTGCCGGCATCCATCGACCCCTCCGCCTTGCCCGCCCCGACCACCGTGTGCAACTCGTCGATGAACAGGATGATCTGCCCGTCGCTGCCGGTGACTTCCTTGATGACCGCCTTCAGCCGGTCCTCGAATTCGCCCCGGTATTTCGCCCCGGCGATTAAGGCCCCCATGTCCAACGCGATGATCCGCTTGTTCTGCAAAACGCTCGGCACGTCGCCGTTGAGCATCCGGATCGCCAGCCCTTCGACGATGGCCGTCTTGCCCACGCCCGGCTCGCCGATGAGCACGGGATTATTTTTCGTCCGCCGCGACAGCACCTGCATCGTCCGTCGGATTTCCTCGTCCCGCCCGATCACCGGATCGATCTTTCCCTGCCGGGCCATCTCGATCAGATCGCGACCGTACCGCTGAAGGGCCTGATATTTGTCCTCGGGGTTCTGATCCGTCACCCGCTGCCCGCCGCGGATTTCCTTCAGCGCAGACAGGATCGCGTTGTGATTCACCCCGCTTACGGAAAGAATCTCCTTCGCTTCGCTCTTCACCTGCGCCAGCGCAAGCAGCAGATGCTCCGTGGAAATGTATTCATCCTTCAGCCGGTCGGCTTCCTTCTCGGCCTGGTTGAAAACATCGTTCATCGCCCGGCTCGGCCCCGTCTGGGTTCCCGTGGCCTTGGGCAATCGATCAAGCTCGTCTGAAACAATCCTGCGCAGACGATCCGGGTCGGCCCCCAGCTTTTGCAATAGAGGATTGAACACCCCATCGGTTTCGGAAAGGAGAGATGAGAGCAGATGCAGCGGCGTGATCTCCGCATGGTTCGATTCCTGCGCGCTCTGCTGGGCGCGTCCGATCGCTTCCTGGGCCTTGATGGTCAGCTTGTCAAATCGCATGGTGTCTCCGACCCGCTTGAGCAAATAGAAGGCCAGAACGGTGATATTCACATCACGTTGAGCGGACAATAGTTACGCGGAACACCTCCGGATCGAAGAGAGGCGGGACCGCAAAATTGGCAGCTTTCGGGTTTGGAAAGGCGGTCCAGCCCAATTCAACTCCCTGTTAACCTCTTTCCATGTGTCGTAAAATCGGGGCGAGTTTTCTTATTTTGCGTCTAAAAATGTCCCACTCGTGCCCCAAATGTCCCGTGACACCCCCCCTCCCCCCGCTGCGCGAGACAGGCGAACAGGGGAGCAGGAGAACAGGCGATTGGGAGGGAAATGCACAGTCGAAGATGGCTCACTGGACGACACGTTTGCCGAACAATAACCTAACTGTTGCCGGCTCACAAGGGAAAAATTCGACGCGGATTTTCTCTTTCCACTTGGAGAGTTGAGTGGGGACAAAACAGGCTGTCTGGCAAGCGCCCACCGGATGCAAAGAAAAACCTACCTCCCCTGTAACCAATCCGCACTGAAAAAAGCTACGCCCCCTTTAATCAATCTGGATTCAAATTTGCTGATGCGCGCGGCCAAGTATTCGAAGTCATCGGCTAGCAGCCCGTGGTTTTATTCTTCAATTCCCGAGTTATCCACTGGAATCTTTTTGATCGGAC
>Ga0209415_10014638_pt1 | contig 12797 bp, 5 predicted proteins | sample PeaSoiSIISIP2007_FD_187696 | JGI IMG/M metagenome (GOLD analysis project Ga0209415, IMG submission 187696) | Peat soil microbial communities from Weissenstadt, Germany - SII-SIP-2007 (SPAdes) (version 2) | ecosystem: Environmental > Terrestrial > Soil > Wetlands > Peat | place: Germany...
GCTTCTGCCTCAACCCGCTCCACACCCCCAGATTCGACGAACCAAAGTTATGTCCCCCTGACCCACTGAACGCCTACTCTTAGCGCTCGCTTTGCAGCGTCTTAGCCTCCAGTTCCCGGCAGTAGGCGATGCCGGCGCGGGCGCCGAGCATCTCGAAGTGCCGGCTCGCGCGGTCCAGCCAGGCCCGCCCACTCGCCGCCTCGCCGTCCTCCGCGCAGATCGCCGCCAGCACCGCCAGCACCCACCCCTCCTGGTGGGTCGTCTCGATCCCAGCGAAGACCGAGGCGGCGGCATCGAGGTGAGCCCGGGCAGCGGCGCGCTCGCCCGCGCAGAGCGCCACGCACGTCAGGCTCAGCTCGGCGGCTCCGAGACCGATCAGGTCGTCGTTTTCGGCGAACCAGGTCCGGCTCTGCCCGGCCGAGACGCGGGCGCCGTCCGCGTCGCCGGAGCGGGCCAGGAGCACCGCCAGGCAGCCGAGGGTGATCCCGGCGCCGCGACGGTCGCCGATCCCCTGCCGCAGGGCGAGGCTGCGCTCGAGCAGCGCCCGGCCCCGTTCAAAGTCGCCGGCGGAGCGGGCCAGGTTGCCGAAGGCGTTGAGCGCGAACGCCTCGCCCTGCTCATCGCCGAGCTGCTCGAAGCGCGCGAGACTCTCCTGGATCAGCTCTTCCGCGTGGGCGAAATCGGCCTCGGCGCGATCCACCGCGGCGAGGTTGACGAGGATGTAAGCGGCGGCCGCGGCGCCGCCGACGCGGCGGGCGACGAGCCCGGTGTCCTCATGCAGAAAGAGCGGGTAGGCCGTCTCGGGCTCGACCGAGATCACCCCGTAGCTCAGCGGCCAGAACGCGGGGCGCCGCTCGGCGCGCAGAGCGCCGGCGTGCCCGAGCGCGGCTTGCAGCTGCTCCCGTGCGGGGCCGTATTCACGCCGAAACCACGCGGCGATACCACGCGTGTGCGCCGCCCACATCGGCGGCCGCGCGGCCGGCAGGTCCTCAGCGAGGAGCGCCTCGTGTTCGCGCACGAGCAGCTCGACGTCCCGCGCGGGACTGACGATCGCGCGGTATGCCGCCGAGACCTCGACCGCGTCGAACATCCCGGCCCGGTCCTCCAGCTCTCCGAAGATCGCGACGCTCTCGGCCGCGAACTCGTGGATATGCACGGGGACGCCGCGGCGCAGCCCGATCACGCAGGCGGCGATCAGCGCGCGGGCGCGCACCGCCGTGTGCTCAGGCGCCGCGGCGAGGGCGGCGGTGAGCCAGCGATACCCCTCGGCGAGGTAGCCGCGCATCAACCAGAAGCGCCAGAGAGCGACGGCAAGACGCAGCGCCGCCTGAGGATCGGCGATGAGCGCCGAGGCCAGCGCCGCACGGAGGTTGTCGCGCTCCACGTCCGGCCGCCGCAACTCCTCGCTCGCCGGGAGCTCGCCGGCCGGCGTCGGGTCGCTCTCGGCCAGCGCGACGTACCAGTCGCGATGGCGCCGCTGGAAATCGGAGCGCTCCCCCGCCTCCTCCAGACGCTCGAGGGCGTACTGGCGCACGGTCTCCAGCAGCCGGTAGCGGCGCTCCTCATATCCCTCCCCGACGTGAACCAGCGACTTGTCGAATAGCCGGCCGAGCACAGCGACGGCCTCGCTGCGCCGCAGCGGATCTTCGGCGCAGACGTCCTCAGCCGCCTCCAGGCCGAAGCCGCCAGCGAAAACGGCGAGCCGACGCAGCAGTACCTGCTCGTCGGCGTCGAGCAGCTCGAAGCTCCAGGCGAGCGTCGCCCGCAGGGTCTGCTGCCGCGTCATCGCCGTGCGGGGTCCGACCGAGAGCAGGTGGAGCGAGTCGTCGAGGCGCTCGACGATCTGAGCCGGAGTGAGGACGCTGACGCGCGCCGCTGCCAGCTCGATCGCCAGCGGCATCCCGTCAAGGCGATGGCAGAGGGAGGCGACAGCGTCCGCGTTCTCGCCGTCGAGCTCGAACCCGGGCGCGGCGTGCGCGGCCCGGGTGGCGAACAACCGCACCGACTCCGCCTCCAGCGACTCCGCAGCGGGCGCCCCAGAGACCAGCCTGGGGAGAGAGAGCGAGGGGACGCGCCACGTCACCTCGCCGGGAATACGGAGTGGCTCGCGGCTGGTCGCCAGCACAGTCAGGTTCGGGCAGCGGCTGAGCAAAGCCTCAGCGAGGCGCGCGACCGGCTCCACCAAGTGCTCGCAGTTATCGAGCAGAAGCAGCTGCCGGCGATCGCCGATGTGCCCGGCGAGCGCGATCTCCGGCGCCCGGTCGGAGGCCAGCCGCGTGTCCAGCGCCTGAGCGATCGCCGGCCCGACCAGCTCGGGCTCGCCCAGCGCCGCCAGCTCGACCGGCCAGACCCCGTCGGCATAGTCCTCAGTCCGCTGCCCCGCGAGTTCTAGCGCCAGCCGGGTCTTGCCGCAGCCGCCGGCTCCGGTCAGGGTGAGGAGCCTCGCGTCGCGCAGCAGCGCCGCGGCCTCGGCCAGCTCGCGCTCGCGGCCGATGAAGCTCGTCAGCTGCGCCGGCAACTCGCGCCGACCGGCACCTGCCCGGTGCGGCCCGGAGTCCTGCTCCAACTCAGCCAGCTCGGCCTCCAGGGCGACGCGGAGCTCATCAAGGGAATCGCGCCGCTCCCGGCACCAGTCCTCGTAGCGGTCCGCCGGCAGCAGTTCGGCGTCGAAGCTCTCGAGGGCCGAGCGATAGGCGCCGGGCTCGCCCCGCTCACGCGCCGCGGCGGCGAGCTCTTCGAAGGCAACCGCGTCGATCCGGACCGGGTCCTCGGGGCCGAGCAGGATCAGTTCTTCGCGCAGCCCCAGGTAGCGACTGCCGTCCAGCCCGATCGAGTCCAACGCGCGCCGGGCCGCGAATATCACCTGATGAAGGTTGTTACGGGCGGAGTTCGGATCCCGCCCCGCCCACAGCAGCTCGGCGGCCTGCTCGACATGGAGGCGGCGCTCAGGCGCGAGGGCAAGCAGCTTGATCAGCGTCCTCGCCTTGCGCAGCCGCCACGCGTCCTCAGCGATGATCCTGTCGCCGACGCCGATGGAGAACACCCCAAGGAGACCGACGCACAACACCTCATCGCCTATCGACGTTCCTTTCGTGTTGGGACTCGCCACCGGACAAGAAACTACTCCGAAGCGATCCCATCGCAAGAACGTCCATTCGTAGCTGCATGGCCGATCGCAAACGGCTGCCGGTCGGGAGCGGGCATGGCAGGAGGTCGGAGAGGCGCTCGGCGAGTTCGAGGACGCCGATGGCTTTACCGGGCCGTGCGAGCTACTGGTGGGCGCAGCGACGCGGTAGCAAGAAGGTCTCATCAGACCGTGACCCACCCCTGGGTCCACGGCACAAGGCACACGGAGGTCAGTCGACACGCGAGCGCTTACGCATTCGGCCGGTGCGAGGGAGCGTGAGCCGTTGCGGCCGCCCAGAGAACCGAAAGCGAGCACGATGCGCTCCAGGCGCCTGCGGGACCGCGCTCGCCACTCCGTAGTCCGCCGCCGGCTCATGCGGGCTGCAGACGGATGACGCGCGGCGGGTGGGCACCTAACCTCGAGCCATGTCTCTCGGCAGGCGGCATTTCAAGCTTTCGCGGGGCCTCATCATCGCCGCGCTCGTCCTCGCGTCGCTGCTCGCCACGACATCGTCTATTGCCGCGACTCCCCGCGCCACGGGCATTTACGGCGGGGTGATCGTCGTCGGCCGAGGTGTCGCCGGGGCCAGGCTGGGCATGACGCGGGCCCAGGTGGTCGCGCGCCTCGGACCGCCCGTGAGCGAGATGCCCAATCTGGGCATGAGCTACGAGGCCCTCCCGCCGAAGAACCCGCACGGGCAGTTCGACGTCGCCCTCCAAGGGGGGCGTGTGCGGATGTTCATCATCTCGCCGCGCAGCACCTGGCGCCTGGCAAACGGGATCCACATCTTCGCGAGCGGCGCAATCGCCCGTCTCATGCACTGCTACGGCCAGCGTCTGAAGCCGACCCGGATCGAAGACGGCGAGCGTGTCTATCGCATCACCGAACGCTACCTCGGCCGCACCGTCTGGACCGAGTTCTACGTCGAGCATTTCGGGCCCAGGGCGAGCGTGTACGGCTTCGACCTGCTCTTCCCGCTCACGCGCTGACGCGGCCCCGGAGCAGGAGCGCTCCCTTCCGCCGGAAAGCGAGCGTCTCAATAACCTGACCCCGTCCTATCTTCCGCCGGAACAGCGCTCCCATCATGCCCTCCGGGGTCCAGCTGAGAAGCCCGATCGTGCCCGCAGGGCGGCACACGCGGACGAGTTCGTCGGCGACATCTTGGTGGTGGGGCGCGAACATCGCGCCGATCGAGGAGTTGCGTCGCGGCGCTCTGCCGCTAGAGCAGCTCGGCCAGGCGTCGAGCCGCTCTGGCGGCGCCGTCGACCTCCACGTCGCCGTAGTCGACCTGACGGTCGATCTCCTGCGCGATCGCTGTCGCGATCTGCTCCGGTGGGCAGTCCTCGTAGTCCATGCGACGACCGGCGCCGTAGCGTTCGAGGCGGTGACGGACGTGGAAGTTCTGCTCGAAGTGGTGGCGCAGCGGGAAGTAGAGGAACGGGCGCTTCTGCGCGGTCAGCTCCATCGAGGTGGTCAGGCCTCCCTGCACCACCGCCACATCGCAGGCGGCCAGGTGACGGTAGAGGTTGTGCACGTAGGGGACCACCTCCAGGCCCGGATGGGAGGGGAGCGAGTCGGGGTCGATGCGGGGACCGGCGACGACGATCATGCGCAGGTCGGGAACCCGTTCCTGGGCCTGGGGGAAGGCCTCGATCACGCGCCGCAAAAGATCGGCGCCCACGCCCGAGCCGCCCACGGTGACGATGCAGACCTGCTCGTCATCGCCGTAGCCCAGTTCGGCGCGCAGCCTCGTGCGCTCGGCGAGGTCGGCCGGGGTGAAGCCCGTTATGTAGCCCGTGAAGTCGAAGTTGCGCTCCGTCCACTCGCGAATCATCGGCAACTCCGGCCCGAGGCGCTTGGGCACGATGTCCTCGGGGTCGCCCACGAACAGCGCCACGTCGCGCACACCGGGATGCTCGGCCACATGGTCGATCATCTGGCCGTTGCGGCACGTCGTTAGGAAGCTTTCGCGCGCGTTGCCCTCATCCATCGGCAGGAACCCCACGAAGTCGGTGAGCCACGCGAACGGCGCCCGCTTCTCGCGCGGGTTCTCGTGCAGGTAGTAGTCGAGCTCCCACGCCTCATCCCCGATCCACAGGTCGTAGCGATCCTCGCGCACCACGTCGTGGAAGAGCATGAAGTTGGCTGCGAGGATCTCATCGGCGCGCCGCAGGGCGTGAAAGACGTGCAGGTCGTGCTCGGCGGACTCCGACTGGATGTGCCGGGGCTCGTTGGCCAGATGCGCGCTCGCGGGGTGGATGCGCTCCCCCTCGGCCTCCAAGAGGCGCGTGACCGGGTCCTGCGCCAGCCACTCGATCTGCAGGTCCGGGTGCAGCCGGCGCAGCTCCCGGGCGATCGCCACGTCGCGCTGAGCGTGACCCAGCCCCACCGGCGAGGAGACAAACAGGGCGCGAGGACGGCCATCGGGGCGGTAGACGGTGGGGTCGCGCGGCGTGCGCCGCCGCCCGAAGACCATCTCGGCGAAGTCGCGCAGCGCCAGGTTGAACCCCACGGGCTTGCGCGCGTGCAGGAAATGGCCCGCGCCGGGGACCGTCTCCAGGCGCCCGGAGCTCAGGCGCGCGAGCGCGCGGGCATCGCGCACCGGATTGACCCTGTCGCGCTCGCCCGAGATCACCAGCACCGGGCACTCGAGGCACTTAGCCAGCTCGCGCAATGCGGCCCGACCGCGTAGGAACTCGCCGTGCGCCAGGCTCGCGCTCAGCGTCTCCGGGTCGGTTTCGAGAGCCCACCCCATCGCGTCTTCGAGCGCCTTGGGAGAGTGCGACTCCGGAAGCGTGCGCGAGACGAACCACTCCGCGCTGCGCGCATAGTCCTTGCGCCAGTGCGTCCCGCTCATGTGCGCCCACCAGACCGGCGTGGGCAGGGAGAAGCGTTCGGAGAAGGCTGCGGTCAGCGGGTGCGTCAGGAACGACATGTGCGAGGGGGTGTAGGGGAACGTCGGGGCGAGGAAGACCGCGCCCAGCACCCGCGCGGGCGCCTGGCGCGCCAGCTCCAGCTGGTACTGCCCGCCCGTGGAGAGGCTCGCCATCACCGCCCGCTCCGTGCCGCTCGCGTCCATCACCGCCAGACAGTCGCGGGCGAATTCGGCCGGCGCGTAGCGCCGCTCCTCGCGGCAGCGATCGGAGCGCCCGTTGCCCAGGCCATCCATCACCAGCACGCGGAAGTGGCGCGCAAGGTAGGGGATCTGCATCTTCCAGTAGCGCGAGTGCACCAGCGACCACGTCGGCAGCAGGAAGATCGTCTGCACGCCCTCGCCGTAGAGCTCATAAAACAGGCGCTGGCCGTCGCGCTCGGCGAACCCCTCGCTGTTGGGGTAGCGGGCGCGAGTCTGCTCGGGCGCACCGGCAAGCGCCTTCACGTCGAGCGGCGGTGGGGCTGTCGAAGTCTCGGATGCCATGTTCGTCGCCTTTCGTGCAGGATTGTCTGTTCGGGGGGCACAGTCAACGTGCGAGCTCGGCGTGGTTTGGGTTTTCCCACCGCCGCGAGCGCTCGTGCTGGCGTCGTGCGCTCCGGGCACTGTCCCACGCCCCCGTGGCGCCACCGCGAATGGCGCGTGAATCCGTGGAGCCTGGCCGGGATCCCCACGGAATCCGCATAGGCTTGGCCGATGCTGCACGTCCGGCTGCTGGGAGAGATGGCGCTCGAGCTCGACGGCGAGCGTCTGGAGCTGCCCGCGAGCCGCCGCGCCCGCGCCCTGCTCGGCGTCCTCGCGCTGGAGCGCCGCACCCACCCCCGCGGCCAGCTCGCCGCCCGCTTCTGGCCCGACGTGCTCGACGAGAGCGCCCGCACCAGCCTGCGCAGCGCGCTCTCAGCCCTGCGCCGGCCGCTGGGAGCCAACGCCGATCGCTACCTGATTGCCACCCGCGAGGGAGTCGCCCTCGCCGGCCCCGATCGTGTCTGGACTGACGTGGGAGAGTTCGACCGGCTGCTCGCAGAGGACCGGCTGCAGGATGCCCTCGATCTGTCGCGCGGCGATCTGCTGGCGGACCTGGATGAAGACTGGGTGTACGAGTACCGCGACCAGCACCGCGCGCGCGTGGTGGCGCTGCTGGAGCAGCTGGCCGGCGCCGCCGAGACAGCGCAGGATCTCACCGGGGCCGTGGCGTTCACGCGCCGCCAGGTCGCGCTCGACCCCCTCTCCGAGGAGGCCCATCGCGAGCTCATCCGCCGCCTGGCGCTCAGTGGCGAGCGCTCGGCGGCACTCACCACGTTCCGACGCCTGTCCGATCGCTTCGCGACAGAGCTTGGGATCGCGCCCTCGCCCGCGACGCGCGAACTGATCGAGCGGATCCGCACCGAGGATGCGGCGCCTCCAACCCCGCCATCCGCGCCGCAGTCCACAACGGCCCTGACCTCGCCATCCACGTCGCCGTCAGTTGCACCGCCCGCGCCGCAGCGCTCGACGCCGCCGGCCCCCAGTGCGCGGCCCACACGGCGGAGCGAAGCGGAGCCTCTCCCCTCCCTCCCTGAGCGTAGGGCCGGCACGGTCACGCTGCTGTTCACCGACCAGGTCGGTTCGACCGAGACGCTGCAGCGACTGGGCGATGAGGAGGGCGAGCGGCTGCGGCGCGCGCACTTTGGCCTGCTGCGCGAGGCCGCCGCGCTGCACGGGGGCGAGGAGGTCAAGAACCTCGGCGACGGGCTCATGGTCGCGTTCGTAAGTGCCGTCGATGCGCTGGCCTGCGCGATCACGATTCAGCAGGCCGTGCACCGCGCCCGCGCCGGCGACGAGCTCGAACTCTCCGTGTGCATCGGCCTGAACGTCGGCGAGCCGATCCGCGACGAGGGCGACTACTTCGGCACGCCCGTGGTCATCGCCAAGCGGCTCTGCGACGCCGGCGCGCCGGGGCAGATCCTCGCCTCCGAGCTCGTGCGCGCGCTCGCCGGCACGCGCGGCGGGTTTGCCTACCGCGCGCTCGGGGCCGTGGCGCTGAAGGGCGTCGCCGAGCCCGTTGCCGCCTATGAGGTGATCTGGGAGTCCTCCACCGAGGTGCGCGTGCCGCTGCCCGCGCTGCTCGCCGGCGAGGACCGCGGCGCCTTCATCGGCCGCTCCGCTGCGGGAGATGCGCTCGCAGCCGAGTGGGCGGCCGTGCGCGCCGGCAGGCTGCGCGTCGTGCTGCTTGCCGGCGAGCCCGGCATCGGCAAGACGCGCCTGGCGGTCGAGCTGGCCCGCGCGGCGCACGAGCAGGGCGCCACGGTGCTGGCCGGCAGCTGCCACGAGGAGATCCGCGCTCCCTACCAGCCCTTCGTGGAAGCGCTGCGCCACTACATCGCCTGCTGCCCCCCGGCTGAGCTGACTGTGCAGGTCACTCCCCGGCGCGCCCAGCTCGCCACGATCGTGCCCGAGCTCGACGACGGGCGCTCCCCGCGCGAGCCCGCCGGCCTGGGCGCCGAGCACGAGCGCCTGCCCGAGCAAGAGCGCTTTCACCTGTTCGAGGCCGTCTGCGCCGTGCTCGCCGAGGCCGCCCACCTGCGCCCGCTGGTGCTGTTCCTCGATGACCTGCACTGGGCCGACCCCTCGAGCCTGCTGCTGTTGCGCCACCTCGCCCGCGCGGCGCAGGGCGCTCCGCTGCTCGTCCTCGGCACCTACCGGCCGAGCGAGGTAGGCGAGGAGCACCCGCTCGCCCAGGCGCTCGCGGAGCTGCGCCGCTCGCGCACCCTCTCGCAGATTGCACTCTCGGGACTCGGCGAGGCCGAGGTCGCCGAGCTGATCGCCGCGCGCACCGGGCTGCAGGCGCCGCCCGAGTTCGTGACCCGCGTCGCAGAGCGCAGCGAGGGCAACCCCTTCTTCATCGAGGAGCTGCTGCACGACGTGGCCCCCGGCTCCGACTGGGAGGTGGGCGCCGGTGGCGTGCCCGAGAGCATCAGAGACCTCCTGCTGCGGCGCCTGCGCGGCCTGGGCGATGACTGCCGTCAGGCGCTCTCCGTCGCCGCCGTCGCTGGGCGCGACTTCGAGCTGGCCGTGCTCGAGCGCGTCCTCGGGCACTCGCGCGAACACCTCATCGACCTCGTCGAGGAAGCGATCGACGCCGACATCCTCGTCGAGCCGGGGCAGCCCGTGGGACGGCTCTCCTTCTCCCACGCCCTCTTCCGCGAGACGATCTACGCGCAGCTCTCCTCCACCCGCGCGGCTGCCATCCACGGGCGCATCGCCACCGCGATCGAGGCCACGCCCACCGATCGCCCCGACGAGCTCGCCGGCACGCTCGCCCACCACTACCGCGCCGCCGGCGAGCTGCGCCGGGCGTTTGACTGCCACCGTCGCGCCGCCGTGGCAGCCGAACGCGTCCACGCCCTGGAGAGCGCGCTGGAGAACCTCGACGGAGCGATCGCGGCGGGCGAGCAGCTCGGTATGACGGTCGCCGGCGAGGAGACCATCCGCGACCTCTACCGCACACGCGCCTGGACGTTCGAGCTGCTCGGTGAGACCGGACGCGCGCTCAGCGACCTCGAACACACCCTCGAGGGTGCTTGCGCGGCGGGCGACCGCAGCTGCGAGATGCACGTGCGCAACGCCCTGGGCCTGCACTGGCACGTGGTCGATCCGCCCGTATCGCGGCGCTTTCACGAAGCGGCGCTGCAGATCGCCGAGGAGCTCGGCGACGAGGCCGGCCAGGTCGACGCCCTCCAGCGCCTCTCGCTGGGGCTGACCAACGAGCTGGAGTTCGCCGCGGCCGTCGAGGTCGGCGAGCGCGCGCTGCAGATCGCCCGCCGCGCCGGCGACGAGCTCGCCGTCAGCCGCGCCCTGGACAGCCTCAAGCTCGCCGCGCTGCAGCTGGGCGACCTCGAGCGCCTCGCTGAGCTCTGCGCCGAGCTCGAACGCGCGCAACGCCGGCGCGGGGATCTATGGTATTTGCAGTTTACGCTCTGCGAGTCCGCCCACGTGCCGCTCGAGCGCTGTGACTGGCCCGAGGCCGAGCGGCGCGTCGGTGAAGCCCTTGCCATCAGCGAGCGCATCGGCGACCACCGCACCGCCATACTCTTCCGCGACACCTCCGGCTGGATCGCCCGCTGCCGCGGCGACTACGCGCGAGCGCTGGCCATCGGCCGTGAGGCCGTTGCCCGCGCCGACACCGCCCAGGCCGACTGGCTCGGCTGGGTCACCGCGGGCCTCGCTGCGCCGCTGTTGGATCTGTTTGCCTGCGAGGAGGCCGTTTCCGTGCTGGAGCGCGGGCTTGCCGCCGCCGAACGCAACCGTGCCCGCGGACAGATCTTCCGCTGCCTCGGCGCGCTCTCCCTGGCGGTGCGCCAGGCCGGCGGCGAGCGCGCCGAGACCCGCGCGCGCGAGCTCGCCCAGCGAGCGCGGCAGATCGCCGAGCACGTCACCACGCCCCCCGGCCGCGTCGACCTCTGGGGCGAGCCCGCCTACTTCGCGATCGCCGAGAGCCAGCTCACAAGCGGCGATGTCGGGGGCGCCGAGGAGCTGATGCGGGGCCGGCTGCAGGCCTGGGAGCGCAGCGGCGCGCGCAGGTCAATCGCGGTGACGGCCCGTTTTCTGGCGCGCTGCGCCGAGGCCCGCGGCGACTGGGCCACGGCAGCGCAGATGTTGGCGCGCAGCGCCGTAGCGGCCGGCGAGGATGGGCTGCTCTGCGAGCGCTGGCAGATCGAGGCCGGGCTTGCGCGCGTGGCCGCCGCGGCGGACAGGCCGGCTGAGGCCGAGGATCGCCGAGGACGGGCCCGCCAGCTGATCGACGTCATCGTCGCCGCCGTCGATGAGGAGCAGATGGGCATGCGGTTTCGTGAGCGTGCGCTCGCCGAGATCGACCGCCCTGGGCTCGTGCCGCGCCGCTAAGGGCGCGTAGAAAAATAACGTTGCAGGTTGTTGTGGGTTTGCGTGGAACAGTTGGTGTGTGATTGATGAGTGGGGGATCGGTGAGCGGTTTAGGTCGATGGCGCCGGAGTTGAACGAGCGTCAGCGGCGACTGTGGGCGGCGAGTGAGGCGCGTGCCGCGGGCTTTGGTGGCATCGCAGCGACTGCGCGGGCGACGGGTATATCTGTGCCGACGATCCGTAAGGGCATCGCCCAGCTCGAGTCGGGTGAGCGCCTTTTGCCTGGGCGGGTGCGTCGTGTGGGTGCTGGTCGCAAGCCGTTGTTGGAGAGCGACCCGGAGATCCTGGATGCCATTGAGCGGCTGATTGACGAGGACAGCCGGGGTGATCCTGAGTCGCTTTTGCGGTGGACTGCCAAGAGTGTGCGTCAGATCGCTGGTGCGCTGCGCGAGACGGGCCACGAGGCGCACTTCACGTCGGTGGCGATGCTGATGAGGTTGCTTGGCTACTCGCTGCAGGCCAACGTCAAGACCAAGGAGGGGGCCTCCCATCCCGACCGCGATGCCCAGTTCCAGCACATCAACCAGGCCGCGAAGGCGGCGGTCGCTGCCGGCTGGCCCGTGGTTTCTGTCGATTGCAAGAAGAAGGAGCTGGTCGGCGACTTCAAGAACGGCGGGCGCGAGTGGCATTTGAAGGGCAAGCCAGAGCTCGTGCGCGTCCACGACTTCAAGGACAAGGAGCTCGGCAAGGCGATCCCCTACGGCGTCTACGACCTCAAGCTCGACGAGGGGTATGTCAACGTCGGCATCGACCACGACACCGCCCAGTTCGCGGTCAACTCGATCCGCGCCTGGTGGGAGCACCTCGGAGCCGAGCGCTACCCGAACGCTCCCAGGTTGACGATCACCGCCGACTGCGGCGGCTCCAACGGCAACCGCCCGCGGCTGTGGAAGATCGAGCTGCAGAGGCTCGCCGACGAGACCCAGCTGGAGATCGAGGTCTGCCACTTCCCGCCGGGCACCTCGAAGTGGAACAAGATCGAGCACCGCCTCTTCTCGTTCATCACGATGAACTGGCGCGGCAAGCCACTCGTTTCCCTGGAGACAATTATCAACCTGATCGCCGGGACCACGACCACCACCGGGCTCGAGGTCTACGCCCAGCTCGACGAGGGCACCTACCCCGACAAGATCAAAGTCACAAACGCCGAGTTCGAGACAGTCAACATCGAAAGGCACAAGTTTCACCCCGAATGGAACTACGTCATCAAGCCCCATGCCCACTGAACGGCTGCTTCAATCGCAGTAAAACCTTGAAAACTTATTTTTCTACGCGCCCTAACTCGGCGGCAGACGCCAATCGACCTCGATGCCGAGCAGCTGAGGATTCTCCAGCGAGGATCCGAAGACGTTTTGTAGTGGCGCTATCTGACTGCGATAGGCAAGCACCGCCTCGAGCTTTCTGGAGTGGTGCTCCGTTGGCAGCCGATGCACTGCCGCCACCATCCGCTCCGCAGGCACGCCGGTCTCTCGGAGCCGGCTCGCCCATCCCTCGCCTGCCGGATCGGCCTCCGAGGAGGACCCGTCGAGTACCCACCGCGGCCATCCGAACACAGCGGCGTGAGGCAGGTCGGCATACAGCACCACATCCGCACCCTCCCCGCGGAGCGCGAGCGCCGCGGCACGAACGGCGGTGTGGTCCCGATGGTGGTCACCAAGACCGGCCGGCGCGTATATCCGGGCGCCCTCGACGAGCACTCCCCTCAGCGCCTGGACGATCTCTCCCGGCGCCTGGTCGGACTTGCGGTACTGGCCATCCAGGAACGGCAGGTTGACGGCCGTGCAGCCGGCGAGCGCGAGTGCTTGGCGATCCTCCTCGA
>Ga0209415_10014639_pt1 | contig 12797 bp, 12 predicted proteins | sample PeaSoiSIISIP2007_FD_187696 | JGI IMG/M metagenome (GOLD analysis project Ga0209415, IMG submission 187696) | Peat soil microbial communities from Weissenstadt, Germany - SII-SIP-2007 (SPAdes) (version 2) | ecosystem: Environmental > Terrestrial > Soil > Wetlands > Peat | place: Germany...
GAGTCTTTTCGCAGGTTGCTTGACCAGGAAGATTGACGCTGACGTTGACTCCGCGCCGGCCATTTCGTATCTTCACTCCCCGCGGACCGGGCCTTCGGCTTCCGAGTGAAGCCGGCCTGGGCGCACGCGACGGTCAACGGGCTCATCGGGGAGGACATCATGGATATCAAGGGGATCCACCACGTCACCGCGTTGGCAAGCGACCCGCAGGCGAACGTGGACTTCTACGTCGGCTTCCTGGGCCTTCGCCTCGTGAAGCAGACAGTCAACTTCGATGCTCCTGACGTCTACCATCTCTACTACGGAGACGAGCAGGGCAGGCCGGGCACCATCCTGACATTCTTCCCGTTCCCCGACGCGGCGCGCGGGAAAAGGGGCGCCGGAGAGACGTCTGCCGTTGCATTCTCCATTCCCGTCGGCACCCTCGAAGCGTGGGCGGAGCGGCTTTCCCGAAAAGGAGCTCAATTCAGCGGGCCGGACAAGCGCTTCGGTGAGGAGGTCATCTCCTTCGATGATCCGGATGGCATGAAAGTCGAGCTTTTCGCCGATCCGTCGGTCGGCGGAGTGGCCGGCTGGACCGGGAGCGCGGCTGGTTCCGCGCACGCCATCCGCGGGTTCCACGGCGTGACATTCATGCACAGGGAGCTGGGGAGGGCGGCAGCTTTCCTGACCGACGTCATTGGTTTTGTCCGCGGGGAGTCGGATGGCAGCAGGCATCGCTTCCTGGCAGGCCCGGAGGAAGCGCGCGCGCGTATCGACATCGTCGTGGACCCGGCGGCGCCCCCGGCCCGGCAGTCCGCGGGATCCGTGCATCACATTGCCTGGCGGGCAAAGGATGACGCGGAACAGCTTGCATGGAGGGACCACCTTCTGCGCGCGGGAGCGTCTCCGACCCCCGTGATAGATCGAAGCTACTTTCACTCCGTCTATTTCCGCGAGCCGGGCGGGATCCTCTTCGAGATAGCCACAGATCCACCCGGCTTCGGGACGGATGAGACGGTGGACGCCCTGGGGACGCACCTGAAGCTGCCGCCCTGGCTCGAATCCAACCGGCAGGTCATAGAGCGGCACCTCCCGCCCCTCTCCGTGCCGGCGCCCGTCAAGGCGGACACAGGATGACAAAGCAAGCGCCCATGGGTCCCCACGCCGGCCAGCCCATCCTCTCCGGGGGAGCACAGCTCTCTTTCGCAAAGGCAGCCATGATCATGGTGCACGGACGAGGGGCTTCAGCGGATGACATACTTGGCCTGGCGCCCGAGCTGCAGGCAGAGGACTTCGCATACCTTGCGCCGCAGGCGGCCGGGCACACCTGGTATCCGAACAGATTTCTCGCCCCGATTGAAAGCAACGAGCCCGGCCTTTCCTCAGCGCTTTCGGTCCTGGCGGCAATCGAAGCGCAGGTCATTGAGGGAGGCATTCGGCCCGAGGCCGTGTTCTTACTCGGTTTCTCGCAGGGGGCATGCCTCGTGCTGGAGTACGCGGCGCGAAACGCCCGGCGCTTCGGCGGCATCATCGGCCTGAGCGGGGGCCTGATCGGGCCGGAGGGGACCCCGCGGGATTACCCCGGGTCACTCGAGGGTGTGCCGATCTTCATGGGGTGCAGCGACGTGGACCCGCACATTCCCCTGGAGCGCTTCCTGCAGTCGGCGGAGGTCTTGAAGGGACTGGGGGCAAACGTCACGGCGCGCCTCTATCCGAACATGGGGCACATGGTCAACGAGGACGAGGTCGACGCGGTCCGATCTATGATCCGGAGTAGCTGACCCCAATCTCCGCACGCCACGCGTCCAGGAGTCGCATGTTGCCCATGCTGTCCTCCCAGCTCATGGCAGGCGCCTGCCGGTCCTTGATGCAGCTGTCAACCATGTCGGCCTCATAGCTGTACAGGTCCCGGTCGGCCGGGACAATGATTTCCGCGGGTTTCTCCTCCGGCCGTTCCGTGGTCCACAGGAGGAGCTTCTCCGAGGGCCAGCGGGTGTCCTTCGGCAGGGGCTTCTTCGCCGTTCGCGCGGGGGTGGATGGAAGCCAGGGATTCTGGACAGAGAGCCGGCCCTTTGAGCCAAAGGCAACCGCTTCGATAGGCAGGGGACAGGAAACGCCGCAGACCAGCTCCGCGATTATCCCCTTGGGGAACTCCAGGGTCGCAGCGGTGAAGGAGTCCACGCCGCTCGGCCCCATTACCCCGCATGCCTTCACGTGGATGGGGTCCGCAAATGGCCTGCCTGTTGCGGCGCCGGCGATGAATCGCGACATCGAGGCGGGATAGCACCCGACATCCAGGATGCCCCCGCCGCCCAGCGCCTTGTTGAAGAGCCGGGAATCCGGGTCAAAGGGAACGGAGAAGCTGAACGTGGACCTGATGGAGCGCACTTCCCCGATGACCCCGCTCCCGATGAGCTCCGCAAGCCGCGCCAACTGCGGGTGGCAGCGGTACATGAAGGCTTCCATGAGAAAGACATCATTCTGCCGCGCGGCTTCGATCATGGAGCCGGCCTCCGCCGCGTTCATCGCCATGGGCTTTTCCACCAGGACATGCTTGCCTGCCCGCGCTGAGGCAATTGCCCACCTGGCATGATGGGGATGGATGACGGAAATGTACACGGCATCCACTTCCCTGTCCGCCAGCAGGTCTTCGTAGCGCGTGTAGCGCCGCGGAATGGAGAAGTCCGCCGCAAGCGACTCACCCCTGCCCGCGGTCTGGCTCGCCACAGCGACAACGCTCCCTGACCGGGAGAAAAGCGCGCCGTTTGCGAACACCCGCGCAATCTCCCCGGCGCCAATGATCCCCCATCTCGTCATGGGTGACTCAGCTGTTCCGCACGGGCATGGTGCGCGTTGTTCCCGGCAGGCGATCCGACAACTGCATGGCGAACATCCAGCCGGGGTATTCGGGGGCAAGCGCGCTCACCTCGTTCAGCTTCCTGAGCTCCTCCGTCGAAAGGGTCAGGTCCACGGACTTCAGGTTGTCGTCCAGCTGGTCTCGTCTCTTCGCGCCAATGATGACGGTGGTCACCGCTGGCTGCGCAAGGAGCCAGGCCAGCGCAACCCGGGCAGCGCTGCAGTCGTGCTCGCCGCCGATCTGCTTGAGCACATCGATGATGCGATATGCCTTTTCCTTGTCCAGGGGCGGGAAGTCGAACTTCGCGCGCCTGCCTCCTTCATCCTGACCGTCCCGCGTGAACTTGCCGGAGAGGAAGCCGCCGGCAAGAGGGCTCCACACCATGAGCCCCACCTTCTGGTCCAGCAGGAGCGGGATGATCTCCCTCTCCAGCTCGCGTCCCGCAAGCGAATAGTAGGACTGGATGGTCCTGAAAGGTTCCCAGCCCCTGGACCGGGAAATTCCGAGGCTCTTCATCAGGTGCCACGCGGCAAGGTTGGAAGCCCCGACGTAACGGACCTTCCCGCCTCTCACCAGGTCATCAAGGGTCTGCATGATATCTTCGAAATCCGCGAGCGGATCGAAGCCGTGGATCTGGTAGAGGTCGATGTGGTCCGTCCCCAGGCGCTTGAGGCTGTCGTTCACCGACTGCATGATGTGCACCCGCGAGAGGCCGATCTCGTTCGGCCCCGTTCCCATGCGGCCGCGAACCTTGGTGGCAAGGACCACGTCCTTGCGGCGCTCTCCCAGGGCCTTGCCGAGCATGACCTCTGACAGGCCGCGGCTGTACACGTTCGCGGTGTCGAAGAAGTTGATCCCCGCGTCCAGGGAAGCATGGACAAGCTCGTCCACGCTTTTCTGGTCAAGCTTGCCGATCAGGCCCCAGGTGCCTTCGTCCCCGCCAAACGTCATGGCGCCGAGGCACAGCTCGGAAACGTAAAGCCCCGTGTTCGGAATCTGTCTGTATTTCACGCTGCTAACGTAGCGATATTTGCCGTCACAAGCAAACACGCAGGCAAACGGGGCGGCCCGTCAGGACACGAGCCTTTCCGGATCGAAGGTGGCTTTCCTGCCCCAAAGGCATAAAGCGGGCTCCAGCGAGGCAATGCCGGAGCCCCCGGGAAAGACGGGTTACGACTTGTTGGCCACGAGCTGCGGGAACGTCTTCTTCAGCGCGACAATCTTGGGCATATCGACGAACACGATGTAGGGATAATCCGGGTTGCGGTCCAGGAAGTGCTGGTGATAGTCCTCTGCCGCGTAGAACGCCTTCAGGGGCGCCACCTGCGTCACGATGGCCTTTGAAAACACCCTCGCCTGGTCCAGCGCGCGGATATAGTCTTCCGCCACCTGCTTCTGCCCGTCGTTCGCGTACCATATCGCGGACCGGTACTGGGTCCCGGAGTCAGGCCCCTGGTAGTTGAGCTCCGTTGGATCGTGCGCCACCGTGAAAAAGACCTTGAGCAGGGTCCCGTAGCTGATCTGCCGGGGATCAAAGTGGACCTGGATGGATTCCGCGTGCCCCGTGGTCCCTGTGCTGACCATCTCGTAGTGCGCGGTGTCCTTCTCCCCTCCGGAGTATCCCGAGGTCACATCCACCACGCCCTTCAGCCGCTCGAACACGCCTTCCATTCCCCAGAAGCAGCCCCCGGAAAGGACTGCCGTCTGGATGCCTTTCATCATGGCGGGCGTGTCCATGGGGGGATTGGGAACATCCGCCGTGGCCCCCGCTGCTGCTATCAGGAGCATCGCCGCCAGGGAGACGAGCGATACAAGAGTCTTTTGATACGCGTGCTTCATCGTTACACCTCTGCCTTGAATATACGAGGGGATGGTCACGAAAGGATCACGGTCATCTAAAAGAAGAGTCGCAGCTCAACGTCAAGCTGCCACAGGAACGGGGATGCGCCGGCTTCCGTCGCGCTTGCTCCCCAGGTATTCGTGACGGAGCCGGCAAGCGCCCACCTGTCGTTCGTCACGGTAAGGCCGATTCCGTCCATGGCTGACGGATCCTGGAGGTTGACCTCCACCCAGCCTTGCGCCGTCAGCTGGTCCGTGATGTCTTCCGCCAGCCGCGCGAATGCGTAATGCTGGGCCGCCTGGAAAGAGCCGAATTGGCCAAGCACATCCGGCGCTGACAAGCTGTACTGGCGGTTTTGAGCATACTGGATGACGTTCGAGTAATCAGCGCCGCTGAAGCCCAGGCTGTCAAACGAGTATTCGAGGATCAGGGAAGTCTTTGTGGTGATGGACCACGTGAGGCCGGCAAGCGCCCTGACCACGCAGGGCACACTCTGCGTGGTCGTCGTCATGAGCCGGGGATCAACGACGGCAAGCCGCTGCAGCGAATCAGAAAGGGTTGCCTCCCCGCGCACGGTCAGGCTGTCTCCGATATTCGCGTCAACGCCCGCCCCCGCCTGCATGTGCGCGCCCGGGTTCGCGCTCCCCGGGCCTCCCGTTGAAAGGAGCCCCAGCGCCTGCAGATCGACGCCGCCTATGTGGGCCTGGATTCGAAGCTGGTCCAGAACGTCGCTTTGCTGTGCGCTGAGGTAGTGCAGCGCGGAGTCGGCCTCCGCAGACCATACCAGGCGGGGAGAAAAAAAATCCTCGAAGCTGAAATCGCCAACCATCCAAAGGAGCCTGGTCCCTATCCAGCCTTCTTCCCACTGGGGAGCCGCGGCCGGGATCTGCTGCGGGACATTGCCGGCGGCCCCGCGCGATATCAGGTTCAGCGGCGTCCTGAAAAACCCCGATGAGGGATGGATGATCTGTTTTCCGGTGTCCCAGATGAGCACGCCGGGAATGATCTGCCAGGCGAGGTCCGCCTGGAGGAGGCGGCTGGAGAGCGCCAGCCTGGCGCCGGGCACGTCCTGGGGGTTGTAACTGGGAAGGGAGTCCAGGAGCGCCCAGGCAGTGGCAGAGATTGCCAGCCCCTCGGTGGGTGCAGCCTTGCCGCTCAGCGCGAACTGGGAGGTGATGCGCGTGGCCTCAGCCTGGATCAAGGGTGAGCCCGGAGCTCCCGTAGCCGCAAGTGACGCGGAGGGCGCCGCATCCACGTCCACCTCGCCTTCCAGCGCGAATGCGGAAAGCCCGGTCGAAAGGAAAAGCGCGGCGGCAACCCAGGCGCATCGTGCACGCTTCATTGCGGCTGCTCCGCGTTCCAGGACGGCAGGAAGCTGCGCCTGAACTCGGTCTCCGGAACGGCTTTGCGGCCGACCTTCTGGAAGCTCATCACGGTCCGCTTGTTCGCATCATCACCTGCAAAGACCTCCACGGTGAAGGGAAAGTCCTTGCCCAGCACTTCGCGGTAGTCACGGTAATGGGCCTTTTTCAGAAGGACTCCCGATTCGGCGTAGAGCTCGGCGTACCGCAGTCGCAGGCTGGAGCGCTCCACCCACAACTTCACGCGCTTGTAGCTCGTGTCTCCGACAGACCCCTTTGCGGCACAGGAGAACAGGTACGCCGGCGTGCCGTCCAGCGCCGTCTCCGTCATGGACTCAACGTCGTAGTCCTTTGCAAACGTGCGAATGACGTCGCCGTCAGAAGCCTGCCCGGTGAGCACCTCCAGGGGCGACAGGCGGATGGGGTTGGTGGTGCGAACGAACAGGAGGTAGACGGCATCACCATCCACAAGGAGCTTTCGGCCCCGGTCAGAGGCGGGTTCGGCAAAATACATCAGAACGCGATTATGGTCGCTGCCGATCCTCAGGAATCCCCAGAGCGTCTTCTCGTCAGTTATCCGGTCCCCGTCATAGGCGCTGAGGTGCACCGCGAAGCTCATGTCTTCGATGGTCCGCTTTGCATCGGACTGCGCAAGGATTTCGGGGGGCGACTCGGCGTACAGGCTCGTGGCCGCAAAGAGCGCTCCTGCGACGATCACCGTGGCTGGTCTGATCATGAATGTTCTCCTATCGCGATCTCAGAAGCTCGGCCGTTGTCCGCCTCACGGACAGCAGGCCGGGGAACAAGGCTGCCGCAAGAGAGGCGGCAAGAAGCCAGGCGCCGTTTCCGAAAAAGCTGGAAAGCTTCGGCGTGAAAGAGATGGTCACCGAGGAGGTGGACATGCCGGGCTCCGGGGGCATGGACAAGCCGCCAAGGGCGTTGATGAGGCCCGACACTCCCCCGCCGGCCAGGCATCCGGCCGCCGCCCCGGCCAGGCCGAGGATCAGCCCCTCCATCACGAGCATGAGAAGGAGCTGGCGGCGCTTTGTCCCGAAGGCGCGAAGCGTCCCTATCTCCCGATAGCGCTCGATCACGGCAACGGAGAGCGTCCCCGAGATCGAGAACAGGGCCACGATCAGGACGATGAAACGCGCAACGGCAAGGATCAGCTGGTACAGGGAGCTCGCCGCCTGGAAGGAGGGGGAAAGCTGCTGCCAGGTCCGCACGGTCAAGCCGTGCAAGGCTGAGCCTGCGGGAGCTGCTGCCACTTTCTCCGCGACCCGGGTCGTGTCGTCTGTGTTCTTCAGGAACACGACGAGGCTCGGCACCGTATCCACGCCGATCAGCGACTGCGCGTCGGCAAGGCTCATGGAGACCGAGATGTCGTCAACCTCCGCTATTCCGGATGAGCTGATGCCCGTGATCGTGAAGCTCTCCGTGTTGACTCCCCCTCCTTTGCTCAGGGCAAAGAGGGACACCGTGCGGCCGGGCACGAGCTTGAGCCTCTTCGAAAGCCCCGACCCGACGAGGATCGTGCCTGGTTCCCCTGTTTGCAGCGTGAGATCGGCACGCGCCTGCGTCGTCGGATACGCGGAAACGCGCACAAAGCTTGTCGTTCCCGCGTCGGCAAGAGCGGCGGAAAAAGTCACGGTGGGCATGACGTCTTTCACCTCGGGAAGCGAGCGCAGCTCCCTCTCAATCCCCTTCGCGTCGTCGAGCAGGAAGGGGATGGGGTTCGTGTCCCCCGCATCGAAATACCGCGCGTCGCGCGCAACCTGGATGTGGCCGGTCCCGCTGCGGATGATCGCGTCCCGAAAGCCGTTCATGGAGTACGTGATGAATCCATCAAGGAGAGTCAGACCCAGGAGGCCGACGATGATTGCTGTCAGGGTGGACAGCGTCCGCCCCGGATTGCGCAGCAGGTTGCGCGCAGCCATCAAGAGAGTGATCCGTACGCGCTCCATGTCCTACGCCTCCCTCAAGCACTCAGATGGTGAAAAACGGATTGCTCGAAGCCCCGGTAGAAGCGCTGCGAGCCCTGCGGTAGCAACGGACGGCACGAGGTTGAGCCAAATGGAGTCCAGGCCCGGCCGGACCATGATGGCGTACGCCTGCGCGCCGTTGTGGTACGGAAGCCCCCCGGCAACGTCTATGACCGCGGAAACCAGGAAGCCGAAGGCAATTCCCAGGACCGCGCCGAGCAGTCCCTGCAGGCACCCTTCCGAAAGAATGACGAAGAGGATGTCCCGTTTCCTCGTGCCGAGGGCGCGCAGCGTTCCCCACTCTTTCATCCGCTCCAGCACCATGCGACTCATTGAGTTGGCAAGAATGAAAAGGGTGACCAGGAGGATGATCGCCCGAATCACGCCGAGGAAGCTCGCCATGATGGTGCTGACCTGCACAAAGAGCTGCGCAAGGTCTCTCCACGTACGGAAGGACAGGCCTCGCGGAAGGCTGTCCGCAATGCCTTCCACGGCTCCGATATCGCTGGCGATGGCGATGAGGACGGGCGGGGACGGCATCCTGATGAAGTCCGAGGCGGTTGCGTAGTCGGTGTACGCAAACGATTTGTCGCGCCCGGGCGAGCTGAAGATCCCGCTGATCGTGAAATCCCGCCCTTCGAGGTTGCCGCCAGGCAGGATCGCCATCAACGTGACCACGTCCCCTACCCTGGCGCCCAGGACCCGTGCGGCCGTCTCCCCAAGGACAAGGCTGTTCCTGACCCCCGGGCTCACGGAAGAACCTTCCGTCAGAGTGCCCAGGTTGAACCGATCCACCGGGGCTTTGACCGTCCCGGCGGGGGGCGCGAAGTACATTCGCTCAGGCGGGTACGCCTTCACGAGCAGTGTGGCGGATTGATCTCCCAGACCGGCAACCGCGACGAACCCCGTTGAAGGAAAGACTGCCTGCACACCAGGCTGTCTTTCCAGCGCCGTGGAAAGCGCCTCGGAGTCTTTCAAGCCGTACGAGAAAGGGTTGAACTCCCCGTCCACGAAGTACTGGTCACGCGCGGCAACCTGGAGGTGCCCTATGCCGGAGAGGATGGTGCCGTCCCGAAAGTCCCGCATCATCTGGCCCAGGAAGCCCTGGAAGACGACCATGCCGGTGAGCCCGACCACGAGCGCGGACACGGTAGCGGTTGTCCGCCGCGCATGGCGAAGGATGCTGCGCCATGCCATCACGAGGACCTTCATGCGACCTCCCTGTCCTCGACAATGCGGCCGTCGCTCATCGTGATGAGCCGGCCGGCGTAGCGCGAAACTGCCGGATCATGCGTGGCAAAGATGAGAGTCGAGCCCGCGGACCGGTTCAACTCCACCATGAGCTGCATGATGGATCTGCCGGTCTCGTGGTCCAGCGCGGCGGTGGGCTCATCTGCAATCACCAGGCGAGGGCGGGTGACGAGCGCCCGCGCAATGGCCACGCGCTGCCGCTGTCCTCCGGAAAGCCGCTCAGGGCTTCGCCGCCGGAGGTCCTTCAGCCCTACCCTTTCCAGCAGCTCATCCACCCGCTCCCGGCGCTCTGCGGATGTCGTTCGCTGGAGAAGAAGGGGGTACTCGACGTTTTCGAAGACGGACAGCACGGGGATCAGGTTGAAAGTCTGGAACACGAATCCCATGGTCCTGTTCCTGAACTCCGAGAGCTGCGCGTCGGAAAGCGTATGCGCTTGCCGGCCGTCGATCTCGATGCTGCCCGCGGTCAGGCTGTCGATGCACCCGATGATGTTCAGGAGCGTCGACTTGCCGCTGCCGGAGGGACCCATGAGGCAGACCCGCTCTCCCTGGCCGATGGCGAGGTTGACGTCCACGAGGGCGGGGACCTCGGCCTTCTCCAGCTGATAATGCTTTGCCGCATTCCGTATGCGAATCAGCTCCAATTCGTTCGTCATGGTGAGAATATGCGCGGCGACAGCGCCGCGCAGTAGTGGAGGGTGTCACAATTCTGGAGTTACGAGTGTCCCTTGGCCATGATGACAACGGTCATGCAGGCGCCATGACAGGGGACTACAGCCAGCCCTTCTCCCGGGCGATCCGGGAGGCCTCGATCCGGTTGCGAGCTCCCATTTTTTGTATTGCCGTCGAAAGGTAATTCCGAACAGTGCCGCTGGAGAGAAAAAGGGTAGAGGCTACCTCAGCGATGCTGGCGCCGCCTTCCGCGGCGCCCAGGACGTCGCGTTCCCTCTCTGTGAGAGGGTTGTCACCGTCGCTGAGCGCGTCAATTGCAAGCTGCGGATCAATGACGCGCCCGCCGGCAACAACGCGTCGGATTGCGGCCGCAAGCTCGGCCGTGGGCGCGTCCTTGGTCAGGAAGCCGACGGCGCCGTTCTCCATTGCCTGCTTGAGGTACCCGGGCCGGCCGAAGGTGGTGAGCATGAGGATGCGGCAGTCAGGAAGGCTGGCATGGAGCCGGGCGGCAGCCTGGATTCCGTCCCCGCCCGGCATTTCGATGTCAAGCAGGGCGACATCTGGTCGGCTGGACTGAGCCGCCGGGAGCACCTCATCCCCGCGGCTCACCTCGGCAACGATCTCGATGTCTTTCTCGAGCCTGAGAAGCGCCGCAAGGGCGCCCCTGACCAGGGCCTGGTCATCTGCCAGGAGCACGCGGATCACTGGGGGCCCCTCTGCGGCACCGGCATCCTGACAGAAACCGCGAAGCCCCCTTCCGCGGTGGGGCCCGTGTGCAGATGTCCCCCGAGGCTGCTCACCCGCTCCTGCATGCCGCGAAGCCCGCTGCCGGGGCTGGGCACGTGAGAACCGGCCCTGGCCGCCTCCGTGCCTTCATCGACAATATCCAGGGATATTTCATCAGCGCCGCGCGCAAGCTCGAGGCTGCAAGCCGTGGCATTTGAGTGGCGGATCACGTTGGTCACGCTCTCGCGCACAATCCAGGCGAGGGCCTCTTCATGGGAAGAGGGCAGCTTCCCGAGGACGCTGCTGTCCCACTGGCCCTTGCCCGCAATGCCGGCCGCGCCCAGGATCTCGCGAGCCGCGTGCAGCTCCGCGGCCAGGCTTGGCTTTCGATACCGAGAGACTGCCTCGCGCACTTCCTGGAGCGTGGCCCGGACCAGACGCTCCACCTCCGCCATTTCGGCGGCGGCCTTCCCCGGATCAGAATCCACCAGGCGCCGGGCGAGCTCGCTTTTGAGCGCGATGAGGGAGAGTTGATGGCCGAGCAGGTCGTGGAGGTCCCGGGATATCCGCAGCCGTTCTGCGGAAGCCGCCATGCGCGCCATCTCTCCCTGCGCCGCGCGCAGCTCATGCCCTGCGACGATTGCGCTCACCCAGCTGATGACGACAAACGAGACCACGGGGATAAGGAACACCGGCACCAGGATGGCGGAGAGGGACAGCCCCGTGAGCCATCCTGTCAGGACGCACAACGCCAGGAGCGCCGCGTCCGCCTGGATGGTGCGCGTTGGACGCAGGGAGCTGCTGATGTAGGCGCTCGTGAAGATGAAAGAGCTCGTGTTTGACGCTCCGCACAGACGCCAGAGAACGCCAATGATCACGCTCAGGCCAGCCAATGCAATTATGGAAGGCCACCGGGAACGGCTGTTTTCCATGTATCGGCTTGCAGACACGGTGCTCAACTCCCGCGCGTTGCGCCATGCCGACCACGCGTAGAAGGCCACGAAGAAAGCAAGGGCAAGGAACGAAAGGCTGAGCAGGCTGGCTGGCGGTCCCTCATGAAGAAGATCAAGGACCGGAGGGACAAAAAACGGAAGCCAGATGATCCAGCCGAGCCAGAGCACGCCGGGCGGAGGAACCCTGATTCTGAACGCTTGCATCGCCTGACCCGCGGGGATCATATCACGTTCCATGGTGGAAAACGTACCCGACGGTGGAAGGGGCAAGTAGAGAAGAGAGTCACAACTGGCCCGTGACATTTGTCACGAGCTCGCGTCAGCGCGCCTGGTTCCAGAGATGGCTCATGAGCGGAAGAGTTGCATTCTCAAACGGCCGGAGCTATTTTCACCTCGGTGAGAATGAATGAGATTGAGGTTCTTCCAGCCTGACAGGCTTCTTCGCGCACACGTCGCGCACATCTGGAGCGTCGAGAGTCCCGACGGATGGAGGCCTGAGGACATCAAGACCATCGTGCCCAACGGCAGGATGAAGCTCGTCTTCCCCTACCGGGGGGCGCTCCTGAATGCCCCGGTGGAAAGCGGCCCAAAGAAGAAGCCGGTTCAGAAGAACCCCGAAAACACGCTGTGGGTCCTGGGGATGTCTGATCGACCGTGGATTGTCGATTCAGACGGTCCTTTCGGCGTGCTTTCCGTGGAGTTTTTCCCCGGCGCCGCCTATCCATTTTTCCCGCACGACCTGCGGACCATGACGGACCAGGTCATTCCCGCGGCTGACGTCCTTGGAAAAGCGGGAAGGGAGCTGCAAAACGGGCTCTCTGAAGAGCCCAGCGCGGAGGGGAAGGTTGCCCTGGTGCAGAACTTTCTCCTCGGGTTCTTCAAGGACCTGCACTATCCTGACAGCGTGGTCAGCCACGCCGTTTCCATCATCCAGGCCCGGCGGGGGCTGGTCACAATCAGCGAGCTGACGGAGAAGCTGGGGTATTCACAGCGATACGTGGCGCTGAAGTTCGACAGGTTTGTCGGGCTCGGCCCCAAGACACTGGCAGAGATTGTGAGGTTCCAGAACAGGTTCGTTTCCCTGACCCGCTTCGGGTCCGCGCGCGACCCCGCGGATTTTGATGATGACTACTACGACCAGTCACACTTCACGAAAGAGTTCAAGCGATTCTC
>Ga0209415_10014640_pt1 | contig 12797 bp, 9 predicted proteins | sample PeaSoiSIISIP2007_FD_187696 | JGI IMG/M metagenome (GOLD analysis project Ga0209415, IMG submission 187696) | Peat soil microbial communities from Weissenstadt, Germany - SII-SIP-2007 (SPAdes) (version 2) | ecosystem: Environmental > Terrestrial > Soil > Wetlands > Peat | place: Germany...
GTTCTCGAAGAGATCAAGATGGACCTGGACAATCCCGAATACCTGCTCCACGACATCTTCACCCGCGGCTTCTGGCCGGAGCATTCTCTCGGCCGCCCCATCCTCGGCACTCCGGAAACGGTGCGCAATTTTGACCGCGATGCACTTCGCCGGCGCTTCCAGGACTGGTTCGCACCGGACCACATCATCGTCACGGCGGCCGGCAACATCACTCATCCGCAGGTTCTGGAGCTGGTCGAGAAGGAATTTGGCCACTTGCAGGCCATCGGTTCGCCGCAGGACACCCCCGCGCCTGCCACCAGTGCTCCCATTCGTCTCGAAACCAAGCGCGATCTGGAGCAGGTACACCTGTGCATCGGTGTTCCCTCACTGCCTCTTGCCCACGAGCGGCGCTTCGGCGTGGCCGTACTGAATAATCTTCTGGGCGGCGGCATGTCCTCGCGCCTGTTCCAGAACATCCGCGAAAAGCAGGGCCTGGCCTACGCCGTCTTCAGCGAGATCACGCCGTATTCCGACGCCGGGATGCTGACGGTGTACGCGGGCACGGCCAAGGAAACCGTCGACAAGGTTCTCGACATGACGGTTGCGGAATTCCGCGCGATGAAGGAATCGCCGGTGTCCGACGAAGAACTCCTCCGCGCCAAGAACCATCTCAAAGGCTCCCTGATGCTCTCGCTCGAATCCACCAGCTCGCGCATGTCCAATCTGGCGCGCCAGGAGCTTTATTTCCAGCGCTTCTATTCGCTCGACGAGATTCTCGCCTCCATCGAAGCCGTCACCCGCGACGAAGTGCAGTCCCTCGCCCGCAACTTCTTCCAGCCGGACCGTGTCGCTCTCACCGTCCTTGGACCCCTCAACGGCTTCTCCGTCGACCGCGCTCGCCTCGCCTGCTAAGCGCCTCCTCGCCGATTGGCACTGGTCCCTGCGCCAGTCTTCTCGAACAGTTTCACTGGAATTATCCACTTTCGCGCGCTTTTGCGCATTGACGCGATTCTCCCTCTCTGCCATCATCGTCGAAGTTTATAGTTTCGTTTTTCGAGTTTCGTGCCCCTGGGAGAATCTCCATCGGCTTGCGCGTTTCCATTCTCGCGTCCGGTAGTTCGGGCAACATCACGCTGCTCGAAACCGAACGCACCCGCCTCCTTGTGGACGCCGGCCTGGGCAAGCGCGAAACTCTGGCGCGCCTTGCCGCCATCGAAAAAGATCTCGACCGCCTCGATGGCATCCTGATCACCCACGAACACACCGACCACTGCGGCGGTCTCCCGCAAGCCCTGGCGCTGTGGAAAGCCCCGCTGTATGTCACCGAGCCGACCTTGGGCGCGCTCCGGCATATTCTTCCGGACACCTTCGGCAAGCGGCTCAATCGTGTCGAATCCATCCAGGCTGGCCAGACCTTTTCCGTTGGCGATATCGAAGTCCACGCTTTTAGCATTCCCCACGATGCTGTCGACCCCGTGGCGTTCACGTTTCGGACTAACGGCACCAAGGTGGCCATCTGCACTGATCTTGGTTACATGCCGAATCACGTCAAAGTGCATCTGCGCGAATCCGACTGCCTGATCCTCGAATCCAACCACGATCTCGACATGCTCAAGGTCGGCCCCTATCCTTGGGTCGTCAAGCAGCGCGTGCTCTCTCGAACCGGCCACTTGTCCAACCACGCCGTCAGCGAATATCTTGCCGACCCCGAGGGTTTCGACTCCCGGGCGCGCTATCTCGTCCTCGCCCACATGTCGGAGGAAAATAACAATCCTTACACAGCAACCATCTCCGCCACGGAGGCGCTCAGCCGGCGTCCCGCCGAAGCTGCTTTCAGCGGCGAGCTTCTCCTGGCCTCGCAGCACGTTCCACTCAGGCCTCTCGATCTGTAATTGCAAGGATCCCAGGGGGCCGATCACACCCAGTAAACCGCCTTGTTCTTTGCATGCAGTTTTCAGTCGTTCACCGGGCCTGCGGGCTCTTGACTTTGCGCGCAGATTCGCCAGAATGATGGCCAATGTTTTCGTAGGGTTCAGGGGAAAGCAGTTTGGGGCCAGTCGAACCTGCCGAGGAGTCGCCTGATTTCCGATTTTTCTAAGCCCTCGGAATCCATCAATTCATTCCGGTGCAGGGAGAAATTCGCGCTCGAAGGGGGCATAAGATGCGGGCTTTTAGTTCTAAGTGGTCAATTCCCACGCTTGCCTTCTGGCTGTTTTTCGTTGTTTTGGGAGCTTCGGCACAAATTGGTACTACCTCCCTTCATGGCACAGTTCTCGATAAGTCGCGCGGCGTCGTCGGCGACGCCAAAGTCACCCTGGTCAATGCAGCGCAAGGTCTCGAGCGCGACGCCACCAGTTCGCCCACCGGCGAGTTTGAATTCCTAGCTCTTCCCCCGGGTACCTATGTGCTGAGCGTGGAAAAGGACGGCTTCAGCAAATATGAGCAGAGCAACCTCCAGCTTCTTGTGAACGTGCCCACCACAGTGAATGTGGTTCTCCAGGTCGGCTCGGTCAGCACGCGAGTCGAAGTTTCGGCTCAAGCGGAAGTCGTCAATACGACGGACGCCTCACTAGGGATCGCCTTCGGTGAAAATCAGGTCAAGCAGCTTCCTCTCGAAAGCCGCAATGTCCCCGACCTTTTATCGCTTCAGCCTGGCGTCGTTTATACGGGCGACCGCCCCGACATCGACAATGATGTGGACACCCGCAGCGGCTCGGTCAACGGCTCTCACAGCGATCAAAGCAACATTACCCTCGACGGCGTCTCTGTCAACGACAAAGGTGCCCACTCCTTTACTTCAGTCCTCCCAGTCACACTGGATTCTGTTCAGGAATTTCGTGTAACCACTTCCAACTATGGCGCCGACGAAGGTTCCGCCTCCGCCGCGCAGGTTGCCTTGGTCACCAAGAGCGGCACCAATGATTTTCACGGCTCCGCTTACGAGTACAATCGCAACTCGCTGTTCAGCGCCAACGATTACTTCATCAAAGCGGCCCAACTGCAGAGCGATTCTCCGAACAAGGCCCCGCAACTCAATCGCAATATCTTTGGGGGTTCCGTGGGCGGGCCCATCCGCAAGAATCGTTTCTACTTTTTTTTAAACTATGAAGGCTATCGTGATGCCGAAGCCGTCAGCGCGGTCCGCACCGTCCCCACGCAGGCTCTGCGCAACGGCGTAATCCAGTATATCTGCCTGCGCAACCCCGATAACTCGCTCAATACGACGCTTTGTCCGGGGAACTTCAGTGTGCCAGGGCTGGCAAATCCTGTCGCTCCAGGGTATTTCGCTCTCTCTTCCGACCAACTCAACCAAATGGACGCAGGCAGCAAGGGCCCCCATGGCCCTGACCCGGTCGTCCTACAGTACATGAAAGACACCTATCCTTTGCCGAACGACAGCACAGTCGGCGACGGCCTGAACACTGCTGGCTACCGTTTTCGCGCTCCCACTCTCACCAAGAAGAATTGGTATATCGCCAAACTCGACTACAACATCACCGCCGATGCCAAGCAGCGCCTGACGGTAAGCGCTGCCCTTGCCAATGAGAACTCGGCCGGCGCGCCGTTTCTGCCGGGGACTCCTCCAGAACAGGACACCGTGAGCTACAACAAGGGGATCATCGCCGGCTATTCCGCGGTGATCACTCCGTCCCTTCTCAACAATTTCCGTTATGGTTTTGTGCGTCAGAGCCTCGGCATGATCGGCGATTCCACGCAGGAGTGGAATGAGCTTCTGGCGTTCGATCAGGGCATTACGCGCTCTTCGGCGTTCCAGCGCCCTGTGCACAATTTCACTGACGATCTTTCCTGGATACACGGGCGCCACACCTGGCAGTTCGGAATTCAGTTCGCCTTTCTGCGCAATCCGGAAACCAATTTGAACAACTCTTTCAGCAACGGCCAGGCCAATCCGGATTGGCTTGCCAATTCCGGCCTCTCCGGCCCTGCAAACCCCTCGCCTCTGAATCCCAGCAACCCAGCTAATGGCTATCCCCAAGTGGATACGGGTTTTGTCAGCAACTATGACTATTCCTTGACCAGCCTCCTCGGCATGATCCCGCTGGGCAACGCTTTCTACAATTACGATCGCAACGGCGCCCCGATTGCCCAGGGCGCACCAGTGACCCGGCACTTTGCGGAGGACTCTTACGAGCTGTATGCGCAAGACACCTGGAAGTTGAAATCCAATCTGACGGTTACGCTCGGCCTGCGTTACTCGCTGTTTTCCCCGCCGTGGGAAACCAACGGCCTGCAGGTAGGCACCACCTTCAGCCTTGGCGATTGGTTTAACGATCGCGGTGCCGGGATGCTCCAGGGAGTGCCTTCCAACGCCCAACTGCCGGTCACCTATCAGTTGGCCGGCCCGGTCAACGGCAAAGCCGGCTTCTACAATTGGGACTACCACAATTTTGCGCCGCGCCTGGCCTTGGCGTGGTCTCCCGATTATTCTTCGGGTCTTCTGGGAGCGCTGGCGGGGGGCAAGGGGAAGAGCAGCATTCGCGCCGGATTTGGAATCGTCTACGATCGGGTGGGCGAAAGCCTCGTGGATACGTTCGACCAGAACGGCTCGTTTGGTCTCTCCACTACGCTCAACAACGCTTCGGATTACGAAACATCTCTGATTGCGCCTCGTCTGACCGACATGAACGTCATCCCAGCCCAGGACTATGGCACTCCTGCAAAGCTCATCTTGCCTCTCGCGCCCACGGGCGGTTATCCCCAGACGTACCCAACGGGGAATGGAGCGATCTCCTGGGGCATCGATAACAACCTCAAGACTCCCTATTCTTACACGCTGGATCTCGCGGTCAGCAGGGAACTAAAGTCTGGCTTCTCCCTCGACGTTGCCTATGTGGGGCGTCTCTCCCACAGGCTTCTTGCCCAGGATGACCTGGCTATGCCGCTGGACATCTTCGACAAGAAGTCTGGCATCGATTACTTCACTGCGGAAAAAGCGCTTGCGAAGGTTTTCCGACCGGAACTCAACGCAGGCGTGTCGGCCCCGACGAGCACATTTAACCCCAACCAGCTACCCGCAAACGTCCAGCAGTTTTGGATCGATCAGATTCAGCCCATTGCGAACGGTATCCCCTACCAGCTTAGCGGCTGCACTGGCACGGACTCGTCGGGTAACCAAATCATAAGCCCCACCACCAATCCGATTATTTTTGCCTTTGACACTTTCTGCAGCACCAGCTTCAACGATTCGTTGGCCCTCTACAATCTCGACTACAACGGCATCCCGGGCTACCACTCAACTCAGCGCTATTTCACCTCGGGCGGGCAATACTCCTACTACGCTCCGCAATTCAGCTCACTGTATGCCTGGCGGTCCATGGCTAATGCCAACTACAACGCCATGCAAGTAACCCTGCGTCATACCATGACGCACGGAATCCAGTTCGACCTGAACTATACCTTTTCCAAATCCATCGACCTGGCTTCCGACGCCGAACGCATCGCTCCGGCCAGCTCCATCAGCAGCCTCAATAACATCATCATCAACGCGTGGAATCCCCAGCAGGAACGCGGCGTATCTTCTTATGACGTGCCGCACCAGTTCAACGCCAATTGGCTCGTCGAGCTGCCTTTCGGACGCGGCCGCGCGATTGGCCGCGATTCCAGCAGGTTCCTTGATGCCTTCATTGGCGGGTGGCAGGTTTCCGGCCTCTTCCGCTGGACCAGCGGCTTTCCCGTCAACGTCGACAACGGCTATAGCAATTTCCCGACGAACTTCGAGCAGGAGGGCAACGCCGATCTGATTGCCCCCGTCGGCAAAACCGGCGCCTACTTCAGTACGGGCACGCCCAACATCTTCGCCAACGGACCTGCGGCGATCAATTCCTTTGCTCCGGCGTACGCCGGCGAGTCCGGCCAGCGCGACGTTATCCGCGGCGACGGTTTCTTTGGCATTGATCTCGGCGTCTCCAAACGCTGGATCATGCCCTGGAAGGAGTCGCAAAGCCTGCAGTTCCGGTGGGAGACTTTCAACCTGACCAACTCCGTGCGCTTCGATGTGCAGTCCAGCCTGCTCTCCTCTGCCCTAACCTTGGGGAGCGGCGGCAGCTTCGGAAACTATTCTGGTCTGCTCACCAACCCGCGCATTATGCAGTTTGCGTTGCGCTACGAATTCTAACTTCACCGGAAGAAACAATGATTCCGGGAGCGACGGCTCGCGGAGTTTTTGCCTGGTGGGACTCTGCCTTCTCCAGTTCTCACAAAGACAAGGGCCCGAATTCCCAATGCCATGCATCGATTGTTTCGTGCTCGGATTCGTTGACACTCACCGGCATTTCCTCTACCGTGGTAGAGCTTGATAGAGGTGCGGCGGCCATGAGTAGCCGCGTGGGTTTCCCCGAATCAGCTTGGGGCACGCGGGCGAAAGGGGCCTTCAGTATTAGCCGCCGAAATCGCTGTTATTGCTGAAACGCCAGCGGTTGGGGTTCAGGTCTAAGGCCTGTTCACTGTCATCCGGAAATCGGGTGGAGCGCTATCGAGAGGCAGCAGCCCGAGCACATCCTCGCGCTTTCTTCCTTTCCTTTCGCTCCTTCCAGATAAAATCAGGTACACATGGATTTGTTTGCATTTACGCGCGCGCTCGTAGATCTCGATTCGACCACCGGCCACGAAAAGGCGGTGGCCGAGTATCTCTTCACGCATCTTTCGTCCTTGGCCGCGCGCCACAACACTCGCGTGGAGCGCCTCTTCGCCGCGCCTGATCGCGACAATCTCTTGGTCGCATTCGGCGAGCCCATCGTCACCCTCTCCACGCACATGGACACGGTCCCGCCGTTCTTTCCCTCTCGCGAAGACGCCACGCATATCCACGGCCGCGGTTCGTGCGACGCCAAGGGTATCATCGCCGCGATGTTCGCCGCTGCCGAAGCGCTGCTAGACGGCGGCACGCGCAACTTTGCGCTGTTGTTTGTCGTTGGCGAGGAGCGCAACAGTATCGGCGCCAAAACCGCAGCCGCTGCCCCACGTGGTTCGCGCTTCCTCATCAACGGCGAGCCCACGGGAAATCACCTCGCCCTCGGGTGCCAAGGCGCTCTTCGTTACGAACTCACTGCGCGCGGCAAGCTTGCTCATTCCGCCTACCCAGAGTTGGGCCATTCCGCCATTCATGCGCTGCTCGACGCTCTGCGCGACATTCGTGCGATTCCTTTGCCCAGGGATCCGCTTCTTGGCCAGGCCACTCTCAACGTCGGTACGCTTTCCGGCGGGCGCGCTCCCAATGTAGTCGCGGACGAGGCCCGCGCAGAAATCATGTTCCGCCTGGTGGGCGAACCCAGCGCCATCCGTGCGGAAGTGGCTCACGCCGCCGCAGCACACGACATCGACGCTCGCGAAGTGTTATATTTCCCCGCGGTTCATCTGGCCCCGCTCGATGGCCTGCCCACCACCGTCGTGGCCTTCACAACGGACATCCCCTCCTTCAATGGCACCTGGGGCCAACCGCTTCTTATCGGTCCAGGCAGCATCCATGTGGCGCATACCGCCGAGGAACGCATCTCCAAAGCTGAATTGACCGCTGCCGTGGAGATTTACGCGCGGATGGTTCGCCAACTTCTCACGACCGGAGCCACACTCTGATGAGCACGCCACTCGCAATTGTCGGCACCGGCAAAATGGGCAGCCTCGTCGAGCAACTCGCCCCGGAACACGGCTTCGAGGTGCGCGCGCGCTTTGACGTCGACAACATCACAACGCTTTCTCGTGAATCGCTGAAAGGGGCCTCGATCGCCATCGAATTCACCGCGCCGTCCGCCGCGCCTGAAAATCTTCGTCGTCTTGCCGCGCTGGGCGTGAAAACCGTTTGCGGCACGACCGGCTGGTACGACCATCTCCCGCAAGTGCGCAACACCGTCGCCGCCTCGGATACGGCGCTCGTGTACGCCCCGAATTTCTCCATCGGCGTGAATCTGTTTATTGAAACCGTCGCGCGCGCTGCGGCCCTTTTCGCGCAGCACCCCGAGTACGAAGCCTGGGGATGGGAGATCCACCATTCCGCCAAGAAGGATGCGCCCTCCGGCACGCTGAAAAAACTCGCCGAAGAGATCCGAAGTTCGGGCTTCAGCGGCTCGCTCACACTGAGCGCCAATCGCGCGGGCGCGCACACCGGCACACACGAAATCGGCTTCGATTCGCCGGCGGACACCATCACGCTGCGCCACACCGCACGCAGCCGCGAAGGGTTCGCCCACGGCGCGCTTCTCGCGGCTCGCTGGATCGCGGGGAAGAAGGGCGTCTTCGAGTTTCGAGAAATCCTGGGCGAACTCGGCTGCTCGGATGCGACCTCAGTGGGGCCCTGATCGCGCCGGGCTGCGCACGCTTTTGTGGAAATGGTTTTCGGGAAGTTGCGAAATCTCGATTAGGACCTGGAGGAAAAAGAAATGTTTACCGGAACTGGCACCGCGCTCGTCACTCCCTTTCGCCGCGATGGTTCGCTTGACGAATCCACGCTGCGCGCGCTGGTCAAGCGCCAGATTGCCGCGGGCATCAATTTCCTTGTGCCCTGCGGCACCACCGGGGAAAGCCCGACGCTTACCCATCAGGAACATTTGCGTGTCGTCGAACTCACCGTGGAACTCGCGAAGGGCAAGGTGCCCGTACTGGCGGGCGCCGGCGGCTACAACACCGCCGAAGTGATCACCCTCGCGCGCGAACTCGCGGACCTCGGCGCCAACGGTATCCTCTCTGTCACGCCCTATTACAACAAGCCGACGCAGGAAGGCCTCTACCAGCATTTCAAGGCCATCGCCGAAGCCGTCAGCCTTCCCATCATTCTGTACAGCGTGCAGGGGCGCACCGGAGTCAACATCGAGCCGCCCACCGTCCAGCGCCTTTCGCAAATCGAAAACATCATTGGCATCAAGGAAGCCTCCGGCAACATTTCGCAGATGTCCACGATCTTGAATGCCGTGCCGGAGGATTTCCTGGTGCTCTCCGGCGATGACGCCATCACGCTTCCGCTGACCGCTCTTGGCGGGCGCGGCGTTATCTCCGTGGCCTCCAACGAAATTCCCGCGGAGATGACAGCACTAACGCGGCTTGCGCTGGGCGGCGATTTTGCGGGCGCGTGCCAAATCCACCGGCGCTTCTTGCCGCTTATGGAAATCAATTTCGTCGAGTCGAATCCCATTCCCGTGAAGACCGCGCTAGCGGAAATGGGCTTGCTGGAGCCGGTGTGGCGTTTGCCACTGGTTGCGCCTAAGGCGGAAAATCGCGCGCGCATTCGAGCGGTTCTGGAATCCCTGAGCCTCGTCGGGCGAATTCATGTTGCAGCCACAAATTGAAGCGCTCTTCGATGTTCCGCCGGCCAACTACACGACGGAGCATTTCGCGTTGTTCGATGCGTTCAAGGCCGGCCTGAACCGAGGTGAAATCCGCGCTGCTGAGCCCGACACTGCTTCGCCGACCGGCTGGCGCGTCAATCCCTGGGTAAAGAAAGGCATTCTCCTCGGCTTTCGCATGGGCGCCATCGTGGACATGTCCATTGACGCGCGCCGCCAGCCATTCTTTGATAAGTCCACCTATCCGGTGCAGGCGATTTCCGCCGCGGACGGCGTGCGCATTGTTCCCGGCGGCTCCAGCATTCGCGATGGCTCGTACATCGCGCGCGGAGTTATCTGCATGCCGCCGATGTTCGTGAATGTGGGCGCGTATGTCGACGAAAACACGCTGATCGATTCACACGCCCTGGTGGGCTCCTGCGCGCAGGTGGGCCGCAATTGCCACATCTCCGCCGCCGCGCAGATTGGCGGGGTGCTCGAGCCCATCGGCGCGCTGCCGGTAATCATCGAAGACGATGTGCTCGTCGGGGGGAATGCCGGCGTTTACGAAGGCACTATCGTGAAGCGCCGCGCCGTACTCGGCACCGCCACGATCCTCAACCGCTCGATTCCCGTGTACGACCTGGTGCGCGACGCCGTTTATTCCGCGAAGGATGATCAGCCGCTGGTGATTCCCGAGGATGCGGTCGTCGTTCCCGGCACCCGCGCCGTCTCCCATCCCGCGGCTACGAAGTGGGGACTCTCCCTGCAAGCCGCGGTCATCGTCAAATACCGCGACGCCAAAACCACCTCCCGCATCCAGCTCGAAGATTTGCTCCGCTAGCGCGCCGCACGTTGTAGCGCAGAGTAAGCCCGCATGCCCTGCGGTTATTTTCTTGGGTTTGGTGGCACAGTCAGTCCTGACTGTGCTCTTGGGTTTTCCCCGCTTGTGCAGGGCTCGCCTTGGCGGGCCGCTCCCGGTTTTCTCCCGACCTCGTAGGGGTGCGGGAGTCCTGCGCCCCTACAGAGGCTGAAGAGCGGACCGCCTCAGAAGGCGATCTCTACACAAGAAAGAGAAAGCCAAGATCGAACCTGGCCTGGCGCTTCGCAAATCGCCAGGGGTATAGGAAATGCCGTATCATTACATGGGGTTTGTCTTGGAGATGCGCTCGTGATTCCACGCTATACACGCGAAGAGATGGGGCGGGTCTGGAGCGACGCCAACCGCTACCAGAAGTGGCTGGACGTTGAGCTGGCCGCGGCAGATACGCTGGCCGAAGCGGGGCTCGTGCCGAAAGAGGCTGCGGCGACATTGCGGGCGCGCGCCAAGGTGGATGTGGCGCGCATCAACGAACTGGAAGCGCGCGTCAAGCATGATGTGATCGCTTTCACCATGGCCGTGGGCGAATCCATTGGCGATCCTTCGGTTGCGCGCTGGCTGCATTACGGCATGACCTCGAATGATGTGGTGGATACGGCGCAAGCGCTGCTGATTCGCGACGCTTCGCGCATCATCGAGCGCAACCTCGTGCTGTTCGCGGAAGTTCTGGATGTGCGCGCCCACGAATTTCAGCACACGCCGCAGATTGGCCGCACCCACGGCGTACACGCAGAGCCCATCACCTTTGGCCTGAAAATCGCCAACTGGTTCGCCGAAAACCAGCGCAACATTTTCCGTTTCCGCGAAGCTTCGCGCGGCATGGAGCATGGGAAGATTTCCGGCGCGGTGGGCAACGCTTCGCACTTAGGTCCGGAAATCGAGGAGAAAATCTGCCAGCGGCTCGGCCTGGAGGTGACGCGCATCGCCACGCAGGTGATTCAGCGCGACCGCCACGCGCATTATCTCAGTTCGCTTGCCCTCATTGCCGCGACGCTCGAAAAAATCGCCATGGAAATTCGTCATCTGCAGCGCACGGAAGTGCGCGAGGCGGAAGAGTTTTTCGGCGGGGAGCAGCGGGGAAGTTCCGCGATGCCGCACAAGCGCAATCCGGTGACCTGCGAACAGATGTGCGGGCTGGCGCGGCTGGTGCGCAGCAACATGCTGGCGGCGTTTGAAAATGTGGCGCTGTGGCACGAGCGCGACATCTCTCACAGCAGTGTGGAGCGCATCATCCTGCCCGACTCCACGATTCTGGTGGATTACATGCTCGCCAAGATGACCGCGATCGTCAGCCAGATGCGTGTCTTCCCGCAACGCATGCTGCGCAACCTGGATTCCACGCATGGACTGGTCTTCTCTGGCCAGTTGTTACAGGACCTTGTCGAAAAAGGGATGCCGCGCGACGCCGCCTACAAAGCCGTGCAGCAAAACGCCATGGCCGCATGGGAAGCGGAGACCAGCTTCCGCGACAGCGTGGCGCATGATGCGCGCATCACGAAATATCTTAGTGCCACGGAATTGGAGCACACTTTCGATTTGCAGCGGCAGTTGCGCTATGTAGACAATCTCTTCGAGCGCGTCTTTGGCGCGCACCCTGCCGGTGAAAAGGGGATTGCCAAGAAAGCGTGAAGCGGCGGCGGAAAGAGCCGAGAAAGACTTTCTTCAGGGGCTAAAGCCCTGTCGGGTTGGAAGCATTACGCCGGGGCTGAAGCCCCGGCCTCCTAAAGAGAAAGAGCTGTTTTGCATCATGCAAACAGCATAGCCACCTGTCATCCTGAGACGCGCGTTGTTTGCGCGGCGAAGGACCTCAACTTACGCCATTGTGCACAGTTTTGACGTTGAGGTCCTTCGGCGATCCTCGTCGGATCGCCTCAGGATGACACCGGATTGCTGGAAGGGAGCAGGCGGCCCTGAGCGGCTAAAGCCGAGCTGATTTGTGCGGCTTGCGGCACGACTGAACAGGCTGCGGCAAAGGCTTAGGACCATTTCCTCAGGGGCTAAAGCCCAATGATAGCCAAGCACTTAATGTCGGAGCTAAAGCTCCGACCCCCTAAGTTTCGGAGTTTTTCCACAAACTCTGAAGTCGTGCCCCTGACGCTTACGAAAAAATCCACCGCGAAAACAAAAGAGCTCCCGGTTGCCCGGGAGCTCTTCGTTCTTGCCTCTTCCGATCCGGCGGAAAGCCGGCTCAGCTGCGGAGGCGGAAACTATTCGACGCGCTGGACGTAGCGCGCTTCGGACGTGTCCACGCGAATCCTATCACCTTCATTGACAAAAGGGGGCACGTTCACAATAAGCCCGGTCTCCAGCGTGGCCGGCTTCATCACCGCGCTGGCCGTGGCTTTCTGCAGCGTCGGCTCGGTCTGGATCACTTTCATGTCCATGGTGTCCGGCAGGTCCACGCCGATGGCTTTTTCGTCGTGGAACTCGATTTTCACGATGGTGTTGGGAATCAGGTAGTTCACGGTTTCGCCGAGCTCGTCCTTGGTCATTTGCATCTGCTCGTAGGTCTTCGTGTTCATGAAGTGGAAATCGTCGCCCTCTTTGTAGAGATACTCGAATTCGATTTCGTCCAGGATGGCGCGCTCCACGAATTCTTCCGCGCGGAAGCGGTACTCGATGATGGCGCCGGTGCGCAGGTTCTTCATGCGCGTTTGCATGGA
>Ga0209415_10014642_pt1 | contig 12796 bp, 8 predicted proteins | sample PeaSoiSIISIP2007_FD_187696 | JGI IMG/M metagenome (GOLD analysis project Ga0209415, IMG submission 187696) | Peat soil microbial communities from Weissenstadt, Germany - SII-SIP-2007 (SPAdes) (version 2) | ecosystem: Environmental > Terrestrial > Soil > Wetlands > Peat | place: Germany...
TGGCGTGATCGGTCGGCTCGCCCCCGGCAACGCCCTTGCGTTGTCCGGCCTTGGTAGAGAGCGTTGCGGCCAGTCGTCGCGGCGATAGATGCGCGCGGAACAGCGCCTCGCAGACGTAGATGTTGCCGAGCCCCGCGACCACGCGCTGGTCGAGCAGTGCCGCCTTCAGACTGGTTTTCTTGTTGGCGCAAGAGCGCGCCAGCATGTCGGCATCGAATTCATTGCCGAGCGGTTCGGGGCCGAGTCCCCGCAGCAACGGTTCGTCTTCGAGCGCCTTGCGGGCGATGACCTTCATGTAACCGAACCGGCGCGGATCGTTGAAGACAATTGTCGCGCCCGACGACATGTGGAACACGACGTGGTCATGGGCACGATACTCGCCGCGCGGATGGTGAAATTGGCCGGGCGTCTTCTTGTCGTCGTCCTTAAGGACGCGGAACGATCCGGACATGCCCAGATGCATCAACAGCACGTCGCCGGAACCAAGATCGGCCATCAGATATTTGGCGCGGCGGCCGAGCCCGGTCACGGTCTGGCCTTCGAGACGCCTGACAAAGTCCTTTTGGAACGGAAATCGCAGGTCTTTGCGCCGGACTTCCGCCTTCATAATCCTCGCCCCCTCCATGGCCGGCTGCAGGCCGCGGCGAACGGTCTCGACTTCGGGTAATTCGGGCATGGGCAGCATTCACCTTGAAAGGTTGACGTGATAGCGCCATTGCGGCGGGCGCGCTATGGTCCGGTGACGGAGACGGCTTGATGAACCAACCGGACGAAACCACGCATTTCGGCTTCAGGGATGTCCCAATAAGCGACAAGCAGACGCTGGTTAACGACGTATTTCACAGCGTGGCTCGGCGCTATGACCTGATGAACGATTTGATGTCGGCGGGCCTGCATCGGGTCTGGAAAGACCTGATGATCAACGCGCTCAATCCGCCACGTGGCGAGGCGCCGTTTGCGCTGCTCGACGTTGCCGGCGGCACCGGCGACATCGCCTTCCGCGCCGCCAAGGCCGCAGGCTCGCGGTTCAGGGCGACGGTATGCGACATCAATTCCGACATGCTCGCGGTCGGTCGCGAACGCGCGAGGCAGCGGCACCTCGACGACCGTGTGTCCTTTATCGAGGGCAATGCCGAGGAGCTCGCTTTGCCGAACAACTCGTTCGACGCCTACACGATTGCGTTCGGTATCCGCAACGTACCGCGGATCGATCGCGCCTTGCACGAGGCGTTTCGCGTGCTCAGGCCCGGCGGCCGGTTCCTGTGCCTTGAATTCTCCACCGTCGACGTGCCGGGGCTCGATCGGATCTACGATCTGTTTTCGTTCAACGTGATCCCGCCGCTCGGCCGCGCAGTGACTGGCGATGCCGAGTCGTATCAGTATCTCGTGGAGTCGATCCGGAAATTCCCAAAACCCGGCGCCTTCGCCGACATGATACGCGCCGCCGGCTTTTCCCGCGTCAGCTGGCAAAGTTTCTCGGGCGGCATCGTGGCATTGCATTCAGGCTGGCGTTTGTGATTTCCGCACTGACTCACATCGCGCGGATTGCCCGCGCCGCGTTCGTGTTCGCGCGCGAGGGCGTGTTTGGCGTCGTCGATCCGTCATTGGTGCCGCCGCCCGGACAATTGGCCCTGCGCCTGGCGAGGATCATCGAGCGTCCGGGCGCCAAGTCCGGTCCGCATCTGTCGCGGGCGCTGACGCGGTTGGGGCCGGCCTATCTCAAGCTCGGTCAGTTTCTCGCCACAAGGCCCGACGTGGTCGGCGTGATGATGGCGCGCGATCTGGAAAGCCTGCAGGACCGGCTGCCGCCTTTTTCGCAAAGCGAGGCCGAAGCCGTCATCGCAGCCTCGCTGGAACGCCCCATCGCGCAGGCGTTTGCAAGCTTCGGCCCCGCGGTGGCCGCCGCCTCAATTGCCCAGGTGCATCGCGGCGAAGTCGAGCGCGACGGCTTGCGCACATCCGTTGCGGTAAAGGTGCTGCGGCCCAATGTAGCCGCGCGTTTCCGCCGCGACCTTGCGGATTTTTTCTTTGTCGCGCACCAGGCCGAGATCTATTCGGCGGAAGCACGCCGGCTGCGGCTGGTCGAGGTCATCAATACCATGTCGCGCTCGGTCGCGATGGAGATGGACCTGCGGCTGGAAGCGGCGGCGCTTTCGGAAATGGCGGAGAACACCCGCGACGATCCGGACTTTCGCGTGCCCACGGTCGATTGGGATCGGACCACGCACAACGTCCTGACCATGGAATGGATCGACGGCATTGCGCTCTCCGATCACGCCCGGCTCGAGCAGTCGCAGGTCGATTTGCCCGGTCTCGGACGCAAGGTGATCCAGAGTTTCCTGCGCCATGCGCTGCGCGACGGATTCTTCCATGCCGACATGCACCCCGGCAATCTGTTCCTCGACGACGCCGGCCGGCTCGTCGCCGTCGACTTCGGCATCATGGGACGGCTGGGGCTGAAGGAGCGGCGCTTCCTCGCCGAGATTCTTCTGGGCTTCATCACCCGCGATTATCGCCGTGTTGCCGAAGTCCATTTCGAGGCCGGTTATGTGCCGGCGCATCACTCGGTGGAGAATTTCGCGCAAGCGATCCGCGCCATCGGCGAGCCGATCCACAACCGCACCGCCGAAGAAATCTCGATGGCGAAGCTGCTGACGCTGCTCCTGGAGGTCACCGGCCTGTTCGACATGCGGACCCGCCCCGAATTGATCTTGCTGCAAAAGACCATGGTGGTGGTTGAAGGCGTCGCGCGCGGCTTCGATCCCAAGCTCGACATCTGGAAGGTCGCCGACCCCGTGGTCCGCGAATGGATCGAGCGCAATCTCGGCCCTTTGGGACGCATCCAGGGCGCGGTGCTGGGCGCCGGTGAACTGGGCCGGGTGGTCGCCAGCCTGCCCGCACTCGCCACGCGGGCTGTGAATGTGCTTGAGCAACTGGAAACCATGACGCGGGAAGGGCTGACACTGTCGCCGGAGACGATCGCCGCGATGGGGCGGACCGAAGGCCGCAAGAGCCGTTGGCGGGCGCTGGCGCTCTGGATCATTGCGCTGACCTTTATCGGAATCCTGTTTGCCATCCGGCAGTTGTGATTGCATTGCAATCAAGATATTGATAGCATTGCCATCAAATTCGCCGATGGAGCCAGCCCGTGGCCAGCTTGACCATCCGAAAGCTCGATGACGCGATCCGGGACGCGCTGCGGCTGCGCGCCGCCCGCAGCGGCCGTTCCGTCGAGGACGAGGTCAGGGTGATCCTGCGAGAAGCCTCGCAGAATGGCCCTTCCGGTGCTTCCCCTGCCCGTCTGGAGCCGGCGCCATATGCGCCCGGACAGCCGACTTCCCGCGTGGCCGCAGGCCTCGCACGGGTCACCCTGATCATTGGCGGCGGCATCGCCGCCTATAAGGCGCTCGACCTGATCCGGCGGCTGAAGGAGCGGCAGATTGACGTCCGCTGCGTGCTAACCAGGGCCGCGCAGCATTTTGTCACGCCGCTGACCGCAAGCGCCCTGTCGAACGAGCGCTGCTATACGGATTTGTTCGATCCGGAGAGCGAATTCGATGCCGGCCACATACGCCTGGCGCGCGACTGCGACCTGATCGTGGTGGCGCCGGCGACCGCCGATCTGATGGCCAAGATGACGCACGGCGCCGCCGACGATCTCGCCACCGCCATCCTGCTCGCGGCGAGCGGGCCGATTCTGCTGGCGCCGGCGATGAACCCGCTGATGTGGAACAATGCCGCCACAAAGCGCAATATCGCGCTGCTGCAACGCGACGGCATCGCCATGATCGGACCCAATGCCGGCGAGATGGCGGAGGCCGGCGAGGCCGGCATCGGCCGGATGGCTGAGCCTTTGGAAATTGCTGCCGCCGCCGAGCGCCTTTTGCGCCCGCCGCAGCCCCGGCCGCTGGTAGGCCAGCGCGTCCTGATCACCGCGGGGCCAACCCACGAGCCGATTGACCCTGTGCGCTATATCGCCAACCGCTCCTCGGGCAAGCAGGGTTATGCGATCGCCGCGGCGGCTCAGGCGGCCGGCGCCGAGGTCACCCTGATCTCGGGCCCGGTCGATCTCGAAGGGCCAGCAGGCGTTACGGTGATCCATGTGGAATCGGCGCGCGAAATGCTGCAGCGGGTGGAAGCCGCCCTTCCGGTCGATATCGCCATCTTCGCCGCCGCCGTTGCCGACTGGCGCGTCGCCAACGAAGGGCCGCAGAAACTGAAAAAGACCTCGGCCGGCATGCCGCCGCTGCAGCTTGTGGAAAATCCGGACATTCTGGCGACGATCTCCAAACTCAGGGACAATCGGCCTCCGCTGGTGATCGGTTTCGCCGCCGAGACCGAACATCTGATCGAAAACGCCAAGGCAAAACTGGCGCGCAAGGGCTGCGACTGGATCGTCGCCAATGATGTCTCGCCGGCGACGGGCGTGATGGGCGGCGACCGCAACACCGTTCATTTGCTGACCCGCGACAGAAGTGGCGCCGGGATTAAAATCGAATCATGGCCGGTGATGACCAAAGAGGAGGTCGCCGGCGCCCTGGTGGCGCGCCTCGCCGAGGCCGTGAGTGCGGGAACTTCGGCGACCAGGGAAACGGGAAAGCGATCTTGAGCACCGTCATCAAAATCGACGTCCGGCAATTGCCCCACGGCGAGGGCCTCGCGTTACCCACCTATCAGAGCGCGCTTGCCGCGGGCCTCGACCTGCTCGCCGCGGTTCCGGAAGCAGCGCCGGTGATCCTCGCCCCCGGAAAATACGCGCTGATACCGACCGGCCTGACGATCGCACTGCCGCCGGGCTATGAGGCCCAGCTGCGCCCGCGCTCCGGACTTGCGGCCAGGCATGGCGTGACCGTGCTGAACGCGCCGGGCACGGTGGATGCGGATTATCGCGGCGAAATCGGCGTGCTCCTGATCAATCACGGCGATGCGCCGTTCCCGGTCCGCCGCGGCGAGCGTATCGCGCAGATGGTGATTGCACCCCTAACCCGCGCAGAGCTCCTTCCGGCTGCTTCGCTTTCCGCGACCGACCGCGGCGGCGGCGGGTTCGGGTCGACCGGCCGCTGACGCCGCACCAGGAAGCGGATCCATCCTCATAAAAATTGCGGAAGAGAGGACTTAATCCCGCATATTTTGGCGATGCGATTCACGTTCACGGTCTGGACTCTTACCCGCCGACTCCCGTTGGGGATATTGTCACTCGATTCGCGCACGGCGGGGGATTCGCCGGGCGTAAAGTCGTGCGGTTTGGGGCAAACCATGTCGGGCGTGATCGCGGCAATGCGTCAGAGCCTGCTGTTGTGCACATCACTGGCGCGCAACGGCTTGGCTGTCCTTGGAACTTTCCTTGGCACCGCCGAGCTGATCTCGATTCGCCCGGCCCACGCCAGCGATCTGCCGCTACTGCATACCATCACCACTTTCATCGACATGAACCATCAGGAGATCGCGGCGCTGACCACGGCGCTGTCGCTGCTGGGCTTTTCGGTTGTGGCGGCTATCCTGCTCATGCGCACGCGCCTTCGCGCGGCAAGAAACGAGGCGCGGTTGCGCGCCGAAATCCAGAGCCTGCAAAATGAGTCTGACCGCTTCCGTGCGCTCTTGTTCGCCGAGCCGCAGATTCTGATTGCCTGGGCCGCCGGCGACAATCGTCCGCAAATCAGCGGCGATACCTCGCTGCTCGCGTTGCAGGAATCGCCGCAACGCATTCTTGCCTTCGGAACCTGGCTCCCGCCGGAGCCGGCGCTGCAGATGGATCACGCGGTCGACGCCTTGCGCGAAACCGGCGAGGGTTTCCTGCTCAACCTGACCACCTCCAGTGGACACACGGTCGAGGCCATGGGGCGCGCCATCGGCGGCCAAGCCATTGTCCGGATTCGCGAACTTTCCGGCGTGCGGCGCGAATTGGCCGAGACGAATGTCCGGCATAAAGCGCTATTGGAAGAGACGGAAATGCTGCGCGGCTTTGCGGCGGCTGCGCCCTGGCCGATATGGAGCAAGCGCGCGGGCGGCGGCCTTCTCTACGCCAACAACGCCTACGCCCGGGCAACCGAGGCCGTCAGCGTTACTGACGCGATCGACCGCAAGCTGGAACTGCTCGACAGCAGCGACCGCAGCGATATGGAACGCGCGTTACACGACAAGGCCGCTTTCACCGCCCGGCTGCCGATCGTGGTCGGCGGCGAGCGGCGCTTCTATGACGTGCATGCGCTCAATATCGGCGGCGGCAACGTCGGCATGGCCATCGACGCTTCCGAGGCCACGGCATTGAGCGCGGCGCTGGTGCGGATGGCGGAAGCCCATCGCCGCACGCTCGATCAATTGTCCTCAGGTGTCGCGGTATTCGACGGCCAGCGGCGGCTCGCCTTCTACAACGATTCCTATCGCCGCCTGTGGGACCTCGACCGCGCCTTTCTCGACGGCAATCCCGACGATTCAAGCGTGCTCGACCGTCTGCGCGCCGCCCGCAAGCTTCCCGAGCAACCGGATTTCCGTGCCTGGAAAGCCAAGCTGCACGAGGCCTACCGCGCGGTCGAGCCTGAAAAGGACACCTGGTATCTGCCCGATGGCCGGGCGTTGAGCGTCGTCACCACACCAAATCCGGAAGGCGGCGTCACCTATCTGTTCGACGACGTCACCGAAAGCCTCGAACTGGCGCGCCGGTTCGACGGCCTGATCCGGGTGCAGCGGGAAACGCTCGACAATCTCGCCGAAGCGGTTGCGGTGTTCGGCAGCAACGGCCGCGCGCAACTGTTCAACCCGGCCTTTGCCAGGATGTGGAAACTTTCGCCGGAGGCACTGGGGGAACAACCGCATATCGAGACCGTGGAGACCTGGTGCAAGCCCCTGTTCGACGATGCCGCGACCTGGCGCACTATCCGCGAGGCGATCACGCGAATCGAGAACCGGGTCGAGGTTCCGCTGAAGCTCGAACGCAAGGACGGCAGCGTGCTCGATTGCATGACCATGCCGCTGCCCGACGGCGCCACCATGCTGACGTTCCAGGACATCACCGACACCGAAAACGTCGAGCGCGCGCTACGCGAGCGCAACGAGGCGCTGGAGACGGCCGACCAGATGAAGGTCGATTTCGTTCACCACGTCTCCTATGAATTGCGCTCGCCCCTGACCACCATCATCGGATTCGCGCACCTGCTGAACGATCCGACCACAGGTCCCCTGATGGCCAAGCAGGCCGAGTACCTCAACTACATCACCACCTCGACCAACTCGCTGTTCGCCCTCATCAACAATATCCTCGATCTCGCCTCTATCGACGCCGGCGCGATGACGCTTGAGCTCGGCCCGGTCGACATTCGCAAGACCATCGACAATGCCGCGGAAGGAATCCAGGACCGGCTCGCCCGCGACCGGATCGCGCTCAAGATCGAGGTCGATCCCAACATCGGAAGCTTCGTCGCCGACGGCAGCCGCGTGGTGCAGGTGCTTTATAATCTCTTGGCCAATGCCGTCGGATTTTCACCCCAGGATTCCACGATTACGCTGAGCGCAAGGCGCACCGAGCACAATGTGGTATTTGCGGTGACCGATCTCGGTCCCGGCATTCCACCCGACGTCAAGGACAAGGTGTTCGACTGGTTCGAGAGTCATTCCAATGGGTCGCGGCACCGCGGCGCCGGGCTCGGCCTGCCGCTGGTGAAATCATTCGTCGAGCTGCACGGGGGCAGGGTGCGCGTCGATTCGATCGTCGACAGGGGAACGACCGTTACCTGCGACTTTCCGATCGATCAGGCCGCGCATCGTAACGCCGCGGAATGAGCGCGCTTGCGACATTCTCGCTTGCGCTTGCAAACGAGACGGCAACCGCGAATCTGATGGCCGACCTCGCGTTGCTGATCGGCCCCGGCGATGTCATCACGTTCTCGGGCGATCTCGGCGCCGGCAAGACGGCAGCGGCGCGCGCCCTGATCCGCTATCTCGCCGGCGACGATTCGATCGAGGTTCCCAGCCCGACCTTCACGCTGGCCCAAAGCTACGATTTGCCGGCATTTCCTCTCATTCATGCCGATCTCTACCGCATCAACGATGCCACCGAACTTGAGGAGATCGGCCTGTCGCCCTTGCCGGAAGGCGTGGTGACGCTGATCGAGTGGCCCGAGCGCGCGCCCGCTTCATTGCCGCCGGACCGGATCGACATCGCGCTAAACCATCGTCCGGCGCTCGGATCGACCGCCCGCGCCGCTGAAATCACCGGCTACGGAAAAGCCGCCGCCCAAGTCTCAAGGCTTGAGGCGCTACGCCAATTTCTCGCCGGCGCCGGCTTTTCGGATGCCAAGCGCCAGCGCATGGCCGGCGATGCCTCGACGCGATCCTATGCGCGGCTGATCCGCGACGATGGCGGCGTCATCCTTATGAACTCGCCACGCCGCCCCGACGGGCCCGCGATCTATAACGGCAAGTCCTACAGCGCGGCGGTGCATCTGGCCGAGGATGTCAAGCCGTTCGTCGCCATCGCCAATGGTCTGCGCGAGCGAGGCTTCTCGGCGCCGGCCATTCATCAAGCCGATCTCGACGCCGGATTCCTGATTACCGAGGATTTCGGCAGCGAAAGCTTTGTCGAAGGCGACCCTCCGCGCCCGATCGCAGAACGCTACGAGACCGCCGCCGACATGCTGGCGGCCCTGCATTGGAAAAAATTGCCCGAAGTCCTGCCGCTCGCGCCGCAAACTACTTACGCGATCCCGACCTTCGATGTTGACGCGATGCTGGTCGAGATCGGATTGATGCTCGAATGGTATCTGCCGGATCGCGGCATCGAGCCATCCAACAATCTGCGCGCCGAATTCGTCATGCAGTGGCGCGATCTGTTGGGAAAGGCCACAGCAATCCCCAAAACCTGGACGCTGCGGGATTTCCACTCCCCGAACCTGCTCTGGCTCGGCGAACGATCCGGAATTACGAGAGTCGGCATCATCGACTTCCAGGATGCCGTCTTGGGTCCGGCCGCCTATGACCTGGTCTCGCTGTTGCAGGATGCGCGGGTCGACGTTCCTGAGCAGCTCGAACTCGCGCTGCTGACGCGCTACATCAAGGCAAGACATGCCGCGGACAATACGTTCGATCCGGCCAGCTTCGCCGAGATCTACGCGATCATGTCGGCGCAGCGCAACACGCGGCTGCTCGGCACCTTTGCACGGCTCAACCGTCGCGACGGCAAGCCGCAATATCTGCGCCATCAGCCGCGAATCTGGACCTATCTGACGCGTTCGCTGGCACACCCGGCGCTTGGCAGCATTCGTGAATGGTATTCCGCCAACGTCCCTGCGCCGGAGCCGTAATTTACCGGTTGTTAGCTACCTTTCCACTAATCTGCGTTGGACCCCTGCCTTGGAGCGCGGGGGGACGGCTGCTTGAGGGCGGAGCGAGACATGGTGACAGAACGGCGCAAGGGCGAGCGCGTCATCTTCGAGCGCGGGTTCGCAGCACATATGATGGGCATCGACGGCACATGGCGGCGCGATTGCACCATGGAAGACATTTCGGAGACCGGCGCCAAACTCACCATCGAGGGCTCTGTCGAGGGGTTGCACCTGAAGGAATTCTTCCTGCTGCTGTCCTCGACCGGGCTGGCCTACCGCCGCTGCGAGCTGGCCTGGGTCAATGGCGACCAGATCGGGGTCAACTTCCTCAAGACCGGCGACAAGAAGAAAAAGGCGCGTCGCACAGCCGACGCTTGAACCCTCAATCCTTCGCCGTCTTACCGCCGTCATGTCTCGCGACTATGGCGGTCAACCAATGCTGCGCCACCGGAATCGCCGTGGTATGATTTGCGGTACTCTTGATCATTTGCGCCTGTTCTAGATCGCTGGGGCCAGTTGCCTCTGATGCAGAATAGGCCGGGAACTAACGGCTCGAGAAATTTCTGAAAATGTCCGTCAAACCCGCCAAAGCCATGGTTCTCGCTGCCGGCCTCGGACTGCGTATGCGCCCCTTGACCGAGCAGATGCCAAAGCCGCTGATACAGGTGGCAGGCCGCACCTTGCTCGATCATGTTCTCGACAAGCTCGGCGATGCCGGCGTGAAGGAAGCCATCGTCAACGTCCACTATTTGCCCGACCAGATCATCGATCATGTCGCAGGCCGCACGAAGCCCCGCGTGACCATTTCCGACGAGCGTGGCCAGGTGCTCGGCACCGGCGGTGGCGTCGTCAAGGCGCTACCCTTGCTCGGCAAAGCGCCGTTCTTCCATGTCAACGCCGACACGCTGTGGATCGATGGCGTACGGCCGAACCTCGCCAGGCTTGCCGAAACATTCGATCCCGCGCGCATGGATATTCTCCTGTTGATGGCACCGACCGCCAGCAGCATCGGTTACGAGGGCCGCGGCGATTATGCGATGCTGCCGGACGGCGCGCTGCGCAAGCGCCGGGAGCACCAGGTGGTGCCCTTCGTCTATGCGGGCGCGGCGATCATGTCGCCGTCCCTGTTCGTTCGCGCCCCAAAAGGCGAATTCTCGCTGACGAAAATATTCGATGCGGCCAATGAGCAGGAACGGCTGTTCGGCCTGCGGCTGGACGGCATGTGGATGCATGTCGGAACACCCGACGCGGTGCAGGCGGCCGAAGAGGCGTTTCTCGAAAGCGTGGCGTAGGGCACACCAGGTCGTCATGCCCCGCCAACGGGTCGCGCGAATGCGCGCCCGATGACGGGCTCCGGCGGGGCATCCAGTACGCCGCGGCCTCTCATCTTCACTGCTCGTGCTCTGGAATACTGGATCACCCGCCTTCGCGGGTGACGACAGTAGGAGGGCTGACGGCCGCTTTTTTCCGGTGTGATGGGCGGGCAATGAACTAAAAAATCGCACCCCAAATTCGCCCATGCCATGATGCAGCCTGACCCCGAATCAGGAAGCCCATGCGCGTTTTCAGCGTTCCAGCATCAGCGCCTTTCTTGCGCACCGTCATCGCCGCGCTGGTCGATGGCAGGCTGGTCGATGGCTTTGAGGCCCGCGCCCATCCGGAACGCCTGGCGGAAGCCACGCTTTATTTGCCGACCCGCCGCGCGGGACGATTGGTGCGGGAAATCTTTCTCGAGGAACTCCACGCGGAAGCCGTGCTGCTGCCGCGCATCGTCGCGCTCGGCGACATCGACGAAGACGAATTGGCCTTCGCGGAAGATCCGGAGTCCTATGGTGGAGCGGCCTTTCTCGATCTTCCACCGAAGCTCGGCGAACTCGATCGCCGGCTGACGCTTGCCAATCTCGTCGCAGCCTGGGCGAAACGACCGGTATTGGCGCCGCAAGTGGTGGGCGGGCCGGCCTCGACGCTGGCACTTGCCGCCGACCTGGCGCGGTTGATGGACGACATGGTCACCCGCGGCGTCGGATGGGACGCGCTGAACGGGCTGGTGCCGGATCAGCTCGACAAATATTGGCAGTATTCGCTTCAATTCCTGCAGATTGCGCGACAGGCATGGCCGGCTCACCTTCAGGAGATAAAGAAAATCGAGCCGGCGGCGCGGCGCGATCTGTTGATCGAGGCGGAAGGCAAACGCCTCGCCACCCATCACGCGGGCCCGGTGATCGCGGCAGGTTCGACCGGATCGATGCCGGCCACAGCAAAATTCCTGCATGTGATTGCGTCTCTGCCGCAAGGCGCGGTCGTGCTGCCGGGGCTCGATACCGATCTCGACGACGAGGCCTGGCAGATCATCGGCGGCATCCGGGACCCGCAGGGTAAATTCACGACGGCTCCCTCATCGAACCATCCGCAATACGCGATGCACGCACTGCTGCAACGCTTTGCGATCAAACGCGACGACGTCGAAATCCTGGCCAAACCCGCGCCGCGCGGCCGCGACGTTCTGGTTTCCGAAGCGATGCGGCCATCGAACGCAACCGCGCAATGGCAGCGGCGGCTCGCCGAGCCCGACGTCGCCGAAAAGATTACGCTCGGCATGATCAATCTGGCGGTGATAGAAGCGGATAATCCCGAGACCGAAGCGCTGGCGATTGCGGTCGCCCTGCGCGAGGCGCGACAGCTCAACAAGTCGGCGGCGCTGGTGACGCCGGATCGCGCGCTGGCGCGGCGCGTGATCGCTGCCCTTGGCCGCTGGAATCTGGCATATGACGATTCCGGCGGCGACGCGCTGATGGACACGCCGGCCGGAATCTTTGCGCGTCTTGCCGCCGAAGCCACCGCAAAGCAGCTCGAACCTCCGACGTTGCTGGCGCTGGTGAAGCACCCGCTGTGCCGGCTGGGCGCAGCCCAAGGCGCCTTCAAAAAGGCCGCGGAAGCGCTTGAACGGGCGCTGCTGCGCGGCACGCGGCCACAAGCCGGAAGTGGCGGGCTGGCGCAAGATCTTGCGCGCTTCCGCCTTGAACTTGCAAAGCTGCGCGCAGGCGAAACGTCCTCGCTCCATAGCGCCGAGCCGCGAACCAGGCTGACAGATGGAGAACTTGACGATGCAAATCGGCTGATCATCCTTTTGCAAAAGGCGCTCGCGCCGCTCGAAGGTCTCGATCCCACAAAGCCGAGCGATTTCGCCGAACTCGCGGAACGCCATCGCAACGTCCTGATCGAACTGTCGCGCGACGAGCACGGCGTGGCGCTGGTCTTCGAAGGTCCGCAAGGCACGGCGTTGGCCATGGCGTTCGATGAGCTGCTCGGCGGCGGATCGCAAAGCGGATTGCCGGTGCAGCTTTCGGACTATCCGGAAGTTTTCCAGACCGCGTTTGCCGACCGCATGGTGCGCCGACCCGAAGGGGTGAACGTTCATCTCAAAATATACGGCCCGCTGGAAGCGCGGCTGACGCAATCCGACCGCGTCATTATTGGCG
>Ga0209415_10014643_pt1 | contig 12796 bp, 11 predicted proteins | sample PeaSoiSIISIP2007_FD_187696 | JGI IMG/M metagenome (GOLD analysis project Ga0209415, IMG submission 187696) | Peat soil microbial communities from Weissenstadt, Germany - SII-SIP-2007 (SPAdes) (version 2) | ecosystem: Environmental > Terrestrial > Soil > Wetlands > Peat | place: Germany...
GCGGTGCACATCCAAAACCACTCGGGATCGAGCCGCATCTTCGTGGTTTCGAACCGCGAGCCTTATATGCACGTGCGGCGCGGACGGGAGATTGCCTGCGTGGTGCCGCCTAGCGGGCTGGTCACGGCGCTGGAGCCGGTTCTGCGCGCTTGCGACGGCGTTTGGGTGGCAAGCGGCAACGGGGATGCCGATAGCCAGGTTGTCGACGAGTTCGATCGCATCCCCGTGCCTCCGGACGAGCCGCAGTACACGCTGCGGCGGGTATGGCTTTCGGAAGAAGAAGAGGAGCGGTACTACGAGGGCTTTTCCAATGAGGGACTGTGGCCGCTTTGTCACATCGCGCATACGCGGCCGGTGTTTCGCGCGGCCGATTGGGAGAGCTACCAGAGCGTGAACCGGAAGTTTGCCGACGCGCTGCTGGAAGAGATGCGAGACAGCGAGGAGCCGCTCGTATTCGTACAGGACTACCACCTGGCCTTGGCGCCGCAACTGATCAAGAAGGCCAGGCCGGATGCGCGGGTCGCCATCTTCTGGCACATTCCCTGGCCGAATCCGGAGGCATTCGGAATCTGCCCCTGGCAAGCGGAGCTGCTGGACGGAATGCTGGGAGCGGATCTGATTGGCTTCCATATTCCCATGCACTGCCATAATTTTCTCGCGACCGTGGACCGCGTGCTGGAGGCGCGCACCGACCGCGATCACATGACCGTGCAACGGCTGGGGCACTCGAGCCTGGTGCGACCCTATCCGGTGAGCGTCGCCTTCGATGGGGCGCGGCAGGCAGCATCCTTTGGCGACGTGTTGGACAACGAGCGCGCCGCCGAGAGGCAGGCGCTGTTGGGCAAGTTCGGCGTACGGGCCGAGCGGCTGGCAGTGGGCGTGGACCGCATGGATTACACCAAAGGCATCGTAGAGCGGCTGGAGGCGCTCGGACAGCTCTTTGAGGACCATCCCTGGTACCGCGAGCGGCTGACCATGGTGCAGATCGCGGCGCCGAGCCGGACGCGCATCCCCAGCTATGCACAGCTCAGAGTGCGCGTGGAGGAGACTGCGCAGCGAATCAACCTGCTGTATCAAACGGCGCACTGGAGGCCGATCGTTCTCATCGAGGAGCAAAACAATCATGACGAGGTGCGCCGCTGGTACCGCGCCGCCGATCTCTGCCTGGTTACCTCGCTGCACGACGGCATGAATCTGGTCGCCAAGGAGTTTGTGGCTGCGCGCGACGACGAAGACGGCGTGCTGGTGCTGAGCAAGTTCACCGGCGCGGCCGGCGAGCTGCGCGATGCGTTGCTGGTGAATCCTTACGACACGGTTGGCGTCTCCGAGGCCATCTTTGCCGCGCTGGAGATGGGCCCGGCGGAGCGCCGCGAACGCATGCGCCGGCTGCGGCGCCAGGTGATGGAATACAACATCTATCTGTGGGCGGCGAAAGCGCTGGGCGATCTGCGCGATGTGCGTCTGGAAGAGGCGGGCCGAATTCCGCCTGCCGCGGAAAATGCCTTCGAGATGACGGCGGAGCGGTCGGCGTAGGGCTGACTCCGCCGCCGCGCGCGCATTTACAATCGATTGTGTATGATTCGCCTTTCGACCGCCGGGGAATCACACGGCGAAGCCTTGGTGGCGCTGGTCTCGGGACTCCCGGCCGGCGTGCCCGTTGACCTGGATTTCGTGAACCGCGAACTGTGGCGCCGCCAGCAGGGCTACGGCCGCGGCGGGCGGATGCTGATCGAGACCGATCAGGCGCATGTGCTCTCCGGCGTGCGCCACGGAAAGACCATTGGCTCGCCGATCGCCATCGAGCTGATTAACCGCGACTGGAAAAACTGGCAGGAGAAGCTGCCGGTGGAGACCGGCGATCCGGCCAAGCATCGCGCCGTGGCTGCGCCGCGCCCGGGCCACGCCGACCTGGCAGGGGCGCTCAAGTACAACTTTCCGGACGCGCGCTATGTTCTGGAGCGCGCCTCGGCGCGCGAATCGGCCGCGCGCGTGGCCGCGGGCGCCTTTGCCAAGCTGATGCTACGCACTCTCGGCATCGAGATTGGCAGCCACGTGATTCGCGTGGGCGGCGCGGAGCTGCATCGCGACGCCGCGTGGGACGAGATCGTCTTGCTGGCCAAGAAGGACGAAGTGGTACTGGCCTGCGTGGATGCGGAAGCCGAAGCGCGGATGAAGGAAGAGGTAGACCGCGCGCAGGGCGCCGGCGACACGGTGAACGGAGTCTTCGAGGTGGTGGCGCATGGCGTTCCCGCCGGCCTGGGCACCTTCGCTAACTGGGATGAGCGGCTGGACGGGCTGCTGGCTTGGGCGGTGATGAGCCTGCAAGCGGTGAAGGCGGTAGAGATTGGCCGCGGCATCGCGGCGGCGATTTCGTTTGGCTCAGCGGTGCACGACCCCATTCATTACGCCGCGGAGAATCCGCCGGGGCGGCCAACGCGATTTACGCGCCCGCACAATAATGCCGGCGGAATCGAGGGCGGCGTCTCCAATGGCGAGGACATCGTGATCCGCGGCTACTTGAAGCCGATCTCGACGCTACGCCAGCCGCTGGAATCGGTGCGCTTCGATTCGCGCGAACCCACCAGCGCCAGCTATGAGCGCAGCGATATCTGCGTGGTGCCGGCCGCCGGCGTGGCCGCCGAGGCCATGGTGGCGCTGGTGCTGGCCAATCTGGCGCAACAGAAGTTCGGCGGCGATTCGCTCGGCGAGCTGAAGCGGAATTTCGATGGATACCTCGAGCAGATAGGGAGATTTTGAAAGGCCGATGGTTCTCAAGATTCTCAAATACCCCGAACACGTGCTGGAGGAGCCGGGCGAGCCGGTGACCGCGTTTGACGCCGACTTGCGCAAATTCGTCGCCGACATGTTCGAGACGACGTACGCCTCGCAGGGCATCGGCCTGGCCGCGCCGCAGGTGGGCGTGTCGAAGCGCCTCACGGTGATCGACCTGAGCATGGGCAAGGATCCCGCGCAGAAGCTCGTGCTCATCAACCCCGAGTTGATTTCGAAAGAAGGCAAGCAATACGAGGAGGAAGGCTGCCTGAGCTTTCCCGACATCCGCGAGAAGGTGGTGCGCGCGTCCAAGGTACGCATCCGCGCGCAAGACGAGAACGGCAAATGGTTCGAGATGGACGGCGAGGAGTTGCTGGCGCGCGCCTTCCAGCACGAGATCGATCACCTCGACGGCGTTCTATTCATCTTTAGGATGAGCGCGCTGAAGCGTAGCCTGAGCCTGCGCAAGATTCGCAAGATGCAAAAAGACGGAACGTGGTGAGCCGGCCATGGCGAGCAGGGAGAACAGCCTGAGGCTCGTTTTTTGCGGCACGCCGCAGTTCGCCGTGCCTACGCTCGAGGCGCTGCTCGCCGCCGGCCATGAAATCGCGCTCGCGGTTTCGCAGCCGGATCGAGCCGTGGGCCGCGAGCAAAAGCTGGCCGCGCCCCCAGTGAAGCAGAGCGCGCTCGCCGCGGGACTTACCGTCGTCCAGCCGGAGAAAATTCGCTCGAACGCGGAGTTCCGCGCGCGGCTTGAGGACCTCCAGCCCGATGCGATCGTCGTCGTCGCTTACGGCCGCATCATCCCGCCGTGGATGCTGGCGCTGCCCAAGCTCGGCTGCATCAATCTGCACGCGTCTCTGCTGCCCAAGTACCGCGGGGCGGCGCCGATCCAATGGGCGATCGCCATGGGCGACGCCTATACCGGCAACACGACGATGTTGCTTGAAGAGGGCCTCGATACCGGACCGATTCTGCTGCAACAAACCGTGGAGATCGGGCCTGCGCAGACGGCGGCGGATCTGTTTCCGATTCTTGCGGCGAAGGGCGCGCCGCTAATGGTGGAGACGCTCGCCGGTCTGGCCAGCGGATCGATTCATCCCCAGGCGCAGAATCACGAGGGAGCGACATACGCTCCGCTGCTCGACCGCGAGGACGGCAGGATGGATTTCGCGGGGCGCACGGCAACGGAGCTCTATAACCGCTGGCGCGGCTTCCAACCGTGGCCGGGCGCGTTTGCCTATCTCGATGGCCGCAAGCTCGCCTTCACCCGCCTGCTGGTCGCGCCTCCGCCGTACCCGAACGGTCTTCCCGCCGGTCAGCCCGGCGAACTCCACTTTGTGTCCGACTGGATTTTTCTTGCTTGCGCCGCGGAAACCTGGCTGGAGGTGCGCGAAGTGCAGCCGGAAGGCAAGCGCAGCATGACGGCAAACGAGTTTTGGCGCGGGGCCCGAATCCGGTCCGGCACGCGCCTGAGTTGAGCATGGCGCCAGTCTCTCCCGCCCGTAAAGCCGCGTTCGACATTCTGCTGGCCGTGGAGCGCGGGCGCGGCCACTCCGACGAACTGCTGCGCACGCCGGCTGTCGATTCTCTATCGGCCCCTGACCGCAACCTCGCTACGGCGCTCGTCCTCGGCGTGCTGCGCTGGCAACTTTGGATCGATCGGCAAATCCAGCCGTTGCTCAAGCGCCCGAACGCCAAGCTCGATCCCGAGGTGCTCATCGCACTGCGCCTCGGTGCGTTCCAGTTGATGTTTCTCGATCGTGTTCCGGCCCATGCGGCAATCGGCGAGAGCGTGGAGTTGGCCAAACAGGCCGGACACCGCTTTGCCTCGGGTATGGTCAACGCAGTTCTGCGCCGTATCTCTTCCTCGGCAATTCTCTTGTCCAAAGGGTCAAAGTGCGGAGCACCGGAGCAAGCGCATCCGGCGTGGATGGTGGAGCGCTGGATCCGGCACTACGGGCCAGAGGCGGCGCGCGCGATTTGCCTGCACAGCCAGACGCAGCCGCAATTGACCCTGCGGCTCGAAGGCCTGGACGTCGAAGAGGAACTGGCGCAAGCCGGAATTCTGCTGCAGCCCGGAGAACTGCTCGCCACTGCGCGCACCGTGATCTCCGGCGATGTCACCGGCACGGCCGCTTTTCGCGCGGAGCGGGCACGGATTCAGGACGAGGGGTCGCAGTTGATCGGTGAGATTGCCGCTTGTTGCGCTACGGATTTCGTCCAAGACGAGAGAAGAATTCTCGACGCGTGCGCGGCGCCGGGGGGCAAGACGCTGATTCTTGCCGAGCGCTGCCCGCGAGCACAGATCGTGGCTTGCGAGCCGAATGCGAAGCGCTTCGCGGAACTGCGCGAGCGGCTGACCGCGCACGCCGCGCCTGTGGAATGCCGACAGGCCGACGCGGCCGCGCTCAACGCAGATGCGGCGTTCGACCTGGTGCTGGCCGATGTGCCGTGCAGCGGCACCGGAACGTTGGGCCGCAATCCGGAGATTCGGCATCGGCTGCGGCCGGAGGACTTTGCGCGGCAAGCGGAGCGCCAGGGCGCGATTCTTCGCGCAGCGATCCGGGCGGCAAGGCCGGGCGGGCGGGTTGTCTACTCCACTTGTTCGCTGGAGCCGGAGGAAAACGAGCAGGTGGTCACAGCCGCGGTCAAGGAATTACCTGGGGGCGAAGCGAATGCGCGCCAAGTTTCTTTGGCTCCTCGAATCGAATCGCACGATCACGCCGGAATCCTCACCGAGAGCGGGAGCAATCATCTGCGCGCGTCTCTCACGCCGGAGGGCGCGCTGCGCCTGTTGCCGGGAACCGTGCCGACGGACGGATTCTTCGTTGCGCTGATCGAGCGCGTTGGATGATCAAGGCGTGGAGCAGCTTCACTCCGCTTCCGTTTCGAGCGCCAACTTTCTGGGGTCGCGGCCCAACATTGCGCAAAGCGCCTCGACCACCAGGCTGTGATCGTCGCGCTGCGGCAGCCCGGAGACGGTGACGCTCCCCACAACGCCTGCTCCCTCGACGGCCAGGGGAAACGACCCGCCGTGCGCGGCATAATCCGTAACGGCCAGACCGTGCAGGTCGGGCAGCGTGGTTCCCTTCAACTTCTGGGTCAGGCCGACCGCGTAGGAGCTGCGATGGAATCGCGCGACGACGTTGCTCTTGCGCCGCACCCACTCGGCGTTATCGGGCGTGGCGCCCTCAAGAGCTGCGTAAAACAACTGCTGTCCAAAGCGGCGCACGTCGATCACCACGCTGAGACCGCGCTCCATCGCCAGAGTACGCAAGCGGTTTCCGAGGTCCCAGGCGATTTGAACGTCCAGGCGTGGCAGCCGCAGTTGCCGTTCTTGGAGCTCGATCCGATCCAAATCTTCTTTGAGTCCCATGATTTCCCTTCTTCTTGGATCCCCTCACTTCGCCACGGTCAGCTTCACGATCGTGGCTTGGTCCACGCGCGAGCCGGCCGCGGGCGTCTGCGCGAACACCGAACCCGGCCGGACCGGCGGCTTGGGCGCGGCATCGCCGCTGCCCACCGGCGCAAAAGGCGCGTCGACATAGACGGGCGTATCGGTCTTGATGCCAACTTTGGCGAGCACCGCTTGCGCGCTCACCACGGGCATTCCCGTCAGATCGGGCATGCTGTAGCCATCGGGCGGCGCATCGGCGGGCGCGGCAAGCAGCAGGCTCACCACCGGCTGATCGATGCCTTGCGCGTGGGCCGGCGGATCTTGCGCCAGCACGGTTCCCTCGGCGGCGCTCGACGGCAGATGCGCGATTGCGCCCACCTGCAACCCGGCGCGCCGCAGTTCGAGCGCGGCCGCGCGCTCGTTTTCGCCCACCGTATCGGGAACGTCGACGCTCTGCGGCCCCAGGCTTTCGGCCACGCGCACGCGCCACTCGCGGCGCACCACCGTGCCCGGCGCGGGAGACTGCGTTAGGATGTGCCCGGCGGCAACCTCGCCCGAGTAGTAGCGGTTGTCCACGTCGAGGTTCAATCCCATGCCGGCGGTTACGCTGCGCGCATCGGCAACCGTCATTCCCGTGAGCGCCGGGACCTGCACCTCTGCGCCATGGATGGCGAAGTGCATCGTAGTAATGGCGGCGAGCAGCGCGACGACGACGAGAACCAGCAGGAGCGAGGCCACGCGAAAGAAGGTCGTGATAGCGCTGAGGTTCATGATTGCGGCGTGCCGGCGGAATTTTCTGCTCTACCGCGTATTATCCGTCACCGGCTCGGGGTGGATGGTGACGCGGTACACTTCGGGGCAATCCAGCTTAAAGCGGTCTTCGAGTTCGGTGATCAATTCGTGCACGCGATGCATGGGCAGATCGTCGGGCAGCGTGCAGTGGCAGCTCACCGAGATATGGTCGCGGGTTCGCCCGATGGCAACTGCGTGCACGTCGACAATGTCGTGGATTGCGTGGGCCGCAGCCTGGAGAGCCTGCTCGATTCGGCGGTCATCGACCGCCGTCTCCTCGGGCTGCTCGATGGTGGCCGGCTCGCTCTCGATGTGGGTCAGCACCGAGTCGATCTCCGGTACTTTGCGGCGAATTTCGGCTTCAAGCGCGGTGACAAAAGTGTGCGCCTCCCGGAGCCGTAAATGCTCTTCGAGCTCCACGTGCAGCTCGACCTGTAAGCGCCCGTGATGGGATTGCACGCTGAGTTCGTGCACGGAAATGTTGTGCCGCGCGGCCACGGCGCGCACGCGATCGAAGATGCTTTCGGCGCGCGTTTCGCGCGGGACGGGATGGATGACGACGTCGGCGCCCGGCAGCGTGCGATGCACCGCCGTGGTGGCCGCTTTGATCAGTTCGGCCGTGTGCTCAAAGGTAAAGCGGCGAGGCAGCGCCAGTGTCAGGTCGGCGAAGTGTCCGGCTCCGGCTCGGCGCACGCGCGCCCGCTCCACGGCGATCACTCCCTCGACGCGCTCTACTTCGCGCACCAGCCGGCGCAACGTGTCGGCCGGAATCTCGTCGGTCAGCGCGCCGACCGCCTCATGGCCCAGGCGAAAGGTCATGCGCAGGATCATGAGCGAAACCACGATAGCCGCGATGGAGTCGGCATAGTGCAACGCGCCGATCTGGAAGCGCGCGCCCAGCCACGTTGCGCCCAGGCCCGCTAGAACCGCAAGCGTGGCCCAAATGTCCGAGGCAAAGTGAAAGGCGTCGGTAGCCAGCGCCGGCGAACCGGTGCGCTCAGCCACCGCGCGAAGCTGCCGCGATCGCCACCAATCCACGGCGATTGAGGCGAGCAAAACCAGCACGGGCCACAGGGAGTGGTGCACCGCGACAGACTGGTAGAAGATGCGCCGGACCGCCTCGGCCACGATCCACGCGCAGGAGAGCGCCATCAGGCCGGCTTCGCCGAAGGCCGACAGGTTTTCGAATTTGCCGTGGCCGTAGGTGTGGTCCTCGTCGGCGGGCTTGTCGCTCACACGCACGGAAAAGAAGGTGAGGGCGGAGCCGGCGAGGTCGAGGCCGGAATGCGCCGCGTCGGACAAAACGCCGAGAGACCCGGAAAGCAGGCCCGCGCCGACCTTCAGTAACGTCATCGCGGCCGCCGCCGCCATGGAGAGGAGCGCCACACGCCGCTTGTCCGCGGGGAGCGCCGCGGCATCGAGCGCGGCGGGTGCGAGTTCCCTCGATTTGGAGATGGCGGAGGTCATCATCGGCAGTTCTAGATTAAGAGGGCCGCACCGCCGTGTACAAGCCAGCGATGCCGAAGGTGTAAGGCTGCCAAGCGCATTCCACGAAACCGGCGGTCCGCAGCAAGGGCAGCATCTCCGCCGGCGGCGGAAAATCGCCGACCGAACTGGGCAGATAGTTGTACGGCCCGTCCTTTCCGCAGATCGCTCGCCCGATGGCGGGCAGCAAGCGATGGAAGTAGAGGCCATAAGCGACGCCGAAGAAACCCTCCGGCTCGCTGAACTCAAGAATGCCCAGCTGCCCGCCGGGTTTGAGCACGCGATGAAACTCCGCAAGCCCTGCGCCGTAGTTGGCGAGGTTTCTGAACCCGAACGATGTAACCACCAGGTCGAGGGCGGCGTTTCGCAGAGGAAGATGAAGCGCGTCGGCCTCGATGGGGATGGCGGTTGGCGCGGCGGCCTTGTGTGCATCCCGGCCGCTCGCCGCGCTGCGTGCAGCGAATTTGCCGGCAGCGCGCTGCAGCATGGAATGCGCAAAATCGACGGCCAGAATGGGGCGCGCGCCGCGAGGCCGCAGCTTGAGCAGCGCCAGAGTCAAATCGCCCGTGCCGCAGCAGACATCGAGGATCGCCGAGTCGGGGCGGGCCAGCACATCTCTAAAGCGGCGCGCCGTGCGCCGCCACCACAGACGGTCGACATTGGCCGAGAGCAGGTGATTCAGCAGGTCGTAGCGTGGCGCGATGGAGTCGAACATGCGCCGCACCGCCTGCGCCGCGCTGGCTTCGTCTACTGCTCCCGCCGGTCTGGCGCCCGCAGCCATGATGAAGAGACCCCTCGTATTGAGAGAAGCCGCGACTCGCGGCTCGTCTTCCATCTTTCATGCTATAGCGCGCGAAGGCTCCAGCGGAATCAGAGAAGCTGAGACCGCCAGCAGACAAGGTCGATGGCAGGAAGGAAGGTGCTTCTTGAATCGCCAGCATGTGCGGGTCTGGAGACCCGCACTACAGCCGGTCAGGAGACGGCGCTACTCCCCAGTCTCTTCAAGCGCAAGGCGAAAAGGTATACGCTTAAGGATGGCGATGGCTTCCGCTTCCCTTTCCGCCGTTCCCCAGACCGCACACCCGCCGCTGACCGACAGCCACGGGCGCGTCATCCACGATCTGCGCGTCTCCATCACCGACCGCTGCAACTACAAGTGCGTGTATTGCCGCACCGGCGAAGCCGGCGCCCAGTACCCTGAGCTTAGCAATCGCGAGTATTTGCGGCTCATCGGACTTTTCGCAAGCCTGGGCATCACCAAGGTGCGCCTCACCGGGGGCGAGCCGTTGTTGCGGCGCGATCTGCTGGAGCTGGTGAGGGAGCTGGCGGGGATGCGTACGCAAGCGGGCGAGCCGCTGGATTTGGCGCTGACCACGAACGGTCATTTGCTCGAAGGGCTCGCCGCTCCGCTCAAGGCCGCCGGGTTGAGCCGGGTGACGGTGAGTATGGACGCCGTGGACGCGCCAACCTTCGAGCGCATCACCCGGGTCCCGGGCAGTTTTTCCGCCGTGCTTGCCGGTGTCCGCGCGGCAAGGTCCGCCGGGCTTACGCCGCTCAAGATCAATTGCGTGCTGCTGCGAGGATTTAACGACGGCCAGATCGAGGGCTTCGTGCGCTTCACGCGCGAGGAGAACGTCGTGGTCCGCTTCATCGAGTTCATGCCGCTCGAGGAGGGGCGGCTGTGGTCGCCGGAGATCGTGGTGCCGCTTGAGGAGATCGTCGCGCGTATCGGCCGCGTGATGCCTCTGGTGAAGCTCGCCGCGCGCGACGCCGGAGAGACGGCGCGGCGTTATACCTTTGCCGACGGCGTGGGCGAGATCGGCATCATTGCCCCGGTGAGCCAGGCTTTTTGCGGAGCCTGCAGCCGGGTGCGCCTTACCTCCGACGGCAAAATCCGCACCTGCCTCTTCTCCCAGGTGGAGCACGATCTCTATGGGCGTCTGCGCGCCGGCGAGAGCGACGCGGAACTTCGCACCTACATCGTGCGTACCGTCGCAGGGAAGGAGGCGCGTCATCACATCGGGGAACCGGGCTTTCTGAAACCTTCGCGGTCCATGGTACACATCGGAGGATGAGGCGCTGAAATTTTGACCGGTCTGGAAATCTGCTTCCTCTTGCAATGACCATCGCTATGGCAGAATGACAAATAGAGTTTCTCCAGGGCCAGGCATGCCAACGGAAAGCCGCATCCCGCTCGACGATCTTCTGGTTTTTCACGACTTGGCGCGATCCCTCGCGTCGAGCTTCGATCTGGATACGATTCTGCGCACCATACTGCAACACATGGAACGGATCGTCGATGCCGAGCTGTGGACGCTGCTGATGCTCGACGAAGACCGCCAGGAGCTTCACTACGCCATCGCCGCGGGCGAGGCCCAGGAGGCCTTGCGCGGCCTGCGCGTAAAGGTGGGTGAAGGCGCGGGCGGCTGGGTGGCCGAACATGGCGAAACCTTGATTGTGCCGGAAGCGTTTAACGATCCGCGCGTGCAGGGGCGCGCAGCCGACTGCATGCCCGCCGTGCGTTCGATGATCGCGCTACCGCTGCGCGGGCGCAAGGGCGTGCAGGGCGTCATCGAGATTCTGAACCCGCGCGCCGAAATGTCGGACTATACCATTGCCTTCCTGCACATTCTGGCCGACCACGCCGCCATCGCCATCGAGAACGCGCAGGACGTTTCTCGCATCCAGCATCTGACCATCTCCGACGACACCACCGGCCTCTACAACGTTCGCCACTTGTACGACATTCTCGGCCGCGAATTGAAGCGATCGAAGAGGATGAGGTTGCCGCTGAGCCTGGCCTTTCTCGATCTGGACCACTTTAAATGGGTCAACGACAGGCACGGGCACTTGATCGGCAGCGAGTTGCTGGCCGAGGCCGGACGCCGCCTGCAGGAGCTCTGCCGGAAACAAGACTCTTGCTTTCGCTACGGCGGAGACGAGTTCGTGATCCTGATGCCGGAGACCGGCGCCGATGCCGCGCTAGAACAGATTCGCGGCTTGCACCGCCAGATGATGGACACGGAGTTCCAAATGAAGGGCGGGCTCAAACTCAAGGTGAGCGCCAGCGTCGGCCTTGCCTCCGCGCCAGACGATGGCGTCGCGGTGCACGCCATCATCGGCACCGCCGACGCGCGCATGTACACGGTGAAAAGCGAGGGGCGCGGGCAGGTGCGCGGACCGAGGTAAGCCCGATCCCCCGATCCGCATCTCCCGATCCGCGATCGGCCTTTCCTATTGCTGCTCGGTGATATGAACCGAGTGTTCGAGACTGAAGCTGAGCAGCGTCTCCGCCGGCAGCACGATCTCATGATTGCCGGTGAACGCGCTGCCCGCGGTTCCGGCGCCCGCGCCGGCCAGCCCGCCAATAAGAACGCCCTTCCCACCGCCGGCCAATCCGCCAATGAGAGCTCCCAGTCCCGCCCCACCTCCGGTCAGCACCGCGGTCCGCTTGCCCTTGCCCTTCTCGGCGCGCGCAATGGAACTGGTCGCCACCGCATAGCTTCCCCACTTGCTCTGCACCCGTTCCAGGCGCAGCTCAAGCAGGGCGCCGCCTTTGAAGTGGCCGAGCGGCTTGGCGTCGATCACCGTGCCTTCGGCTTGCGCTCCTTTTGCAATTACGGTTTGGCCATGCACGGTGACATCGTCGGCAAGGGTGGCTGTGAACGAGTCGCCGGAGTGGCTGATCTTGGAACCAAGATCCTCATCGAGACGAACGCGCAGCTGCGTGCCCTCGGGCAGGTCGACCACGGCCGGCGGAGGCGGAGCCTGCGGCGCGGCGGCTGCTTGCGATGGAGCGGCTGACGGCTGGCCGGGCTGGGCGCCCGGCGACGGCGCCGGTTGGGCGCTCTCCGGCTGGCCCCCAACCGAGCCTCCAGACGATTGCGCGCCGGGCTGCTGCGTGCCCGATTTGCAACCGCCGCACGACAAGATTGCAAGAAAGGCGATCACGCCGAGAGGCGCAATGTTGCGATGGAGATTCATAGCACGAACTCCTTTGTGATTTTGGAAATCGGCCCGCCGCGGAGAACCAAGGCAACGACAACAGCATTGCGGCGAAGGGTTAGATGTCCAGATTCTTGACATCCAGCGCGTTATCTTCAATAAACTTCCGCCGCGCTTCGACGTCCTCGCCCATCAGTGTGGTGAAGATCGCTTCTGTCTCGGCGATGTCTTCCAGCTTCACGGAGAGAAGCGTTCGGCGCTCCGGGTCCATGGTCGTCTCCCAAAGCTGCGTGGCGGTCATCTCTCCCAGGCCTTTGTAACGCTGCACCTGGTAGTCTTTCTTGCCCTGCTCCACGATGTAAGTGAAGAGTTCGCGCGCGGTCTGCTTCTCCACCGGCTCCC
>Ga0209415_10014644_pt1 | contig 12796 bp, 11 predicted proteins | sample PeaSoiSIISIP2007_FD_187696 | JGI IMG/M metagenome (GOLD analysis project Ga0209415, IMG submission 187696) | Peat soil microbial communities from Weissenstadt, Germany - SII-SIP-2007 (SPAdes) (version 2) | ecosystem: Environmental > Terrestrial > Soil > Wetlands > Peat | place: Germany...
GGGCGAGCCGGCACGCCGCCTCGGAGTGGTCATCGAGAAGACGGACCGCGGGTTCTCCGGCAGCCTGTCGGTGCGGAGCCTCGCGGGCGACGAGCGGGTGCGTACGGTGACGTGCGGCCGCTGCGAGTCGGCCGTACGGGCCCTGGCGCTCATCCTCGCGATGGCGCTGGAGGACGCCCAGCCGGCTCCCTCGGCCGCGCCGGCGGCGCCGCTTCCGGAGCCATCCCCGGTCGAGCCACCCGAGCCCGCGCGCAGCCCGCGCGCGGATCCGCGGGACGATCCGGGTGGGATCGCGGCGATGGCGCTCTGGGGAAACCTCGGCTGGACGCCGACCGGTGCCGGCGTGATGGCGGTCGGCTCCGGAGCCACGCGGCTCGGCGGCGTCGCGGCTCTGACGACCGAGAACGTCGAGGACCCGAGGTACCAGATCTCGCCCACCTACGCTCTCGCCTCCGGCCACGGCCAGTCGGCCCGCCTCGGCGCCGTCGCCGCGTGGGGCGCCCCGTGGAGCCGTGACGACTGGGTCGGCTTCATGGCGGAGGGGGGCGTGCGGGGAGGCGTCGTGAGCGGAGCCGTCTGGCCGCTGTCGACCGGCGGGTCCAACGGACAGAATTTCTGCACGGTCACCTCCTACCCCTACAGCTACGACTGCACGTCGGGCCCCGGCACGGCGAAGACCTGGCGATTCCTGTCGCCGTATGTCGCCGGAACGGTCGTCGTCCAGCTCCTGCCCCGGCTCCCTGTCCGGCCGTTTCTCGCGCTGACGTTCCTCTGGAGCGGCGACTACCGCGGCAACTCCGCCGCGAACCTCTCGTTCGACGCCGGGGTCGCATGGCGATCCTGGTGACTCGCCCCGGCGCGATGGCGGCGCTCGCGGTCGTCGGCGGGGCGGCGGAGGCTTCGCGCGACGCGCGCGTTCGCCGCGCCGTGAAGGAGCATCACGCCCTGGTCTATCGGCTGCTGCGTCGCATGGGCGTGCCCGAGCGCGACGCCGAGGACGCTCAGCAGCACGTGTTCTGGGTCTTCGCCCGGAGCCTCGACCGGATCGAGACGGGGCGGGACCGGGCGTTCCTGTTCGGCGTCGCCGTGCGCGTCGCACAGACGGCCCGCAGGCGCCTCGGCCGCACGGAGCCAGTGGACGACGGTGCGCTGGAGAACCTTCCGGCGACCGCCGTGTGCGTCGACGAGCAGCTCGACGACCGGCGCGCGAGGGCGTTGCTCGACGCGCTCCTCGAGCGCATGCCGGAGGACCTTCGCGTGGTCATCGTCCTCCACGATCTGGAGGAGTGGACGATGCGCGACATCGCGGTTGCCCTGTCCATTCCGAGCGGCACGGTGGCGTCCAGGTTGCGCCGCGCGCGTGAGCTGCTCGAACGGCTCGCCCGAGACGCATCACGGGACCGGACCGGAGGCCCGCGATGAGCCCGGCATCGCGAGTCGCGGCCCTTCTGCGAGCCGGCAGGGCGGAGCGTCCGCCGGAGGGCAACGAGGAGCACCTGCTGACGGCGCTCGGAGTCGGCGCGGGCGCCGTGAGTGGCTTTTCGCTCGCGGGGGCCGCGGTCCGGACCTGGCTCCGCTGGATGGGGCTCGGGCTGCTCCTCGGCGCGGTCTCGATGACAGGTGCGTGGGCGATCGGCGAGGGCGGTCCTCGGCCGGGAGAGGACATCGCGAGTCCCGGGACCGCCGACCGCGAGGACCCCTTCGCCCCCCGGCCGGTCACGCTGGAGGGTCGAGCGTCTGTCGAGCGCGCCGCGGCCACACCGCACCTGCTCCCTACCCGTGCCCTCGTCACGTCGTCCCCCATCGCCGCCGGTCCGGCGGACCACGAGCTCGTCCTCATCCGGGACGCGAGGCTCGCGCTGCAGCGGGGCGACGCCGGCGCGGCTCTCTGGGGTCTGGACGAGCACGCGCGCGCCTTCCCGCGCGGCGTGTTCCAGGAGGAAGCCTCCGCCCTGCGCGTCGAGGCTCTCGTCGCTGCCGGCCGTCGCGACGAGGCACACCGGGCAGCCGTCGCGTTCGACGCGGCGTACCCGCACAGCCCCTATGGACCACGGATCAGGCGATACGCAGACCCGTAGCCGCTGTCACCAGGGCAGTCGCTGCCCGTTCGCGTGCCAGAAGCCGCCCGTCGTCTCCAGAGTCAGCTCGTCGATGCGCGCGAGGAGGCCACGCGCGGCGTCCGCCGGCTCCACGGCACCGCCGTGTCCGCCGGTCATGTCGGTCTTCACCATGCCGGGGTGGAGGATCGCGACGGCCACGCCGCGCCCGCGCAGGTCCACCGCGAGCGACTTGCCCGCCATGTTCAGGGCGGCCTTGCTCATCCGGTAGCCGTACGCCCCGCCGGACGAGTTGTCGTCGATCGAGCCCATGCGGCTGGTGACGAGCGCGACCTTCGCGCCCTTGGGGAGGCGGTCGCGGAGCGCGTCCGTCAACCGGAGCGGCGCGAGCGCGTTCACCTCGAACTGCTTGCGGATACCCTCCACGTTGAGCTCGCCGAGCCGGTCTCCCCAGACGAGGATGCCCGCGTTGTTCACGAGCAGATCGATCGATCGCGCGCCGACCGCGTCGACGAGCGTGGCGAGGCCCCGATCGGTCGCCACGTCCACGCCCTCGACCACCTCGGCGCCCAGCCTCGCGAGCTCGGGACCCGACTGGCGACACGCCGCGATCACGGTGTGCCCCCGCTTCACGAGCTCGGCGACCAGCGCGAGCCCGATGCCCCTGTTGGCGCCCGTCACGACAGATAGCGGCATGGCCCGACCTCCTCAGTGGCTGCGTGCGAAGTCGACGAACGGCTGGAAGCCCGAGAGCGGCCCGGTGTGCGCGAACGCCAGCGCCTTGATGTCGGCGGCGCGAGGCAGCAACCGCGCCTCCAGCGCCTTGAGCGAGGCCACGTTCTGGCCGGAGTCCTTCGAGAAGAGGCGTACCGCCTTCATCATGACACCGTCCTTGGACGCGCCCGCGCTGTCGCCGAAGAAGAGCACTCCCCGCGCCAGGTACACGGCCGACCCGGGCGTGTGGCCCGGCACGGCGAAGGTCTCGACGCGCAGATCGCCGACGGAGGACGCGTCGCCGTCCTGGAGCGGATGGGTCACCCGGGCGGCGTCGCCGACGAGCGCGACCTCGTTGTCCATGGCGTAGACCTGCGCGTCCGGGAAGATCTTGCACGCCGCCGTGTGATCGCCGTGGCCGTGCGTCAGGAAGATGGCCGCCACCGACCCGGGCGCGAGCCCCCGCCGCGCGAGCGCGGCCAGGATGGCCTTGCCGGACTTGTCCGCGCCGGCGTCGACCAGCGCGACCTTGCCGGGGCCGGCGTCGAGCAGGAAGACGCTGACGAAGCCGTCCTTCACGGTCTCGACGCCCGCCGCCACCTGCTGCCCGTCGACGATGGGGCTGTTGCTTCCGAACGCCGAGTACCACGCCCCGGCCACGGCGACGGCGAGCAGCAGCACCACCAGGCCTATCCACTTGAGCGCCCGCTTCACGGGGACACCTGTAACACGGGTCGGCCGGGGCGGCTGCCACGTGCCGTATCCGCGGGCGCTATCGCGTAGGCCTTACGCCAGGGCGCTATTTCTGCGGGCTTGGACTTTTCCGCAGTAGACATCGTTCCCATCCCCCCGGTGGCCTCCGCTCGCGACAGCCGTCTCCCCGCGCCGGTGACCCTGGCGTGCCGCCCGGGCGCACGCCTGGTGGCGACGCTCGGGATCCTCGCGGGCAGCGCCATGCCCGCGGCGGCGCTCGCGGACGATCCCCTCGACACGTCGGGCCCGCTGCCTCCCGGCGCCGTGCCCGTGACACGAGCACCCCCGGGCGTGGCCGCCAAGATGCGCCTCTCCGACGAGGACTACGCGAGGAAGGTGGACGGCGGCTACTTCACCGGCGTCCCGCTCTTCTCGTACGACCCCAACTTCGGCTTCGGCTTCGGGGGCCGCGTCTACTACTACTACGACGGCCACAGGGGCGAACCGCTCTACGCGTACACGCCGTACCTGCACCGCGTCTTCGCGCAGGGCTTCGCGACCACGGGCGGCGCGCAGGACCACGTCATCGACTACGACGCTCCGGCGTTCCCGGACGCCGACTACCGCGTCCGCGCGACGCTCGAGTTCGAGGCCGCCACGGACTGGCCGTACTTCGGCACCGGCACGCGGAGCCTGGCGCCGCTGTCCTTTCCCGGGGCGCCCGGTCAGACGTTCTCCAGGATGAGCGCCTACCAGGGAGCGACGTCCGCCATCCAGCCCGACGGGACGACCTACGCGCGATACAACCTGTACGACTTCCAGCGGCCGGTCCTGCAGCTTGCCCTCGAGCGCAACATGCTCGGCGGTCTGCTGCGATCGCTCGTGGGGGCGAACCTCGCGTACGTCGACCTGCGGGACTACACGGGCCAGTCCGTACCGACGAGCGCGCGATCGAACGGCCACACGGTCAACGCCGCCGAGGCGCCGACGCTGCTGACCCGCGACTGCGCGTCCGGGCGGCTCCTCGGCTGCGCCGGCGGCTGGGACAACGTGCTTCGCCTCGCGCTCTCGCTGGACACGCGCGACTTCGAGCCCGACCCCAACTCGGGCGTCTACGCGGAGCTGTCGGGCGAGTACGGGACGAAGGCGCTCGCGTCTCAGTACCAGTACACGCGCGTGATGCTCTCGCTGCGCGCCTTCTACAGCCCCATCCCGCGCGTCGCCGACCTGGTGCTCGCGGTCCGCGGGCTCTACGAGATCCAGACGACGGGGACACCGTTTTTCTCGGAGTCGATCTTGCCGTTCATCGACGACGACCACGCCGGGCTCGGCGGCGTGAGGACGCTGCGCGGGTACGCGCAGAACCGGTTCGTCGGGCCGATCATCGCGCTGACCAACTACGAGGTTCGCTGGACGTTCCTGAAGTTCCACCTGCTAAAGCAGGGCATCGCGCTCATCGCCGTGCCGTTCGTCGACATGGGGCGGGTCTATGACGACGTGGCGCAGACGACCCTCGGGGGCTGGAAGCGGGCGCAGGGGGCCGGGCTGCACGTGGCCTGGAACGAGGCCACCGTCCTCACCGTCGACTACGGATTCAGCAGCGAGGACACGGGCCTCTATCTGAACTTCAATCACATATTCTAGCCCGCCGCCCAACGCCTGACGGCCTCCCGCTCGGCCTCCGTCAGCGCGCCGTCGAGCCAGTCGCAGAGCGACCGCGCGTCCCGGAAGATGCGCCGGCGCTCGTTGGTCGCGCAGCGCACGATGCGCTCGACCTGCAGGTTGAACACGGTATTTGCCGGATCGACGAGGAGCGCGCTACGGGCGATCGACGCGTTCGCCCGCCGCATGCCGCGCGACCACGCGTTGGCGACCTCCCCCGTGAGAGGCGTGGCATCGCGGTAGTCCGCGCAGATGAGGGCTCCGCCGCCGACTCGCTCGACCGCCGCGAGGACGGCGGCGTCGAGCTGCTGCACGTCCGCCAGGCTGGCCAGCCGGCCGACATGCACCTCGACGATGCGCCCGGCGCGGGTGCGCGCGAACGACCCGGACCCCTTCGTGTGGACGCCGCCCCCCGTATCGACCACTTGGCTCACGGCCCCCCCCTCTCTTCAAGCTACGGCACGGTCCGGGGCGAGCGTAAGCCCGCCTGCGCCGGCCGGCTCAGCTCGAACAGCGCCACCACCGGGAACATCCTCTCCACGCCCACCACCTCGAACCCCGCCTGGCGGAAGTGGTCCTCGAGCGCCGCCGCGGGGTAGTACGTGGCGATCCCCGACATCGACCACTGGCCTCGGAGCCCCGCGGTCAGTGCGGCGCAGAAGAACCGTCCGCCAGGGACGAGGACGCGGTGGATCTCGCGGAACGCCTGTACCTGGTCGAGATAGAAGTGGCAGGAGATGCAGTTGAGCGCGACGTCGAAGGCTCCGTCGGCGAAGGGCATCTCGTCGACGGACCCCTGCACGAACACCGGCGCGGGGCTTCGCGCCGATTTCGCGCCCTGACGCGCCTGGGCCAGCATGTGCGCGGAGAGATCGAGGCCCGTGAGCGTCAGCCCGTCGTATCCGGCCGCGAGGCTCTTCAGGAACAGCCCCGTGCCGCAGCCGACGTCGAGCACGCGCTGCCCGGGCACGGGCCTCCAGCGGTCCACGATCCGGCGGTGGACCCGGCGGTAGAAGAGCCGCTGCGGGACCGGGTTGTCGTAGACGTGGCTCCACAGCCGGAAGAGAAGCGAGACGGCTCGTGCGTTCTCCGGCTGGGTGGTCATGGCGATCCGATGATAGCGTTCCGGGCGGTGTTCGACCGCGGCGCACGAATCGACGGCTACGAGGTCTGGGGCCGCATCGGCGGCGGCGGGATGAGTGACGTGTGGCTGGCCAAGCACGAGGTCCTCGCCGTGCCGGTCGTCATCAAGACGCTCCGCGAGGAGGTCGTCGCGACCGCCGGGACGATGGGCGCCAACCGGATGTTCGACGAGGCGCGGCTGATGGCCCGGGTCACGAGCCCGCGGGTCGTGCGCGCCGTCGACGCCGGGACCTACCAGCGCACCCCGTACCTCGTGCAGGAGTACGTCGACGGCATCGACATGGCGGAGCTCGATCGCGGGCGTCGCAAGGCGCTCGGCGTCGGCCTGCCGCTGTGGGTCGTCTCGCACGTGATGGCCGAGGCCTGCCAGGCGCTCCACGCGGCGCACCAGGCGGGCGTCTTCCACCGCGACGTGAAGCCGTCGAACCTCTTCGCGGCGCCCGAGGCGGGCATCCGCCTGGGAGACTTCGGCATCGCGGTCGCGCGCGCCGAGGGCCCGCCCCAGGAGGTCTGCGGCACGATCAAGTTCATGGCCCCCGAGCAGCTCCAGGGCGCGGCCGTCGACCGCGCGACGGACGTCTACGGCGCCGGCGCCACCGCGTTCGACCTTCGCTACGGGCACGCCCCGTTCGGCGAGCTGGCCCAGATCCTCGACCCCGACCTCTCTCCCCCTTTCCCTCCCCCCCGCAACCCCGCCGAGGCGTACTTCCAGCACCTGCTGGCCACCATGCTCGCGAAGGACCGGGCCGACCGGTTCGTCGACGCCGCGGAGCCGGGGACGCACTTCGCCAAGCTGAGCGACGCCCTGCGGCCCGGCGCCACGCTCGACGCGCTGCACTGCCTCGGCTCCCACCGCTTCCGCTTCGGCGAGTGTGAGATCGAGCTGAAGATCGGCGATCTCTCCGAGGAGCAAGCCGACGGCATCGTCTCGAGCGCGAACTACGAGATGAAGATGCGCTCGGGCGCGGGCGACTCGCTGCGGCGCCGCGGGGGCGACGAGATCGAAGAGGAGGCGATGCGCGAGGGCGAGCGCGCGCTCGGCGTGTGCGTCGTCACGGGCCCCGGCAGGCTGCGTGCAAAGAAGGTCCTGCACGCGGTCAGCGCGTGGAACGAAGCGTCGTGCGTCGGGCGCGCGCTGATCCGGGCGCTGCTCCTCGCGGACGAGCTGGGTCTGCGGACCCTGGCGGTGCCCGCGCTCGGGACGGGCGCCGCCCGCGTGAGCATGGAGACGTGCGCCAACGCGATGATGACGGCCCTCCGCTGGCATATCGCGTTCGGAGGAACGCGCCTGCAGAAGGTGACCGTCGTTCTCTGGGACGAGGCGAAGCTGCGAGCGTTCCGCGAGGTCGCCGAGGAGGCGCTGCGGGGGCAGAACGCGGGGTCGCGGCTGGTCGACCTGGGGCTGCCCGTCGAGGGTGGCCGGGTGACCGAGGAGGGGGCGACGGTGCTCGACACCTCCACGGCCGTGAACCGGTAGCCGGCGCTTCTCGCGGAGCCGTGAGCGAGCCCGGTCCGGAGCGGTGATCAGAAGCGGCCGGCCAGATCGACGCCGCCCCGCCCGGGGCCGAGGGAGGGCACCACGCTCACGGAGGCCTTGTCGCCTCGCTCGCTCGAGTCGCCGAGCCAGAGGAACGCGCCGACGCCCAGGGCGACGACGCCCGCGGCGAAGGCAACCGTCGAAATGTCGGCCGCGGTGCCCGCCTGGCTATTGAGCGTGTAACTCTGAGGCAAGCAGGGGGTCGTGTCGCAGGTGGCCCCGGGAGCCCCGTGCTTCTGGATCGCCAGGAGGCCGAAGTAAGTCCCTATTCCGACCCCGACGAGGCCCCCTGCGGCCGTGGCCAGCCCGGCAGCCCGTCGCGTCGACAGGCCGTGATGCTCCGCGGGGACGACGACCTGGGGCGGGGGAGCAGGAGGAGGTGTGGCGGGCGAGGGAGGAGGCGAGGGCAGGGGCGCCGGCTCCGCGTCTTCCAGTGGCTTGAGCGTCACCGTCTGCACGTCCCCGTCCGGCAGCACCTTCACGAGCGCCTTCCACGGCTTCTTGTTCGGCGCGGAGGCCTCGACCACGTGCTCGCCGGGATCCATCGGGATGCGCGAGCCCCACACGGTGCGCCCGACCGCCGTGCCGTCGCGCGAGACGCTCAGGTCCGGCCGGTCCGCGTCCGCGCCGACGACGATGACCAGGCTCGAGACCTTGCCCTCGATCGCGCGCAGGTGCCCGTCGGCGAGCGAGAGGCGGTCGTCGCGGTGGTCCCGCTCGGCGAGCGCGCGCGCCTGCCGGAACTCGGCGACGGCGCTGGCCGTGCGCCCCTCCTGCTCGTGGCAGACGGCGAGGTTGAGCAGCGTCCCGGGCAGCGGGTTGAGCCGCCAGCTCTCCTCGAGCTTGCGGCAAGCCTCGGCCACCTTGCCCGCGGTGAGGAGCGAGCGGCCCTCGTCGAAGAGCTTCAGGGCGAGGGCGTTGTCCTGATCGGTCGGGTCCGCCCAGGCCGGCGAGGACGCCGCCGCCAGCGAGAGAGTGGTCGCCATCGCCCAGAGCCCGCGCGTCGCGTGTCCCCTCATGGCGGGCGAGGATCGCAGACGGAGCGTCGGGGCGTCAACGAGTCCCGACCGAGCATGGACAGGCTCGCGCTTACTGCGCGCTCTCGCACGCCGCTGCCACCGGCACCGTCACGTACCCCGCCAGGACCGGTATGACGACCGCAGCCTCGCCCGGGTTCTGGTACGCCGTCATCGGCCAGCCGTAGAGGCTCAGCGGCGCGCACGTCGCCGACGCCTGGCCGAAGTGAAGAGCGTAGAGGCCCGGAGGCACGTTGGCGAAGACGCCCTGGGTTCCGGAGGTGGCCCCGGCCGCGGGTGCTCCCGTGGAGTCGAGGTAGATCGCGGGCTGCGGGGACGACGTTCCGCCCAGCGTGACGGACACCGGCACTCCGTCCTGGCCGGATGCGCCCATCACCGAGAAGGCGATCTGTCCCATCGTGGCATCGGCCGTCACTCCTCCGATCGTCAGCGGCTGCACCGCCGGCACCATCACGTTCTCGGCGCCGGGCAGCGTCAGGTCGCTCGTCTCGGTCTGCACGGCGCGGACGGTCGAGACGAAGCCGGGCTTGTCGAACGTGATCGCGACCCACTCGCTGGCCGGTGCGGCCAGCGCGAACCAGCCATCACTGCCCGTTGTCGTGCAGGACGCGGCGTTCTTCGGCGTGCCCACGACCGCGGGGCAGACCGTGGCGCCCGACAGCGCGTCACCGTCGGTGCCGTGGACGTAGCCCTCGACCAGGACCGACGGGCCCGCCTCTGTCGACGCGACGGCGCGAGGGCTCGCCGCGCCGGTAGGGTCGCCGGACGAGCCAGAGCTCGGGCCCGACCCCCCGCAGCCCATCGCCGAGAAGCCAAGTGCCACCATCGAGACGCCGGTCAGAATGTGCTTGTCCATCGTGATCTCCCGTCCGCGCCTCGCCGAGATCGGGAGGATGTTGCGAACGGGATCGCCTAACGCACGGCTCGTGCCGCGCGGCGGGCGGCCCCCTTCCACCGGGAAAACAAGGTGTTGGGCCCGCTCCCGCGAGCGAGGTGACGACGCTTCGTCGTCGGTGACGAGGGTTGGTCAGCGCCGTCCGCCTGGCCTCGTTGACCGCCGTGGACCCCGCCCGGTAACTTGCCGCATAGACGGGGCATCGCGAAGTCATGTCCGAGATCGACCTCCCGCCGCTGATCGGCGGCCGATACCGCCCCATCCGTCTCCTCGGCAAGGGCGGTATGGGCGCCGTCTACGAGGTCGAGCACGTGCACACCGGCCAGCGGTTTGCGCTCAAGGTCATCACTCCCCAGCCCGGCGCGTCCGTCGAACGCTTCAAGCGCGAGGCGCGCGCCGCGTCGCGCATCAAGAGCGACCACATCGTGCAGGTCACCGACGCCGACGTCTCGCCGGAGCTCGGCGGCTCCCCGTACCTGGTCATGGAGCTGCTCGAAGGGGCAGACCTCGAGGGCGTCACCGGGCCGAATCCGGCTTTGCCGGAGGACGTGATCCACTGGCTCCGGCAGGTCGCGCGGGCGCTCAACAAGGCCCACGACGCGGGGATCGTCCACCGGGACCTCAAGCCCGAGAACCTCTTTCTGACCCGGCGCGAGGACGGCTCGCCCCTCGTGAAGATCCTCGACTTCGGGATCGCCAAGATCCTCTCCGAGGGTTCGACGCTCACGCAGTCGGGCGGCATCCTCGGGACCCCCGCGTACATGGCGCCCGAGCAGACCGACAGCCACGGGCCGCCCGTCACGCACCGGTCGGACCTCTACGCCTTGGGCCTCATCGCCTTCAAGCTCCTGACCGGGCGCATGTACTGGCGTACCGGCAGCCTGGCGCAGCTGCTCGCGCAGATCCTCGCCGAGCCCATGCCCCCGCCCTCCGAGCGCGGATCGAAGCTCGGCCCGGCGTTCGACGAATGGTTCCAGCGCGCCTGCGATCGCAGTCCGGAGAAGCGTTTTGCATCGGCGGTCGAGCAGGTGGAGGCGCTGGCGGTCGCCCTGGGGCTTCCGGAGCAGGCGTCGGTGGTGCCGGGTCTCTCGCCGAGGATGCTCACGCCGGTGGATGGTGACGGCGGCGCCGTCCCGTCGCTCAATGCGTCGGCCACGGACCTCACGACCGCGAGGAGGCGGCTCGCCCGGCGGAGATGGGTCGCGGGTGGCAGCGCGGCGTCGGTGGCAGCGGTCGCCCTCGTGGCCCTTTCGATGCGAGCGGGCGTGCCCGGGGCGGGGCCTGCGGCTCGCGCCCCGTCGCCCGGCTCGGGGGGCCCCGTGGTCGATGTCCCCCCGGTCGCCGTCCCTGCGGCCGCGGCCCCGAGCGGCATCCTCGCCGCCGTCCCACCCGGCTCAGCCCGACCCGACGCTGCAGCGCCCGCGGCCGGGGCATCCGTAGCGACGCGACTTGCCCCCGCCCCGCCCGCGCCGAAGAAGGCGGTCTCCGCACCCAGCTCGCGGCCTGCCGACACGGGGAGGGCGAGGGACCCGCTCGAGGGGCCGTACTGACATAGTCATTTGTTCGGGTCCCTCGAGACCCCGACGCTCCCGTCGGCTTCGCGTATACAATCGCGCCCATGAGCGAGCTCTCCGAGACGGGCCCACTCAGCTCCTGCCGCGAGCTCGATCACCCGACGATGTGGCGGACCATGCGCCACCTCGTGGACCGCCTCTTCGGCGTCCTCGAGAGCGAGTCGGTGATCGACGACTGCCTGGACGTGCTGGTCGAGGTGCTCGGGGCGGACCGGGGCCTCATCCTGGTCCTGCACGCCGACGGTGGCACGGCCGTCGTCAACGCCCGCGGGCAGGGCAAGTCGCTCGCGCCGGCGGAGCGCGAGGAGATGAGCAAGACGCTCATCCGCGAGGCCATCGACTCCGCTCGATGCGTCACCTTCGACCCGCTCTCGGGCAAGGGGCCGTCGCAGAGCGTCGTCGCGCTGGGCATCCTGGCGGCCATCGCCGTGCCCCTCTACGGCGCCAACCGGGAGCAGCCGCGGGGCGCGCTCTACGTCGACTTCCGCGACACCCGCAAGTTCGTGAGCGACCGGCACGTGGAGTTCTTCATGTCGGCCGCGGTGCTCCTTGGATCGGTGCTCGAGGGCAACCGGCGGTCTCAGTCGACCCGCGACCAGCTCCGCGTCGCGCAGGCGCACTGCATGGAGGCGCGCCGGACGCCGCCGCTCGAGGACCTGCTCTCGCCGCCCAGCATGCAGGCCATCCGCCGCGAGATCGAGTCCGCCATCCCGGGCGAGTCCCCCATCCTCATCCTGGGCGAGTCGGGGACGGGCAAGACGCTGATGGCCCAGGCCATCGCCGAGGCGAGCGGCCGCCGTCCCATCGTTCGAGCCGTGCTCGGCGCGAGCGACGACCTCAACACGATCACCTCGGAGCTCTTCGGCCACGAGCGCGGGTCCTTCTCGGGCGCCACCGGCAAGCGCATGGGCCTCGCGGAGTTCGCCAACGGCGGCACGCTCATCCTCGACGAGATCCTGAACCTGCCGATGCACGCGCAGCAGCTGCTGCTCGACTTCACGCAGTTCGGGACGTACCGGCCGCTCGGCTACGACCGGCCCGAGCCGAAGCGGGCCAGGGTGCGCCTCATCGCCGCCACCAACGGGGACCTGCAGGCGGCCATCCGCGAGAGGCGCTTGCGGCAGGACCTCTACTTCCGCCTCGCGGCGCTCACGATCGAGCTGCCCCCGCTGCGCCAGCGGCGCGAGGACATCCCGACGATGGCCGAGAGCACGCTGCGCCGCATCGATCCGTCGCGCGCCTGGAGCCTGTCGGTTCCGCTCCGCCGGCTCCTCGTCTCCCCGGCGCTGGACTGGTCGGGCAACGTGCGGCAGCTCGAGCGCGCCATCGAGCGCGCGCGCGAGCGTGCCGTGGCGAGGGATCCCGAGGCCACCGTGCTCGCCCCCGAGCACCTCGAGGCGCGCGACGTGGACCACGCGTCCCTTGAGGCCCCCGCGGGTCCCGGGCCCGCGGCGACCGAGCCTCCCGGCACGGTGTGGCAGAAG
>Ga0209415_10014646_pt1 | contig 12796 bp, 13 predicted proteins | sample PeaSoiSIISIP2007_FD_187696 | JGI IMG/M metagenome (GOLD analysis project Ga0209415, IMG submission 187696) | Peat soil microbial communities from Weissenstadt, Germany - SII-SIP-2007 (SPAdes) (version 2) | ecosystem: Environmental > Terrestrial > Soil > Wetlands > Peat | place: Germany...
CTTCGGGCAGCTCAGTTGAACGAAAATCGCCCAGTTCGGGCGGCCAGCTCTCGATCGCGGTGGCGGTTCCGGATAACAGCGCGATCGAGATCGGCGGCGCTGTCTGAACCAGATTGCCGAAATAGAGCCACGAACGCAGGACCTCCTGAATCGATGTGGCCGAACCGGAATAGCTGGGACCAATGATCGTGATGCGATTGGGATCCTCATGGGTCAGATCACTCAGATGCGGCGGTGCAGGGTGGTCGCCGGCGTGAGTCCATCCGCGAAGCCACGCAATCTGATCGAGTGCGCCACGCAAGGCGGCCGCATCGATGCCATCGGTCGGGGTCTCGCCGACCACGAACACCACCATCAAACTGTCGCGCGCGCGATGTTTGGTGTTCGCGCTGTCGGGACGCCGGAAGAGCATTACTCCCGGATGCCGTAATCGTTCTGACGGAGTAGTGTTCGCCCCAGCGGCTGATTCAGGTTTAGTGGTAAGGGAGATTTTGTCGAGCAAATAATATTCGTGGCTCAAGGCGCGCTGGATGGAATCGGTATAGCGATCGAATTCGTAGCGCAACGATGGATTTTCCGGGTTGGGCAGCGTCGCGATGAGAAACGAAATGCGATCGTCTTTGCGCGGATCGTCGGGTCGCCACGCTTCATTTTCGCCCGGATAAATCGGCGGTCGATGCTGCCATGGACGGCCCTTGTCGATAAATTGACTCGGGTCGGCGTCGAAGAATTCCTCCAGGAGATTCAGGGCGCTGTTTGTGCCACCGCTGATGCTCCCTTTTTTTTCGCTCGAAGTCGTGGGCAGCGGCGTTGGCCGGGTCGCTGACAACATCAGCGGAGCGCCCATACCGAAGAAGGCAAGGATGAAGAAAAAGATCGTCGCGGGTGACAGCCCGCCGCTGTTGCCGGAGCCTTCGGGCATAACCAATCCGTTCGCCCTGATTGCTCAGAGCGCAGTATGCGAGCGGCGATCACCGCCGTCGCGGGATTTTATGAATACGAGTCGAATGGCACGCCGAACGCGCGCGGTAAAGGATCCTCCCTCTTTTGTCTATGGAGTCGTATAGCAAGCGGGTTGCGGCAATGCTAGCGCCGGACCCATATGCGCGAGCGTTATCGGGCGTCTATGGGCGTGCGGTCGAAGCGATTAGATGGACGCGACGGAATCGGTGCGCCACCTCTTAAAGTGCCCACCTCTCAAAGTGCTCTGATGAGCGGGATTCGTTCAGGCGCGGAAGGAATCAGTGCGGGGCGCGCAGGAGTTGATTTATCTGTGAGCGGACTCGCGCAACCCGCGCCGCCTGCTCCGCTTCTTCGTATTCCGGATCGAACATGCTGATGTGCGAGAGCCGTTCCTCCGCCGGCGCGATCTCGTTCTGCGCCGCGGCGCTATCGACTGTGTCCGGCGCTTGCGCCTCGAGTGCGAGCACCGTCATCACCCCATCCTTGACTTCGGCCAAGCCGCCGACGAGAAGAAATTCCTCGAACTTCGCCTCGCTGAGCTTGATGGTCAAAATTCCCGGCACCAGCGACGTGATGAAATTGGTGTGCAAGGGCAATACGCCAAACTCTCCCAGCGCGCCGACTGCGGTGACCTGCTCGACCGCCCCGTCGAATAGCACGCCGGTGGGAGTAACGAGCTTGAACTGGAACGTATCGGCCATGGTGATGGGTTAGCGCGCTTCGCCGCGGGCGAGGCGCTCGCCCTTGGCGCGGGCATCGTCGATGGTGCCGACCAGGTAGAAAGCCTGCTCGGGCAAATCGTCGCAGTTGCCGTCGAGGATCTCCTTAAAGCCGCGCACCGTCTCGGCACGTGACACATACGCACCCGGGATGCTGGTGAAAGGCTCCGCGACGAACATCGCCTGCGAGAGAAACCGTTCGACGCGCCGGGCGCGCGCGACCGTCTGCTTGTCATCGGCCGAAAGCTCGTCCATCCCGAGAATCGCGATAACGTCCTGCAGGTCCTTGTAGCGCTGCAATATCTGCTGGACCCGCCGCGCGACATCGTAATGCTCCTGGCCGACAATCTGCGGATCGAGGATGCGCGAAGTAGAAGCGAGCGGATCGACCGCCGGGAAAATCGCCTTCTCGAAAATCTTGCGCTCGAGCGCGGTGGTAGCATCGAGATGCGCGAAGGTGGTCGCCGGCGCCGGGTCGGTGTAGTCGTCGGCCGGGACGTAGATTGCCTGCACCGAGGTAATCGCGCCCTTCTTGGTGGTCGTGATGCGCTCCTGCAGTTCACCGATGTCGGTGCCGAGCGTGGGCTGATAGCCGACCGCACTGGGCATGCGTCCCAGGAGCGCCGAGACCTCGGAGTTCGCCTGCACGAAACGGAAAATGTTGTCGATGAAGAGCAGCACGTCCTTGCCCTGCTCGTCGCGAAAATATTCGGCCACGGTGACGCCGGTGAGCGCGACGCGCGCCCGGGCCCCGGGCGGTTCGTTCATCTGGCCGTACACCAGCGCGGTCTTCGAGAGCACGCCCGATTCCTGCAACTCGCGATAGAGGTCGTTGCCCTCGCGCGAACGCTCGCCGACCCCGGCGAACACCGAGACGCCGCCGTGCTGCTTGGCGACGTTGTTGATCAGCTCCATGATGGTGACGGTCTTGCCAACGCCAGCGCCGCCGAACAGTCCGATTTTGCCGCCGCGCGAGTAGGGGCAGACGAGGTCGATAACCTTGATTCCGGTCTCCAGAATTTCCACTTCGGTGGCCTGGTCGGCAAAGATCGGGGCCTCGCGATGGATCGGCATCTTGAGGTCGGAACTGATCGGACCCGCCTCGTCCACCGGATCGCCGGTCACGTTCATCAAGCGACCGAGCGTGACCTCGCCCACCGGCACCGAAATCGGCGCGCCAGTGTTGGTCACATCCATACCGCGAACGAGTCCCTCGGTGCTGTCCATCGCGATACAGCGGACGGTGTTTTCGCCTAGGTGCTGCGCGACTTCAAGCACGAGATTGCCCGCACGATCGTCGATCGACGGATTGGAGACACGCAGCGCCGAGAAGATCGGCGGCAGCGAGCCATTGGAGAACTCAACGTCGATGACGTTGCCTAAAACCTGATTGATGCGGCCGGTTGCTTCTGCACTCATGGCGAGAGTCGTCTTCCTGTAGGTCTTTGCGATTGGCGGGTGCCGCTAGCCGCGCAGGGCTTCGGCGCCGCCGACGATATCCATCAGTTCCCTGGTGATTTGCGCTTGGCGCGCGCGGTTCATTTCGAGGGTGAGCCGCGAGATCATAGCCGTGGCGTTGTTGGTCGCGCTGTCCATCGCGGTCATCCGCGCGCCATGCTCGCTCGCCTCACCCTCCAGCAGCGCGTGGAAGATGGCGGCCTCGACGTAGCTGCGCAGCACCACGGGCATCAGTTCCCCGGCGCTCGGCTCGATCATGTAGTCGGTCGGGAGCGTGTCGCCGCCGCCGTCATCGGCGGGTTTCGGCGGCTCGATCGGCAGCAGCTTGTCATACGTCGGGCGCTGCGAGATTGCCGATCGGAAAGCGCTGTACACGACGCCGGCTTCGACGATCGCGCCGGAGCGAAACTCCGCGATTACCTTGGCGGCCAGATCGCGTGCGAGTCCGACCGTTGCGAGCCGCGGGGTGTTGTTGACCCGATCGCCATCCAATGGGGCTTTGCTGCGGCGAAAATGGTCGAGGGCTTTGCGCCCAACTGCGAAAAACCGGGCTTCGCTACCCTCTGCGGCACAGCGGCGTGCGACTTCCTCGGCCATCCGCAACAAGTTCGCGTTGTAGCCGCCGCACAGTGCGCGATCCGACGTAATCACCAGGATGAGCGTGATGCGGCGCGCGTTCTCCGCCGGCGCCATCGCGTCGGGCGCGGAACCCAGCAGCGAGTCGGAAACGCGCTTGAGTGCTTCGTGGTAGGGGCGTGCGTTGAGCAGTGCTTCCTGCGCACGGCGCAATCGCGCCGCCGACACGAGCTTCATCGCGCGCGTGATCTGCTGGGTTGATTTAACCGACGAAATTCGCCGGCGAATCGCCTTGAGTGTCGCCATTCGTTAGATGTTCGCGCTAATGATCGTGAGCCCCGTCATGCCGCTCGCGCATCGCTCGACGCGGGCGTCCGCGTGCTAATGAAGTTGTCGAGCGCCGCGGTCAAGCGCTTGCGTAGGTCGTCGCTGATTTCGCGCTTGGTTGCGATCTCGTCCAGAATGTCCTTGTGGCGCGCCTCAAATAGCGCGTACAGGTCGTGCTCGAACGGCTTCACCTGATCGACGTCGAGCTTGTCGAAGTAGCCCTCGTTGGCGGCGAAGATAATGAGCACTTCCTTGTCGGTGGACAGCGGATCGTACTGATTCTGCTTGAGCATCTCGGTCAGCCGCTCGCCGCGATGGAGCAGGCGTTGGCTGGCCGGGTCGAGGTCCGAGCCGAACTGCGCGAACGCCGCCATCTCGCGATATTGCGCGAGATCGAGCTTGAGCGTCCCGCCGACTTGTTTCATCGCCTTGATCGCGGCCGAAAAGCCAACCCGCGAAACCGACAGCCCGACGTTCACCGCAGGCCTGATACCGGAATAGAAGAGATCGGCGTCAAGCACGATTTGGCCGTCGGTAATCGAGATGACGTTGGTCGGAATATACGCCGAAACGTCGCCCGCCTGCGTTTCAATAATAGGCAGCGCGGTGAGCGAGCCGCCGCCCATGTCGGCGGAAAGTTTCGCCGCGCGTTCGAGCAGGCGCGAATGGAGATAGAAGACGTCGCCTGGATAGGCCTCGCGCCCGGGCGGACGGCGTAGCAATAGCGAGAGCTGGCGATAGGCGGTCGCATGCTTGCTCAAATCATCGTAAACCAGCAGCGCATGACGGCCGCTGTCGCGGAAGTATTCGCCCATTGTGCAGCCCGAGTACGGCGCGATGAACTGCAGCGGCGCCGATTCGGAAGCGGTCGCGGCGACGACGGTGGTGTACTCCATCGCACCGTAGCGATTGAGCTTTTCGACCACCTGCGCGACGGTCGAGCGCTTCTGCCCAATCGCGACGTAAACGCAAAAGACGTTCTGCCCCTTCTGGTTGATGATGGTGTCGATCGCGAGCGCGGTCTTACCGGTCTGGCGATCGCCGATGATCAGTTCGCGCTGCCCGCGGCCGATTTGCAGCATCGAGTCGATCGCCTTGATGCCGGTCTGCATCGGCTCCTTGACCGGTTGGCGCTTGATGATGCCGGGGGCCTTGATCTCGATGCGGCGCGTTTCGGTGCTCTTGATCGGGCCCTTGTCGTCGATTGGCTGGCCCAGCGAATTGACCACGCGGCCCAGGAGTGCCTCGCCGACCGGAACCTCCGCGATACGGCCGGTGCGTTTGACTTCGTCGCCCTCACCGATCGCCTGCGGATCGCCAAACAGCGCCGCGCCGACGTTGTCCTCCTCAAGATTCAGCACCATGCCGTATACGGAATGCGGGAACTCGAGTAGCTCGCCGGAGGCCGCGTTCTGCAGGCCGTAGATGCGCGCGATGCCATCGCCGCATGACAACACGCGGCCCGTTTCGCGCACTTCGACCGAGCCCTCGAAGCCCTTGATCTCGCTGCGTAGAATGTCACTGATTTCAGATGGTCTGATTTCCGCCATAGATTGTGTTTCCGCGTGCCCGCGCCTAGCCGCTCAGACGCCGTTCGGCGTCGGCCAGCCGGGTGGCGAGGCTGCCGTCGTAGATTTTTCCTTCCAGCTCGGCGACGACGCCGCCCACCAGCGACGCGTCAACCTTGGTCGTCGGGATAATTTTCTTATGCGCGATTGCCGCGAGCCCGTCCACCACGCGTGCAAGATCCTCGTCCGTTGGCGGGTAGGCAAACGTCAGCGTCGCACGCGCGCGGCCCATCAGATCGTCGAGCATGCGCGCATAACTCTCGGCCATCGCGGTGACGTCGGCGACGCGTCCGTGACTCGCGACCACCACCGCGAACGATCGCAGCGGGAAGCTTAGATCGAGCCGCTCGGCGATTTTGCCTAACGCCTGCATCCGCAATGCGTGCGTGACCGCCGGCGATTCCAGTTGCGCCGCGACTTCAGGAGAATCGACGATCCGCGCCAGGCGCTCGAGTTCCACGCCCCACGCTTCAAGCTGGGCATGATCGCTTGACAGACCCATCAGCGCGCGCGCATAGCGCTTGGCGACCTTGGAGCTTTTCAACGCCCGGCCTCTTCGCCTAATTTCTCGACGAAGCCCTGCACCAGGCGCGTCTGATCGGCAGCCTCAAAGTTACTTTTCACGAGATCGCCGGCGAGCCGCCCGGCCGCATGTGCGAGTGCCTCACGCACCCGCCGATTGGCATTCTCGGCCATCGCTGCCGCGCTAATCTCGGCGTCGCGTTTGATGCGCGCGGCGGACTCCTGCGCGAGATCATAGATGCGTCCGATCTGGTACACGGTTTCGTCGGCGAGGTCGGATGAGATCTGGCTCTTTTCGGCATCGAGCTTCGCCATTCGCTCGGCCGCGCGATTGGCCAGTACCTGCGCATCGCGAAACGCCGCGTCGGCCTTCGAGATGGTGTCACGGATGCCGGTGGCGCGATCCTTAAAGTAATTTTTCGCCGCGGGCAGGGCGTATTTCCAGAGGATGCCCGCGAAGAGCAGAAAATTGATGACGTAGAAAAGCAGCGCACCCCAGGTGCCACGCTCCTCGACACCACCCTCCGCCGCCAGCGCGAGCGACGGAATCAGCGCCGCGCCCAGCAGAGTCGCCGCTATCGCAATCCGTGACTTCATTAGTTGTTCAGAGAGCCGCCGGCGTTGACCGGGCGACCCAGTACGCGTTGCGCGAGTTCCACCGCCAATGTTTGCGCCATCTGGTGGAGCTCAACCTGCGCGGCATCGATACTCTTCTCAATTCCGGCCCTGACCGCATCGAGCTCGACCCGGGCCTCGGCCCGCGCCTCCTCGATCATTTTGGCTGCTTCGGCTTCCGCCTGCCGGCGCTCAGTTTCGCGCCGCGCCAAGGCGTCGCGTCGAATCGCGGCGAGCTGCTGCTCGCGCTCCTTGACCGCCGTCCGCTCCTCTTGAAGCAGCCGCTCGGTCCGATCGTTGAGGTCCTTCAGGCGATGTTCCCGATCGCCGAGTAATTTAAGAAACGGACCGAAGAAAATCCACCCGAATACCATCCAGAAGGCGAGGAAGGAAACGAGCAGGGTGGCAAAGACACCCCAGTCCGGCGGAATGTGCATGTTAGGACGTCAACTCCACCCAACAGTGGAATCATCCCCGCGCAACAATGTCAAGCTAATAATGACTCGTCGGTAAATTTAGGCCTGCTTCTGGACGCCGGCGACCGCGACGCGCTCGTCTTTGGCGAATACCGTGACCTTTGCGCCCTGCGAAGCCTCCGGTTGCATGGAGCAATGGCCCTCGAAAAGTGCGCCCTCATGCACCACCAGAACCGGCGCAGTCAGGTTGCCGATTACTTTCGCCGACGGACGGATTTCGATCCGCTGCGTCGCCGTAATGTCGCCGCTGATTTTGCCCGCTACGATGATCGACGCGGCCTTGATTTGCGCCGTCACCACGGCCGACTCCCCAATCGTTAGGCTGTCCTTGCCGGTAATCTCGCCATCGACCTGGCCGTCGATCCGCGTCGGTCCGTCGAAGGAAAGCTTGCCGCTAATCTTCGAGCCACTGTCGAGATAAGCGCGCTCGCTGGTTGCCGGTGCCGCGGCCGTTCGCATCGGCATTGCCGGTTTCTCGTTCGGGCCTGCGGTAGTGGTGACCACGGTTGGCGTCACCGGTTGCGCAATGGGCTGAGGTTGAACCCGGGCGTTCGGATCGATTCTGACGTTCTTATCCGGCTCTTTGTTGAACAGCGCCATGATGGTTCAGCTCCTCGCGGGAAATTTAGGCAGGCAGGCAACAGACCCACGCCCCTCGACCGCGCACCTCAATTTACGCTTCCGCTATTAACTGATACCACCTGCGGAGTCAAATTTCACGCATCTTTCTGCTGCACTCGCAAAAACCATTGAAATTGCGTCGGTAGTTGGTCGAACCAAGTCGCTAATACGAGCCGCGCGAGCCACGCTTGACTCGGAACCGCGAAGGGCGAACCTAATGATTATTCTCGCGGCTGGGTCCGCATCCAGAGAGGAGCATCACGATGGCGATCATACCAGAGGGTTATCTAGACCTATTGACGACGAAAGTTGCCTTCGCCAACCTCGCGACCGTTTTGAAAGACGGGTCGCCGCAAGTCACGCCGATCTGGTTCGACTACACCGGCGGCAAAATTCGCATCAACACCGCGCGTGGCCGCGTAAAATCGCGCACGCTCAAACCGAACACCCACATCGCGATGGCGATAATGGATCCCGCCAATTCCTACCGCTACATCCAGATTCGCGGGCGCGTACTTACCGCGACCGAGAGCGGCGCCGACGCGCATATCGATTCGCTGGCGAAGAAATATCTGGGCAAGGACAAGTACCCGTTCTCGCAGCCGGGCGACGTCCGCGTGATGTACGAAATCGAGCCGACCTCAGCGCAGGCGATGGGCTGACAGGACCCTGCGGGCAAGTGGATCGAATTCGCGGCGGGGCGCGATGGTGCGTGCCGCCTCGAGCGTCGTCAACGCCCGCCAACACTACATAAGCTTGCGCTGCGCCGGGTCGTCCTTCTGGATGGTGTCGCCGCACGTCGAGCCGCAATCCGGGCAGAGGTACTCATACTTGTCGCCCTCGGGCAGGACGAGCAGCAGGCGCTTGCGCACCTTCACCGCCCGATTGCATTTGGGGCAGGCGAGCAGACTCGCCTCGAAACGTTCGAACGCCGGCCGTCGATTCTGCGTCATAGCGTCATGCTCTCACGATAGAAGCTGCCAGCAAAAGTGATTTTCGGCAACTTCCCGCGAGCTTGGTGACGATGGCTACGCCGCCGCGCATTCCGAGGGCGGTCCGCGTTACTTCGCATCGTGAAAAATGACGCCGAGGGTAAACCGAAGCCCGGATTTGAGCCGGCTGACGCCGTGGCGGACGTTGACGCGGTAGTGGCCGCGCGAACCGCGCACCGGACGCCAGCGGGTGGCAAAAATAATCGCCTCGCCGCGGTCGAGCGTAATCGCCTCGCAGCGCGATTGCGCTCGCGGCCGCTGCTCCGTCAGCAGAAATTCGCCGCCGCTAAAATCCGCTTCGCGCCGGTTCAGCAGGATCGTCATCTGGATCGGAAAGAAGATCTCGCCGTAGAGATCCTGATGCATGCAGTTGTAGCCGCCGGCCTCGTACCGGAGCATCAGCGGCGTCGGCTTGGTCTGCCCCGCCCGATGGCAAAGGTCCACAAAATCGTCGAGCGCCGGTGGAAAACCCTCGCCGAGGCGCATCGCACGCATCCAGGCGGACGCGATTGGCGCGAGTTGCTCATAGACCGCCGTTCGCATCGCGGCGACCAACGGCGGCAACGGCGCGGCAAAATATTTGTATTCGCCGAGGCCGTAGCCGAAGCGCTCCATCACGATTCGGTTGCGAAAGACCTCGCGGCGATCGTAGAGCGCGATCAATTCGGTGCATTCGGCGGGCGTGAGCAGAGCCGGCGTCGTGGCGTATCCGCGATCATCGAGTGAGGCTCGGATCGCGGCCCAGTCGAGCCGTTCAATGCGCTCATCTATATTCCTCGACATCGTCAACTCGCTTCACCTCGCACTTATCGGCTTCTTGATTGCAGACATTACGTTCGTGGGCCTGATTATCGCGGGAGTCGCGCCAAATCGATTCATGCGCAATACAACCCCGCGATCGCCGCGAACGTGAAGCGACCCACGTTGTGCCGCCGCCGCCCGATGGCCTATCATTTGACGATATTCACATGGCTGACAATGGAAATGACACGCAGGCGCGGGTCTGGCTCGAGACCTACGGTTGCCAGATGAACGTCTCGGACTCGCAATTGATCACCGGCGTGCTGCGGCGCGCCGGCTATGTGACCGCCGCGAAGCCCGAAGAGGCCGACGTCATCCTGCTCAACACCTGCGCGATTCGTGAGCATGCCGAGGAGCGGGTACTCGGACGGCTGGGCGATCTCGCGCGGCTCAAGCAGGCGCGCCCGGAGGTCAAGCTCGGCCTGCTCGGATGCATGGCGCAGCACAATCGCGCGGCATTGGTCGAGAAGGCGCCGTGGCTCGACCTTGTCGCCGGTCCCGACACCTATCGGCGCCTGCCCGAATTGCTCGGCGACAGCGGCTTCGATGCGGCCGTGGATGTGCGCCTCAATCGCGCGGAGACCTACGCCGACCTTTCGCCCGATTACGCGAGCAGCGTGCGCGCCTTCGTCACCGCGATGCGCGGATGCGACAAGTTTTGCGCTTTCTGCGTGGTGCCGTATGTGCGCGGCCGCGAGCGCAGCGTGCCGCCGGCCGATATCATTCGCGAAGTCCGCGGTCTCGCGGCGCGCGGCGTCAAGGAGATAGTGCTGCTGGGGCAGACCGTCAACGCGTACCGCTTCGACCAGATCGGCTTCGGCGAGTTGCTGCGGATGGTCGCGGCGGTGGACGGCGTCGAACGGATTCGGTTCACTTCACCGCATCCGAGCGACATGTCGCCAGCGGTGATCGAAGCGATGGCTTCCGAGCCCAAGGTCCAGCCGTATCTGCATCTGCCGCTGCAATCCGGGTCCGATCGCGTTCTCGCGGCGATGGAACGCGGCTACACCGCGGCTGAATATCTCGATTTGGTGGCGCGCGTACGCGCAGCGATTCCGCAGATCGCGCTCTCGACAGACATCATCGTGGGCTTTCACGGTGAGGAGGAGAGCGACTTCCGCGCGACCCTCGATCTGATGCGCACCGTGGGCTACGACTCGGCCTTTACTTTCAAATACTCGGTGCGCGATCACACACGCGCGTATCGGCTTGGCGACACGGTCAGCGAGGCCGAGAAGCAGCGGCGGTTGAACGAAGTAATGGCGCTGCAGGAGGAAAGCTCGCTCGCTCTATACCGCGCGGCGGTCGGACTTGAGTTCCCCGTATTGGTCGAAGGACCGGCGCGGCGCGGCATCGGGATGCTCGCGGGCAAGACGCCCCAGTACAAGACAGCGATCTTTCCGGCGCGCGCGGGCGTACCGGCCGGCGACACCGTAGCCGTGCGCGTCGCATCGGCGACTACTCACACCCTCACCTGCGCGCTCGCCTGAGCAGCCATCCGGATATTCGAGTGACTTAGCGAATCCTGGTCGCGGTTAACCCGGATCGCGGTTGCGATCGTTGCGCTGGCCGGTCTGCTCGGCGCCTTCGAGCACCTCGATCGCCTGGCGTAAAAAACGAATGCCATGTTTTACGTCCTCGGCGGAAAGTTCAGTGATGATGCCCCGCAGAAAACGGCGCCCCTCAGCCAACATCACGCTTTGAAAGCGCTTTCCTCGCGCAGTGAGCACGACGCGCTTTTCGCGCGCGGAATGTGGGTCTTCGACGATCGAGACCAGGCCTAGCGGCGCGCGCGCCATGCCGCGGATGGACTTGGTAATCGCCGAACTGGTGATTTCGAACCACGCTCGGATACGGCGTTCGATATCCTTGCGGCGCATGGTTGCGCCCACTCCGCCCTCGGCGCGAATCAGCCATAAAATCGCGACCTGAGTGCGGGTCAACCGCCCGTGGCGCATCGCGTCTTCCAGCGCCATCCCGGCGCGGTAATGAATCGGATAGAAAAGTTCGAGCAGCTCGCCGGCGGCGGTCTCACTGGCGGTCGCATTGACCGCTCTCGGCGCTGCGGCTTTCACGTCTTCCAGCGGCCTGCGGGTTTTGCTGCGAACCGGGAAATCGTTTGACAAATTCATCTCTCCGGTTATGACACTGTCCTAAGGACAATGTTAACTCAGGACCATAAATAAGGCCCGCTGGCAACCCCGCGGTGCAGGAGATCGAGCATGGAATGCAATCCATTGGCGCCCGAGGTCAGGCAGAATCCCTACCCCTACTACGCACACCTCCGCGATCATAACCCGGTGTATTGGGTGGAGTCGCTCCAGTCGTGGGCGGTTAGCCGCTACGAAGACGTCGCCTATATTGCCAAGAATACCCAGGCATTTTCTTCCGCGCCGATCATTCCGGCGATTCTGGGTGAACTGAATCCGGTGCCCGAGGTGAGTTGGCTGATCTCGACCGATCCGCCGGCGCACATGCCGCTGCGCAAGCTCGTGAACAAGGCTTTTACTCCCCGGATGGTCGCGGCGCTGGAACCGCGTATCACGCAGATCACTGCGCGCTTACTCGATTCCGTCGAGGAGGGCGGAGATTTCGATTTGGTGCGGGATTTTTCGACGCCGCTGCCGGTGATGGTCATCGCCGAAATGCTGGGCGTCGAGTCGGAGCGTTATCGCGACTTCAAACGCTGGTCCGACGATATGCTGCGCCTGACCGGCGGGCACGTTCCGCCTGCCGAACTCGAACGGCTGCGCGCGAGCATGGACGACCTCCGCCACTACTTCGAGCAAGCTATCGAGGAGCGCCGCCGCAAGCCTAAAGAAGATCTGATTACCGCGCTGGTGCGCGCTGAAGAGGAACAGCAGGCGTTGAGCGCCCGGGAAGTCCTCGCGATGTGTCTGCTGCTACTCCTCGGCGGGAACGAAACCACCACCAACTTGATCGGCAATACGGTGATCACGCTGCTTTCTCATCCCGCCGAACTCGCCAAACTTCGCGCCGACCTCGCGTTCGTGCCACCGATGATCGAGGAGATGCTGCGCTTCGAATCGCCGGTGCAGGGCATTCTTCGACAGGCGACCACCGACGCGGAGATCGCGGGCAGCACAATCCCCGCTGGTAACCGGGTGTTGATTCTTTACGGCTCGGCCAACCGCGAC
>Ga0209415_10014649_pt1 | contig 12794 bp, 13 predicted proteins | sample PeaSoiSIISIP2007_FD_187696 | JGI IMG/M metagenome (GOLD analysis project Ga0209415, IMG submission 187696) | Peat soil microbial communities from Weissenstadt, Germany - SII-SIP-2007 (SPAdes) (version 2) | ecosystem: Environmental > Terrestrial > Soil > Wetlands > Peat | place: Germany...
CACCTTGTAAAGATCAACCCCGCTTTGAACAAGTCTTGTAGCAAAGGTATGTCTAAGGTCATGAAACCTGCATTTCTGGATACCTGCCTTTTTAAGAGCGATATTATAAGCCCGCCTAAGATTACTAGCGTCATGCGCCTCGCCCTCTTTGTTGAAAAAGACCCAGTTCGATTTAATTGACCTTATCTTATGCCTTGCCTTGAGAACTTCCAAAACTTGACTGTTCAACGGCAGAGTATCCTTACCCTTGTTCTTTTGTTCAAGTATGGTAAGCGTTTTCCTAAAGAGATCAACTTTTTCCCATGAGAGGCCTAGAATTTCGCTTTGCCTCATCCCTGTATTAATTGCAAAGATGATAATCTCTTGAAGCCACAGGGGGGACACCGCTAATAGACTTTGTTCCTCATCATGGGTTAGCCAGCGTTCAACCTGATTGTTAACCCGTTCTTTTGAAACTCTTGATACCGGATTAACCTCGACCCATTCCCATTCTCTGATTGCAAGGTTATAAGCATGACTTAAAAGACGTAGTTCATTATTTACCGTGTTAGCTGCTAATCCTTCATCCCTACGCCTAACCTTGTATTCAGCAATGGCTCTTGGACTCAGATCAGTAAGGAGACAATCACCGAAAGAACGATTGATATGGTTTGCAAGGCTTTTATCTCTGATATGTGTTCTCGGTGCCTTGTTTCTTGCTGAGTGCTCTTTAAGGTATTTATCAAGCAACTCCCTAATGGTCTTTTCAGCACCTATCGGTTTTTCAAGCCATTTGCCCTCAGCAATCTGAGTCATTATCTTGTAGTAAATCTTTTCCGCTAGCTTCTTATCGTTGGTCTCTGTCGGCTTCCTGTATTGCTTACCTTTATAAGTAAAATTCATCCACCAGGCTTGGCCTCTTTTATACAGTCCCATTAAGCCCCCTCTCTGAGACCTTGTATTTGGCCTGGTTTCCCGTTGGATGGATTATACCTATTACCCTTGACGCTATCAATAGCCTTTTTAACCAGATTATCAATATCTACGTTTGAACCATTCTTAGAATGTATACTGAGAGGATAAACAGTCTTCTTTAAGGACTTGACCCATGTTTCTATTTCATCCAGATCAAAGCGTATTAAGCCGTTTATTTTATGGAAGGGGATAGAACCTTTATGAACCCAAGAATATATCGTAGATTCCTTGACCATAATCAACTCTGATATTATCTTTACATTCACAAGCTTCATTTCATGCCTTTTTTCTTTCTCTTTTCTTCATCCTCAGCAAAAACTTTCTTATACCATGCAACACGTTCTTTATCCGGAGGCACAAACCAACAAACACCTTTTGTTTGCGTTTGCTTTGCTATCTTTTCACCGCTTTGCTGTCCTTCATGCTCCATGTTCGTGATCTTTGTATCTTTTTCAGATTCTTCAGCAGAACCTACTTTTTGACATTCGTAATATTCCCCACCTGAAAGTGTCCACTCATAAACACCTCTTTCATTGCCGATTTTATTCTCGACCTCTAGAACGTTTTTCCTCCACGACCCTGAAGCTATGAGCCTAGCTTCAATTTCAGCTTTTTTTTCACTAACCACTCTGCCCTTAAAAATTCGACAAACATCTTTCTCCGTAATAATTTCTTTTTTCGGTTCGGATTCAGGCTTAAAGCCGTTGAACAAATCACCCTGCTTTTTATTGCGATTTTTTTTCTTCATAACGCCCCTCAGAACGGCGTGCTATTATCTTCCGGTTTGTTGAACATTTTCTGCTTCAGTTTTATTTTTTTCTTAACGTAGTCTATGCTATCAGCAAAGTTATTATTGCCCTTGCCCTCTTTTAAGATACAAGCATCCAAATAAGTAGCCGCATCACGCACGAAGCTTATAGCGGCATTTCTCAAACTCAATTCGTCATATCCATTTAGTGCGGCATAGCTGAGAAGGTAACCAAGCCCGTTAATGTATAAAGTTTTCATATTCGGTGATCTCGACTTGTCCACTTCTCTTTTTATGCCTTTATATCCACCATCATTGAACACGACTTGCTGGATTTCATTCCACACAGGAGCAGTAACCCATCTGCTTCTATTTTTATCTCCATTATCAACAGCCAACCTTAACCAATCATTAGTACATAGTTTCCAAACATCATTAATTTTGGTCATCAAATCTGATATCGTTAGGACTCCTATTTGAGACAAAACCAATCTATTGATCTCAAATTCAAGCCGCATGATTTGTTGTCCTTCCTGCCAGCCCTGTTTTTTCCATATGTCCTTGAACCACTCCTTATGGCTTAAATTGATTTCAATTGTTTTATCGTAAAGCCGAGCGGAGATATCGCCACCCTGTCCAATTGACCAACCCGTAAAAACGTTACCGTCCCAAAATTGATGTATTCGTCTCGCTGGCGATATCCAAGAGTAAACAGAAACATCATGAAAGCCTACGTCTGCCATAAAATCTATGAATATATCGACCCTGCTTATTTTTTCTTCATAAGCCCCCTCGATCATCTCGTCAACAATGGCTCTTAATTGCCTCATCGATTCATCAAGACCAAGGCAATTAAGTAATATGCTAGATATTTGTACGTACAAAGCTGGAATCTTAGTTTTTTCGACTCCTGCTATCTGAATTCGGAACCAATTATCGACAATGACATAACTGAATACTCCCGCACCCTTATCTTTAACCTCAAAATGGTGTCCACCAAGAGCCAGTGTTGCTTGACCTTGATCTTGAATATCCGTCGAACGTGCTAGCTGTTTTTTGGATTCAAGATTACTTAGAAATCCATCCTTCAACTTCCCACGGTATGATATATAAAGACTGTCTATCCCTTTATGAACAATTTTAAACTCCATATATTCTCCCTTTGTATTTAGACGGTGCTGTGATACTAAGCACCGCACCTTCCTTTATTGTTACGATCAGCCAAAGGCAGTCCGCCCGCCTTACGGCGGTTGCGGCTGCCTTTGGTTTGAGCCAGGAATAAACAAAAAAGCCGAGGTATAGGTAGGATTTTGCTACCTATAACTCGGCTTCTTTATCTTCAAGAGACTCTATTGCCGCTAAATATATATAAATATATTACTGCTTATCAATGAGTGCTAACTTACAATTTGGGCATTTCGTTTCTACCCGATCGCTATAAATCAGAACTGGCTTGGATTTGAATATTATGTAATTATGTCCTTTGGATTTAACATTTCTATTACAATTTGGGCAGTTTCCACTTGATGTAAGTTTATTTGATTTATGATTTATACTTTTCATGATAACCTCACTGTGTTGGTTCCAAATTAGTCGTAAGAAGACCATCTTTTGTCCTAAAGGTCTTATATCTTTCACCTGTACTCTTGTTTACTATGGATTTATTGTCCTTTGATAATTCACAAGCTCCCCCTTTTCTTGTGAGTTGCAGCAGTAATTTTGAATGTTTCTTCTCTTTTTCCCCAATTTCATACAGACGTTCTTCCAACTCTCCAATCAAAAACATATTAGCCTCAACGGAGTCATAACCACGACCATCCTTGCTATTTACAATATTGTCTATTGAACGTGTTAACAGGCCTTTAACCTGAAATTCTTTGTTGAGCTTTATAGTCTCTTCAAGGCCTTGTAAATGAGCTATCAATTCCTTTAAGCAACCGTCAACGAATTGAGAAATGCTGACATTTACATTGTATTTCCGAAACATTGCGATAAGGCTGTTATATGTTTCCTCATCTACGGTGAAAGATTTAATTTTCTTTGTAGCAGGCATGATACCCCCTAGCGCATCGCTATATAGTAGATATATAGTATATATATAGCATTGGTCGCCAATTGTCAAGACTATTTTTTTACAAATTCTGTTTGACACGTGCCATTGTAAACCTGTAAACTCGCTATCAGTGTGATTTTATAAGGTTTTGAGGATATTGAACTGACAACGTTCAAATATGAGAATTCGATTAGAAAAATATTCATATCGTTTTGCTGAGCAGGTGCTAAATAGCAAACTCACGATCAAACAGGAAATCGAAGGGATACTAACCGACTCATCTATTGATGTATCATCTTTATCGCGTCCAGAATTTAATAAAAAACTACGAGAACTATTCATTTCCAGGGGTTGGATTGATCAGCCAGATGTTTTTCAAGGTGATGACGATCCTTCAGCCAAGATGGACTTCTTAAAGGAGAGAGTAGGTATTGAGGTAGGTTTTGGACATGCTAGCTTTATAGGAATTGATCTTCTTAAATTCCAGGTATCCTCCTATTCCTCACTCGATCAAATTGATGTTGGCATTTATGTTGTAACGACCAAAACCTTCCAAAAGAAAATGAAACAGGAGTTCAAACAGAATTGGGAAGGCAGTTTGTCTTTTGAGAAGGTCGTAAAATATCTACCACCATTTAAGAGCGCAATACAAGTACCCATCTATGTGTTAGGAATTGACCTTTAGCCAGTTACTCTACAAAATTGCACTAAGTCATACAACATACCTGGTGCAATAAATCTATTAAGAGATTATTCCGAGGATCATTTTATTGAAAGGAGATATACAGAATTATGGAAGAGATATATATTAAAGCGGCAGTTTCAGAATTCATAAGAACAATAAAGGAAGAGGCAACAGCTTTGCTTGCTGATGCCAAGGCCGAAGTGGGGCATTTCTTAGATGATGGGATCAAAGGTTACCTTGAAATCCAGAGAGAAAAATATTCCCACATAAAAACCATCCTGCATAGGGTCACCCCAAGATACTTATATGATATTTACCAACCATTAAAGCTACAAAAAGAGAACCAAGAGGTTAAGACCGATTCAATAACAATGTTATTCGAAAGTTGCAGTTGTATCACTGTAATTGGAGATGCCGGCAGTGGCAAGAGTACATTGGTGAAACACCTCTTCCTTAATTGTTTAAAAGAAAAATATCGTATCCCCATTATTATTGAGCTACAACACTTAAATAACTACGATAACGACTTAGAGAGCTACATTTTAGAAAAAATTTTTGAAAATAAGCTATCTCCAAACAAAACGATACTAGAGCGATTATTAAACAATGGAAAGTTTGCATTTTTCTTAGACGGTTATGACGAAATTCACTCTGACTCTAAATATAAAATAATTACTAATTTAAATATATTTATAAATAAATATAATAAAAATAAATTTTTGCTAACATCGAGACCCTACTCCAATGTAGAGTTAGTTCCACTTTTCCATAATCACCAAGTAAAGAAACTGACTTCTACAGATATAGATGGTTTTGTAAGAAAACAGTTAATTGACACTGTAACTGCAGATAAAATATTGGCTTCCATTAAAGAAGGTAAAGCGCAACACATAAAATCATTTTTATCAAATCCATTACTATTGTCATTATATATTTTAACTTTCCAATCCGATTCCAGTATTCCAAATAAAAAATATCTTTTTTATCGAAGAGTCTGGGATGTTCTTTTCTATGAACATGATAGCCTGAGTAAACTCAACTATGAAAGAAAACGCTCTACGAAACTAACTCAGGAGGAATTCGAAGAAGTATTAAAAAGATTCAGTTTTTTGTCTTATTTTGAAAATAAATATGATTTTGACAGAGACTACTTAGATAACAGGTTGAATGGTATTAAATCTAAGTTATCAGAAATAAAATTTGCGAACAACGACTTTATATCTGACTTAAAATCAGCAATCAATTTATGGGTTGACGATAGCGGCATATTATCCTTTGCACATAGGTCATTACAAGAATACTTTGCAGCATCATATATTAAGAATTTAAAGGACGATCATAAGAAAAAAGCATATGGTAAAATTCAAGAGAACTTAAGGAAACGACATTTTACATCTTATGATAACTTTCTATCTCTTTGTGAAGAGATGGACAAAATTAGTTATTTTTCATATCTGTTACAACCCGCTCTACGATACATTGACAGCAAAATTGATAAAACAAGCCATAAGGCAAAGATCAAATCTTTATTGGCCATCTTTTTCAAATCGCTTAATGTTTATCTTGAAAACGCAAAGGGCAAAAAGGAACAAACTAGCTTATCCCTTGGTGAAGGGATGCAGTATTTCTTTGCGATAGATAATCGCGAGAAATTAATTCATAATGTATTTGAAATTTCATCGAAAAATCAAAATATTATTAAATATATATTGCAAACACAGCCAGATAAATCTCATGGTAAGTTAGTAACTTATTCAATAAATTTTACTAACTTGGATGACAAGATATTAGATGAAATTATTAAATCAGACACTAATTCTTATCTTGAAACTGTCGCTCGTGACATCGAGTCGCGGCTTGCATATATAAGCCAAAATATTCACACTTCAAATAAGTCGGAGGAAGAATTAATAGATTTTATTTAATGATGAATTTAATTACGAGACTCAATTGTGTTTTATATACAATAGTATCTGCATATGAGTACTTGTACTTGTGAGATAAAAACAGAAAAAAGTGTGCTAAATTTGTGCTAAAAATATTCACAAGGGGTATAAACATCAAAATAGGCAGACTTCTTGTAATACCCTTAACCACTTGATTGTCCTTTGAAAACGAGAAACCAGGCTGCAAATCAAGGGTTACGTTTTCCAGTCTCTTTTGACTTTCACGGCGATATTTTTACTGTAATAAAAATGTGATAAAAAAAATTATCACAATGTTAAATAATGATTATTTCCTTCCATTGCTCCTATTCCTCTTTTCCGGAAGCCATTCAAATATTAACTATAAAGCATATAGGCCAATCGAGAGATAGAGAGGCAATATGATACAATATAAGATATGAGAGACAGGTTTATTAAGATAGTCGAATGGACAAAACGATTTTCGAAAGAAATCATAATAGCTCTCGTTCTTGCTATTATTGCGGCTATATTGCTTGAATATTTTCATGCATCAATTAAACAAAATAAATTAAATGCAAATCTAAAGGCTGTCGCAGTCGTTATAGCTGCCGATAAGCAGGGAAATATTCTCAACCAGGGGAGTGGCATTTTTATTAGTCCAAACGGCAAACTTGTTACCAATTATCATGTAATAAAAGGAGCAACTTTATTTCGAGCGAAGTTGCCAACCGGAGCTTACTATGATTATAAAGGGGTTATAGGTATAGATGAAGATAGGGATATCGCGATACTTCATTTTGATGCACAAGAAGTTCCTTATATAAAGATATTAGGAGATTCTGATAATGTGAAGGCAGGGGATAAAGTTGTCGCAATTGGCGCCCCATTAGGATATGAAAGTACTGTTTCGGAGGGAATCGTCAGTCATCCAAGCAGAACATTAAATAATCAAAGATTTATTCAATTTACAGCACCAATTTCTTCAGGTAGCAGTGGTGGTGGACTTTTCGATGAAAGTGGTAAATTAATTGGAGCTACCACACGTTCAATAAATATACCTCCTGAACTCCAGAAAGAAGTTATTGCACAGAACTTAAATTTTGCAGTTCCTATAAATATTATTAAAGACGTTATTAGTGGGAAAAAAGGGATAACAAGTTTCACCGAAGATAGTCCCGAATATTATTATTTGCAGGCAACTTTGGCAAATAATAACGGTAAATACGATGAGGCAATCGAATTCTTTAAAAAAACTATCTCACTTAATGACCGATTTGTATACGCTTATATCGATTTGGCTAACGTCTATTATATGAAAGGCTTGTATGACAATGAAATCAATTTGCTAAAAAAAGCTGTCGAATTAGACCCCAACAACGCCGATGTGTTTTACTATCTTGCTGGGGCTTTCGAAGACAAAGAATTATATGATTTGGCAATTACTGCTTATAATAAAGCATTAGAGCTATCACCTGAAGATAAAGACACTATTTATAATCTTGCAATACTTTATATCGTACAGGGAGAAAAAAATAAAGCTTTCGAACTCATCCCAAAACTTACAAAATTAAATAGGGGATTAGGAAATGAACTAAAAGCACTTGCAAATAGAATGAAATAGTTTGAGCACCCCTCAAATAATACTGTGATAAAAATGTGATAAAAATTATCACAACGAGCATAATCACCAAAATAGACCAAACAATTATTACAATGATAAATCCTTGATTCGAATAATAAAACGGGAAACCAAGCGCAAATCAAGGTAATAGATATTTTTCTCTAAGCACGCTCATAACCCGAAGGTCGTCGGTTCAAATCCGGCCCCCGCTACCAATCAATCTTAGGGTTACAGCAAATGCTGTAGCCCTTTTTTTATCCCCCCGGTTAAACTGTTAGAAGGTGAGGAGGGGATACTGACTTCTTTTAATACGAGAAATCAGATAGATGAAAGAGTAGCAGGTACGGTCTTTAGTGAGTGCACCCGAAGTGCGGAGAGGATGTTTATTACTTGGAATCTTATCAAGATATGTTATACGCAAGATGACTCCGTGTTTATTAACTCAAAATATTCCTGAGAACAGTAAAAAAAACCCCGCATAAGCGGGGGATGAGGTTTTGCTGAGATACTGCACATATCCTTGCTCTACTTGACAACACCACAGGCTATCCTTGCACCGCCTCCTCCCAAAGGGAAGCCATGCACAGATTGTCATTTGAGTTTCCCCGTTTTGCTTACCGCTTAAAAACCAACTGAACCGTTTAAACTGTTTAAGAGGTCTAAAGGTTCCAACGGTTTACAGCCCTTCCCGCTGCTCTGTATCGGGATTAGACGCCTCGCTGAAGGCCATGACTTCTTCCTTTAACCCACTTCATATACTTCGTTCAAACCGAAGGTCATAAGCATTGATCGACCGGAGTGAACTAAGACAGTTTCCGCCAATCTTGAGGGCGAGCCGGTCCGCGTCCTCGTCGAGCATACCACAGATATTATAATACACGAGATACATCTATCCACCGTGAATGCATTTCCAGGATAGTTATAAATGAAAAAACATCACAAATAAAAAGAGCCCTGGGCATCTTCAGGGCCTTATAATTTTTTTGTTTTTTTATGCCAATTTTAGATTTTTGTGTTCAAAAGTTTTCTTCGTTTGTAAATTCTCACATGCAATTGAATCACGGCATTATCCACCGTTCTATGATTTTTTGTGAATAGTGAGGGTCACTTTAATAATATGAGTCTCACCCTCGCAGACGCACATCGCGAGCAAGTTATCCTCAAATTGATCAACATCAGCTCGAACTGGTTTTGAACTGCTCAGTCCGCGATCACGGCGTATAGTACTTGCCGTTTATTTCATCTCCAATGATGGCAAAATTTGCCGTTGAAGTTTCAAGTGGATCGGATTTCCATGAAAAACCGATCGATGGAACTTCGACCGAGGCCTCAAGCTGAGCGATGGCTTTGAAACCATCAACACGGAATTGTTTCTGAGAATCGTCGTAGCTGAACTTTTCGTCTGTTGCTTTCCACACTATACGCAAGTCCATTCTCGCAGGTATTGCTTCTGCTTTAAACTGCGGCCATTTCGGCTGGTCTATTATTTCAATCCCTTTCATTTGCAGTACCGCCGAACGTCCATCATTGCTAAAGGTGACTCCACCTTCGGCCACAGGTACAACCCAGTAAAGGCCACACGGTCCGACCGGAGGATGAAAATCATGCACCTGATTCGCAGGGGCCAACTGCCCCTTGAAGAGGGTTACTCAAATATGTGCGAACGTTCCCTTTTGAGCAGTTCTCCCTGTGTAGTACTCTCCCTGCATGATATCGTTATCCGTTGTAGGATTTCCAAAGGCAAGACGATTGCCCTTGTTATCGGTCCCCATGCCTCTAAAATCTGCACATCGGGCTACCTTCCCCTTGAAATGGTAAATATGCGATGGCTCATTGGTAGGACCAGCCGGCTGGTTGTGACTGCCATTCTTATCAAGCCAAGGAATGGGAAAGGGGTAATTACTTCCATCGTAAACGAAAGGTACTTTTTCGTCTTCGTCACGTTTAGCCATCGCATCAGCACGGTCTGGCAGTTGAAGCGCTGATGCTGCCGCAAGTATCGAACCAGAAATCAGAAAACGTCGCCTACTGAACTCGAAATTCAATGACGAAAATTCTTTTTTCATGTTAACCTCTCTTTCTATAGCTCTCGTCAGAAGAACATAGTACCAAAGTAATGCAAATTAAACGTTTTTCGATTTCGGTTTGCTTTTGCCCACTTAATTAGTATAGCATGGCAATTTAGTTGATACTGAAAATGGTCTTTTTGTACGAATCATTTATAACCAATTAAAGTTATTTTAGTATTTTTCGATAAGATACAAAAAGGGCCATGTAATACATAGACCAATTTTTGGAGCGACGTGCCATTGATTAGACAGTTTGCGTCAGAATTTATAACAGTCGGACGTAATAAATTAACACTCTGCAGCAAGATGACAGGGTATCTTGGTAGATTTTTCAATGAGAGACCTTCGGTTTCATTTACTTTTCCCTCAAGTTACGGAGAATAGCAAATTAAAAAGTATGAAGCGCAGCTTTTTCATCATCGTTCTGTACCTGTTCATGCTGAGTTCATTGCCGGGTCTGACGGCAGAAAACGAACCTTGCAAGGGACTGGACACCGCTCTTATCGTTGATACCTCCAGCCACACAATGTGGATGTGTCAGAAGAGTGATGCGATCGCTGAATTTCGTGTAGCAATCGGTCAGTGCGGCGTGGAAAAACGGGGCAAGGGAGATAAAAAAACTCCTCGGGGTGAGTTCGATCTTGGTATACCGAGACCCTCCGGCAAGTTCCGGCTATTCATCCCCATTGGATACCCGAACGCTGAGCAATCGTCGAAAGGCTATTCCGGCGGAAACATAGGTATACACGGCCCGCACCGCGGCAGCCTCTGGCTTGGAAAAGATTCCTCCAAGGTCGACTGGACGCACGGCTGCATAGCCGTCGGTACGGATGAAGACATTCTAACAGTGGCGCAATGGGTAAAGGACCAAGGCGTAAAAAAAGTCATAATACGATAATTAGCGCCTGCTCTTTGCTATCCCACAATTACTCATTATCATATCCTCCCTCTTCTGCGCGTCCCTTGACAGACATTTTGTCATTCACTAAAATGAATATTATGAAGAATGCTATCAGACTCATCATGATAATCATATTCGCGTTTTTATACGTTCCAGGATTCGCAGCAGGGGCCGAGGCATTCCGCTATGGCGAACAAAATGAAGTCCTTGGAAAAGTTGGAAGATATACGGTATCAAATGACGAGTCCTTGTACGAAATCGCCCGCTCGTACAAGACTGGGTTTAATGAGATCGTTGCCGCCAACCCGGGAGTTGACCCTTATGTCCCTGGAAAGGGGAGGACTCTTATCCTGCCAACAGCGTGGGTGCTTCCTGACAGCAAGAGGGACGACGGCATCGTCATCAATGTCTCCGAGATGAGACTGTACTATTTTTATCGGCAGCGGGGCAGGCGACTGGTCAAAACGTACCCGATCGGCATCGGGGACGAAGGGGCCGATACACCCGAGGGTAAGTTCAAAGTGACGGAAAAGATCGTGCATCCGGCATGGTATGTTCCTGCATCTATCAGAAAAGAAAAGCCGGAACTACCCGAGGTTGTGCCTCCAGGGCCGGATAATCCAATGGGCGACTATGCAATGCGTCTTTCTCTGGGTACCGTGCTGATCCACGGAACCGATGTACCGTGGGGCATCGGCAAGAGGGTCAGCCATGGCTGCATCCGTCTGTACCCCGAAGACATCGAAGAGCTTTTCCATAACGTTCCTCTCGGGACAAAAGTGACTATCATTAAACAGCCAGTAAAGGCAGGATTGAGCGGTGACAGAGTATATGTGGAAGTGAACGAAGACATAGAACAGAAAACGTTTGATTATCTCGGAGAGCTGCAAAATCTGCTCAAGAAAAAAGGACTCATCGATCGGGTAAATCCGACTTCGCTTGAAGCCGCCGTGCGGGAAAAGACCGGTTATGCTGTGGATATCTCGATAAATCGGTAACCTCGGGGCCTGCTGTAAGTCGGATTCTGTTGAAACGATCCCTTATTTTTTCTGCATCAGCTCGAATTCCTTTGCGGATTTCTGCGCAGCGATCTCGGCTTTGTTCGCCGCTGCCTCCGCTCGGAGAGCCGCATCTTCCGCCCTCTTTGCGTTGAGGTCTGCCTGCTGCTCAAGCTTGCTGACCCTCTCCTCAAGCGATTTAACGGAATCTTTGCTTGCACATCCGAAACTCGAACTCAGCAGTAAAACCGACGCAGTCGCTAATATAATCTTTTTCATGTTTGTCTGCCTTTCCGCTTCTCTGTATTTGTAATGTCGATAAATAAGAATTTGCATCGAGTGAGTGCTTGTGCCATCGTTTTTACTCGTCGATTTCCTTTACTTCTTCTGCACATATGGTCGTTGTTTTGGATGAGTTAGACAAAGGGGCCTGAGAGAAGCAGGCCCCTGGATTTTCCTCTATAAATCATTTTTTTTGCATCAGCTCGAATTCCTTCGCGGAATTTTCAGCAGCGGTCTCGGCTTTGTTCGCCGCAGATGCGGCCCCTTCCTGAGCGGCTTCGGACTTCTTCATGGCTTCCTCTGCTTTATTCGCCGCTTCCTCTGCACGGGCAGCCGCGTCCTGCGCCTTCTTCAAATCCGCCTCAGAAGCCATGCCGGCCTTCTCAAGCTGGCTGATTTTGCTCTCGAGATTGCTAATTCTGCCCTCCAGCGGGTCGACACGTGAATTAACGAACTCCTTGGTCGCACATCCGTACCCGAGACTAAGGATAAACATTGCTGGGTATTCCGCTCCAAATCAGGCAACGATTCCGGTGCAATTCAGGCACCCATTCCGCTGCAAAGCAGGCAGCCATT
>Ga0209415_10014652_pt1 | contig 12793 bp, 8 predicted proteins | sample PeaSoiSIISIP2007_FD_187696 | JGI IMG/M metagenome (GOLD analysis project Ga0209415, IMG submission 187696) | Peat soil microbial communities from Weissenstadt, Germany - SII-SIP-2007 (SPAdes) (version 2) | ecosystem: Environmental > Terrestrial > Soil > Wetlands > Peat | place: Germany...
ACCAGCCCCTTGACCACCAGCCGGTCCACCACCCCGACCACGGTGCTGGGGTCCAGCTTCATCTGCCCGGCCAGGTCCTTGAGCGCGCAGGGGCCGCTGCGGCCCAGTTCCCACAGGGCCCACAGCTGCGGCCCGGTGAGGCCGAAGCGCTTCTCCACGCCCAGGGAGTAGTCCTCCAGCGCCCGCACGATCCGGCGCAGGTTCTGCATGCATTCCTGGATGAGTTGCTGTTGAGTGACCATGCGCACGTCCAATCCCATGATCCATCATTTGGATTGCAAATCAAATCACAGACGACTACTTTCAAAGGTAGATTTGGAAACATTTATGTCCAGCATGAAAAGCCCCGCCCCGTTGCCGCTGCCCCGGAGCCGGTTCCTGCCGACCCGCACCAGCCGGCTGCGGATCCTGGCGCATACGCGGCATATCGTGCTGGTGACCCTGCCCCTGGGCGCCATAACCGGCTGCATGGTGGCCCTGGCCCTGAAGGGGCTGGGCTCCTTCGAGCCGCTGGTGCTGAAGGCCGGGAGCCGGATCGGGCTGACCATCCTGCTCCCCGCCATCGGCCTGTTCCTCACCACGGCCTGGCTCAGCGTCACCGGGATCGGCGAGGTGTCCCTGTTCAAGGACATGGATCTGGCCCGGAGGAACCCGTACCGGGTCTTCCCGTTCCTGGCCTCCCTGGGCAAGATCGTGGCCTGCGTCCTGACCATCGGCTTCGGCGGCAGCGCCGGGGTGGAGGGCCCGGGCAAGTGGTTCGGCGCCGCCCTGGGCCTGCAGTACCACCGGTTCCTGCGCTTCGCCTCTACCCGCCTGAAGCTGTTCCGGCACCTGGCCCGCCCGGCCCTGGTCATGGTCCGGAGCGGGGCCGCCGCGGCCCTGGCCGCGGTGTTCCGGGCGCCCATCTCGGGCGCGCTCATGGCGGCCGAACACAACGGCAAGCTGGCCTCGGAAGCGCTGATCCCGTGCCTGGTGGCCTCCGCCTCGGGCTATGTCTGCTTTTCGGTCATCATGGGCCACGCCCCGCTGCTGCCCCTGCCCCGGATCTACCCCTACACCCTGCGCACCCGGGAGATCGCCTGGGCCCTGCTGCTGGGCCTGGGCTGCGGCGTGGCGGCGACCGGGTACCTGTGGCTCCAGGCCGGGCTGGCGCGGCTCCTGGGCCGCACCCCGCTGTTCTGGCGGGGCCTGGCCGCGGGCGTCGGCCTGAGCCTGCTGGCCCTGCCCAGCCACTTCCTGTGGCACGATCTGGCGGTCACCCAGGGCGGCGGCCTGGAACTGATCCAGCGCCTGGTCCAGGGCGATGTGCTGCCCCGGCAGGCGGTGCTGTTCGTGGCACTGAAGCTGGCGGCCACGGCCCTGACCTTCGCCGGCGGCGGCCTGGGCGGGCTCTGGCTGCCTTCGCTGGCCATGGGCGCCGCGGTCGGGGCCGGGCTGGACGGGCTGCTGGGCATCGGCCAGACCGGCTACCTGACCATGGTGGGCGCCTGCGCCCTGGCCGGCGCCACCCACGAAACCCTGCTGGTGCCGGTGGTGTTCCTGGCCGAGACCACGGGCCAGGCGGCCCTGGTGGTGCCGGCCCTGATCGCCACCACCGTGTCCTACCTGCTGGTCCGCGAGGTGTCCTGATGAAGGCCGGTTCCGCCTCCCCTTCCCCGGTCCCGCCTAGCGTTTTTCCCCGCCATCCCTGGCCTGGTCCCCGTGGGGCCGGCCCCTTTCCACCTGGAGACACTGCCATGCAAGCCCCATTCAAGACCACCCCCACCCTGGTGCTGCTCGCGACCCTGATGGTCGCCGGCGGCCTGGCCTGCCGCAAGCCCGCCCCCGCGCCCCAGCCCGCGCCGGCCCCGATGGCGGCTCCGGCGCCCAAGGCCGATACCGCGGCCCAGGCTCCCGCCGCACCTGACCAGTCCGCCGAGGAGGCCGCCCGCAAGGCCGCGGCCATGAAGGAGGCCGAGTACCAGAACGCCGCCAAGGCGGCCCTGCAGGACGTCCACTTCGATTTCGACAAGTCCGCCGTGAAGGAGAGCGACAAGCCGGTCCTGGTGGGCATCGCCACCTTCATGAAGACGTATTCCCAGGCCAACGTGTTCATCGACGGCAACTGCGACGAGCGCGGCACGGTCGAGTACAACCTGGCCCTGGGCGAGCGCCGGGCCCACGCGGTCATGGACTACCTGGTCAGCCTGGGGGTCCCCGCCGCCCGCCTGAGCACCACCTCGTACGGCAAAGAGAAGCCGGTCTGCACGGAATCCGTGGAGTCCTGCTGGAGCCGGAACCGCCGGGCCCACTTCAGCCTGGTGAAATAGCGCAAGGCGTCGAGGCCGCCCGCTGAAAGTTTGCACGGGCGGCCTCAACGCGATGCGATCTGGGGGGGTCCAAGCAGGTATGCGTATTTCAGCGGCAGCGAACCTGGCGAGCGTGACCTTGATCGTGGTGGCCTGCACGGGAACAGTCCGGTCCCTGGCGGCGGCTCCGGCCGCGCCGCCGGCCGCCAGCACCGCCCAGGCTTCGAGCCCGGCCCTGGTGGAGGCCTTCCAGAAGGGCCCGGTCACCCTCTTCGCGAAGGTCACCCGTGGCGGCGCGTCGCTGCCGCTGTTCCAGGTGCCGGTCCTGAAGTACAAGGACCAGCTGGAACTGGCCTTTTCCGGAGAGGCGTTCGACCAGCGGGTGACCCGCGCCGACTGGTCGGTCATCGTCGTGTTCCTGCCCCGGACCATCGCGCCCACCGACCAGGGCGTGGTGGACTTCCCGCTGAAGCACAAGGACGACCGGATGATCATCCCCACCATCCCGGTGCCGTATGATTCCATCCCCATGATCTTCCTCATCCCGGACCACAATGCCCGGAAGAAGGTCCTGAAGGACCTGAACGATCACCTGGAAGCCTTCCGGACCCTGTGCGGCAAGATCGCCGAGATCTCGACCCAGCGGGCGGCGGCGGACAAGTTCATCGAGGACCTGGACGCCATCGACAAGAACCTGTCCGGCGCCCAGTACGACAACGCCTTGCAGGGCTTCCTGCACGCCTACGGCGACCAGGTGTCCGGCGATCTGCAGGGGTTCCTGGCCAGTTCCAGTTCCAACCTGGACAAGTGCAACTTCCTGGCCCAGGAGTTCCGCACCACCAACCTCCTGGTGCCCAGCTCGATCCCCACGGAGGCCACGACCACCCAGGTGGCGGTCACCCCGGGGGCAACCCCCGCCTCGGCCTATGTCTCGATCTTTTTCGAGCTGGCGGCGATCGTCAACAACCTCTGGCCGGGCCACCAGTTCCAGTACCTTCCCGCCGTGGCGCGGGATTTCCGCGACTTCAGCGCGGATCTCTACTACAGCTCCTGGATCCGCACCACCGGGGACACCCGGGGCGCCCTCATGTGCTGCCCCGGCAACTGGGAGGACCAGCAGCCCCCGGTGTTCGACTTCGAACTGCCCGCCGGGGAGTCCCTACTGGGCCCGAAGGCGCTGCTGAAGGCGCGGCCCCGGGAGAACAGCCGGGCGCCGTTCGCCCTGTACGGCCATGACTGGAAGCTGCTGCTGACCGGTCCCAGGGGCGAAAGCCTGCCGCCGCTGCCCCTGGACCTCAGCCTGAACAAGCAGTCCTTCGTGGTCTCGCCCCAGCCGGTCCAGGACGCCCTGAAGCAGCTGGGCGGCGTTCCGGCCCAGGCGCGCATCGTGGGCCGCTGGGGCTTCGCCACCATGGGCGTGGGCCCCCAGCCGCTGATCACCGGCTGTGATCCCACCTGGCGGCCGAGCCCCCAGGAGACAGCGGCGTTCCGGGTGGGCCAGGCCTGCACGTTCAAGCTGCCGGGCAGCTGGGCCGGATCGGTGGCACAGGTGCGCTTCCGGTCGGCGGTTCCCGGCACCGCGGTGCTGGTGGCCAAGCTCGACAGCCACCCGGACGGCTCCCGGACGGCGGTGTTCGAACCCAAGGACACCCCGGGCCCCGGCAATCTGGAGATCCTGGCCCTGGGCGGCGGGAAGCCGGCCTGCGTCCTGCCCATGGTCCTGGCCGACGCCGACCCGGAGATCACCGGCGTCGAGGCCCGCCTGGGGGACACCCACCTGACCCTGAAAGGCAAGCATCTGCATGGGATCAAGGCCCTGGAACTGGGCGGCCGGCGCTTCAGCCCAGCCGCCCAGCCCCAGGAGGCGGGCGACACGGCCAGCTTCCAGGCCAGCGACGGCAGGCCGCTGGAGGGCGCCGTCGGCAAGCCTTTCCAGGCCACCGTGATCACGGCCCAGGGCGTCCAGCCCCTGGCCGCGGCCCTGCTGCCGGCCCGCCCCCGGCTCGGGGTGGTGCAGTTCATCCGGGCCGAGCCCAAGGGCCCGGGCCTGGCCATCACGGCGAACGTGCCCATCACCCCCACCAGCGAAACCATCCAGGTGAGCCTGCTGGCCGCGAAGAGCTACCGGTTCCCCGCGGACCCGACCTTCCGGGTGGGCATCCGCAACGCCGACGATCCCACGGCCATCAAGACCCTTCCGGCCGCCAAGATCCACATCATGGGCCGCAGCGAAAAGGCGACCTTCACCCTGAGCCCGACGGATCTGCTGGGCGGAAGAGCGGCCGGGAAGCTGGAACTGCAGGTCCAGGATGACCATGCCGGCGCGAGCGACTGGTATCCGCTGCCCACCACCTTCCTGGAGTTGCCGACCATCGCGGCCGTCCAGGCGGTCCCGGACGGGTTCCGCATCGAGGGCCAGTCCCTGGACCAGATCGAGGCGGTGGCCGCCGCTCCCGGCGGCCCCTGGGAGCCGTCCCGCATCGCCATCGAGGCCGGCCACGAGGTCGCCAGCATCGCCGCGCCGCTCACCGGTGCCGCCTGCTACCTCAAGCTGTTCGGCTGGTCCGACCTGGTCCTGACCCTGAAGGTCCCGCCGGCGCCCGAGGGGACCGGGGCCCCCGCGAAGGCGTCTCCCGCGGCGGTTTCCGCCAAGCCCGCGGAGACGGCCCCGGGGCCGGCGGCCGCCCAGCCCCCGGCGACGGCGCCCGCGGCGGTGTCCGCCCAGCCCCCGGCGCCGGCGGCGGTGTCCGCCCAGCCGCCCGCCAAGTCCGGGGCCGCGCCGGCCCCTTGAGCGGTGCCGGCCGCGGATCCGGCGAAGGGTTCGAACAATTAATTTGCTTTGCAACATAAATAAATAAGGAGCCGATATGAAACCACGCGTCTTGATCACTGCCTGCCTCGCCCTGGGGATGCTGCCGCTGCAGGCCCAGGCGCCGCAGAAGTGGGTGGCCCTCCAGGGGGGCTACGACTGGCAGGCGAACCGGTCCCGCCAGGCCGATGACAACGGCATCGTGGGGCTGGCGACCGGCATCTGGTGCACGCCCCGGTGGGGCGGCGAACTGTCGGTCCTGAACACCCGGCTGCAGTCCCGGGCCACCGATGACCACACCAACGAAACGCACGGGTTCGCCTCGGTCCTCTTCAACCTGGATCCGGGCAGTCCCGCCTGGGCGCCCTACCTCCGGGCCGGGTTGGGCGCGACCCGCCTGGGCTCCCCCATCGTCCCCGACGCGGCCACCCGGTTGAACCTCCACGCCGGCCTGGGAATCCAGAGCTTCTCCACCGAGCATGTGGTGTTCGGGTTGGAGGCCCGGGCGGTCCGGATCGGAGCCCAGACGTCCTGCACTGAAATCATGGGGTTGGCGACCCTGGGCTTCCGCTGGGGGGGAAGCCCACGGATCGTGCCGGCCCCGGTGCCGGCCCCGGCACCCGTTCCGGTGATCCTGCCCCCTCCCGCGCCGGCACCCGTGCCCGCCCCCGTGGCCCCGGAGGCGGCCGCCCCGGTCGTCAAGGCGGTGCCGCCGGTGGTGGCCGCTCCCGTGGCCAAGGTGGTGCCGCCGCCGGTGGTGAAGTTTGTCCTGAACGATGCGGTGCTGCACTTCGCCAACGGCAGGCACCTCCTCCCGCCGCAGGGGGTCAAGGCGGTCCAGCAGGTGGCCCAGCGTCTCAAGGCCTACCACGGGGGGTACACCCTGACGGTGACCGGCTACACCAGCTCCAATGGCAAGCCGGCCTTCAACCGCAGGCTGAGCCAACTCCGGGCCGAGGCCGTGGCCAAGGTCCTGGAGCAGACCGGTATCCCGGCCGCTTCGGTGCAGATCCTGGGCGCCGGTCCGGACCGCCCGGTGGCTTCGAACCGCACCCGCATGGGCCAGGCCAGGAACCGCCGCGTCGAGATTGACGTGCACGCGGCGGGCGCGACGGTGGAGAAGCGCACCGTGGATACGGACGTCACGGAGTAGGCACGAACCGGGCCTCGGCCTGACCCGCAACATCTGCCGGGTCCAGGTCCTCCGGCCCGACGCCGTAGGCGTGCAGGACCCGGGCCAACGTCACGACGCCTTCCAGGTGGTGGACGTTGTCCCGGCTCACCACCGGCAGCAGGTCGACCCCGGCCGCCCCCATCCGCTCCAGGGCCCAGTACAGGGAATGATCCGCGTGCACGTGCGGAAAGACCGCCCCCTCCAGCAGCGCCTCCAGCCGCTGCCCGGATCGGCCTTCCGCCACGGCTTTCCGCAGGCCCGCCAGCGTGATGACACCGACCACCCCCCGGCTGCTGGCCACGGGCCAGGTCCTGGCCGCGCCGGAACCGAGCCGCTGATCGGCATCGGCCACCAGCATCTGGTCGGACAAGACTTCCGCCGCGGGGCTCATCGCCTGTTGCACGGTGAAGCAGGTGTCCTGGTGCCGGTCTTCGGCGCTGGGCAGGTGGAAGCCGTCCTGGATGGAAAGGGCGGCGTAGATGGGCTGGGGCTGGAGCCGCCTGGATATGTAGAAGCTCACCAGGTTGGAGATCATGAGCGGGACGATGACCATGTAGTCGCGGGTCGTTTCGAAGATCATCAGCACGGAGGTCATCGGCACCCGGACGATCCCGGCAAACAGCGTCCCCATGCCGACCAGGGCATAGACCCCGGGCGTGGCCGTGAGGTTCGGCAGGACCTGGTGGGCGAGCCAGCCGACCGAGCCTCCCAGCATGGCGCCCAGGAACAGGCTGGGGCCGAACAGGCCGCCGGCATTTCCGGACGCGTAGCTGGTGGTCACCGCCACGAATTTCAGGACCACCAGCAGGGCCATCATCTCGACCGCCATCCGGCCGTTCAGGGCGTCCCCGACAAAGCCGTAACCCACTCCCAGCGCCTGGGGAACGAACCAGCCCATCACCCCGACCACCAGACCTCCCGCCAGGGGCTGGATCCAGATCGTGGTCCTGGGCAGCCGCAGGAACCAGCCGCGCAGCCAGAGCAGGGATCGGGTGAACGCCACCGAAACCAGGCCGCCGGCAACGCCAAGCACCGCGTAGACCCCGAACTCCCAGGGGTGGATCAGCCGGTACTGGGGGACCTGGAACAGCGGGGTGTTGCCCAGGAACAGGCGCAGGACCATCCAGGAGGTGGCCGAGGCCAGCACCACCGAGCCCAGCACGGGCGCATGCAGATCGCTCATGACTTCTTCCAGCGCGAACAGCACCGCGGCCAGGGGCGTGTTGAAGGCGGCCGCGATGGCGGCCGCGGCCCCGACCGGGATGAGCGCCTTCACTTTGTCGGGACCAAGCCCCAGGCGCCGCCCCAGGATCGAGGCGAGGCCGGCGCCGACCTGCACGGAAGGCCCCTCGCGGCCCAGGGGGATCCCGCTGGCGAGGGTCATGGAGGTGCAAAAGAACTTCCCCAGCACCGTCCGCAGGGTGATGCGCCCCTGGTGCACGAACAGCGCGGCCTTGGTCTGGGGCACGCCGCTGCCCCTGGCCTCGGGGAAGAACCGGTACAGCAGGATCCCCATGGCGAACGCGCCGAGCACGGGGATCAGCAGCCGCCGCCAGGCCGAGCCCGCCGCCGGGTATAGCCGCAGCCCGGACCGTTCCGTCAACAGGATGAAGGCGACCACCGCCAGCCCGGTGCAGGCGCCGATGACCAGGGTCAGGACCAGGAAGACCTGCTCCTCCCGCTCGTGGAGAATGGCCGCCCATTGCTTTCGCGGGAATTCCAGGAAATAGGCGAGACCAAGGTGCCTGGAACGCGCCATGGCCGGGTGTCCCTCCCTGGCCACTCAGTTCGCCCCAGCAAGGCTGGTACCCATGAGGATCCACTCGAAAGCCGCCACGGGGCTGGCCAGCCTGATGGTGTCGGATCCGGATGCGGAGGTGCCGTCCTCTTTTTCCATGCCGGTGTCCAGACCGACCGCGATCTTGTCGATCCGCCATACCTCTTCTTCGTCCAGACGCACCGACAGCAGGGTTCCGCCGCTGATGGCCAGGAAGGTGCTGTCCTGCATTTCATAAAGGCCCAATTCCTCCTCGAAATCCCCCTCCACCTTGATCTGGTCTTCCGGAGTGCCGTAAATCGTCAGGGTATGCATGCGAGATCCATCCCGAGCAGAGGTTGCCGATGGCTCAATCCGCACTTTACCGAGGCCATCCGGCGACGTTTATTGCGAACTGCCTTTCAAGGCCAACCCCAATCCCACCGGACCGATCCCCGTGGTGAACAGCAGCCTGCCATAGGCGTCTGCCTGGATTTGAGGACTCGGCAAGGGCTCCCCTGCCGGGCTCAAGGTTGCCCCAGTGGGGGCGAATAGCAAGCCATTTTCTCTTCCGGACGCCCGGACCCAACACCTCGCCAGGCCAGGGCGGCTATTCCCGCGCAAAGCAGCCATGGTAAAATAAGGCGCTGCACGGCGCGTGCAGCTCCGTTTTCAAGGTTGGCCACCCGGCCCCGGACGCGATCCGCGCTGCCGGCGCCGGGTGTGCGGAGGGCATTGCCATGTCGAATCGAAATGTAGCCGGGCTTCTGGTGGACACCCTGGTGGCCGCGGGGATCGAGCGGATCTACGGCCTGGCCGGCGATTCGCTCAACGCCATCACCGAAACGATCCGGACCCACGACCGCCTGCACTGGGTTCCCGTCCGGCACGAAGAGACCGCGGCCTTCGCGGCGGGGGCGGAGGCGCACCTGACCGGGCGCCTGGCGGTCTGCGCCGGGAGCTGCGGCCCCGGCAATCTGCATCTGATCAACGGCCTATACGACTGCCACCGCAGCCGGGTGCCGGTGCTGGCCATCGCGGCCCAGATCCCCAGCCAGGAAATCGGCAGCGGCTATTTCCAGGAAACCCATCCCGAGCATCTGTTCGCCCAGTGCAGCCACTTCTGCGAGCTGGTGTCCCAGCCGGAACAGATGCCCCGGGTCCTGGAGATCGCCATGCGGACCGCCATCGCGCGCCGGGGTGTGGCGGTGGTGGTGCTGCCGGGCGATGTGGCCCTGCGGCCGGCGGTGGGGACGGATACCGCCCCGCGCTTCGCGGATCCGCAGCCCGTGGTCTGTCCTTCCGCGGCGGAACTGGATGAGCTCGCCGGGATCCTCAACGGCGCCAGGCGGCTCACCATCCTGGGCGGCGCCGGCTGCGCCGGCGCGCACGCGGAGCTGGTGGAACTGGCCGGCCGGCGCCAGGCGCCGATCGTGCACGCCATGCGCGGGAAAGCATTCATCGAGTACGACAACCCCTTCGATGTGGGCATGACCGGGCTGCTGGGCTACGCCTCCGGCTACCAGGCCATGATGGATTGCGACGTGCTGCTCATGCTCGGCACCGATTTCCCCTACCGGCAGTTCTATCCCACCCAGGCCACCATCGTCCAGATCGATGTGCGGGGCGAGCAGCTGGGGCGCCGGACCCGCATCGATCACGGCTTCGTGGGGGATATCCAGGCCACCCTGGGCGCGCTCCTGCCCCGCCTGGCCCCGAACCCGTCGGACGCCCACCTGCGGCAGGCCCGCGAACAGTACCGCCAGGCCCGCCAGGGGCTCGACGACCTGGCCCGGACGGAAACGGATGGCAAGCTCATCCATCCGCAGTATGTGGCCCGGGTCATCAACGAGCTGGCCGCCGAGGACGCCGTGTTCACCTGCGATGTGGGCACCCCGACCATCTGGGCGGCCCGCTACCTGGCCATGAACGGCCGGCGGAGCCTGCTCGGCTCCTTCAACCACGGTTCCATGGCCAACGCCCTGCCCCAGGCCATCGGCGCGCAGGTGAGCCATCCGGGCCGCCAGGTGGTGGCCCTTTCCGGCGATGGCGGGCTGGCGATGCTCATGGGGGATCTGTTGTCCCTCAGGCAGTTGAAGGCGCCGGTCAAGGTCGTCGTGTTCTGCAACGAGGCGCTGGCGTTCGTGGAACTGGAAATGAAAGCCGCCGGCCTGCTGGATTTCGCCACCGATCTGCGCAACCCGGATTTCGCCCTGGTGGCGCAGGCGGCCGGCCTGCTCGGGTTGAGCGCGGAAACGCCCGAGCAGGTGCGGCCGATGCTCGAGCAGGCCCTGCGCCACGACGGCCCGGCCCTGGTGGCCGTGCGGGTGTCGCGCCAGGAACTGTCCATGCCGCCGACGCTCAGCTTCGATCTGGTCCGGGACTTCGGCCTGTTCATGGTCAAGGCCGTGCTCAACGGCCGCGGCGACGAGATCCTCGACCTGGCCCGGGTCAACCTGAAGCGCTGAGGGTGCTGGGATCCCCGGGCGCCCACGCGCCCGGGGATCCCTCAGTCCGGTCCCGCCACCCCGCCGGTCAGGCGCAGGATCCCCAGCGGGTTGCCCCGGCGCAGGGCCTCGGGCAGCAGGGCGTCCGGGGCGTCCTGGTAGCACACCGGCCGCGCCCAGCGCAGGATGGCCCGGGTGCCCACCGAGGTGCTGGCGGCGGCGCTGGTGGCGGGCCATGGGCCGCCATGGACCATGGCGTGGCCCACCTCCACGCCGGTGGGCACGCCGTTGAACAGCACGCGGCCGGCCCGGGCCTGGAGCACCGGCAGCAGCTGGGCGGCTAGCTGAGCGTCCCCGGCCTCCATCCAGACCGTGGCGGTGAGCTGCCCCGGCAGGCTGGACAGCACGGCCCGGCGCTCGGCCTCGTCGGCGCACAGCACCAGCAGGGCGACCGGCCCGAACACCTCCTCCGCCAGGGCCGGCGCCGCCAGCAGCTGGGCAGCCGTAACCTCCAGCAGGGCCGGCGCGCCGGCCCCGCCCGGGGCGTCCCGGACCGGGAACACCGGCCGGGCGCCGGCCTCCAGCTGCCGGTCCAGGCCGAGCCGGTAGGCGGCGGCCAGCCCCGTCCCCAGCATCGGCCCGGCCGCGGCGCCGGCCAGCGCCCCGGCCAGGGCCTGGCGGAACGCGTCGAAGCCCGGCCCCGGCACCACCGCCAGCAGTCCGGGACAGGTGCACAGCTGGCCCGTCCCGTTCAGCACGGCCGCCGCCAGGGCCGCGCCGATGGCCCCGCCCCGGGCGGCCAGGGCCCCGGGCAGCACGGCCACCGGGTTCACGCTGCCCATTTCGGCGTAGACCGGGATGGGTTCCGCCCGGGCCGCGGCCAGGTCCAGCAGGGCCTTGCCGCCGCGGAAGGAGCCGGTGAAACCGGCGGCGCGGATCGCCGGATGCTGGATCAACTGGCCGGCCACTGTGTAGCCGGGATCGAACAGCAGGCCCAGGATCCCTTCCGGGAGGCCCTGCTGGCGCAGCGCCGCCTGGGCCACCCGGCCCGCCCATTCGCTGGTGCCCGGGCTGAGCGGATGGGCCTTGACCACCACCGGACAACCGGCAGCAAGGGCCGAGGCGGTGTCCCCGCCCAGCACGCCGAAGGCCAGCGGGAAATTGGAGGCGCCGAACACCGCCACCGGGCCCAGGGGCTGGAGCATGGAGCGCAGATCGGGCCGCGGCAGCGGGGTCCGGTCCGGATCGCCCGGATCGATGCGGGCCTGGACCCAGGAGCCCTCCTCCGCCACGTCGGCGAACAGGCGCAGCTGGAAGCAGGTGCGCGCCAGTTCGCCGCGCACCCGCGGCTCGGGCAGGGCGGTTTCGGCCATCACCCGGGGCACCAGCCCGGCGGCCTCCGCTTCCAGGCCCTGGGCCATGGCCCGCAGCAGCGCCGCCCGGCCCCGGCCGCCCAGGGCCTGGAACGCCGGGGCCGCCGCCCGGGCCAGGTCCACGGCCCGGTCCACCTCCGCCGCGCTGGCGCCGTGGAAGACCGGATCCAGGGCCGCGCCCGTGGCCGGGTCGCGGGCCTGGAAACCGGCCGGGCCGGGTGTGCCGAGTTCGGGACCGATCAGGGACAGACCCTGGAGCATGGCTACCTCCGCGACGATGGACATGGGCAACGCTAGGCGCGGGTTTCCAGGGCCTGGCGCAGGGTGGCCAGGACCGCCTCCCGTTCGGCGCCCGCCAGCACCGCCCGGGGCGCCCGCACCCGTTCGTGGCCCCAGCCCAGCTCCTGCTGGACCAGCTTGATCATCTGCACGAACTTGGGCACCGTGTCCAGGCGCAGCAGGGGCAGGAACCAGGCATACAGACGGAAGGCCTGATCCAGCTTTTCGGCGCGGGTCAGGTTGAACAGGTCCACGCTTTCCCCAGGGAAGGCGTTCACCAGTCCGGCGATCCAGAAGGAGGCTCCCATCACCGTGGCCTCCATCAGGCAGTCGTCCACCCCCACGCCCAGACTGAGCCGGTCGCCGATGAGCGCGCGGATGCCGGCGATGCGCCGGGCGTCGGTGGAGCTTTCCTTCACCGCCAGCAGATTGGGATATTGGGCGGCCAGTTCGGCGATCTGCTCCGGCAGCACGTCCACCTTGTAGGCCACGGGGTTGTTGTAGAGCAGGCATGGCAGCGGGGTGGCGGTGAACACCGCGTCCAGGTGGGCCTGCAGTTCCGCCCAGTCGCCCACGTAGACGTACGGCGGCAGCACCATGAGCCCCTGGGCGCCGGCGGCGTGGGCGGCCCGGGCCAGGGCCGCGGCCTCGGCCGTGGCCAGGGCGG